>ERZ773014.694-NODE-694-length-22626-cov-11.130389_pt1 | contig 22626 bp, 16 predicted proteins | sample MGYA00580841_ERZ773014 | MGnify/ENA primary metagenome ERZ773014 (study PRJEB29015, sample SAMEA2737989) | human oral metagenome | biome: human oral; feature: human-associated habitat; material: dental | place: China | collected 2067 ...
ACGCACAAACGTCCGCTTCGTGGACAAAAGTGCGCCGCCCTTAAGGAAAGTTACCCAATCAGCCTGCGCCTTCGGCTTGGCTTCTTGGGCTTTCATAAAATATCGCTGTGCGCGGAAAGGAGGAGAAGTCTTGCGGCTCTACATTGCGGAGAAACCGAGCATGGGGCGCGAGATTGCCAAGTGCCTCGAAGGCCCTGTGCGCTCGCACGACGGCTGGCTGGAAACGGCGGAAGGCGCGGTGACGTGGGGCTTCGGTCATATCCTGCGCCAGAAGGAGCCGGAGGAGTACAGCGAGAAGTACAAGTTCTGGCGCACGGAGGATCTGCCCATCGTGCCCGCCGAGTGGCAGCTTGTCGTCGCGCCGTCGGCAGCGCGGCAGTTCCGCATCGTCAAGGATCTCATCGCGCGTGCCGATGAGATCGTCCATGCGGGCGACCCCGACCGCGAGGGGCAGCTTCTGATCGACGAGGTGCTCGACTTCGTCGGCAACGAAAAGCCCGTCAAGCGCATCCTTCTGAACGCGCTCGACGAGAAGAGCATTCGCGAGGCGAATGCGGATCTTCGCGAGAACAGCGACTTCTACGCGCTCAAGCAGTCGGCGCTGGCGCGTGCCCGCGCCGACTGGCTCATCGGCATGAACCTTTCGCGCGCCTATACGCTCGCGGCACGCCGTGCGGGGCACAAGAAGCTCGTCCTGCCCGTGGGCAGGGTCAAGACGCCGACCTTGGCGCTCGTCGTGCGCCGCGAGCGCGAGATCGAGGGCTTCAAGCCCGTCGATTATTTCGAGATTCGCGCGAAGTTCCGCCATGCAGACGGGGATTTCACAGCCGTCTGGAAGCCGCGCGAGGAGGAGCCGGGGCTTGACCGCGAGGGAAGGCTCGTCGACGAGGCGGCGGCGCAGGCGCGCCTTGCGGGTTTCGCCGAGCCGCCTGCAGACGGGCGCGTGACGGAGCTGCATCGCGCGAAGAAGACGGAGGGGCAGCGGCTGCCGTTTTCGCTTTCATCGCTTCAGGTGCTCGCGGGCAGGAAGTACGGCTACGAGCCGCAGCTCGTGCTCGATACGGCGCAGAAGCTCTACGAGAAGAAGCTCACGACATACCCGCGCTCGGACTCGGAATATCTGCCGCTGAACCAGCGAAAGGATGCGTCCGCGATCCTCGCGCATCTCAGGGATGGCGACGATGCGGCTCTGTCGCATTGGGCGGGCGGCGCGGACGCGAAGATCAAGAGCCGCGCATGGAACGACAAGAAGGTGACGGCGCACCATGCGATCATTCCGACGCGCGTGCGTGCGCGGCTTGGGACGCTCACGGAGACGGAAGCGAACATCTACCGCCTGATCGCGCAGGCGTTCATCGCGCAGTTCTATCCCGAGCATGTTTATGAAAAGACGCGTGCGGCTCTCGACTATCACGGCGAGGCGTTCGCCGTGAATGGACGGCGCGAGATTCAGGCGGGCTGGCGTGCCATTTACCGCACGGCGAAGAAGGGCGCGGGCGAAGAAGCTGATGCGGGCGATGCAGATGGCGAGGAAGAAGAAGGCGGCGTCCTGCCGCCCTTGAAGAAGGGCGACGCCGTGACGTACTTGAGCGGCGTGCTCAAGAAGCGTGCGACGAAGCCGCCGCCGCGTTTCACGCCGGCGACGCTTCTGCAGGGCATGAAGGAGATCCACAAGTACGTGCTTGACCCCGAGGCGAAGAAACGCCTGAAGGACGTCTACGGCATCGGCACGGAGGCGACGCGTGCGGCGATCATCGATGACCTCATCAAGCGTCGCTTCCTTTCGGCGAAGGGCAAGAAGAAGCTGCTCTATCCGACCGATACGGCTTACCTCCTCGTCGATGCCCTGCCCGACGATCTCGTCTATCCCGACGCCACGGCGCTTTGGGAGGACAAGCTGCACTCGATGGCAGACGGCGAGGGCACGCTCGAAGAGTTCCTGTCGGCGCAGGTCGCTTTCACGCGCCGCCTTGTGGCGAAGGCGCTCGACGCGAAGATCGAGCGCGGGGGCGAGCATCCGTGCCCGCGCTGCCAAAACGGCGTCCTCGTGAAGCGCCGCGGCAAAAACGGCGACTTCTGGGGCTGCTCGAACTACCCGCGCTGCCGCATGAGCTGCGACGACAAGGAGGGAAAGCCCGATCTCGACTCGCGTGCGCCACGGGCAGCGTCGGCGAGGTCTGCACCGTCTCGCGCAGGTCAGAAGGATGTGCGCCCTGCCCGCAGTTTTGGTGCGCCCGCGCTTTCGGAGGAGGAGATGGCGGCATTCCTCGCCGAGTATGCGCCGCTGCCGTCCGCACAAGAGATGATGAATTCCTCTTCGGACGGCAAAAAGGGAGCAGGAAAAGCAAAAGCGGTTGTAGAATAAACGAAAGTAAGATATGTCAGTGCATTTTGATGGGGGAGAGTTCTTGGAAGATCCTTTTTTATTGTCTTTGAAAATTCTTGTCGTCTTTCTGCTCGTCTTCGGCAATGCGTTCTTCGTTGCGGCGGAGTTTTCCATCGTCAAGATGCGCAGTTCGCGGCTCGACGTGCTCATCGCCGAGGGCAACCGCCGCGCATCGTATGCGAAGAAGCTGGCCGATCGCCTTGACGTGGCGCTTTCCGTCACGCAGCTTGGCATCACCATCGTTTCCCTGGGCTTGGGCTGGCTCGGCGAGCCTGTTGTCGCTTCCTTGCTGCATCCGGCATTTTCGTGGTTCGGCGTGCCGGAGAGCGCGGTTGAAACCGTTTCCTTCGCCATCGCGTTCTTCCTCATCACCTCGCTGCACATCGTGGGCGGCGAGCTGATTCCGAAGAACGTTGCGATCCGCAAGGTCGAGAGTGTCGCGCTCACGGTCGCCTTGCCGCTCCTCGTCTTCCAGCGCATCATGTATCCTTTCGTCTGGCTGCTGAATCACGTCGCGAACTGGGCGGAGGAACGCATGGGCTTCTCCGTCGTGACGAAGGAGGAGGATGTGGCGCATACGGAAGAGGAGATCCGCGTCCTCATGGAGGAGAGTCATCGCCAAGGCTTCATCGATAAGACGGAATTGGAATTCGTCGACAACGTCTTTGACTTCGCCGATCTCTCCGTGCGCGAGATCATGATTCCGCGCACGGACATGGTCTGCCTCGATCTTGAGGACTCTTTGGAAGAGAGCATTGAGACGGCGATGGAGGAGAGGCTCACGCGCTATCCAATCTGCGACGGGGGCAAGGACAACGTCATCGGCTTTTTGCATATCAAGGACTTTTTACAAACGCTTTACAAGAAAGAAGCGCCCGATCTTCGGAAGCTCGCGCGCCATGCGCTCGTCGTGCCCGAGGCCATGGCCGTCAGCCGCCTTTTGCAGACGATGCAGCAGGAGCGCTCGCAGCTCGCCATTGTCGTCGATGAGTATGGCGGCACGGCGGGCATGGTCACGATCGAGGACGTCATCGAGGAAATCGTCGGAGATATTCAGGACGAGTTCGATACGGATCGCCCGCTGGTGGAAAAGAAGGGCGCGTGCCTTTACTCTGTCGACGCCAAGATGCTTTTGGAGGAACTTGAGGACATCCTGGAGGTCGCGATCGACGAGGAGGAGATCGACAGCGTGGGCGGCTGGCTTTCGGCGCATGTCGACAATCCGCCGCGCATCGGACAAAAGGCGGCGTTCGGCGATGCACAGTTCTTCGTCGAGGAAACGGAGGGCGTGCGCATCACGCGCGTCCTCTGCCGCCTTGGGCGAGAGCCGCAGAAGGAGCATGACGAGATCGTCGATCTCACGCAGTCGCGCAAGACCGACGGCATAAGATATATGAGCGGGCGCCGCAGGGATGGAAAGGGCGTCCGCGTGAATTGAGATTCTCGTGAGAGAAGCCGGGGCTGGCGCAGGAGATGCTTGCGCAGCAGCCCGATCAGGGAAAGAACGGTGAGGACATGGCATCAAATTTTGATTTCTTGATGGCGCGAAAGGATTACAAGGCGATCGCGAAGACGGCGATGGAGGCGGAGCGGCGCTTCGGCACGTCATACCCAGAGTGTGTGATTTTGTCGGCGCGTGCAGTCAAGCTGGCGGTGCGCTGGATGTTCACGCACGATGCGGGACTCGCGCTGCCGTATCGCGAGGCGATCGCTCGCCTCATTCATGAGCCGACGCTCAAGAAACTCCGTCCGGCTGGAATGAATTATCTCGTGCATTACATCCTGCATCTCGGCAATGTCGTTGCTTATCGCGGCATGGACGTCTCACGCGAGGAGGCCTTGCTCGCGCTGCGCGGACTGCACGCAGCCCTTTCATGGTTGGCGGCGTGCTACGAGGAAGGTTTTTCGCCGACTCCTTTCAATGAGAGCCTTTTGCCGACGGGCGGCAAGGAATGCAATGCGAATCCTCTGAAACTCCTGGAACTCTACAAGGAGCCGTTCGAAGGCGGCGCCCTTTTACCGCGGCGCAAGAAGAACCGCGAGGCTTCGGAGAAGTTTGCCGCCCTGCGGGAAAAAAATAGGAACGGCAGCGTCGTCGAGGTGCCTGCCGACCTTCTCGCCGAGACGCGCGGCCGCTACATCCTGGTGGACAGTGCGCAGGCGGGATGGACTTTGGGTGAGGACTTCTTCATGAACGCGCAGATCGAGGGCGCGGGAAAAAAGACGCCGACAGTCGACCTCCTCTTCACCGATGCCGAGAAGAAACCGCTGGCCGTCATGGCGGTCAAGGCGGCGGAGCATTCCGCAGAAGACGGCGTCGCTCAGGCGAAGGAATGGGCGACGCTCATGGAACAGAAGTACGGCGAGCGTCCCTATATTTTTCTCCTGCGCGAGGGAGGATACTGCTATCTGGATGAGGCGAGCGGCACATTGCGTCCGATTCATGGATGCTTTTCGCGCGTCGGTTTGGAGCGGCGCCTGCGCTTCCGCCGCCTTTACGATCCGGACGGACATCCAGACCTTGCTGAAGACATTGTGAACCGCCCCTATCAGCAGGAAGCCGTCTGGCGTATATGCGAGGACGTGCATCGAGGCGTGCGACGGCTTCTCGTTTCCACACCGCCGGGCACAGGGAAGACGCGCATGGCGGCGGGCGCCATTGAAGCGCTGCTCCACCAGAAAGCCGTCGGCAAGGTGCTCTACCTTGCTGACCGCGAGGAACTTGTGCATCAGGCTTACGAGCAGTTTCGCATGCTGCTGCCCGACGCGAAGCTCATCGACCTCCTCGGCGATGTACGTGAAGAGGCGCAGGCGGACATCGTTTTCGCGACGGCGACCATCATGATGGACGCCGTGAACGAGAGTCGGACAGAAACGGGAGCGCGCCTCTACGATCCGGCGCACTTCGATCTCGTCATCATCGACGAATCGCACCCGAGCATCTACGACGACCATCTTGTCATCCTCAACTACTTCGATGCGATTCTCTTGGGCTTCTCGTCGCTTCCGCCGACGGCTCCGGGTGAAGCGGAGGTCTATCGCTTCTACGGTCTTGCACCGGGCAAGCCGACCTTTGCCTACAGTTTGGCAGAGGCGCTGCGCGATGGATGGCTCGTCGACTTCACGCTGCGCGACGAAGCGCCCGAGGGCATCATGGAGCCGCACCTTCGCTATGCCGATCTCACAGAGGAGCAGCGAACGATCGCGGAGATGGAGTATTCCGATACGGGCGCGATCGCGAGCAAGGATTTCGACGTGCCGGCCGTGAACAACTGGCTCTTCAGCGAGGAAACGATCCAGGCGATGCTCGAAAACCTTTTGCAGCATGGTCTCAAAACGCCGGACGGCAAGCTCGGCAAGACGATCATCTTTGCGAAGAACAGTCTGCAGGCGAAGGCGATCGCCTTCATTTTCCAGCGGCTTCATCCCGAGTACGGCGCAGACTTCATCCGTGCGCTCGATGTCCGTACGCCTGATCTTGCCGCGGCGGTGCAGGCTTTTTCGCTGTCCGATGAGCAGCTGACGATCGCTGTTTCCGTCGACGTCTTGGACACGGGCTTTGACATTCCTTCCGTCGTGAATCTCGTCTTCTTCCGCAAGGTGCATTCGCTGAGCAAGTTCAGTCAAATGCTCGGCAGGGGCATGCGCTTCTGCGCCGACTTGAACGGTGAGGGAAAGGACAAGGAGAGGTTTCTCGTCATGGACTACTGCAAGAATTTTGCATTCTTCGATATGAAGAAGTGAGGGAAGTTTATGAAATTCAAGTTTTTGCATAACAACATCAACGTGTGCGACCTCGCGCGTTCGCTCGCCTTCTATGAGAAGGCGCTCGGTCTCAAGGAAGTGCGCCGCGTGGAGATGCCCGATTTCACGCTCGTCTACTTGGGCGACGGCGGCTCGACGCCGCACGAGCTTGAGCTGACGCATCTCAAGGATCGCGAGACGCCGTACAATCTCGGCGACAATGAGTTCCACCTCGCCTTCGGCGTCGACGACTTTGCGGCGGCGCACAAACTGCACGAGGAGATGGGCTGCATCTGCTACGAGAATGCGGCGATGGGCATCTACTTCATCAGCGATCCCGACGGCTATTGGCTCGAAGTCCTGCCGAAATGGTGATCGAGCAGTTCGAGCGGACTGCTGTAGGGGAAGGGGCACGTCAAGGATGCAGAATATGAGAGATAAGACGAACAGTCATAAGGGAACGAAAGCGGCGCGGACGGCATGAGCCTCCGCGCCGCTTTTTCTATATATAAAATTTATACGTTGATAAGTTTTTCTGGCGCGAAACGAATGACGGCTGTTGAAGAAGCCGATGCACTTTCGCGCCGCTGCCAAGTCGGGGAGTTTTCCGCACCCGGGAAGGGAGAAAGAACATGAGCAAGAAAACACGTATCGTCGTCGTCGGCGCAGGCTTCGGCGGAGTCAAGGTCGTACGCGAACTGGCAAAGGATAAGAGCCTTGACATCACGATCATCGACCGCCGCAACTTCCATCTTTTTCAGCCGCTGCTCTATCAGCTTGCGACGTCACTTCTTTCGACCGATGAGATCGCCTATCCGATTCGCGCCTTCTTCCGCTATAACAAAAACGTCGATCTCTTCATGGCGAAGCTTCGCGGCCTCGACAAGGAGCGCAAGGTCGTCATCACGAATCACGGCGAGATCCCCTACGATTATCTGGTTCTCGCGGCGGGCGCGACGACGAATTTCTTCGGCATGGAGAGCGTCGAGGAGCATTCCTTCCCGATGAAGACCTTGCAGGAGGCGCTGCACATCCGCAATCATGTCATCCACATGTTCGAGCGCGCCAACAAGATCGAGAAGAGCGAGGAGGAGCGCCGCCGCATGCTGAGCTTCGTCGTCGTCGGCGGCGGCCCGACGGGCGTCGAACTCGCAGGCTCTCTGGCCGAGGTCATCAACCTCATCATGAAGGACGAGTATCACAATCTTTCGCCCGATGAGATCAGCGTCAAGCTCGTCGAGGCGACGGGCGGGCTTCTGCCCATGATGCCGCCTGATCTGCAGCAGGAAACGGTGCGTGTCTTGGAGAAGAAAGGTATCGACGTCATGCTCAACACGCAGGTTGCAGGCTGCGACAAGAACAGCCTGATCTTGAAGGATGGCCGGGTCATTCCGACGAATACGGTCATTTGGGCGGCGGGCGTCAAGGCGGTGCCGATCATCAGTAAGCTCGGCTTCGCGTGTGACCGCGCAGGACGCGTCATCGTCAACGAGAAACTGCAGGTCGAGGGCGAGCGCGACATCTTCGCCATCGGCGACTGCGCCTCCTTCTGCCACGGCACGGAGCGCCCGCTGGCGACGGTCGCGCCCGTCGCGACGCAGGGCGGCGTCGTCGCTGCGCGCAATATCAAGCGCTTGATCGCGGGCGATGAGAACTTGGAGACGTTCCACTACAAGGATCAGGGCGCGATGGCGACGATCGGCAGGACGGAGGCCGTCGTCAATATGAACGGCACGAAGATGAAGGGCTTCATCGCTTGGGTCGTCTGGATGTTCGTCCACCTCCTGCGTCTCGCGGGCGCACATACGAACACGACGGTGCTCTTGAAATGGACGTGGAACCTCTTGTCGGGCACGCGTCTTGGCCGCATCATCACGAATATGCAATACGACGAGTCGCGCGAGCTTCGGCCGATGCCGCTCGATCCGGAGGAGAAGGGTTGAACTTGCAGAAAAACTATCGTTGCTTTTGGAAAAAAAGCGCCGCCGCCCTGGCTTTGTGCCTTGCGACGGCGGCACTTTCGCCGCAGGGAGCAGAGCGCACGGAGGCTGCGGCTACCTTGGGCGAAGCGCACATGACGGCGTATGCCGCGACGAAGGATCGTACAATCGTATTGGAACGCGATGCGGCGCAGAAGGAGGCGGGCGCTCCCATGGAGGAGGATGCGAATGCAAAGAATGAACGGATGGACGAGAGGGCGGCGGCAGGTGCAACGCCGCCGATGTCCGTGAATCCAGAGGGGAAGGAGACGGTGCGCAAGCTGCCGAAGAAGCTGCGCTTCTTGTGGCAGCCCGTCGCCGACGCCGTGCGCTACGAGTTCGTCATCGAGGAGGGCGCGGGGGAGAAAGCGAAGGTCGTCTACCGCGACACGCATGTGTTCAACAACGGCGTGGAAATCGCGCTCGCAGGACGCGGCTGGCTCGATGCGAACCACTATTGGCGCGTGCGTGCGCTCGATTACGACGGCAACGCACGCTCGGCTTTCACGCCGCCTGCCGCCGTCGAGCTGGCCGAGAAGGATCCGGCGGCGCCGCATCCGACGAGCGAATTCCAGAAGATGGACTATGTGCCGCTCTATCCGACATATTCGTGGATTCCTGTGCAGGGGGCTGCTGAGTACGAGGTCTCCGTCTGGAAGCGAGGCAGGACGGAGCCCGCGCTCCTGCACATGCTTTACGCGACCGACCTCACCTGTTACGATACCTACGGTTTCGCGACGCCCGGCAATTACTACTGGAAGGTGCGTGCCCTCGACGCTGCACGCCAGCCCATCAGCGGCTGGTCGGAGAACGTGCCGTTCGAGGTCAAATCGCCTGTCGCCGTCGCCGCGCTCGGCGACAGCATCACACACGGCGGCGGTGCCATCGTCTACGGCCCCGACCGCGCAATCTACGATTGGGAAACGTACGCGGCATTTCCCATCAAGAACCTCGGCTACTCGGGCGATACCGTCGAGGCGATGGAAGCGCGTTTCGAGCGCGACGTGCTGCCGTTCCGCCCGAAAATTCTCGTCATCATGGGCGGCGTGAACAACTATCGCGTGGGCGGCAGGGCGACGGATATCATCGCCGTGCTCGCACGCATCCGCGACAAGTGCACGGCGCACGGCATCACGCCCGTCTTCTCTACGGTCACTTCGCTCAATCCCGCGAAGATCGCGAAGCTGCAGTATGCGCAGAATCCGCCCGCCAACTGGAGCGACGAGCAGGCGGCGCTCAACCGTTGGATCTTGTCGCAGCCCTACTGCGTCGACATCACGACGGTTCTCTCCGATGAGCGAGGGCAGCTTGAGGATATTTACACAACCGACGGCCTGCATCCCGACAGCGCGGCGAAGCGCTTCATCGGCGAGACGATCAGCAACTACCTGCGCGCGAGGTTTCCGCAGGTGGTAGAGCCGATTTTGCGCGAGCCGAGAGTGTGAAGAAGGGAGTTTCCAGAATAAGAGCTGCCCGTGTTGTCCGCACGGGCGGCTCTTATTCTGTCTGAATCCTGTGGTAGGCAAAGTTTGTGGAATGTTGCTCTGAACTATGCTATACTTTATGCGTTGCCGCCTCCAGACTGGCACGGGAAGGAGGGTATCGGTGATGTTAGGTACATTTATTCTCTCCATCTTGGCTGGTGTAATTGCCAATCACATTAGCAAATGGCTCGATGAGAGGGAGAACGACGGCGACGAGCCTAGGGAGTAAGCCCACCTGCAATAAGGGAATAGAAAATCCCCCAAGCTGCAATCTTGGGGGATTTTCGCGTATCGGTTATGATACTAGGTACATTTGCCAGTCACAGTATAGCATACTTTACTGTTTTCATGCAAGTCGAATATAGTGGCTTTGCCCTGCTTTCCGGCAGGTTTTGCGTTTTTTAGACCGTCGCCTTGCCCCATACCGTGCCGCGCTCCTCAAAGATGGCTCTGCCCGCAGTGAGGTCTGTCAGAGCCGCCTGAACGGGAGCGAGCTGCTGCTCTTCCAACAGCAGCAGCAAGGTGACCTTTTCCTCGTAAATCGCATCCTCCGTGCGAAGATTCTCCTGCCGCACGAAGTTTTCGACGAGCGCGAGAAGCGTGTAGTCGACCGTCACGGCGAGACGCGCAAGCTGCAGGCAGCGCACGAGGGAGGAGGCTTCGAGCGCGAGGTGTGCGGCGTGGCCGTAGGCGCGGATGAGGCCGCCCGCACCGAGCTTGATGCCGCCGAAGTAGCGTGTGACGACGACGACGGTATCGACGAGGCCGCGCTTCTTGATCGCTTCTAAGATGGGATTGCCCGAGGTTCCGCCCGGCTCGCCGTCGTCGTTCGACTTCTGCTTTTCGCCGCCCGCGCCGAGCACCCAGGCGCTCGGATTGTGGCGTGCGTCGTAATACTTCTTCTTGCAGGAAAGCAGGAAGGCGCGCGCTTCCTCTTCCGTCGCCGCGTGAGCGGCTTCGGCGATGAAGCGAGATCGCTGAATCTCATATTCGGCTGTGCCGCCCGTTTCGATCGTCGTGAAATTTTCCATGTGCTTTCTGCTCTTCCTTATGATTCAATTCCGCAATGTTTGTTGCGGATGCTTGTACGTCTACTATATACTATATATAGTAACACATCTCCCGGTGAAAGACGAGAGGAATCGGAGCGGTAAAAATTCCTGCGATTTCTCAGAAATATTCGCTTGGCATTTCCCTGCGTTTGGTGTAGTATTGTCCTTAAGCTGTATTCGTGCAGAGGGTTTCTCTAGGGGGTTTTAACTTCATCATACGGAAGGTTGTGTTATCAAGGCCATGAATGGGACGCAGATGAACAGAGGGTTGAAGAACAGGCATGTGCAGATGATTTCGCTCGGCGGGGTCATCGGCAGCGGCTACTTTCTCGGCACGGGGTATGTGCTGGAAAAGGCAGGGCCGGCGGCGATCCTGGCGTATCTTTTGGGCGGAGTCATCGTGCTCTGCGTCATGCTCTCCTTGGCGGAGCTGGCGGTCGCCAAGCCTGTTTCGGGTTCTTTTGTCGCCTATGCGCGCGAGAACATCTCTTCGACGTGGGCGTGCGGCGTGGGCTGGGCGTACTGGCTCAACTGGATGGCGTACGTGCCGTCCGAGATGATCGCCGCAGGCATCATCATGAACAATTTTGTGCCCGAAGTCAGCCAGCTGTGGTGGGCCGTGTTCTTCGGCCTCGTCGTGACCGTGCTGAACCTCTTTCGCGTCGACAAGTTCGGCGAGAGCGAGTTCTGGCTGTCCCTTGTGAAGATCCTGGCCTTGGTTGCCTTCAGCGTCGTGGCGGCGCTCATCTGTCTCGGGCTTTTCGGCGGAGAGGGATTCATCGGCACGCGCATCCTCCTTTCGAGCGGCGGCTTCACGCCGAACGGCTGGTGGGCGATCGTCCTGACGATGGTCATCATCCTCGTGAATTTCCAAGGCACGGAGATCATCGGCCTCGCGGCGGGCGAGTGCAAGGAGCCGGAAAAGAGCATCCCCATCGCCGTGCGCAACGTGACGTGGCGCATCATCGCGCTCTACATCGTCCCGATCTCCCTGCTGATTTCCATCCTGCCGTGGGAAGAGGCGAGCATCTCCGAAAGCGTTTTTGCGGCGGCGCTCGCCGCGCATGGGCTTGATTCCTTGGCGGCCGCGCTCGCCTTCGTCGTTCTGACGGCCGCCGTGTCGTGCTCGAACTCGGGTCTCTATTCGAGTGCGCGGGCGCTCTATTCGCTCGCACGCATGGACATGGCGCCGGCCTTTCTCGCCCAGATCAACAGCAAGGGCGTGCCGCGCAATTCCATCCTCATGTCGGTTTCGGCGTGCTGGCTCGTCATCCTGCTCTACACGTTCAATCCCGATTCGGCGGTCTATACGTATCTTCTCGCTGTATCGGGCTGCACGGGGGCGATCGCGTGGATCTCGATCTGCTGGAGTCAGTATCGCTTCCGCCGCCGCCTCATCGCCGAGGGGCTGGAGCATACCCTGCGCTACAAGACGCCGTTCTTTCCTTACGTGACGCTCTTCGGCATCTGGGCGCAGGTCTTCTGCCTCGTCGTGCTCGCCTTCACGCCTGACCTGCGGCAGGCCTTCTACATGGGCGTGCCGATGCTCGTCGTGCCGATGCTCTGGCACAGGCTGCGCAGCCTGTACCGCGCACGCGTCGCAGCGGCGAGAAATGGCTGAATGAAATAAAATGGGGGCTTCGCATACGTCAAGGACGTATGCGAAGCCCCCATTTTATTCGTCCTTTTCCGGCGGAATCGTGAGATTTTCGCGCAGTGCGCTGATCTCTTCGGCGAGGAAGAGGCCGGGCGGCGATTCGCGGATCATCGTGTCCTCCAGGATGCGGCTTTGCTCGGCGACGTCGCGCGTGAGGAGCTGCGCGGGATCGGCGGCGTTCTTCGTGCGGCTGATCGCCTGCTGCTGCGCTTCGGCGTAGGCGAGCGTCTTCTGCCGCACGGCGGCGCAGAGATCGTAGTTGATGCCGCTGAGTGCGAGCGGCGGGATGTGTGCGTCGACGGTGTCACGCGTGTGTTTGGCATCCTCGGCGAGCTGCGTGAGACGCACATAGGCCGTCTGGATGTCGATCGCGCCCTCCTTGAAGCTCTCAAGGATGTTGTGGTACTGCTGCCAGTTGTAGTCGAGCTGCGTGATGTTCTTCTTGTGCTCGTCGTACCAGACGGTGAAGATTTCCTGCTGCCGATGAATCTCGCTGCGCTCCTCCTCCGTCATCTTGGGCGCGGGCGGCGGCGGGAAGCTCCAGAACGCCGCCGCTCCTGCGAAGAGGAGCGTGAGGGAGAAGAGTGCCCAGATCTTGCGGTTGGGAAGCCAGCGGTAGAGCAGCACGAGGGATAGGAAGATGAGAGCGAGCAGGATGTATTTGTAGGATGGCATAGGTTTCTTCCTTTCGCGGCGGGAGGAGCAGCAGACAAAACTTTCCTCCATTGTAACATAAGGAAGTCCTTGCGTGAAGCGATGAAAGCCGTTATACTGAAACAGTGTGGACGTGAGAAAGATTCGCGCAGAAAGGTGGAAGCGCATGCTGACGATCGTTTTGCTTTTGACGGGGGATGTGCAGGAAGCGCGCATGATGCAGGCGTACCTGCAGGAAAATTATCCGGGAGAGGAATACGAGCGCATCCTCGTCTACTGCGGCGAGGATGCGGAGGCGCTGGCTTTCTTGGATCAAGAAGTTTCCGCCGTTCTCTTCGACGGCAGGGGCGCAGGTATAGCGGCTTCATGCAACGCGGCGCTTCATCATGCGAACGGGCAGGAGATCTTGTTTTCGGCAGCGTGCTACATTCTTGTGCCATCGGCGCTTCTCGCCATGCAGAGGGCGGCGGGCGGCAGCGCATCGCTTGTCGTGCCGATGATGAAGGACGCTTTGGGTGTGGACGAGGTGCAGAGACTGCCCGCCGATCCGGGGGCTTCGTATCGGGATGCGGACGGTCTGCACCGCTTCGCTGAAAGGCTGTCCGCGAATCGGGACACTTTTTTTGTTTCGGCTGTTCTGGATTTCTGCTTCCTGGCGCAGCGTCAGGCGTTGCTCGACATCGGAGGTTTTTCGGAGGAGTTCCATACGACTCCTTTTCTCATGCTTGACCTCTGCCTGCGCTTCTGGCAGATGGGACGGCCGCGCGTCGCAGCGCGCGGAGCGTTCGCTCATCGAAACGAAATGGCGCTTCCCTATAATGCGCAGGATGAAGCGACCTTTATACGCAAGTATGGCTTGAAATATCCGTACTCCTTTCTTCCGCGAACGGATCTCTTGGAGATGGTCGATCTGCAGAAACCATCGCTTGCCGTACTCGAAGTCGGCTGTGCCTGTGGGGCGACACTCCTCGCCATTCGCAACAAGAATCCTGAAGCGAGGCTTTACGGCATCGAGTTCAATGAGAAGGCAGCGGCGTTCGCACGTCATTTCGCCGTTGTTGAATCGCTTGACGTGGAAACGCTCGACCGCCCTGCGTGGCATGAGAAGTTCGATTACATCATCTTGGGCGACGTCATCGAGCATTTGCGTGAGCCGCAGCGAGCGATGAAGAATCTCGCGCTTCTCCTGAAGCCGGGCGGCTGCGTCCTCGTCAGCACGCCGAACGTCATGCATTTCTCCGTATTCCGCATGATGCTTGCGGGGCGCTGGAAGTATGAGGAAGCGGGCATTCTCGACCGCACGCACCTGCGCTTTTTCACGCGCACGGAGCTCCTTGCGCTTTTGGAGGCGGCAGGCTTGGAGCCGCAGGCGGTGTTTGAGTCAAGAGAGGAAACGGAGCACGATCAGGCATTTATCGCGCAGCTTGCCGCCCTTTTGGCGCCGGGCGTCGATCCGGAGGAGCTTCACGCTTATCAATGGAAGGTCGTAGCAAAGAAGAGATAGGGGAGAGTTTGTGGAGAAGAAGAGCGTCTGGCGTATATGCCGCGCGATCGTTCGCGGCTATTGGTTTTCCGAGGAGAAGTGGAAGGCGCGAGGGCTTCTCGCCGTCGTCATCGCGCTGAATTTCATCGCGGTCGGCATGCTCGTCCTGATCAACGATTGGTACAACGAGTTCTACAACGCCCTGCAGGCTTACGAGTACGAGCTTTTCTGGCCGCTCGTCGGCAAGTTCGCGTTTCTCGCCTTCGTGCATATCGCCGTCGCCGTCTACGCCATCTATCTGCGGCAGATGCTGCAGATCAAATGGCGCACATGGCTCACGGATCGCTACCTCGCACGCTGGATGGAGAACCGCGCCTATTACAAGCTCGAAACGCTCGTCGAGGGCACGGACAATCCCGACCAGCGAATATCGGAGGACATCGGGCAGTTCGTCGAGCTGACGCTCACACTCTCCGTGGGCTTCTTGAAGCAGCTGACGACGCTCGCGGCGTTTGCCGTCGTCTTGTGGAATCTGTCAGGCGTTTTGACCGTTCCTGTCGGCAGCTGGGAGTTCCACATCTACGGCTACATGCTGTGGTTCTCGCTCATCTACTCCGTCTTGGGCACGGTCGGCGCGCACCGCGTCGGCAGGAAGCTCATCGGGCTGAACTTCGAGAAGCAGCGCTTCGAGGCGGACTTCCGCTTCAGCATGATGCGCGTGCGCGAAAACAGCGAGAGCGTCGCCTTCTACGGCGGCGAGACGCAGGAGGTGCGCGGCTTTTCCGAGCGCTTCGCGCGCGTCATCGGCAACTTCCGCGAGCTCATGCGTCAGACGAAGATCCTGAACTTCTACATCAACGGTTACGCGCAGCTCGCGATCATCGTGCCTCTCGTCATGGCGGCGCCGCGCTACTTCGGCGGGGAGATGGCCTTGGGCGGACTCATGCAGACGATCTCGGCCTTTGGCAAGGTGCAGGACGCGCTTTCCTACTTCGTCGAGGCATACGGATCGATTGCCGAGTATGCGGCTGTCGTGCGTCGACTGAGCGGCTTCACGGCGCACATGGAAGAGGTCGATGCCAAGGAGAGCGCGGTCATGCTTTCGAAGTCTTCAGGCGGTCTCGAAGTGAAAGAACTTTGCGTCTCCCTGCCCGACGGCACGGAGCTTTTGCAAGGTTGCTCGTTTTCGCTTGCACCGGGCGAAGCGCTTCTCGTCACGGGCGCGTCGGGTGCGGGCAAGTCGACGCTTCTTCGCGCCCTTGCGGGGCTTTGGCCGTTCGCGCATGGCCGCGCGGCGTTCCCAGCGAATGAAAAGCGGCTCTTCCTTTCACAGCGCCCTTATCTGCCGCTCGGCACGCTGGCGCGCGCCGTTGCTTATCCTCTGACGGCGCAAGGGCCGCGCGAGGAGATGGAGCGTGCCCTGCGGCTCGTCGGCATGGAAGCCTTTCTTCCGCGGCTCGACGAGACTGCCGATTGGAGCCACATCCTTTCGCTTGGCGAGCAGCAGCGCATCGCCTTTGCACGCATCCTGCTCGTGCGCCAGGCGTGGGCGTTCCTCGACGAGGCGACGAGTGCGCTCGACGAGGTGCGCGAGAAGGAACTGTATGAAATGCTCGCGCACGAGCTGCCCGAGATGGGCATCGTGAGCGTCGGGCATCGCTCGACGCTTCGAGAGCAGCACGAAAGGGAACTTCATCTCGATGGGGCGGGCGGCTTTTCAACGCGCGTGCTCACGGAATCAGCATGAACGAAAAATGAACCAAGAGTGAACCAGAAACAGAAAGCGGGTATCTCCTATATGAATCGCAGAAATTTCCTCAAAAATGCCGTCCTTCTTGCCGCAGGCGCCTATGTCGCGCCGAGTCTCCTCGTGCCCGAGGAGGCGAAGGCGGCCATCTCGAACGGCGTGCATGTCGTGGAGACGAATCTGACGTTCTTGGAGCTTGACAAGCGAAGCTTCACGGACAGCATCATCCTGCACCATATCGGCGACACGGATCGCGAGGTGTCGGCAGCGACGATTCACCAGTGGCATCTGCAGAACGGTTGGTCGGGCATCGGCTATCACTTCGTCGTGCACAAGAACGGCATCATCGAGCGCGGGCGTCCGCTCGACGCCGTTGGCGCGCATTGCTGGCACCACAACGCGACGTCGATCGGCATCAACCTTGTCGGCGATTTTGAGCAGGCGGAGCCGACGACCGTGCAGCTCGATTCCGCCATGCGACTCATCGCGGAACTTTCGCATCGCTACAAGCTAAAGCCCGGCGCGGGTACGGTCTTCGGACATCGTGATTTCAACTCGACGCTCTGCCCGGGCAAGAACCTCTATGCGAAGCTCTCGGGGCTTTGTGCGAGCGCTTCGCGCCTGTAGGAGGACGACATGAGCGAATCGTATCATTATCGGAGAATCCCGAAGCCGCCGCCGGAGGCGAAGGCGCAGGAAAAGACGCGCGGACGAAACACGAAGCGCAACCTCACGCTCGTCATCCTCGGACTTGGCTACTCACTCTACACGCATGATGTGCCGCTTCTCATCGCTGCGGTCTCCATTCTGCTCTTCTTTTTGCAGCCGCTCGCGGAAAAGTACCTCGGGAGTTTCGGCAAGGTGACATCAGGCTTCTTGCGGGGCATCGGCATAGCGCTCTTCATCGGGGCGATCGCCATGCTTTTTCTTTGACGGGCGGCGTGCGGCCGCCCTTTTTATGTGCTGCGTTCCGTGGACAAGCGTTTGAAAAAACGAGAAAAAAACATTTTCCGCGGCTATTACAGCAGGAAATCTTCGTGTTTTGTGGAATAGATATAAAAACGTAAGAAAATACGAAAGAGCAAGACATTCGTTTCCTCCGCATGGGCGGAAAAGCGCGATGGTTAGCAAGGTGAAATATGGGCGCGGCAAGTTGCGCCCCGGGGAGGGATTTTTATGAGAAAAACAGAGTATCTGGCCATGATCTTGGCGGGTGGGCAGGGAAGTCGCCTGGGCGCCTTGACGAAGAAGATCGCAAAGCCCGCCGTACCGTTTGGCGGCAAGTACCGCATCATTGATTTTCCCTTGAGCAACTGCGCCAATTCCGGCATCGACAAGGTCGGCGTCCTCACGCAGTACCGTCCGCTGGAGCTTCACAACTATCTCGGCACGGGAAGCGCGTGGGATCTCGACAAGAAGGACGGCGGCGTCTTCATTCTGCCGCCCTATGCGCGCGAGAAGGGCGCCGACTGGTATCAGGGAACGGCGGACGCCATCTATCAGAACATCAACTTCATCGACATCGTCGATCCCGACTATGTGCTAATCCTTTCGGGTGACCATATCTACACGATGGATTACTCGTGGATGCTTGAGGCGCACAAGGGGCACAAGGCGGAAGCGACGATCGGCGTCATCGAGGTGCCGTGGGAAGAGGCACCTCGCTTCGGCATCATGAATGCCGACAAGGATGGGCGCATCATCGAGTTTGAGGAGAAGCCGTCCGAACCGAAGTCGAATCTCGCCTCGATGGGCATTTACATCTTCAACCGCAAGTTTCTGCAGCAGTACCTGGAAGAGGATGCGAAGGACACCATGTCGAGCCACGACTTCGGTAAGAACATCATCCCGAAGATGCTCGCCGACAAAGCGCGTCTCTTCACATACGCCTTCGACGGCTATTGGAAGGATGTCGGCACGATCGAGAGCCTGTGGCAGGCGAACATGGATCTTTTGCAGGACGAGCCGCCCTTCGCCCTCGACGGCAACTGGCGCATCTATTCGTCCAATCCCTCGCTGCCGCCGCACTACGTCGGCCGCGAGGCGCATGTGAGCCGCTCGATGGTGAGCGAAGGCTCGATGGTCTTCGGCGAGGTGAAGAACTCCGTGATCTTCCAGGGCGTTCGCATCGGCAAGGGCGCACGCGTCACGAATTCGGTCATCATGCCGTTCGCGAAGATCGAGGACGGTGCCGTCGTCGATCATGCAATCCTCGCACAGGGGGCGACGATTGCAGCCGGCGCTAAGGTCGAGGGCGAGGAAGGCGCGATCGCCGTCATTCCCGAGAATGAGGTCATAACAGCAGAGGCCGGAAGCAAGCAGGCGGGCTGAGACACTTGCAGCAAGATTTCGAGGAACGGAGTGAAGCATTGTGAACACGGTCATGGGACTCATCAACCTGCAGGAAGACAGCGGGCGCATCAAGGAGCTGACCGAGAGACGGCCCATCGGCTCCATGCCGTTTGCAGGGCGCTACCGCGTCATTGACTTCGCACTTTCGAGCATGGTCAACTCCGGTATCAGCCATGTCGGCATCGTGCTGCCTGAGCAGTCTCGTTCCGTCATGGATCACCTGCGCTCGGGCAAGGACTGGGATCTCGCGAGGCGTCACGAGGGTATGTTCTATCTGCCGCCCGCAAAGGGCGACAAGGACACGCGCCCCGGCGACCTCAAGACCTTCTATCAGAACATCGACTTCGTCGAGCACAGCGCACAGAAGTATGTGCTTCTCGCAAACGCGAGCTACATCTACAATATGAATTTCGCGCCGGTGTTGCGTTTCCATCAGAATACGAATGCGGATATCACAATGGTCTACAACATTGCCAAAGAAGAGGTGTCGGATGAAAGTGTCGTCATCGAGACGGCGGAGAACGGCCTCATCGAGGACATCGCCATGAAGCCTGTTGTCTATCAAGGCTCGAAGGTGTCGAACGGAGCGCTGCTCATGGAGAAGCGCATCTTCGTCGACATGGTGCGCTCGACATACGAGCACGGCGGCACGGATCTCGTGCTCGACGGCATCATCCGCCGCGCTGACCACTACACGATGTACGGCTGTATGCACGAGGGCTATACGGCGTGTGTCGCCTCGACCGCCTCGTACTACCGTGCAAACATGGAGGCGCTCGAACCTGCGAATTGGGACGAGCTCTTTATGCAGAACGGCTTCATCTTCACGAAGTCGAAGGACGGTGTACCCGTGCAGTACAAAGAATCCGCGCACGTCCAGAACTCGCTCGTCGCCAACGGCTGCGTCGTCTACGGTGAGGTCGAGAACAGCATCCTGTTCCGCGGCGTGACGGTGGGCGAGGGCGTCAAGATCCGGAATTCCATCATCATGGAGAAGTGTGACCTTGAGGATGACGCGCTTGTCGAAAATGTGATCTGCGACAAGAACGTCGTGATCACGAAGGGACGCTGGCTCAAGGGGGCGCCAAACTACCCGCTGATCGTCAGCAAGAATGCCGTAGTCTAATAGAAGGGTGCGCCAGCGGCGCGCCCGCAAGGAAGCCGCTCCTGGGCGCTTGCCTCGTGGAAAAGGTGGGGCGCACGGGGCGGCTTTTCGTCAATGAAATCATGAAGCAAGAGGAGCAAGAAAGCAGTCTGCATTTCGTCCCCGTCTTGGTGCGCAAAACGCTCGGGGGAAGTTTACTGCATGGCGATCCGTTTTGTGAAAGGCGTGTAGATCCAAGTGGCTGCCAATGTAAGTTAGGAGGACTGATCTCATGGCAAACAAGAGGAATGAGCTGGGGCTGGCAAAGGAAGGTTTGAAACAAAGGTTTCTGGCTACGGCGCATATCCTGTGGGGCAGCGATTTCGCCGACCTCACGTCGCATGAGGTTTATGCGACCATTGCTGCCGTCGTGAAACAGTACATCAGCGAGAACTGGGTCAAGACGAACAAGGCGTACACGAAGCGCCGTGACAAGCAGATCTACTACTTTTCCATCGAGTTCCTGCTCGGGCGGCTCATGCGCTCGAACCTCGTCAACTTGGGTGAGATGGAGCTTTTCTCCGATGCTTTGGAAGAGCTTGGCGTCGATTTGGATCAGGTTTTCCCGGAAGAGCCGGACGCGGGTCTCGGCAACGGCGGCCTCGGGCGTCTGGCGGCCTGCTTCATCGACTCGATGGCCTCGTTGGGGCTTCCCGGTCACGGCTGCAGCATACGCTACCAGTACGGACTTTTCGAGCAGAAGATCATCAAGGGAAACCAGGTCGAGATTCCCGACAACTGGCTCGGCAATGGCTTTGAGTGGGAGTATCGCAAGGCGGACAAGGCGGTCAACGTCAAGTTCAATGGCAATGCCTACATGAAGGAGGAGGAGGACGGAAGCCTCTCTCTTGTACACGAAGACTACCTGACGGTCATGGCTATTCCTTACGACGTGCCGATCGTCGGCTTTCGCAACAATACGGTCAATACGCTGCGCCTGTGGAACGCCGAAGTCAACCGCGATTTTTCCGACTATGGAACAATGACGCGCGAGCAGATTCAGGCGAAGAAGGAATACCGCAACTTCGTCGAGAGCATCACGGAGTACCTGTACCCCGACGACAGTTCCTACGAGGGACGCCGCCTGCGCCTCATCCAGGAGTACTTCTTCGTGTCGGCGGGCGTGCAGAGCATCGTGCGCCACTACCTGCTCGCGGGCATGGATATCAAGGATTTCGCGAAGAAGATCGCCATCCACATCAACGACACGCATCCGGCGGTCGCCGTCGCCGAGCTCATGCGCATCCTTGTCGATGAAGAGAGGATGGACTGGGAAGAGGCGTGGGAGATCACGTGCGAGACGATGGCGTACACGAACCACACGATCATGCCAGAAGCTTTAGAGAAGTGGCCGATCGACATGTTCCGCCCTCTTCTGCCGCGCATCTATATGATCGTCGAGGAGATCAACCGCCGCCACCTTGAGGAGGTGCGCAGGCGCTTCCCGAACGACGAGCAGATGGTGCACGAGCTTTCCATCATCGAGGACGGGCAGGTGCACATGGCGCGGCTCGCCATCGTCGGCAGTCACAGCGTCAACGGCGTTGCGGCAATCCATACGGACATCCTGAAAAAAGACACGTTGAAGTTCTTCCATCGCTATTATCCGACGAAGTTCAACAACAAGACGAACGGCATCACGCATCGCCGCTGGCTCATCGGCGCGAATCCAGAGCTGACCGCGCTCATCGACGAGACGATCGGCGACGCATGGCAGAAGGCGCCCGATCAGCTCTCGCACCTCAACGATCATGTGACGGACAAAGCGTTTTTGGCGGAACTTTCGAAGATCAAGCGCCTCAGAAAGGGCGATCTTTCCGACTATATCCACACGCACGGCGGCATCCTCGTCGATCCCGACATGATCTTCGATGTCCAGGTCAAGCGCATCCATTCATACAAGCGCCAGATCATGAACATCCTGCATATCATGTACCTCTACCATGAGCTGAAGACGAACAAGCGCTTCCGCATCCCGCCGACGGCACGCTTCTTCGGCGGCAAGGCGGCGCCCGGCTACTACATCGCGAAGGAGACGATCCGCCTGATCAACGCCGTCGCCGACAAGGTCAACAACGACAAGGCGGTCAGCGACATGCTCAAGGTCGTCTTCATCGAGAACTTCGGCGTTTCCATCGGTGAGATCGTCTATCCGGCCGCCGACATCTCCGAGCAGATCTCGACGGCCTCGAAGGAAGCCTCGGGCACGGGCAACATGAAGTTCATGATGAACGGCGCTCTGACGCTCGGCACGCTCGACGGCGCGAACGTTGAGATCAGCCAGGCGGTCGGCCGCGAGCACTGCGAGATCTTCGGCCTTCGTGCAGAGGAGGTTCTGAATTACTACGCGACGGGAAGTTACAAGGCGTGGGACGAGTACAACACGAATCCCGCCGTGCGCCTCGTCGTCTCGCAGCTCGTTGACGGCACCTACGGTGACTTCCACTCGCTGCGCGATTACCTGATTCAGGGCAACGACGAATTCTTCGTGTTGAAGGATTTCAGCGCGTACGACAGGGCGCACAAGAACATGAACCGCAAGTACGAGGATCAGGCTTCGTGGCTCAAGTCGTCGGCGATCAACATCGCCAACTCGGGCGTATTTTCTTCGGATCGCACGATCAAGGAGTACGCGGACGACATCTGGCATGTGAAGCCCGCGATCATCGTCTGACGGAAGACCGGTTTGCTGCCCCTTGCGCGAAGCCGCAGGGGCGGCGGCCGGATATCGCATTCGGTCAGTAATCTACAAAGCAAGCCGCAGGCCCGGACAGCGGGAGCGCTTTCCCGCATCGAAGCGAGGGCTGACGGAAGTGCGGAAGAATGCGGCGTCGCATCTCGACGCATGCGTTTTCCAGCCGCGCTTCCTAGAGTTTTTCTAAGCTGGGAGGAATTTTTGTGAACGTATCTGCTTTGAGTGAGTTCGATTTATTCTTATACCACC
>ERZ773014.696-NODE-696-length-22540-cov-8.925506_pt1 | contig 22540 bp, 20 predicted proteins | sample MGYA00580841_ERZ773014 | MGnify/ENA primary metagenome ERZ773014 (study PRJEB29015, sample SAMEA2737989) | human oral metagenome | biome: human oral; feature: human-associated habitat; material: dental | place: China | collected 2067 ...
CGATGTATAGTCGCAAACAAGGCTTCGACGGTGCACTGCAAGCGATGTATAGTCGCAAACAAGGCTTCGACGGCGATGTTGCTGCACCGCACATCCCGAAAACGAAAGAGCGGCAGAGTTGTCACAACCCCACCGCTCAGAACTTTTAAAAACCTTACAAATTACTTCTTTTCTTTGAACATCTCTTGACAAGCTTTCCAATCATAATGATGGTAAAGCTGGTTGAGTTTGCCTTCACGCTGCTTGAACGAGGCCAAATCTTTCTTGGCATTCTCCGTCCAGCCCGTCTCTGCCATCGCGGCTAAGCGTGGCAAGAGCTGATAGAGTGCGAGGTCGCGACCCATGACATATTCGGTCCATAGGTTCACTTGCACACCCTTTACATGCTGCTTCAACGCGTCCGACGCATCGTCGGGCACAGGGTTATAGCTATAAACCTTCTCCACAGGCAGGTCACCGCCGATAAGGGTCAAGCGATGTGCCTTCGTCTGATAATAATCCAAGTAATAGTAGGTGTTGGGCGACATGATGGCATCCAAGCCGCGTTTCACTGCCTCCATACCACCATCGATACCGCGCCAGCTCATCACTGTCGAGCCGGGAGCCACATCACCTTCGAGGATTTCATCCCAACCAATGATGTTGCGACCCTTGGTAGCCAGATGTTGCGCAATCATGTTCATGAAGTGTGACTGCAACTGTGCTTCAGCCGAGAAGCCATTCGAGCCCTTGAGGTTCAGCCGTTTGATCTCGGCCTGGCAACGAGGGCAGGCCTTCCAACGTGTGCGAGGCGCCTCATCGCCGCCGAGGTGGATATACTTTGAGGGGAAGATGTCAAGCAACTCGTCGAGAATGTTGTTGACAAACTCATAGGTCTTGGGGTTGCCTGCGCAGAGAATGTCGTCGAACACGCCCCAGCGCTCTGCCACCTTGTAGGGACCTCCCGTGCAACCATATTCCGGATAAGCGGCCAAAGCACCGAGCATGTGGCCGGGCATGTCGATTTCGGGGATGATGGTGATGTAGCGCTCAGCAGCATATTTCACGATGTCGCGCATCTCGTCTTGCGTGTAGTAACCGCCATAGGGCACACCGTCATAGAGTTCGGTGTTGTTTCCTATCACGGTTTGTGCGCGTTTTGAGCCGATTTCGGTCAGCTTGGGATAACGCTTAATCTCCACACGCCAGCCCTGGTCTTCGGTCAGATGCCAGTGGAAGGTGTTGATGTTGTGCAAGGCCAGCACGTCGATATACTCCTTAATAAAAGGTACACTGAAGTAGTGGCGGGCACAGTCGAGCATCGAACCGCGATAGCCAAAGCGTGGATAGTCGACAATCTTCCCGACAGGCAGGTTGACCATGGCTGTCTGCTCCACGGGCAACGACTTGCGCAACGTTTGAATGCCATAGAAAACACCCTGCGGCGTCTTACCCTCAATCACGATAGCACGCGGCTTCACCGTGATGACATAGCCCTCAGCGTTAGCAACTTTGTTGCTCAGCTTCAGCGTGATGGTAGTGCCCTTCTTGCCCATTCCGGCCAGCGTGATACCCGTTGTCTCGCGCACAAACTGTTTCAAGAATGCGGCATTGCGCTGCATCGCCTCATCTGTGCCCTCAACGACCACGGCGGTGTTGCCACTTAAAACGAATGGTGCACCCTTCTCCAACGCGATGTTCTGCGGAAGAGGAACCACCTGATAGTTCGCATCAGCGGCCTGAAGCCCCAAAGATGCCATCATCACTGCTACTGATAGTAGAATTTTTCTCATGTCTTTTGCTTTTATGATTTAATGAATTGCGTTAGTTACTTGTTAGTAGACGGCGAGTGCAAATATACAAAAAAATAATAATACCTCCACATACTTTTGCCAAAAAACATGCGCTTTGGTAGCAGATTGAATAGAAATTTGTACTTTTGTGTCATGGCGAAGCGCCGGAGGAAGCTTCCTGCCCCGCCTCAGCAAGTAACGTTTTTCACACGATTAAGTAATGACACAAGGCACAATTCCACCGGAAACCCACGCCAACAGCATGACCATAGGTGCACCTTCGCGCGCCATCTTGAAGTTTGCCATTCCCCTCATCTTAGGCTACCTCCTGCAACAGATGTATCTCATCATCGACGCAGCCATCGTGGAGCGCTGGATTGGCGTAGGTGCATTGGCTGCCGTGGGCGCGTCGAGCAGCATCATGTTCCTCATCATGGGCTTCTGCAACGGTTCCTGTGCAGGCTTCGCTATCCCCGTAGCGCAGGCCTTTGGCGCCGGCGACTACCACAAGATGCGCTGTTATGTGAGCAATGCCCTGCGCATAGCGGTGGTGCTGGCCGTAGTCATCACGCTGCTTTCGTGCGTGCTGTGCGACCGTATCCTGAAACTCGTCAACACGCCGGTCGACATCTTCCACGACGCTTACGTGTTCCTATTCCTACAGTTCTGCACCATCCCTTTCACCATCGCTTACAACCTCTATGCCGGGCAGATCCGCGCCTTGGGCAACTCCAAACAGCCCTTCTATTTCCTCATCGTCTCGTCACTGCTCAACATTCTGCTCGACGTGGTGCTCATCCTCGGCTTCAGGATGGGTGTAGAAGGTGCGGGGATTGCTACCTTCCTGAGCCAAGCCTTTGCCTCATGGCTGTGCTGGCGCTTCATCCAACGGCGCATGACGATGCTCGTCCCAAGGGGCGATGAGCGCGCTTTCGATAACAAGAAGATTAGCATTCTGCTTAACAATGGCATACCCATGGGACTGCAATTCTCCATCACTGCCGTTGGCATCATCATGCTACAAAGCGCTAACAATGCCCTCGGCACGCTCTATGTAGCTGCGTTCACGGCGGCCATTCGCATCAAATATCTCTTTACCTGCGTACTCGAGAACATCGGCGTCGCGATGGCCACTTATTGCGGGCAGAACATTGGCGCAGGCAAAATAGGACGCGTTAAGACAGGCGTGCGTGACGCCATGGGCATGATGATGGTCTATTTCGTGCTCACCGTGGCGCTCATCTATCCTTTTGCCGACGAGATGATGGTGCTGTTTGTCAACGCGGACGAACACGCGGTCATTGTTCATGCCGCACAACTCATGCGCATCGCCAACTGGTTCTATCCCGCATTGGGCGTGCTCGTCATCCTCCGCTACAGCATACAAGGTCTGGGCTACAGCAACATCAGCCTCATGAGCGGCGTGATGGAAATGATTGCCCGTTGCGGTGTTAGCCTGTGGATGGTGCCCGCTTTAGCCTGGTTGGGTGTTTGCTATGCCGACCCTGTAGCCTGGTGCATGGCCGACGTCTTTCTCATCCCTGCTTTCTTTTGGCTGTTGCGTCGGTTGCGGAGGCATCTACCTCGGCAGGTCTGAAGAAAAGGCGAGGCGGAGGTGTCGTCACGACAGCTCCGCCCCTTGAAAGTTAATTACCTTGAGTTTATAAAATTAAAATTATAGCATTTTTCTGTCAGTCTTTGGGCTCGACTTCCACGTCATCGTAGCCTTTCGGGTCTTCCCCGTTGCGTTCGCTCAAGGGATTGTTCAAAGAATCATTCGAGGACTTCTCGATGAACTTGCTCCGTTTAAACTTAACCAGCCTGCTGGTATCGCGTGCTTCTCTCGCAGCACCAGCCGGCGCTTTCACCTCTACCAAACGATCCTTGTCGATGCGCACCCACAGTAGTTGCTTTGTGCCCTGCACCAAGAGTTCATAAACAGGACGCTTGTTCACGTTTCGCTTATGGCCTGTAAAAGCCAATGTTCCGTCAGGCATTCCCCTTTCTAATTCAAAAGCTGCAAACAGGGGCTGCAGCAATTTGCTTAGCTTCTCATATTCCTCGACCGCGGCCACTTCGCGCTGTGCCGCACTGGTGTTGTGCGTGGTACGCGATTTAGCTGCCGCTCTGTTCATCTGATCCACCAAGTCGGCAATTTCCTTCCTATCGGCCTCAACGGCAGACAGAAAATGGGCCACTTCGATGCTGCGGCATATCACCTTGAAGAATCGGTCGTTCTGTTTACGGATGCTTCTGCTCTTGGGCAATGCAGACTTTGCCTCGTGCATCAGGATTTTATGGCGCAGCACACGAAACTCTTCATTGGCCTGATGCAGCGAAGCAATAGTAGCCGTCAATCCCAACGCTGCCGTTTCCGCAGCATGCTTGGCCAAGTCCATCTCTAAGCCGCGAATGTGCGCCGTCTTCTCGTCCATACTCTCATTTTGCAGTCCGCGATAGGTATTTACTACGTCGGCCAGCGTATTATAGATAGTGTGAATCTCCTTGTTGGGATTGAAGCGTTGCGATTTCACCATGCTGAATAGCGTTGATATATAGCCATCGCGTTCAGCGTCCTTTTCTGTGGCTTTCGCAGTGAGAGCCATGTTGTTCACGCGTCGGTTTACATCGTCTTCAATCTTTATCTGCCTATCCCATGCCATCATCAGTGCATCGCTGATACCCAACTTTTCTTTGTTAGCTGCATTGACCAAATCATACTGTGTGCGATGAAACTCGGCATGCAAAGCGCCGCGAAAGGTTCCATGATTTACTCCCTCAAACATGATGAGTTCAGGAAGTTCGAAAGGCTCTGTCTTAGTCATTATTGTTATTATTTAGATGAATAATTCTTTTTTTTATCATATCCGTAGCACGCTACTGATGGCTCAAAGATAGAAAGAAAATGCTTAAGTTCCAAATTTCTAACTAAGTTTTTTTGTTTTTCTATATAAAAAATTACATGTAAGCTATATGCCTAACTAAAATTATAAGCAAACCATAGCTTGAACGCCAATATTTTTATCAAGTTATAGACAAACCATAGCTCGAATGCTAATCCTTATATCAAGTTATAACCAAACGATAGCTTGAATAGCTTTTACTTCATTAAAACTATATGCAAACCATAGCTCGAATGCTAATATTTTTATCAAGTTATAATCAAACGATAGCTCGAATAGCTGTTACTTCATTAAAATTATAAGCAAATAATAGCATGAATGCTAATACTTTTATTAAGTTATAGGCAAACGATAGCTTGAATAGCAATAGCTTCATTAAAACTATAGACAAACAATAACTTGAATACTAATACATTTATCTAAGTTATAGACAAATGATAGTATGAATATTAATAGCTTTATTAAAGTTATAGTGAAATGATAGCTAAAACTATTCTACCTTATATATAACAAAGTGTAACTGATAGCACAAACCACTGTGTTTTAAATTCGTTTATCATGTTCATGTGGCCATGTGATGAATACCCTTTATTTTATCCTAATATGCAATGGACAATGGACATAATAGGCTCTATCCATGCGGCATCAACATATTCATTTACTCAATCGCCTTTGCAGTCAATAGTTTAGAAAGTATTGTAGTGGTGATGCTTTCATACCAATAGGAATACCAGCACAGTGACACTCTTACATATCACTGACACATCATCATTCGTAAACAACATATCTTCACTAACAAGGAGGATAGATGCTTTCCACGTCCTATATAGATTTAAGGAAGGCTGCACACTTGGCAGGCAACACGGACTGAAAAACAGTTGCCGCCGCTACCAACTGCGCCCAGCATCGGGCATAAGATTCACACTAAAAGCATCGAGCGCCCACCTTACGGTGGACGCTCGACAATCTGCTATATACTGAGAAGGATGATTACGCTACATGTAGCCCAGCCAGCGCAACACATCGTTGAGGTTGGCCACAACAAGCAGCACGATGAGCAAGGCAAAGCCCGCATACTCGGCGCGGATGAGAAATTTCTCGGAGGGTTTGCGCCGCGTGATCATCTCATAGAGTAGGAACAGCACGTGGCCGCCGTCTAATGCCGGAATGGGCAGGATGTTCATAAAGGCGAGCATGATGCTCAGGAAAGCGGTCATCTTCCAAAACACATACCAGTCCCACGACGAGGGAAAGAGGCTGGCAATGGCGCCGAAACCACCTAAGCTCTTCGCACCGTCGCTGGTGAAGATATAGCGTAGGTCGCTGACGTAGCCTTTCAGCACGTGGATGCCATAGCTCACGCCGGCAGGGATGCTGGCCAGGAGGCTGTAGCGTTGGTGCACGGGCTGATAGAGTGTGGCCATGGAGGGGAAGGCGATGGCCAATTTCAAATCGGGCGTGAGCACCACACGGTTTGTGTCGAGCTGCCCGCTGCGCTGCCACACCAACTGCACCGTGCGCACCTTCAGACTATCCTTTGCTGTGCTGGCCGCAGCCATCTCGTCGGCCAAGCGGCTCATTTCGTCGAGAAACTGGTTGGCCGAAGCCACCGTGCGTCCATTCACCGCCACGAGCTTATCGCCCGCCTGCAAACCAATCTTGGCGGCGGGGCCACCCTGAATGACCGAGTCGATGCGCGCCGGCAGATAGGGCCGACAGAACACGGGCACTGATTTGATCATGTCCAAGAGGTTGAGATTGCCGGGCAGGGCCAACTGCATGGGCTTGCCATCGCGGATGATGCTTACCTGACGGGCCTCGGAGAGGTCGCGGAACATGTCGGCACTGAAATCCTTAAACGCACCCTTCTCGGTGCCCACGAGGATGTCGTGATCGCGAAAGCCATAGTGCCGGGCGGTGGCATTGAACTCCATGCCTTGCGACATGGCGCGCGTGGGGATGTAGGTTTCGCCCCAAACAAACATGATCATCGCATAGATGACGAGTGCCAACAGAAAGTTGACCGTCACACCGCCAATCATCACCAGCAGGCGCTGCCATGCAGGCTTCGAACGGAACTCCCAGGGTTCGGCCGGCTTCTCAAGTTGCTTGGTATCGAAACTTTCGTCCACCATGCCGGCAATCTTGCAATAGCCACCAAAAGGCAGCCACCCGATGCCATACTCGGTGTCGCTATGCTTGGGTTTGAATCGGAACAGGCTGCCTGTCCACTTGCCAATGCCAACGTCGAAGAACACGTAGAACTTGTCTACCTTTATGCCGAAAAGTTTTGCGAAGAACATGTGGCCGCCTTCGTGCAACAACACTAACAGCGAGATAGCCATCATGAATTGCAAGGCTCTAATCATTATTATTTCCATACTCTGAATAGGGTTTGTATTATGTTGTTTGTTATATGTTGCTACTTCGTTGTTCCCAGCAGTCCGCGTGCTATGGCACGTGCCTCGGCGTCGGTCTGCAGGAGCGCCTCGAGCGATGGCAGTGCATCGAAGGTGGTTGTCGCCATCGTCGCCTCAATGGTGCGCGCCATGTCGGGGAATGCGCACCGGTTGTTGCGAAAGGCTTCGTTCACCACTTCGTTGGCGGCATTGAGGGCACATGGCATGTTGCCGCCGCGCTGGATAGCCTCGTAGGCCAGACCCAAACAGGGGAACCGCTGCATGTCGGGCTTGAAAAACTCTAACTTCTGTTGTGCAAAGAGGTTTAGGCGGTCGCCTTTGAGCGACAGACGCTCGGGGAAGGAAAAGGCGTATTGAATGGGCAGCCGCATGTCGGGCATGCCCAACTGGGCCTTCACGCTGCCATCGACGAACTGCACGCCGCTGTGCACGATGCTCTGTGGGTGGATGAGCACTTCAATCTGCGAGGCCTCCACGCCGAACAGCCATTTTGCCTCAATCACCTCGAAGCCTTTATTCATCAGCGTTGCCGAGTCGATAGTGATTTTATCGCCCATGCTCCAAGTGGGATGTTTCAGGGCGTCAGCAGCGGTGACGTGTTGCAGTTGCCCGGGGGTGAAGTGGCGAAAGGGCCCGCCCGAGCACGTGAGCAGGATCTTCTCGATGCTCGCATCGGCATCGCCCACAAGGCTCTGGAAGATGGCGCTGTGCTCGCTGTCGACGGGAAGGATGGGCACATGGTGCTGCCGGGCGAGGTCGCAGATGAGCTGGCCGGCGACAACCAAGGTTTCTTTATTGGCCAAGCATATCTTTTTCCTGGCCTTGATGGCGTTGATGGTGGGCAACAGGCCCGCAAATCCTACCATTGCGGCCAACACCATATCGATGGGGTCGGCTGTGACAATCTGCTCCAATGCGGCGGCTCCGGCATACACCTTGATATCGGGTGCGTCGGCCAGCAGCGCCTTCAAGGCCTCGTAGCGTGTCTCGTCGGCGATGACCACGGCGGCAGGCTGAAACTCGCGTGCTTGCTGCGCCAACAGTTCCACCTGTCGATGAGCGGTGAGACAATAGATTTCGTAGCGGTCACGATGCTGACGAACAACGTCGAGCGCCTGCGTGCCAATGCTACCGGTGCTGCCAAGAATACATATTTGTTGTTTCTTCATTTTCAATTTTATAAATCGAGAAGTCCGTGGGGTATTTCCATCTGCACGGTGCGTGCAGCCATATCGGCATGATGAATGAGATCACTATGTGCCGGCAGCAGCAACGTCTCGCCGGTGTCGGTTCTGATTTCAAACAGCAGGTTGGCTGTCGTGGCATCGATATGTTCAAGGATTCCGAGCGGTAGCCGGGTTGCTTTGTCGATTACCACGAAGCCTAAGATTTCGTTCCACGAGACATGGTCGCTGCTGCCATCCGAGAGGGCGCGGGGGAAAAACACCTCGTGCCCTACCAACGACTGCGCTTTCTCGGCGGTATCGATACCCTCGAACGTTACCAGGGCGCTTTCGTTGCTGCGGAACCGATAGGCCTCCATGAAAAAGGGCACCAAGATGCCCTCCATATCGACTACCAAAAAGTCGGCTCCAACCCGGTCGAAGACATCGTCTTCCACTTGAAAGGTGAGTTCGCCTTTCACGCCGTGGGCCTTACCCAAGCGGCCGATGCGGTAAACTTCGTCTTGCTTAATCATTCACACGTATGATGGAAGCGCCCAGGTCGTTGAGACGCTGCTCAATGTTTTCATAACCTCGGTCGATCTGCTCGATGTTGGCGATGCGACTGATACCCTCGGCGCTCATGGCGGCAATAAGCAGAGCAATACCTGCCCGAATGTCGGGGCTGCTCATCCGTCCCGCCCGCAAGCGCAGCTGGTGGTCATGACCCACGACGACCGCACGGTGAGGGTCGCATAGGATGATTTGCGCACCCATGTCGATGAGCTTGTCGACAAAGAACAAACGGCTCTCGAACATCTTCTGATGGATGAGCACCGAACCGCGCGCTTGTGTGGCCACCACCAGCAACACCGAAATCAAATCGGGTGTCAGTCCCGGCCAAGGCGCATCGGCCAGGGTCATAATGGTGCCGTCGATAAACGACTCCACCACGTAGTGCGCCTGCTTGGGGATATACAGATCGTCGCCGTCCACGTCGATGCGAACGCCCAAGCGGCGGAAAGCATTCAGCGTGAGGCCCAAATTGCTGATCGAGGCATCCTTGATGCGGACGCCATCGCCCACCATGGCAGCCATACCGATAAACGAACCTACCTCTATCATGTCGGGCAGTATGGTGTGGGTTGCGCCATGCAAAGCCGCAACGCCCTCGATAACGAGCAAGTTACTGGCCACGCCTGCAATCTTTGCGCCCATGCGGTTGAGCAGGCGGCACAGCTGCTGGATATAGGGTTCGCAGGCAGCATTGTAAATGGTTGTGGTGCCTTGCGCCGTCACAGCGGCCATGATAATGTTGGCGGTTCCGGTGACCGAAGCCTCATCCAGCAGCATATAGCACCCCTTCAGCTGCTCGGCTTGCAACTGATAGGTGTCACGTTGAGGGTCTTTCACGAAGGCGGCACCCAACGATTTAAATCCCAAGAAGTGGGTATCTAAGCGGCGACGGCCAATCTTATCGCCCCCGGGCTTGGTAATGGTCGCGCGATGAAAGCGCCCCAACAAAGGGCCTATCATGAGCACACTACCGCGCAACGACGAGCACTTCCGCACAAACTCGGTGCTGTCCAAATAGGCTAAGTTCAGCGCATCGGCTTGAAAGGTGTAGTCGCCTTGCCCGTGTCGCGTAATGTTCACCCCCATCTCAGCCAGCAGCTTGATGAGGTTGTTCACGTCTAAGATGTCGGGGATGTTCTGGATGCGCACCGGCTCAGCCGTCAACAACGTCGCGCTGATCACCTCGAGCGCTTCGTTCTTAGCTCCTTGCGGCGTGATGGTTCCCTTTAAACGGCGCCCCCCTTCAATGATAAACGACTCCATAATGGCGCTATTTTCTCTTGCGCTTAGACATTGTCCCCGAGGGTCTCTCGGTGATTTTATCGAAAACGAATGTGTTTAAGTCGAGCTGTATCTGCCCGTCGGTGTACTTTGCCAAGTCCGAAGCCACCTTTTCATCATCGCAAGAGCCATGGCTCCAGGCCATCAAATCGAGCTTCATTTGATTGGCTGTGAGTCTCACCAATGCATCGCGCTCCTCACCAGGCTCCATTGTCTTCAGCTTATCGAAGATTTCAAAGATAATCTTTCCATAATGGCGCACGGGAATGTCGCGGTTGGCATAGGCGATGGGAGCCGGTTTTGCATCCATTTTACGCGCCTCACTGATATCATACGGCCAATCAATGTCCAACTGAAAGCGGCTCATGATGGCTAAATGATCCCACAACCGCTGCTGATAGTCAGCATCTTCACGGTTCTGCGGAAACATTCTGTCCATGATAGTGACAATGGTCTCGGCACAAGCCTGACGCTCTTCACGATTTTCTAACCCCACGCACAGGTCAACCATGCTTTGAATCTCACGTCCATACTCGGGCAAAACGAGTTGTTCGCGCTGCGTATTATAATCTAATCCGTCGATATTCATAGTTAAATCAATTTCTTTGGTGTCTTTGCCACGAAGTCTTTCAAATAGAAAGGCACAAAATAAGCCACATCTTCCACGCGCCCTTCGGCCAACCGTTTCTCGGCCAAGGGGAACATATTTTTGGCTAATGGCGTTATATTTTCAATGAGATGTGCATGCGGGTGGGCGATAGTGTCCATACATTTGGCAGCACCGTTGCCGAAAAAGTAAACCTCGTGTGCATCTAAAAACGCACGATAGGTATCGGCAGTCACCACATCAGCCTGTATACCACGCACTTCTTTCAAGGCCCTATCCAACACTTGCGCATACACTTCCATGCGGCGTGCATCGAGCATCGGCACCAACAATGCATCGTCTTCAGCCACCATTTCGCCCAACAGTACGGGCACGGCCAGCAGCTCTAACGTGGGAACCGCAATGAGTTTTGCATCGCGTCCGTAGCAAATGCCTTTCGCCATCGACGTGCCAATGCGCAAGCCTGTGTAGGAGCCCGGCCCACTGCTCACCGCTACAGCATCTAACGTTATGTTGCGTGTATCGATAAATGTCAACGCCTCATCGATAAAAGTTCCTAAGATTTCATTATGATTGGGGCCTTGATGGTTTTCCTGATTGAAGATACATTCGCCATCATGGCTCATGGCCACCGAGCAGATATTTGTGCTCGTTTCAATGCTCAAAATACACGACATAATGATAAATATATTCTAAATAGGCTGCAAATTTACGTTTTTACGCGCTAAAATTGCTACTTTTGCAGAAATTTAACGCGTAGCATTATGATATTATCAATGACGGGGTACGGCAAGTCTGTGCGAACCTATGGGGAGAAAAAAATAAATGTTGAAATCAAATCGCTTAACAGTAAGAATTTAGATTTGTCAACAAGGATAGCACCTTTATACCGAGAGAAGGAGATGGAAATCCGCCAACTGGTAGCGCAACAATTAGAGCGTGGCAAGATCGATTTTGCCATTTGGATTGAGAAAGATGCGGCTATCGATGCCAGTGCCATCAATGGGGCGTTGGTAGAGAACTATTATCAGCAGATCAAGCAAATTGCACAACAGAGCCACATTCCAGAGCCCACCGATTGGTTTGGCACGTTGTTGAGCCTTCCCGATGTGACTGCGAAAACCGAAAACGAGCAGTTGGAACGCGAAGAGTGGGCAGCCGCCGAGCAAGCCATTCGCGAAGCGCTCGACAATTTGATTGCTTTTCGCCAGCAAGAAGGGCGTGCTTTGCAACAAAAGTTTCATGAAAAGATTGATAATATCGAGCAATTATTGCTGAGCATTGAGCCTTATGAAAAGAGCCGCATAGAGAAAATACGCCAAAATCTCATCAAAGGTTTGGAGCAAATCCCCGGTGTCGACTACGACCAAAACCGCTTAGAGCAAGAGCTTATCTATTACATCGAGAAGTTGGACATCAGCGAAGAGAAGCAGCGTTTGACCAATCATCTGCACTATTTCCGCGAGACCATGCGCGAAGAAGGTCACGGCGTGGGCAAGAAATTGGGGTTCATTGCGCAGGAAATGGGGCGCGAAATCAACACCACAGGCAGCAAAAGCAACCAGGCTGAAATGCAAAACATCGTGGTGAAGATGAAAGACGAATTGGAACAAATTAAAGAGCAGGTGCTCAACGTACTCTAAACAGCCCAACATGACCGAAGCAAACCACAACGCCCCCTGCCACAACCTCCCACAGAAAGGCAAGCTCATCATCTTCAGTGCACCGTCGGGCTCGGGCAAAAGCACCATCGTGCAATGGCTCATGCATGAGCATCCTGAGCTCAATCTGCATTTCTCTATCTCGTGCACCAGCCGTCCTCCGCGCGGAACCGAGCGGCACGGCGTGGAATATTTCTTCCTGTCGCCCGATGAATTCAAAGCCAAAATCGCCGCCAACGCCTTTTTAGAATACGAAGAGGTCTATGCCAACCGCTTCTATGGCACGTTGAAATCGCAGGTAGAGCAGCAACTCGCCGCAGGGCAGAACGTGGTGTTCGATGTCGATGTGAAAGGCGGTTGCAACATCAAGCAGTGCTATGGCGCGCAGGCTTTGAGCCTCTTTGTGCAGCCCCCTTCGATAGCCATATTGCGAAAACGGTTGGAAGGACGTGCCACCGATGCGCCCGAAGTGATTGAACAGCGGTTACAGAAAGCCGAATATGAACTGACCTTCGCACCCCGATTCGATGCCATCATCGTGAATGACGATTTAGAAACGGCCAAAGAAGACACCTATCAACACCTCAAAACCTTCCTCGCAACCCCATGAAGCCATCCTCCACGCCACCCCAAACCCACCACATCGGCATCTTCGGCGGCTCGTTCAATCCCGTTCATCTCGGCCACATCGCCTTAGCCAAACAGCTGTTAGAGCAAACTTATTTAGAGGAGATATGGTTTGTGGTGTCGCCCTTAAATCCTTTTAAGAAGGAGGCTTGCGACCTCTTGGACAACGAAAAACGATTAGAACTCACACGCCTTTCGCTCGAAAACGAACCCGGGCTCATCGTCTCGGATTTCGAATTCCACCTGCCCAAACCATCCTACACCTACCGAACGCTGTGCGAACTGTCGAAAACCTATCCCGAAAAAGATTTCACACTCATCATGGGCGCCGACAACTGGCTGTCGTTCGCCCATTGGGATCACCACGAAGACATTCTGCGTCGCTACCCCATCATGGTGTATCCGCGCCCCCATCACATCGTCGACCCCACCACACTTCCGCCCCATGTGACCCTCACCAACACCCCACTCTATCCCTTCAATAGCACCGACATTCGCCATTGCATCCGGCAAGGCATGCCCATTCGGAGCATGGTGAAGCCCGAAATCGAGGCAAAAGTAGTGGATTATTATCGCCAGTTGTTTCAACAGCAGGGCCAATAGCCCCACCGGTGCCGCCACATTGTCCTCAACAACGTTTCGCTTACGCAAGCCGTCATTGGGTAGCAGTGCGCAACATTCGCTGCCAATCGAGGGGCATTTCCACAAATGTTTATTACATTCGTTGTAATCGAAGGGCGTTCCCACAAATGTTTATTACATTCGTTGTAATCGAGAGGCGTTTCCACAAATGTTTGATTACATTCGTTGTAATTGAGGGACGTTCCCACAAATGTTTGATTACATTCGTTGTAATCGAGGGTCGTTTACACAAATATTTAATTACATGCGTGCAACATGAAGGCGTGCGTCAACAGAAACGCTGCCTTTTCGGATGTCGCTACAAAGGCCGTTTAACGCGGATAGGGTGTGGATGTATCAGTAGCTGTAAACCATAATCCCAACACTGTGAGGATGGCACCCCACAAAGTGTTGGTGGTTTGCTCGGAAACGGGCTTGGCAGGGAAATCAACTTTCAGGCCAACTGAAAAGGCTGTGCGCGGCGTTGAGGTGTCATAATGCAGCAACTGTCCCATGTAAGGCCCGTCGATGAACCGCAAATCGGCACGATGATAGCCACCCAACGCCCAGCGCAGGTCCCAGTCCATGGTCAAAGCTACCGACGTAAAAAGATAGAGATCGAAGCCCACCCGCGGCGCAAATTGCAGCGTGGGGTTGCGCAAGGCATAGTCGACATTGAGTTTGCGCCAATGGTTTTGATGGAACACACTATAGGTTTTGCTGCCGCTTTGCCCCCAAAAGCTAAATGGGTTGACCATGACATTGCCGCCGATAAAAGGCTGCACGAGCCATTTATTGGGAAGGGGATAGAGCTTTGCACCGCCGATGAAGTCGAGCCGATGGCTCTTTTTCAGCCCCAAACCGCTACCCAAATTAGTGAGCAATCCCTCGCGACCATAGGCCAATCCGGCCGTCAGGGCAATGTGTTTGTTGAGATAATAGTCGCCCATGAGCGTATAAGCCTCCCCTTCGTCGTCGCCAACAGAAATCGATTGTCCGGCGGGTGAGTCGTCTTCGAGCGTCGTTTTGCTCCAAGTGGCTTGCAACGACCATTGCCGTGGCTTTTTATTTTCGGTTGACTGTGCGGTGGCCAAGGCGGCAAAAGCACAAGCCAAGACCGTGAGCGAGCATCGTTTGCGGCAAATCGTCATGTGGTTTTGCAATTTATTTTGCGTTTAAATATAAGTTGACGAATTGGTAATAGCTCTGCGCCTTCGTAGCCAAAGCTTTGTTGTGCTGCTTTAACAACTGCTCTTCGTGGGTGCCATTGGCCAACGCCTTGACACGATATTGGCGGATGTTGCGCACGGGCGAGAGCACAGTGAGCGTGTCGTTCTCCAAGTAACCTAAGTCTTGATAGGTGGCCATGAAGGCACGTGGCCGATAAGTGGACGCATAAATGTTTTGCCCTGCACAATGAACGGTGGTCTTGAGGTGCAGCAAAGCCAGCAACGTGGGCAACACATCAATCTGCGAGCACACCTTTTCCTCGTAGCCGGGGCGGATGAGTTGCGGCGCGTAGACAATGCAAGGAATGTGATATTGGTCAACGGGCAACGACGTTTTGCCTGCACTTGAGGCGCAATGGTCGGCAATCACCACAAACACTGTGTTGCTGAACCAAGGCTGTTTGGCCGCCGCTTGCAGGAAATGATGAATGGCATAGTCGGTATATTTCACCGCAGCTTCACGACAATGTGGGTCGCCATCAAATTGAATGCGGCCTTCGGGATAGGTATAGGGGCGGTGATTGCTCGTGGTCATGATCTGCGCAAAGAACGGTTCGCCTTGCGTTGCATTGCGATTGAACACCGAAAGCGCCTTGTTGAACATATCCTCGTCGGACACTCCCCAAATGTTTGCAAAGTTGATGTCGCGCGGATTGATTTGGCTGCGGTCAATCACTTCGTAACCGTTATGCGAGAAAAAGTCGCCCATATTGTCGAAATAGCTGTAGCCACCATAGAGGTATTGACAACGATAGTCCAACCCTTTCATCACCTCGGCAATGGAAAGATTGCCCATGCGGTTGGCTTTGCGCTTAATAATGCTCTCGCCTGCACTCGGCGGAATGCACAAAGAGAGCGCCTCAAGCCCACGCACCGTGCGATTACCGGTGGCATAAAGGCGGTCGAACACCAGACTCTGCCCCATCAAACGGTCCAAATAGGGCGTGATATGCTGCGTGTTTCCGTAACGCGAAAGAAATTCAGCGCTGAGGCTTTCCACCGTGATGAGCACAATATTGGGACGATTGTTGCCCAACTCATAGCCCACAACCTTGCTGCCTTGGGCATTCAAGCCCGTTAATCGGCGATAGTTTTCAACGACCGTTTGCCGAGGCAACATCGCATAGAACTGTGCATAGTCGAGCTTGTTGTTGACAAAGGCGTTCACAAAATCATAGGCACCATTTTGCGAAAGCTGGTCAACATATTGGTTATCAGTTTGCAAATGGTGCAGGCTGCGGCTCAGAAAATAGCCACCCACCGCCAAAAGCAGATAGAGCAGGGTGTGAATGGCAAAGAGTTTGCCCGTGTAGAGCTTCGTGAGCTTAAACCGATTGCGGCGCGATTGCAGATAGACGATGCCCACACTCAGCGCCACTGCCACCACCATCAGCGGCACAATGGCATAGGACTCCATGATGTTGCCCAACACTTCGTGGGTGTAAACCAAATAATCTACGGCGATGAAGTTGTAGCGAACACCAAACTCTTGCCAGAAAAAATATTCGCCCATCGACACCACAAGCAGCAGCAACACATAAATGCCCCACGTGAAATAGAGCGAAAAGCGGCGCCAGGCATCGCGCAACGGCCACACTCCAAAACGCAGACTGAAGCTCACAAACTTCCATGTCAGGAAGATTTTGGCTATCTTAGGCGCCCCACCACCGTATTCATCGAAAATAGAATGGAAACCATAAACATAAATCAGACTGCCCAACAGCAACACTTCGATGCACCATCCCACCCAACGGTTGTATTTCAACTCGTTGAGACCGGGATAGATAACCAGCAGGGGTGCACAGCACAACAGCCCCACACCGAGGTCAGTGGCAAGGCCTATGCCCAACAAACGCAAGGTTTCGACAAAACTAAACTGCGCATCTTGCGGTGCAGTGCACATCAAAACCACGCGGAGCAACAAGCCCACGAGCAAATAAAGCTTTAGGAAACGGCTCCCTATTAAAAACAAGGGATTACGGTAATTTAGGTTTCTCCTTCTATTCATGAGTTCATTCGTTTTCTGCTTTGCAAAGTTAATGAATTATTTGAGCTAAGCCTTTATTTTACGAAAAAACATCAAAAAAATTGGCCTTTTTGTGTCAAGAAAGCATCATTTTCAGAGAGAAAACAGCCTATAAACCTTAAATCACATGGTTTTTCGATTGTTTATGCTATTTTTGCAGCACAGGAAACAGTTTGTAGATGTTAAGAACAACAAAGGAAAACAGATGAGAACGAAAAGAATAGTGCTGCTGGTGGTTTGCGGACTAATGGCCATTTGCAGCCATGCACAAACCACACGCGCGCAAATGAGCGGTCCGTTTTGCGCCTATATTCCCCCACAAGAGGCCGACACCCTGCCTGCTCCCGAAGGCACTGTGCCATTTTATATCTCGCATTATGGCCGGCATGGCAGCCGTTGGCTCATGCACCAAGCGCAATATGATGGCGTGTTGTCGTTTTTCTTCAACCGCAACAACCTCACAAAGTTGGGGCGTTCGGTGGCAAAACGCTTGGCAAAAGTGGCACAAGCAGCCCGTGGAAAGGCCGGTCTGCTCACCCCTTTAGGCGAGCAACAGCAACGCGAAATCGCACAACGCATGCGGCAAAACTACCCCACAGTGTTTCGCTCTTCGGCCACGGTTCATGTTTATGCGTCGCCTGCCAAGCGCTGTCAGCAAAGTAAAATGGCCTTCATTGCCGGGTTAAATGCTGCAAATCGTGCACCAATTGCTTTGCTTTTGCACAACGATTCGATAGCTTTTTCATGGTTAGCCCCCACGAGTGCCGAATTCAAAGCGTGGAAAGCGCGTCCCCACAAGCTACCCACCTTGCCCACAGCCCATTTTCTTGCTGCGCTATTTCGCGACACAACACAAGTGAATCGAGGCGAACGCTTGATGATTGAACTCTACAAATTAGCTGCCGACATGCAAAATGTGCCGCTGAAAATTCGTTTCGATGATGCTTTCAATGACGACGAATGGCGCGCCTGCTACGAGCGAAACAACTGGGGCATGTGGCTGCTTCACGGACAGGCGCCCGACAATCAGGGCGTCACACAACGCGTGGTGGCACCCCTGTGGCAACAGATTGTCGACGAGGCTGCTCAAGCGTTGCAAGGCAAAGTGGCGGCCACCTTGCGCTTTGGCCACGACACCTCGCTCTATCATCTCTTGGCCTTGCTCGGCACAGACAAGCTCTCTGACGAGCATGCGGGTGCTTTAGAACAGATTATTCCCATGGCAGCCAATCTGCAAATCGTGTTTTATTGCCGTCGCGAACAGGTGGGGAAGCCGCTCGGTCCCGACGATGTGTTGGTGAAATTTCTGCTCAACGAGCGCCCCATGCGGTTGTCGAAAGTGGGTTCTGAGGATGTTGTTCCCGATGGAAATACGGGCTATTATTACCAATGGAGTCGTGTGTTGGCCTACGTAGCAAAGCGGTTGGCCGCGGCCAATGCGCAGGGTCGGTGGACCATGGCCGCCCCTTTGGTGGGCACTGCCGGGCAGTTGAAGCACCGAAACCATCCATAAACGGCACAGCATCGTCGGGAAAACGTTGTTCCCAAGGTTGGGAACGGGTGGATTTCACAAAAACAAGCGTTCCCAAAGTCGGGAACAGCGAAATTTAATAAAAATGGTTGTTCCCGACTTTGGGAACAACTGAAAACGAAAAAAATGAGTGTTCCCGACCTCGGGAACGAGGATTTTTAAGAAAACCAGTTGTTTCCGAGGTCGGGAACATCTGGTTTTACGTGTGGCATAGCCCCATACTCTTGATTTTTCCATCAACATTTTCCTACTTGTATGCCCTCATCGTGCACACATGTCGCCCACAAAAAGAGGCTCTGTCTGCCCAACTGCCAAGCGGAGCAATGAGAAAAGAGGGCGGTTAATAGGTGAGATGCAGCACCTTTTTCCACTCGTCGTTGGCCTTTATCACCAAATCGCTCTCGGGATCTTCCTCCTTCTTGGGGAAGAATTTTCCCGTGTAGCAGGTGAGTGTGCGCATCACTACAGGAATTTCTGTAAAGGTGCGCTTTGAAATGACTTCGTTTTTATCGTTCAGCGCCTCCACTTCGAGCTTGATTTCGCCACCCTCTGAGGTGCGAGGAAAGGTGTAGAGGTCGTAGGTTGAGGCCTCGGTGTGTGCTGAAGCGGCTACCACACGGTCTTCGGTCTGATGGGATTTCACTACGCCTACGCCGTCAACGACATCGAGGGTGCTGCTTCCACCCGTATAACTGAACTTGAGATGGGTGACTTCGGCAGGGATAGGATCTTCGATGGTGAAGGCTATTTTGGAGACACAATGTTCCATCGTTGCCTGAATATCTACGGCTCCCTCGAGGGTTATCTCACGCGCAAAAACGTAGGTGTCGGTCACTTTGCCGCCAAACGAAATCTTTCGAAATTCGGTTAGCGACGCGTTTTCATTGCCATTATGTCCCACAATCACCAAATAATATTTGCCGGCGGGAAGACGGAAACTTAACTTTCCGAAGTCTTTGTCGCTGCTGGTTTGATTAACCGACAACACCTTTTTCCCCGTTCGGTAGGCAGCTACATGGAGACGCGTGCACACTTCACGGACAGGTACCACGGCACGACTGAGGGTGTCATAACGCACATGGTCGAAATTCTTGACCAATACGTGCACTTCATAGCCTTCGCCTTTGAGTGGTTGCGAGGCTATGTCGGCCTTTTCGCAAGCAGAAAGGGTCAACAACAAGAGAATGGATGTAATCAATAGGTTTACGATATGTTTCATAAGAAATTTATTTGATGTGAGATAATTATTTCGTATTTGTTGTTAATAGTGAAGACCAGCAGCCTTTTTTCGATTGAATGGAGAATGGTTATTCGCGTAAAAGGCACATTCTGTTCAAGTCGGTTCAAAAATAAGAAATAATCAAATATGTTCCAAGCAAAATGCACTCTTTTTGCAGAAACCGGTGTTTTTTCTGCAAAACGATGTGTTTCTCTATGGATTTTAAAGCCGTTTTGTGTAGAATTTGTATTTTTGTCGGCATCAAAATCAATATATTGACAATGAAAAAATATTTGCTTTTAGGGCTGCTTTGTTGCGGTTTGCAGGCAACGATGGCACAAAGTGCGTTGCAAGGAATATGGACGGGGAAACTGAAAACGAATGCATTTGAGCTGACGGTGGTGCTTCATGCTACACCAACAGAAGGGAAATCGATGATATTCACCTTGGATAGTCCCGACCAAAACGTGAAGGGAATTCCGATGACAACGGACTATCTGTCGGCTGACTCGCTGGCGTTGAGCATTAACCAAATGGATATTCACCTGCAAGGGCACTACCAAGCAGATGAAATCTCAGGCTCGTTCCTGCAAAATCATTTTATTTTTCCGCTGAAAATGACGCGCCACGAAGAGAAGATTTCGCGACCACAAACACCGCAACCGCCTTTCCCTTACACGCAACAAGAGGTTGTTTTCGAGAATAAAAAAGCGGGAGCTTCGTTGGCAGGGACGCTCACCTACCCCGTTAATTTCAAGAAAGGAAAGACACCTGTGGTGTTGATGGTGACAGGAAGTGGGCAACAAAACAGAGATGAGGAGGTGTTTGAACACAGACCTTTTGCCGTCATTGCCGACTATTTTGCACGCCATGGCATCGCAACACTGCGTTACGACGATCGTAATTTCGGCCAATCAAAAGGGGGAGATGCGGCGCATGCGACGACACAAGACTTCGCACAAGATGCCGAAGCGGGCATCGACTACCTGAGGAAACGGCATGAATTTGGAAGGATTGGTGTGTTGGGACATAGCGAGGGTGGCAACATCGCCTTCATCTTGGGTGCACAGCAGCAAGTGGATTTCATCATTAGCATGGCCGCTGTGGGCGTGAAAGGGGATGAAGCACTGACAGAACAAGTGAACAAATGTATGGAAATAGCGGGTGAGAAAACGCGGATGACGGTGGCTGAATATCGTAAACTAAACGTAGGAAAGCATGCACCATGGCTCGATTATTTCTTAGATTACGACCCAACCCGTGACCTTCGCCATACAACTTGCCCTGTTTTCGCCCTCAATGGCGACAAAGATTGTCAGGTGATTGCGACGCAAAACCTCACGGCCATCAGAGAGAAATTACCTATAGACAAAGCATCGCAAACAAAAATCTATCCACAGTTGAACCATCTTTTCCAGCATTGTCAGAGTGGATTGCCCGCGGAATATCGACAAACAGCAGAGACTATCGCGCCCGAAGTGCTGACGGATATGGCAAAATGGATTAACGACATTGCAAAATAAAGGGTTTTTATGTTGCAGGAATCCAGATGGCTTGAGGCGCAATGGATGCCCAAAAAGAAAAGCGTGACGAGAAATTCGCCACGCTTTTTCTTTTTATATTGACTAAGCTTATTCAGCCTTTGGTGCTTCTTCTGCTGCCGGTGCTTCTGCAACGGGTGCTTCAGGAGCTGCTTCTGCCTTTGTAGTTTTGCGGCTACGACGTGTCTTCTTGGCAGCCTTTGGTGATTTTGCCATGTTCTCATCGAAGTCAACTAACTCGATAAAAGCTATTGGAGCAGCATCACCTTGACGTGTGCCTAACTTGATTACACGCGTATAACCGCCGGGACGATCAGCCACCTTTGCAGCCACCTCACCGAAAAGTTCCTTAATAGCTTCTTTCTTTTGAAGATAACGAAAAACCACACGACGTGAATTCGTGGTGTCTTCTTTGGAACGTGTGATGAGCGGTTCTACATATTTCTTCAAGGCTTTTGCCTTAGCGAGCGTCGTAGTGATTCTTTTGTGCATAATCAATGACACGGCCATGTTGGCTAACATCGCGTCACGATGAGATGCAGTACGACCCAGATGGTTGAATTTTTTATTATGTCTCATTTTCTTTTTTTCGTTTAAGCGGAAAAGAAGTAGACTTACTCCTTATCCAATTTATACTTTGAAATATCGGTTCCAAACGAAAGATTCAGACTCTCGAGCAAATCATCAAGCTCAGAAAGCGATTTCTTACCAAAGTTGCGGAACTTCAACAAGTCGGTCTTGTTGTACTGAACTAAATCACCAAGCGTTTCAACATCAGCAGCCTTCAGACAGTTCAAGGCACGAACACTGAGATTCATGTCCACTAACTTGGTCTTCAACAACTGCCGCATGTGCAAAATCTCCTCATCAAACTCTTGGTTGCCATCTTGATCAGGAACCTCTAAGGTTATCTTCTCATCAGAGAACAACATGAAGTGATAAATGAGAATCTTGGCTGCTTCTTTCAGCGCATCCTTTGGATGAATGGAACCATCCGTAGTCACTTCGAGAACTAACTTGTCGTAATCGGTCTTTTGCTCGACACGATAAGGTTCTACAGCGTAGCGAACATTACGGATAGGGGTGTAGATAGAATCGATTGGAAGTACATTAACATCTGTGCAGAACTCACGATTTTCATCCGCCAAGACATAACCCCGGCCTTTGTTTATCGTGAGATCTATTTGCAAGGATGCCTTGGCATCTAAATGACAAATCACCAAATCAGGGTTTAACACTTCAAATCCAGTCAGATACTTCGTTATATCACCGGCCTTGAATTCTGTGGAATTCTCTACGGTGATACTAACTTTCTCATTCTCGAATTCTTCTACTACTTGCTTGAATCTTACTTGCTTCAAAT
>ERZ773014.703-NODE-703-length-22396-cov-4.104069_pt1 | contig 22396 bp, 29 predicted proteins | sample MGYA00580841_ERZ773014 | MGnify/ENA primary metagenome ERZ773014 (study PRJEB29015, sample SAMEA2737989) | human oral metagenome | biome: human oral; feature: human-associated habitat; material: dental | place: China | collected 2067 ...
GGAATAACCCCGAGAAGGAACGACGTCGGCAGCGCCTCGACCATGGCCAAGGCGCCGCGCTCAAAAATCTCCCCCTTCGTAAAAATCCCGCCGTTTTCCTCGTTCGTGTCGCCGGTATCGATTTCAATTTTGTTGTGGGTAATATCCCCGATCGCCTGTTGAACGCCTTCTTCTCCTGCTTCGGCCAGTGTCACTTCGGCGATGTCCTTGCCGCGCCCGGCCACCGTGCGCAGGATGTCCTTCCCGAATGCCAGATCCATCTCCCGCTGCTCGATGATATCGCGAAAGACCTTCTGCGCCTGCGGGGATGATTTGAATTTTGACAAAAAAAGCTCCATGGGCGCGACTTCGACCGCTGCCTTGGCCGCCCCGCTCGCCCGGCTGTATCTTGCCGCGTCCTCGTCGGAAATGAGCCGTTCGCCAAACTCATCCGTCATCTTCTGATATTCGGCAAAGTCCTGCCCGCGCTGCGCCTTGTACATGCTGTTAAATTCGCCGATGCGCCGCCCCCAGGTAAAGCCGCTGACTATCCCCCGCCCCAGCGCATGACGGGAAATGGCGCGAACCATCCCCCGGGCACCACCGGTGAAAAATCCCGGTACAGCACCCACGCCTCCCGCCGGAGCTGTCGTTGCCGCCCCTACAGCCGCCCCCGCTGCACCCCAGAGCGCACCCTCTTCGAGGGCGTCGGTCATCATCGGCATGGATCCTGCAAGGCCGGAAACTGCCGTCAGCCATGGAGATTCAAAAAAAGACGGCGTCTCTGGTGCTTGCTTTAATTGCTCCTCCAATTCTGCCATACGGGCTTTATCGTTTTCCGTGGCCTTTCCGTCCGCTTCCTTATCTTTTAATATGCCGTACTCTTGTTCGGCCCAACCGTATCGCCAGGCCTCTTTCCATGCCGTGATCGTATCCCGAGCCTCTCGCACATGATGAATATCATGGAGAGCCAGAGCGGCGGCCGCAGGATCCTCATAGGAGAGCTTCCCAAGGCCGGGAAACTCCTTATACACCTCTGCCATCACATCCGCAATATTATCCGGGCCGCCCTCTTTTTGGCGCAGCGCCAGCACCTTTTTCTGGTGATCGTAGATATTCATGGCGCTTCGATAAGCTTCCGTATCGTTAAGGATCGCCGCCGCGTTTATCCCCGTCGCCGCTTCGATCTCCTTCGCTTTAGAAAGGCGCTCCTCGTCCGTCATCCAGAAGTTAATATTCGTATCTGTGCGGCGCAGCCCCTGCGCCGCACTCTGCATGGCGCTTTTTGGATTGTCCGCGTAGGCCGCGATTAACTCCCGCCCCGCCTCCTTCGCCGCCGCGCTTAAAAGCGGCTCCTCCATGACGCGTGCCTTCGCCTTTTCGACGTCTTCCTCCGTTACGGCCGTCCCCTGATTTCCTATCCCCGCCTCGGCGAAATCCTGCTGTGTCTGCCACGCATCCTCCAAGAGATCATGATAAACTGCGGCCGTCCGATTGTTTTCCAGCTTCTTACCGACATTTTCCGCCGTCGTCACCGCCAGATAGCGGAGTGCATCCGCTTCTTTTGTTATTTCTTCGTCGGTATAATCCTTCTCTTCAGCTTCGATTTCCCCGGACAGATCTATCCCTTGTTCTGCCTGCCACTCGGCTATGCGTTCAAATGCGCCTTTCTTGTCTTCCTTGGATGCTTCCTCTTCTTTAGCCTGCTCTCCCTTCGCTGCCGCCGCCCGTTCTTCAAGCTCCGCTCCGTAGGCGCGCCAGGCGTTCATATCTAATGGCATTTATTCTCCCTCCTTGTCCTCGTATTCCGGCCCCGGGGCGCCGTCTTGGTAATGCTCGCTCAAATATACCGGCGCTATTCTTGATATCACGATGGCGGCCACTTTCGGCGTCATGCCATTCTTGACTAAATCATCGTAGGCCGTGCCGATATTTTTGTCCTTGCCTTCGAGCGCCAGCGTCAGGATGTGCATACTTTCCGGGCTGTTCTGGAATGCCGTCAGCTCTTCTTCCTCTTCTTCAGATAAAAGCCCCGCCTCTTCCAGCTTATAGCCAGCCTCCCGAGCCGTGACGAACTGGTTCGTCTTTATCCAGTTCCCATTCGAGAGATCAATGCCGAAGGCTGCGATCTTTCGCTCTGCCGCCTCTTTCGTCTTTGCCGTTACGCCGCCGGATGCAGCGCTTCTCTGTCCGCCCCCTGCCCGGCGGCTGATCCCATTCGCCGTCCGGAGCGCCGCGTCGAAGCGGTTGCGTTCGGTAATCGTCAGGTCCTGTTCGTCAAGATACTGTTCTCCAGCTTCCCAGCTCATCCCCGAAAGCGCCTGGTCGATCTCATTGAGGTACGCCCGATGGCTTTCGCGCTCGGCGCGTTTTTCTTCCGCCGCTTTTCCTTCCAAAACCTTCATCGCTTTTTCCAGCTTTTCCGGATCATAGGCGGAAATTTCCCGGTCTTCGCTTTTCTCAAGACCGCCTTTATAACCGCCGAGGTGCAGGTGATACCCGCTCCCGGCGTCGTGATAGAGCACCTCTTCAAACGCGCCGGAATCCTCAAAGTATTCTTTTACCTTCTCCGCCTGTTTTTCCGAAATGCCATCCGGCAGGACGATATCGATCGCGTCACCGTACACGTGATAGCTGTTCGGAGCGTCCGGGTTTACTTCCATCTGCCGTGCGAAGCTGCGCGCCCCGGAAGAAATCTGTGCGCCATCCGCTACGCCGAGGCTGTTTAAGATTCCTCCGATATAAGGCAGCGCCGAGCGAAACTGCGGCCGCAGCGCTTCCACCTGCTCCGTGATATCGTCGCTTTGAGTAGGAAGATCGTACTTTCCCGCCGACGAGCCGCCTTTTACGGTTCTCGTAGCATTAGGTCCGTATTTTTCCATGAGAAGCGCCCGGGCGTTTTCCAGATTGCCTCCGGACGCCCGCCATATATCGTCGATCGCCGTGTATTCTTCGCGAATCTCCTGCCGTTTTTTCAATGGTTCCATGAGCTTTCGATATTCTGTCGGCTCCATCCGCGTCCTGTATCCTTCCAGGAGAGAACGCGCCCCGTCGTCATCGCCTTTATTCATTGCCGCCGCCACTCCTTGAGCGACGGCTTCCCCGGTGTATTTACGACGAGCGGCGGCGATTTCGTCGCCGCTCCATCCCTCCCCGGTGCCGTAAGATAGAATCGCCGTGTCGTTGCTCTTGACATATCCTTCAAACATATCTTTATCTGCGTACGCTTCCCCAGCCATCGCGTTATTGTTGGATACGCTTCCTAAAAAGGAATTTTTCTTATACTGCTGAAATTCCTGAAACTCCCGCGCCGCTGCGTTACGCTGCATATTGAGCGCGTTCTCCCGGAGATTATTGAGGAGCGTTCTTTGCACCCGGCCGTTATATTCTTTGCCCACGGCCGCCGTCACGTCGTGGATCCGCTGCGTCACCCGGTTCATCAGCCCGGCTGCGTTTCGTCCCTGCCCTGTCGCATAAAGACCGTTTTCGCCATAAATATCTGCCGTGAGCTGCGTCATGATCCGGTTCCTTGCCGCCATCACATCTGCCGCATCCGCTTCATCCTGTTGCTTTTGTATGATCTCCTGGGCTGTCTGCGCTATCTTGAACACGCCGGAAAGATCCTCGCCGCGCCCGCCGTAGGCGTTTACATCCCGCGATCGCCAGAGGGGAACATTTTGCAGTGTCCCTTTTTCTACTGCCGGCTGATAACTCCCGAACTTCATCCCGCGCCCCTCCTTAAAACCGCCAGCGGTTCTTCAGATATCCGTTCATGCCGTAGCGGCTCGTGTTCGTTGCCGTCCCTATTCCCGTCGCTGTGTTGTAGCTCCAGGCGGCGCTGGGCGATGCCTGCGCAGTCACCGTGCCGAAACTTGGTGAGGAAGCAGCGCTTCCTCCTCCGCCGCCAAAGCTTCCGCCGGAGACAATGCTGGCCGCCGTGCCGAGGATCGTGCTGATCCCGTTCCACTTCGCCTGCGCTTCCACGTTTTTCGCCGAAGCGCGGTGCGAAGCCGCCTGGTTAAGATAATTCGACTGCGTGACGCGGCTGGCATAGTTATCGTTTCGCTGATTGCTTAAAAGGTTCGCCTGATCCTCGCGGTAGGCATCTTCTGAGCTTGCAAGAATATCCAGTACGCTTCCCGACCCCGACGCTATCCCGGCCGCCCCCGCCGCAGCGTTCGCCCGCCCGGCCGCGATACGCTGGCGCGAGCGCAATTTTTCCGCCTGCTGGGCGTACTGGTCGGCGATCTGTTCCTGTTTTCTGTTCTCCACCCGGGCGTTTTGCTCCGCCGCATCCGCCTGCGCCCGGTACATGCTCGCCTGATTACTGGCCGCTGCCTGCTGCTGTTTGTATTGTAAAAATCCCATTACCCCGGCAATGACCGGCATCACTCCGCACATTTTACTTCCTCCCCGTTCCCAATATAAAAACGAATGAACTCTTCTCCGTTCACTAAAAACGGATCATAAAACACCGCTCCGCACCACTTGAGCCAGCGCAGTGCCGCCGCATTGAAGCATCCTGCCGCATTAAACAGAACTCCATAACGTTTTGCCCAATAAGCAAGGATACGCTTCGATACCACGGCAAATTCTCTTTCATAGGCTTTCATCCCGTCTGTCGCCAGGCACCAGATCAGCCGCCCCCGCAGCGCTTTCGGCTTTACCCGGCCAAAAAAGACAATGGGACGGCGATCTTTATCGTAGACCATCCAGCAGCCTTCCGAATTTTCCTGGCTCAAAACTACCTGCCGGGCTGCGTCACCGTCCCCGTAGGCTTCAACCTCTCGCACATCGGCCTGACGAAGATTCGCAGCGAAGGTCATCACGTCCCGCCACTTCTTTTTGCTGAGGGTTCCCGTGAACTCTTCCATGTGCCAATCCTTCCTCATTCTGTTACCCTCCCATCGTTACCGAACGGATGATCGCCGACATAGTAAACGGATACGGCTGGTTGTGTTCGATGTAAACGCGCCCGCCCGTATCGAAGCCGCCGATGGCCAGCGTCGCCTTTATATCTCCGGAAAAGAGCACATCCTCCCCCGTTTCCAAACGATCGGGGTCATAGCGGATATCGTTGGTCTCGCGATCGCTCGCCCCGATGGCGCCGCCGTAACTTCTGGAAAGCCGGAGGGTACAGTTCGTCACTTTCTTATAACGCCCCTGAATTGTCCCGTCCTGCGCCTGAATCTCTACGTTGGGCGTCAAGAGCTTCTCTGTGTAAAGAAGCCCTACGGTTACTTTTTTCGCCGGACTTTCCAGAGCGATCCGCCCGCCGGTCACGGTGACCGGTGGGAAATAATAGCCGTCGGCCAGAAGGGCTGCCTGCTTTCCCTCCAGATGTTCAAGCCCTGTTACTTCCCGCCGCGCCTCCGGGAAAGAAAAAAGCTGCGCCGAATCCAGCATGACATGATCCTGCTGATTAAAGGACGTCTGCTCTTTGGCGAAGCGTTCTATATACCGCACGGTTTGCCCGTTTATCTCCCGCCGGATGAGGAGATAAACGGCGTCATCGTTTCCTTCCGCCGCCGTCTCCACGCCTTCTACGGCTCCGTCCGTTACAATGCGGCTCCAGCCGTAAACCTTTTGCTCCGGGATATAAGTTAATGCCAGGAGCACGCCATCGCTGCGGACGAAATAAAGGATGCTGTCCGGTACTTGCGCGTATGCGCTGTCTGCTATCGTATGTCCTTCGGAAAGGTGTTTGGCCAAGAGTGTAAGGTCGGAGCCGCCATAAGAGTCCGTTTCGTAGGAATAGCCCATATCACGCACTACCGAACCGCGGAGCTGCACGTAAACGAGCCGCGATCCCACGCGGATCGGCGTCACCTCGCTCGTTCCATAATTCTGTTGTGTGCGAGGCGTGATGTTCGTCGGCGTTACCGTCTCCGACCCGCTGACCGTCCAGCTGTTCCCGTCCGTCAGGAGAATGAGATCGGTACCCGCGTCCATGTGCATAATCCGATAGCTCTTTAAGGACAAGAGATCCGCCGACACCGCCGAGCTGTCGGTTACCGTTCCGTCCTCTTTTTCCACGCCGAAATTTTCATAATCCCCGCTTCGGCTCATCCACAGCCGCTGGGGCTTGGCGCGCGTCCCGCCAAAGCAGAGCCGATCCTGAAAGAACGTCGCGCAGGTAGGATAGCCGCTGGTTTTTCCCCAGGCGCTCCAGTACCAGTCCGCCGTCGTATAGGTCGATCCGAGATCATGGCTTCCCGATACTGTGCCCTGCGCTTTTGTTTCGCTCTCCACGCCCGTTATTTTCACGTAACCGTCATGGGTATAGGCGTATGCCGACAGTTCGATGTTTACGCCGCCCCCAGTGATATGTGCCGCAATCCGCATCAAGCAAAAATCCTCCACGGTCCCCGTTTCCTGTGGGTTATAATCGTTGCTCGATGTATATTTGCGTTCGTCCGTCCAGGTTTTGCCGTTATCGTAGGAAACTTGCACCGAGAAATGCCCTGACCACGTACCGTGGCTGATCACCTTCCACGTTTTCCCCACCGCAATCGACGACGAGGGCTGATTGGCATTCAGGCGAATCACGTGGTAAATCGTCCGGGTATAACCATCTTCCGGGTTTTCCGGATCCCCTTCGTGAATCTCTTCTTTGGTTACGACGTCTCCCGCGGCCGTCGTCGGTGCTTCTTCTTCGTAAGTTTCTGTGATCGCGCTGGGCGTGGCGGCCAGTTTTACGATAACCGAGGAGATCCGCTGTTCAAGCTTCAGCCAATCCCCAATCCGATCCGCCGTGAACACCGGTTTCGTCGACTCTAAGGTGATCGCGCCGGTCTTGGCCGAGGGCTTAATCTTTATCGTCTCATCGGCGTTGATCTCGGAAAACGGCGGCATCGTCCAGTCGATATCCGTCAATTTCCAGTCCTGTTCACTGTATCTCAGAAGTTTTTTCACCGGATAATCCCCCGACGTGATATACATCACGTCCACGCTCTGCACAAAGCGGAGCTTATGCAGCGCCGCTTCCGGAAAGGGTGTATCGATCTCAATGCCGAGATATGTCCCGTTTCGCCAGACGCGCATATAGCAATCGCCGAATTCCAGTAAGTAGGCTATGTCTACGCTGAAATCAAAGCGCACCAGGCGCGCCTTTTTATCTTTATACTTTGCCGCGCCGCAAAAGAGCGTTCCCGGCCGCTTCTTTACTGCCCCGTAGGGACGGATGAGCGCGTTTTCAGCTACAAGCAGCGCCATCTGGTACTTTTCCAGATCCACCCGGCTCGCCACATCTTCTGAAATTTCGCCCCCGGAAAAGGACGGCTGAATGACATAAAATTCCGTCGGCTGTGCCAATCTTTTTCCCTCCTTTTCTGCTCAACTGAACCGCGCCCGGGAATAGGGCGTGTCCCATTCCAATTCTCGATGTCGCTCCGATGCCGTTTCCACCTTCGCCCGCAAAAGGATCGCTTGAAAGAGCTGGTATTCCGTCATTTTCATATTTGCGTTGCCGGTCAGCTGCATTGCCATCTGGCTTGCAAGATAGTGCGCCAGTGCTTCGGAAAACTCCGGAGAAAACTGCGCCGTATCCGTCACGTCCGCCGTGTATTCCGCCCAGGCGTCTTTCACGTCCGTCGCGATAACGGTCACTGCCCCCTCGGTCATCATCACCTCAAAAGAGTGTTTCTCTTTTATCCGCCGCCGGGCAGACGTTGTATCATAAATCAGGCGCACCGCCAGGCATCCCGCCGGGTACTTATACACATAGGAAAAGCCCGGCAGCTCCGTATCGAGAACCGCCAGACGAACGAGGCGATTAGCAAAGCCCCACGAATAAGAGCGCAAAAGAAGCCTTCGACTCGGTTCGTAGAACATCTGGCACTGCTTTGCTTCTTCGGCGTTTTCCTCGAGGCTTTTAATCCGCGTCCGGGCCAGATACGATAAGGCCATATTGCAAATGTCGGTGTTTGTCATTTTCTTTTTCCCCCTTTCCTAAACGCCGGAAGTTTTTTCCGGCGGATAGGAAAAGAGGCGGGTTTTACCCCGCCCCACTTTAGCGAACGTCGTCGTCCATAATCAGTCCCGCCGTAATGGCGCCCTGCTTATCCTCCGTCGTCACCTCAAGCTGAAGATACCCGAGATTTCCCCGGGGCACTTTTACATTGAGCGGCATTGCCGTATAGGTTCCCAGCACCACCGGAGCTTTCAGCGCCCCGGCGGAAAGCTCCTTTGCCGTCTTGAGCTTTACTGTATACGTCGCATTCGCCTTCGCATTAGCGACGCTCACATGGAGCGTCATGGGATCCGAAGCCTCGCCCTCGCCCACGCGGACGATATCGCTTACCGGCGTCGTCGAGAGCGCCGCTGCGTCGAAAAACATGTTCTGCTTATCGAAAATCATGCTGTTTCCTCCTTCCTTACGCTACCGGGAACGCCGGTTCCGTCTCCAAAATGCTGTCGCTCTTTTCGATCGGGATCCCCGAGAAGTAGAGCTGCGGCCGCGCGTTCATAAGATCCTGGCGCGTCACATGGACGTTCGTCTTATCTAAGAGATAGATCTCGAAGAAATCATAGAGCGCCGGAGATACATAAAGATGGGTATCCTTGTCCCGGTTCTGGAGATTGCGAATGGTGTTCTTCGCTTTAACGAATTTCTTGATGAGCTCCAGGCTCTTCTTGGAATCAAGCGTGTCAAGCGTCTTCACGTCGATATTTCGCACTAAGGCATTCGCTTCAATGTCCTGCACCGCAAGGCCGCAGTCCATGTCGAAAAGCGTCACCAGTGCCCGGTAGGGATGGCCTTTATCGTCGAGCGCATCCTGCTCGCCGAGGTCTTTTTGTGAAAGCCCCAGCTGCGAATTTTTCGGATAGATGCCCGTCGTCGCCTTCGTCCCCCAGGAGACGAAGAACGCCGAGGTATTCGTGTTCGTGCCCGGCGTGCCGCCCGCCACAACCTGATGGCCGGCGGTGTGCTTTTCCCCGCCAACGATGTTGTAACGAATCGAGAGGCCGTTGAACGTGTCCGGGTTTTCCTGCGTGTCGCCGTAGAACAGCATGTCTGACACCGTATCCCCAAAGCCTGCGACAAAGGCCGCGTCCTCGCTCCTTCGGAATGCCTCGCCGTTTGGCTGGAGACGAATGAGCTTAACGTCCACCTCCGAACGATCCTCCAGCATCATGCAGGTATCCTGGATCTGCTTCGTGGTGCTCTTATGCGATACGATACCCTGGTTGATACGGCGGATCGACGGGCGCGGGATGCTCGTTCGGAGCGTCGTCTTGTTACCTGTCGGCAAATTCCCCTCAATCCATTTCACATGGTTCATGATCGGATTGGCCCTTTCCAGGGCTTCGATGATAAAATCCACCGAGCCGTCCGGGTTCATCCTCTTTCGGTAGTCGCTCAACGTGAGCGCTTCCATTCCTAAAACTCCCATTCCTTACTCCTCCTTTACTTGTACACGGAAAAATCCGTGTTCGGGTAAATATTCTTCTCCGCCGGGGCCGTGGATCCGGCCAGGCGATCCTTATCTTCGCCGAAGAGCTCGCCGACCATCGCCAGAGCCCGGATGATCTCGATCCGGTTTCCGGCTCCCGTTTCGTTGAGCGCCTGGCGAAGGTTGGGAACCTTCTTTTCAATCGCTTCGATGCCGACAGCAGCTTTTTGTGTCGTGGCGGCAAAGTCCGCCCCCAGCTCCTCTTTAGCTTCTGTGCCCCATTGTTCAATGGTTCCGGTAATCTGCCGTTCAAATGCCGCCACTGCTTCCTGCATGTAATTCATGCCGTAGGCAGCAAGCTTTCCTGCCTGCTCCTGCGTCAGTCCGCAGTCCCTGGCTACGGCGGAATATGCCGCCGCGGCTTCGGCGTCATAGGCCATTCCATCAGGCACCGCCCCTTCCAGCTCGTAGCGCTCCGGTACGCCGTCCTTTCCCGGTGCGTTGCCCGCGCCCAGGATCGTATCCTTCGCGCCGCTCAGTGTCCCCGGCGCGGCAGGCGCATTATCGGTTTTTACCGCGCCCGGCGATGCGTCCCCGCCCGTTTGACCTTCCGCCCCCGCCTCTTTTTCGCCGTCTTCGGCGAAAAGCTGTAAATCAAATTCAAAAGGCAATTTCCCCATACCTGCACGTCCCTTCTTTTCCCTTTACCGTTTCTTTCATCCATCCCAATGTCTCCCGGTATTCGGCCAGCAGCTCGCCCAAAGCTTCCTCCTTTCCCGCCTGCTTTAGATCGCGCACAATGCGAATGCCGATCCGGCGCATTCCTTCCTCAATGGCCGCACTTTTTTCGTTCGACCAATCGATAACGCGCGGCGGCCATATCCCGCAGATATCTAAAAGACGGGCAATAAACCATCTACCGCCCGGCTGCCCCAGAAGATCAACGAGGCTGTCGCGGTCTTTTTCCCAGCGAAGGCCTTCAAAGCTTATCGGTTTATCCATTATTGCTTTCTCCTCCCGCCGGCAGTCCTAATGTATTGACCCCGAGGAGCTGTGCCAGCGCCGGGTTTCCGTCCTTTGCCGCATCGCTGAAATTTCTCGCTGCCTGCGCCGCCGGCGCCGCTACTTGCGCCACGGCCGCCGCCTGCTGAAGCTCCTTCGCTTTGGCCGCTTCTTCAGCCTTCTGCTCCTGGATCGCCTGAAATTCTTCTTTGCTCTTTTTGATTGCCGCCGGGGCGCCAACCATGTCGATGTAACGATCCACGGCCTCCGGATAATTCACTTTATCCAGAACTTCCGGTGCAAACTGTGCAATCTGCCCGACGAACTCCAGCGCCTGCTCGATGTTCACGAGGCCGCTCATCTTCTGCGCCTGCGCCAGCGGGCTGATGTACTCGATGCGGATCTCTTTGTCTGCGATCGCTGCCAGCGTTTCTTCATCCTCCACTGGCGGGAATACCCCCGCACGATCGAGGATGTTATAGACCCGCTCGATGATCTTCGACAAAAATTCAAACTGCATCCGCTGCACAACGGGGCCCAGCTGCTGCATCTTTTCCTGCATCCTTTCGACGACTTCGCGGGCCGTCATCTGCTTCGTCTGCTGGTCCATCATCAAAAAGAGGTCCGCCGCATAGGCTCTTTTTATCCGGTTTTCGACCTTCTCGATGGTATATTCCAGCTGTTCAATGTGTGCCGCCACTTGAAAGAGCGGTTTTGCGCCGCCCTGTTCGCCTTTTGCCTGTATTGTGATATCCCCGGGCGTCAGGCTTATCCCGCGGTTTGCCGTTTCTTCATCCGCTGTGATCACCGGCTTTACCGTCAGTTCGACTAATGCCATCTTGTCGCGTTCAAGCAGCTGAAGCTCTTTCGCGTCGCCTTCAGCGAACCAGCCCGGCCCTTTCCCGTAGGTGTCCGTGCCCGTAATAAGGTATCTTCCTACCGGGACCGGCCACTCATTAAAGCCGCCGATATAGAGCCATTCGTCGTCGCGAGAATTTTCCAGCCAATACGCGGATACGTAGGGCAGATAAATCCTGCCCGGCTTATCCTCCGCCTTCTTCGGGTTCGGCTGTACGATCCAGTACACCGTATGGCTCGCCTTCATGCCACTCGTTTCCTTTGCTTCCCGCCGAATCGCCTTCGGCAATACCTCCTCGCCGAATTTCTCCACGAGCTGAGAGGCCGTCATTTTCCGCTTCCGGCAAAAGACGTCCACGTTGCCATCCGCCGACGCCGACAGCATGTAGCTGCCGATCGTGTAAGGCACGAAGTGGACCCCATGTTCGCGATCGGGGAACACCCCCAGGGGCGCCTGACCGAACGGAAGTTCCAGATACGCCGTATGGATCGCGTTGTAGAAATTCGACTTATCCAGGACGTCATTTAGAATCTCCATCCGCTCGTCTAAAATCCGGCTCGCCTCCGCATCGTCGGAAAGCGCCCGATCGGAAAAAGAAAGGCGAAACCATCTGCGGTTTTGCGGCGTGAGGCCGCTCATGATCCCCGCTGCGAAAACCTGACAGCTTTCCCAGGCCGCGCTGTTCCAGATTTTCGTGTCCCGGCGCTTTGCCCGGTTTTCCGTGTCCCCCCGGTCGATGAACTCACCGATAAAGGGAAGCTGAAAATCCCGGATCGCCTGCCAGCGAACCTTATATTCCTCTTGTGCATCCTCCATCGCTTTCACCGTCTGGCGGAGCCGCTTTTTGGAAAGTCCCGCCTTCGCCGCCATGTCGATCGAAGCGATCGCCGCGTCAGGCGGAATTCGCGCTGTTCCCGCTATCGTTTCCATGTTTCACCTCATCATCCCAGCGTTTTCCGGCCGGACGTGTCTCCGGTCATGCCGCCCGAAACGCTGCCTAAGATCGTGTCCCGATCTGCCGCCAAGACGTTCGAGCTTTGCCCTTTCTTCCGGCGTTCCTTCTTCGCTGCCGACTGCGTGGTGTTTTGCCCGCTGTCCGTTACCAGCGTCGGAACAGGATCCACCTTCGGTGCAGGTGCCGGCGTATAGCTTCCGCCGCTTCCTCCTCCCATGCACATATTCTCACCCCCTCTCAAAAGTCGTAATCGGTGCGGCATTTTCTTTTGACCATCGCCATTTCTGGCGAAGCCACATGATAAGCAAAGGTCAGTGCCAAGGCGTCCGCAATGTCCGGGGACTTCCCCAGCTTTTCCTTAATGCTTTCCTTCGCCTCAAGCTGTAAGTGTCCCGCCCGGGTGAAGGAATATTCCGGCGTCGTTAGCTCCGTTTTGAGATCCGAAAGGTTTGGGATGGCACCGCCCTCACTGAGCCAATCCGCCATCCGCGCCCACATCTCCATCCGCTTATTTGCGTACCGCCCCGGTTCGTCCGCCTTGCCGCCAAAATTAACCTCCGTCACCCGGTGCCCCAGCTGGCGAAGCCGGTCAATCACCCCTTCGCCCCGGCCGGAATCAATGAACACCGCGTCTGGGCGAAATCTTCGTATCTCTTCCGCCACTTGCCCGGCCAGCGTCATGTTATCCACATCGGTGAGTATCGTCGGGGGATAAGATACCAGCCCCTGCCGGCGGAAAAAGACGGAAGAATCGTCGCCAAAGCGTGCCACATCCACCCCTAAAATCTTCGGCGCCCCGGCGATTTCTTCGCTTCGATACGTGCGCTGTGTCGCCTCCATCACGGTATCGATCGTGATCAGGATATTTGACGCGCTGGCCGTGAAATCACATTCCAGCTCCTGGCGGATCGCCAGGCTCGTCATATCCGACTTCATGCGTTTTAATTCCTCCGGGCCAAAGCGTCCTCCCTTCGCGAAAACCCCGCTCTCCTCCGCCCGATAGAGCGCCGTGTACCAGTCCTTTGACTTTTGCGCCTTTAAGTAAATCTCGTAGAGCTGATTTTGCCCTTTTGGGGTGCCAATGAAGACCACCCAGCCCTTTCGGTCGGCGATCGCTGGATTGATAATCTCGTCCCACAGTTCTTTTTTGATCTGCGCGTACTCGTCAAGAATGACGCCGTCCCAATATCCCCCACGGAGCGCATCCGGATGATCCGCCCCCACGATGTAGAGCCTTGCCCCAGCCGCCCCCTCGTAGTCCCTGCGGCAGGGCATCTCCACATACAGATCGCTCTCGTTGACCCGAATCTTTGGGATCACATGCGTGTAGAACTTGAGGTACTCCCAAGCGATCATCTTTGCCTGATTGCGATAGGGCGCGATGTACGCGTAGCGCGGCGCGCGGCTTTTATTTTTGATCGCCTGCTTGATCATGTGGTTGACGGTCCCCACGGTTTTACCAAAGCGGCGGTGCGCCACAAGAACGGAAAAGCGATGTTTTTCAAGCCCGGGGTGAATCTTCTCCCGCCAGAGCTTTTCCGGCCGGTAAGGAATTGTGATCTTCCTCGCCTCGCCCTTCGTCTCCATCCGTTTCCTCTCCTTCCCAGCAAAATTCCGCCGCTCCGTCCCCGACCACCGTTTGCTCCACGCGCTCTTTATACTTCTCCGGCAAATTCGCCGCCAGGAGCTTTTCTAAAAGCCGGTCGCTGTAATATCTGACCGTATCGACCCGTATGCCACGCTTGTTGTAGACTGCCCGCTCGTCGCCTTCCACGCCGCGCCGCCAGGCCTCATCCTCTAAAAGGTCCGCCGCCATCCGCCGGGCCCGGCCGACCCCGACGCGATAGGCATCGTCGTCCAGCCAGCGGTAATGGTTCGCCCGGCTCTCCCCCGAAAGCTGTGCCGCCCCCTTTACCGTTCCCGTTTTTGCCAGCGCGTTGAGAAAAGCGTTCTGCTTCGTGTTTCGCACAAACCGGAACGCCCGTTCTTTCTTCTCCCTGGTCGTTCTTTGCTCCGCTTCCCCTGTTTTTTGCTCCGCTTTTTCCGCGTTTCGCTCCACTTTTTCCGCGTTTCGCTCCACTTTTCCCGCGCTTTTTTCTCCGACCTTTTTTTTCGCCGGCGCCACTTTCTTCACTGCAGCCTTTTTCTTTTTCGCCGGACGTGCTTTGGGGAGTTGTGCTTTTGCCGCGCTCTTTTTCGCTTTCTTCGGATCCGGTTTTTTCGTTTTTTCTGTGTCTCGTTTTTCCGCCTTTTTCCCTGCACTCTTAGTCCGCAGCGCCACTCGTTTCGCCCCCTCTCCTCGCACGCGCGCTCGCGCGTATACGGTGTGTCTCACTTCGCTGTATTTAACATACCACAACGCACGCGTGTTCTATAGCCCCTAAAAAAATAACGGCGCCAATTTACTGACGCCGCTCCCGAAGGGCCATATATTTTCCGTATGTGAGGTGAAGCCTCGTTGCTTCCCGGATTTTTTCGTCTAAGCTTAATCGCTTTTTTCGCGACACGCGCAGCCGCTTTTCTTCCCGACGCTTTCTTTCTTTTCGCCGCTTCCGCTCTATCTCCGCTCTTTTGCGCATGTCCCCCGTGCAGTCGTAGCAAATCTTTCGCTCGCGCGAATAGAACACATAGACAAAAGTTTCCCCGCACCACGTGCAAACCGCTTCCACCTTTTCCCCGCGTTTCAGCTTCATCCTCCGCCTCCCCGCATAAATATGCACCCATCTTTACGTGCGAAATTGTCCCCACGGAATAGACGTATGCAAAAATCAGGGCGGTTTTCCACGCCCGTGGAGCCTGTCATGAAACTTCTTCACCGCCGCCTCATGCCGCTCGTTCTCTTTTTTCACGATGGCGATCGCCCGGGAAAGCGCCATGGCTCCAGGTGATCCCGCAGGCAGCTCTGCCTGCATCCGCTTCAGTTCCCAAATCGTCTCTCGTAATTTCATAGCTTCCCCCCTATTCGCTCGAATACCGCTACTTTGATGGGGTATCCCTCGTCTGTGCGCACATTGTACGAAAGCGCCTCTACTACCCGGTACCCCTTCGGCGCGCGTATCTCTTCCCGATACGTCTCCGAGCGTGTCACGATCTCTTTCACCGGTTCGCGCCGGAGAAGATTTTGCGATAGCGCGATCCGCCCGCTCCCTGTCTCCTTATCGATTTCCTCTTTGCAGAAATACTCCGAGAGCTTTGCCGCGTCCATGGCCGCACCGCCATAGCGCTCCACCTTCACCCGCCCCCAGGGCCAGATCGCCGTTGCAAAGCGCAGCTCCTCCTCCGTCAGCTGGTTCGTCAGGATGTGAGCATGGGGCCTCCCCTTAGCCGCTAATCCCATATTTTCGATCACGGAGAGGTACTTAAACGCTTTCCCATGCTGCTTCAAGCGATCCCGGATCTGACGCTTAAATTTTTCCACCAGGCGCTTGATCTCCTTGACCGGCAGCTTTTCCCGAAAAGTCAGCGTGAAATACGTATCCCCGGGATGGAAATTATCCATCATCAGCCGCGTGGTCTCCTCGATCCGCCGTTTCTGGTTGATTTTCTCTTGGGCGAGGGGCGTTCCCCAACGTTTCGGCTGACGCTGTTCCCTTATCGCCGGCTTCTTCGGCATAAAGCGCCAGCTGTGATATTTTTTATCTATCATGAAATTCCCATCTTTAGATGTCCACCGGGAATGGATATATGGCATGATATGACCTCTCTTAAACTTGCTTATTTTTTCAGAGAAATGTCTAAATAATAATTCCTTTATCGAGCAGAGACGCGGCCTTTCGCCGCTTTTTGAAAATCCGGGGCAAAGACGAAGGAATATCCCCGCCGGATGGACTTACCGGCGGGTTCTTCTCTTATGCCAAAAGCTTCAACATTTCCGAAAGAAGTGTTTTGAGGGCCGTCTGATACTTTTCCCTCGCCTCTTCCTCCTGCCCCTCGATGAGACGGAGAAGCCCGTTAAAGCCCTCCTGGATCCCCTTCACGCCCGCCGCAAATTCCCACCGCGACGTATCCTCTGCCTTCTTCAGCGCCGCCTCTAATTCTGCAATCCGCGCCTTATCCTCTGCTGATCCGCCCCCACCCTTAGCCTTAGCCTCGCGAAGCTCCGTCCGAAGCGACGAAAGCTCCTCTTCTGCCGCCTTCGCCTCTGCCGAAAGTTTCGTGATCCGCTCCTTCGCCTTCTCCTCGTTCTTTGCCGCCGACGCCTCCGCCTTCGTTAGCCGCTCCCGATACGCCGCGATCTTCTTCTCTGCCTCTTCCCCGTTCTCTGCGGCTTCTCGCGCTGCGGCCAGTTCCTCTCGCGCCTCGTTTCGTTCCCGGATCGCTTCCTCAAGCTCCCGCTTCGTCATCGTCGCCACATCGTTTTTCTCAATAAATTCCGCCCGCTCGTCCGCGTCCTTGATCCCCAAAAGCGCCACCGCCTGACTGACGCTTAAATCTGCAACCAGCTGCGGATTTCCCGCCTCGCCGAAAAGACTTCCCTGCCCCCTTCCGTATTCTTCATAGAGCCGGATCAGATTCTGCGCCGTCCGCTCCGAATAATCCACATTCTCTAAAAGCCACTTGCCCCAGTTCCCATGGCCAACCGCCGCCTTGACCTCCACCAGACGCTGGCCGATATCGATCGCCGCCTGCATCATCAGCCGCTGCGTCGTGCGCTTAATCGTATTGATCTCCGTCGCCAGCGCCTTCAGCCGCGCCTCGTTGACCTCTGCCGTGATATTTTTTTCTTCGTTTCCTTCATTATATGTAACCGTCTCGCTCATGCCGTTACCCTCGCTCTCTCATTCTTTTTCAGCTTTGCCGTCTCAAACGCCTCAAGAAATGCTTTCCCCGGATCATCCAGGCTGTCGTTATTCTTCCTTCGCGCCTGACGAATTTCGCCGTTTCTGATCTCAACTGTGATGTATGGCTTCTTGAGCTCCTCTTCCCGGCGGACGAACACCACATCCGTCTCCCCCTTAGCTACCCGCTCCATATAGCCGCCCACGCAAGTATGCTGGATCTTGCCTTCTACAATCAGATCCGCCAGGACTTTCGGCACCACAACGCGCATTCCCATCGCCGAAAAGTTGTACTGCCGCTCCATCTTTTTTCGGCGTTTTTTCGCGTACATCACTTCTAAATCTTGGTTCTCTTGATACTTCACCTGCCGGATCGTATTCCGATGCGCTTGATCCAAGTTCCTTGGAAAGAGAACATTCTTGTCCTTAAAATCCATGGCGAGCTTCTCTGCGTCCTGCAAATAATCCACATACGTATGAATATTCCACGGCCATCGATCCTGCGGCTTTTCCCCCTGCTTCTTTAAGTACGCCACCGCCCGAAGCCCATCCACGTAATGGGCGATCTTGGTAAGCTCCACGCTGTAATACCCAAGCGACGACGTCTCTTTTCCTTCCAGCACTTCTTTTATGCTCATCTTCCCCCGGAAAAACTGCCACACGCGCAAGCCCGCCTGCGTCACGCAATCCCCGTCTGTGAGCAGGAAGCGCTTATCCGCCTTCGTCAGTCTTCCGCGGAAAATCTTCTCCACGGTTTTCCCACCCCAGTAGATCGCACCGCCGCTTCCTCCCTTCATCTTTGACGCCACCAGTCCGCCAAGCCCCATCTTCACCAACTTCTCTATTGAAGAATACCGGGCCGTCCAATCGAAAAAGCGCAGGAAATGATCCCTCTGATATCCCGCATACTCCCGCATCCCGTACTTGAGCGGCGAATCCTTTACCGCCAAAAGCAGCGATGCCCTATCCTCTACGATCCGAAAAACGGGATGTTTCCGTTCCACCGGCTCGTATAATCCATCTAATGAATCCGGCCGTTTCGCCTTCCATGCGCCACACGTTTGAATCAGCTGCCACCCCCCTATTCCTGGTCGGTACACATAAAAGCTCGTCACATAAGCTTCTTTCTTCATGAGATCCGGCCTTCCGTTGGCCTTGTACCACCAGCGGGGCACCTCTACCGCCCGGCAGAGGAGTACCCCCGGCTCGATCTCGCTCTTTCTCCACTGATAGACCAGCGAATGATCCAAAAGATGCTTCGACATCCGCCATACATGTTCCACCATCAGCGGTGCGCCGCAATGCGGGCAAGCGATCTGCGCCTTGTGCCATATCCGGCTCGGCTTAAGTTTTCCAAACCTCCGGCACGCGCTGCACCAGCCCCGTCCCGCCGCTTTATCCTCCCGGCTCAGGACGAAAAAGCACGGCTGGCGCTGCGCCTCCCACAGAAACCGCTCCTCATCGTCCGTAAGCCCAAACGGATCCGCCCCGAAATGCGCCATCATTTCCGCCGCATCCGCGGGCAACGGAAATCGGTGGACTTCCATCCGCTTCATCACACCGCCCCCTAAATTCCCAAATCCTCAAGGGACAAATGAAGCCCGCCCTTTTCTTTTGCCTTCGCGTCCGTCTTTCCCTCCGGCGCATTTCCGTACGGCTGCCAGCGCGCCAGCTCTTCCTTTATATAAGCGTACATCAGCCCATCTTCCAAACGGCTGTCCGCCGCTTTTTCTGAAACGCCATAATATCCCATAATTTTCACGAGCGCTTCCTTCGTCTCGTACCCGTAGCGCCCGCCCTTCTGGTGCTTCTTCGCATACTCCATCAGCGCCTGATACGCCCCCTTCGGCGTATTCTTTTTCGTCATCACCCGCCGCGCTGCGTCATCACCGTCGGCTTTCACCCACGCTTCCAAGAAATTCAAAATGGCATTTATGCTCGCGTCGTCGCTGCGAAACCCTTCGATGCGCGCCAGCGCCTCCTCTGTTGCCGTCATCTCTTGTCACCTCGTTAATGCTCTTGTATTTTTGCTTGCTTTCGGCTATACTGAAATAAATCCACATATTCATCTCTTGGCCTCGGCGCTCACGCCGAGGCCTCTTTTTCGTCCACTTCGCCCACTGCCCGGAAAAACGCCTGCCGCCGTGCCAGCCGCTTCTTCTCCTCCGCCTTCTTCGCCTTCGCTAAGCGTTCCACCATCAGCGTATCCTCCCGATAGCGGCAATGATGGAACGCTTCTACAAAATATCCGCACGCTGTACAATGCTCCTGATGCACCAAGCCGTCGTACTTTGGGCAGCGCGTGCCAACCATCACCCCGCGGCCGCAGATCCGGCACTTTTCAACGCCGCCCGCATTATTCGCCATCCGTTTTTCTCCTTTCTTATTTTTTGGACACCGCCAGCCGCAGCTGACGCGCCTCAAGGATATCTTCGATATTGAGAAGTGTCGCCCGCTCCTTTGCCAGATCCGCCATTACCAGTCGGTACGCTGCGGAAAGTTTTTCCCGCTTCTCATCCGGTGTTTTTTCTCCGTACTCTCCCGGGATGCGGCACACCGTGCAATAGCGCCTCCGTCTCGTCGCTGCCCTGGCTTCGTTTCGCCGCCGCAGCTTTGGCGTTTTCGCTTCCGCTTTCTTCGCCGTCTCCGCCAGCGCCGAAAATTCCGGAGGCTCCATCTCCGGCTCCGTAAACGGCGGCAATCCTTCCTCCGGCCCGTGGCTCCAATCTGCCCCCGGATCCTCCGGCTCCTTCGGAAAATGAGCCACATTCCCCGGCGGGCGATCCTTTACCGACCCGATCAGCGCCTCCGCCGCGGAAAGCTCCGCCGCCGTCGCCTTACGCGTCACGCATCCCTCATTTTCCTCCAGCTTCTTTCCTAAGCGGTGCCGTTTCGCCCACCGGCGCACCTCCATCTCATCCGTTCCCGTGCGCGTCGCGATGGTCGCCGCCTGAAGCCCTTCCCCGATCATCTTGCGAACTGTGGCCGCGTCAAACTTCTCCTTCGCTCTCCGCTTCAGCTCTATCGACTGCCTCATTTCAGCACCCCTCGAATCTCCCAGCACCAAAACCACAGCAGCGTCCCCATGGCCGCCCCTGCCGCCCATGAAACAAAGCATAACCGCCAAAGCCCCTTGGGAATTTTCATTCCGCCCCCTCCTCCAAAAGCCGCATGGCCTCCTCAATCGTAAGATCATATTTTTCCGCCATATACGGTGTAACGAGCGCCCGGCGATCCGCATCGCAAAAGATCTCCACCCGCTCTAAAAGCCGTTCCCGCTCTTCCTTCGTCATTTTTCTTCCTCCTTTTATGCCGCCTCCGGCGGATCATCGCTCTCTAAATCCAGGACCTGCTGCGCACGATCGCCGTTAATATACCGCCACGCTTCCTCTTCCAATGCTGACAAATCCGCCAGAAGCTCTTCGTTCATGCACTGCGCCTCGGTCATTCCCGCCCCAGGCTTTTTCGGCCGCGGCGGCGTATTGATAACAAGCGGCGCCTTGCTGTTCTCCAAACGCTTTTGACAGATAATTGTTAAATAACGGTTCGTATCCGTGTAAGTCTCCGTGATCCCCGACACGATAATACGAAGCGCATCCCCACTTGGGAATTCGCAAATCGCCGGCACATGGTCCGCCAGCGCCTTCAGCCGCTCGATAAGCTCCGGCCGCGGCTCATCCTTCGACGATATCGTGAACGCGTCCCATCGCTTGGCCTCTCTCTGGTACGTCTCCCACTTAAAGAAATACGTTCCCTTCTTCACTGAAAACTTGACTAACCGGTTTCTCATACCCTCACCCCTTTCCGCCTGACCGCTCCATCGCCGCCGCGCCAGCCAACTTCCGCTTCCATTGAGGATACCGGTACATCTTCCACGCAATTTCATGTGCCAACCTTGATACTGCCTGTTCCATCGGAATATCTCCGTACTCCACTCGTACCGTCCGCTCCCTTGCCTCACGCTTCCCGCCCATTGCCAACCTCCTGCTTTTTCCTCTTGGTAAGCTGAAATAAGATATACTCGTGGAGCCTATACCCCACATCCTTAGCCTCTCGCTCTAATTTCTCGTAAAGCGCCATCGGTATCCTCACCGTCACCGCCACCGCCGTCGGCATCACCCCGTATGGATCTACCTTTGCCATATTCTCACCCCCTTCACGCCCGCCCCCCGGGCTTTTCTTCTTCCCCTCCCGCCGTGGTATAATACCCACAGAAAGGAGGTGACAATTCATGGGCGAAACTAAAATTCTCCTATCCGCAAATCCGGGACTAAGCCACAGTGAAATCCTGAAAATCCTTGAACACTATGACCGCATCACCCCCGAGGCCATTGCCGCCGTTATTATGGCGAATAATGAACGGCTCGCCTTGCATATCAACACCTGTCTTCAAAACAACAGCCAATCTTAAACCGCTGTGGGCAAGCTGCTCGTGACCAGAAACGTATGGATCACCTTGCCTGTACGAGCGTCCTCGATCTCAATCAGGACGCTCGTATTTTTTCCCGCTTCCAAGGTTTTCCTCACATTGACCCCTCCCCCGAGGCGGTATATCCCTTCCACCGCTCCATCAGAAAAAAACTTCACCGTTCCCTGAAGCCGCTCCTCACCGTAACTTTCCGTTTGAAATATAGTATTCATGCCTTTCCCTCCTTCTTTTCTCACGCCCGCCCCGCGGGCTTTTCTTCTCCTCCGCCTTACCTATGAAAAAAATCCAGCTGATTTTCTTCTCCTTAACGATGTGGAAGTGCTGCCCCATCACGGAGAAGTTTGTCATCTGCCTCACTTTCTTCTCTTTGTAGACGAGATTATCGGCTTCTCTCTTCCCGACTGAGCCGTTCATTGCGCATGAGCGTCTTGACAGCTTGTACCATTGCGCCTTGCATTTTGTTGGCCTCGATAGCCTCCTGCCGAACTTCTGCCTCCAGCAGCAGCTCGGCAATTTCTTTTGCCTCAACCTCTAAAGTAAACTTCACATCCTCACCCCCCTCTCCTCCGCCCTCGCCGGCTTTTCTTCTCCACCTCACGCCGTGGTATAATACCCACAAAAAGGAGGTGACCACTATGTATTCATTAGGAGAAGTCCCCGTGGAACAAATCGCACACATACTTGCCCTTGAATATGTGCGAAAATCGAAGGAACTCAACGAATCTTCCCCGGCGATCGCGTACGCCAATATTTACATTAAAGTGTATCAGCAGATACTTTCTCGGCTTCGTTCGGAAAATTGACCGTTGAAACCACCGTCAGAGTTAGCTCCACGAGACCTAAAATCGTTTTCGCATCCTCATAGGAAAGTCCGTTCAATTCCTCAAGCACGGTTTTGACGGACTTTTCTATATGCTCAGGTGCGCCAACGTATGGCATCCCCATACCCTCACCCCCTCCCGCCCGCCCCCGGGCTTTTCTATCTACAGAAAGGAAGAT
>ERZ773014.705-NODE-705-length-22363-cov-6.054734_pt1 | contig 22363 bp, 22 predicted proteins | sample MGYA00580841_ERZ773014 | MGnify/ENA primary metagenome ERZ773014 (study PRJEB29015, sample SAMEA2737989) | human oral metagenome | biome: human oral; feature: human-associated habitat; material: dental | place: China | collected 2067 ...
CTTTGATATATTTATTGGTTGGCGAACCTTTTATATTATATCAAATTTGGGGGTTTTTCACATAACGCTAAAGCTATTTCAACCACCCGCATAGCAGGTGATTTATTTGTTCTCTTGCGAGAACAGGGCCTTGCCCTAAAAAAACAAGAAACAGGGTAGAAAATTACCCTGTTTCCAAATAACGAGCATTCAATATAAAATAAATACCTAAGTGAAATTTATAAGGCACCATCTAAAATAACACTAAATAATGGCATACTAATTTTTTCCTCCACATCGCATAAGTAAAATAGTTGTACCACTTAATATACTGACTTATATAGTTAATACTTTAAACTTCTTTTTCTGTATATAATAATCCACCCCACGATTAATGCAACAAATATAATTAAAGCTATTGGTACATAATATTTAGTAGGTTTACTTGTTGATGAAGTTCCACTATATACTACATCTTCAGGAGCTGTATTTTCTGCATTACTAGGGTTAGAATAACGCATCTCTGGATATTTTTTTTGATAATCTGATATAATCCCCTTTATTTCTTCAAGAGTATAAAATCCTGACTTGACAGGAAAACCGTAATAATCCATATCCCATAAAATGCCAATCCTTATGCTTCCATCTTCAAATCTTTTCACCAATACATTGCTGCCAAACGGGGTGGTCCTATCCATACCGAAAACTAGCAAATCTTTCATACTCGAATTGTACTGTTCTCCAAGTAAATTTGAAATCTTTATTGTAATTAAGTCATTTTTATCATATGTAACCCCTGACGCAGGATGCTCTAAAACACCATTTTCATTTTTCATAAAATACAATTCTTCATATGTATCATCAGCATTCCATTGCGTAGCAACCCAAATTGCATTAGTTTGGTCTATAGTATCACTATTTGCTTCATCTATAAGTTTACTTAGTTGTTCTTCACTTTCAATTTCGCTTATATTCATTGCTTGGAACACAAAATATGCGTCTGTATTATCTAAAATCGGTACTATTTCTGCCAATACTTCATTTTCCATTGGCTCCTGCATAATTTCACGTGAACGTTCCACACTATATCTATATGCCTCTCTTAACTCATCACTACTTGGTGGTGTCATAGCATACACCTCTCTATTTGAAGATAGTATAATAGCTAATATAAATACAAATACTATAGTTGATTTTATCCTTTTCATGGTATCCTCCTATCTGTAATAATAGTTTGTACTGTTATATTTTCCAAATCCTGAACGACCATAATAAGGATTGCGAACGAGCTCAGCGAGTTTCGCAATTACCTATTATTAGCTATATATTAGCGAGCATTTATCAAGATACTTGCTTCCACCGTTATATTGAATACATACTAACAAAAAAAACATTAAGATGTCAATGCACAAGTAGATATTTTTTTATACTATTAAATTACAATAAACTAATAAATTATAAACAATATTGACGAATATTTAAGATATTGTTATTATGATTAACAAATAAAAGATTAGAAAGAAGATATGATATGGGTGAGAAACTAATTAATTTAAGTGCAAAAGAAACTGATGTTATGTCGGTATTATGGCGTGAAAATAAGGACTTAACCGCTTCTCAAATTGCACAAGCAGGAGAATTAAAGCTTAATACGGTAAAAGTAGCATTACCGAGCTTGTTAAAAAAGGGTTATGTAAAAGTAGCGGATATAGTATACAGCAGGACTGTGCTTTCAAGAAGTTATATATATAGTGTAAGTGCTGAAGAATATGCCGCTCAACAGTTGAAAGATATGAGAAATAATACCTATAGTTTTTCTACATTGAACTTTATGGAGCAGTTTGTAAAACATGATGATAGAAAAGACGAAATATTAAAGGAACTGGAGGAAGCTATTAAAAAATTAAAAGAGTAGGATTGTTGTGGTCAAACATAGTGATATACATGCTAATGAGAAAGTTGTTTCATATAAGATGATTATAGAATTAAGATACAAGGTTATAAATAAGAAACTATATAAAAGACAATACAACAGAACTACAAATAAATGGATAGGTGAATGGGTTTTAGTGGAATAATATAAAAGTAGGGATTATATGCGATTATTAATTTACGGTGCCGGAGTAATAGGCTCATTGTACGCCATGCTTTTAAAAAAAGCGGGTTTTGATGTAAGTGTCTATGCCAGAGGCAGACGCTTGGCTGTGCTTAAGTCAAGGGGCTTGCTTTATTATGAAAATAACAAGTTAAGGAAATCTAAGGTAAAGGTATTAAAGGAGCTTAAGCGAGATGACAAGTATGATTTTATCTTTTTAACAGTTCGTGAAAATCAATTATATGCCGCCTTGGAGGAATTAAAATATAACAACAGTGATATTGTTACCATGGTCAATTCCATTGATGATTATAGAAATTGGGAGGGTATTTGCGGTAAAGGAAGGATTATTCCGGCATTTCCCGGAGCAGGAGGAAGTATTAGGAATGATATTTTAGATGCAGCATTAACTCCGAGTTTTGTTCAGCCTACTACTTTTGGAAAGATAAGCAGGGAAAAAACTGTAAGAATAAATAAATTGGCAGGGATTTTTAAAAAAGCAAAAATTCCGTACAAAATAGTAGACGATATGCATTTGTGGCAAATATGTCACTTGGCTATGGTCGTACCTATTGCAGATGCTTATTATGAGGCAAAGTATCCAAAAAGGACAGGTTATGAGCATAAGCTTATGCTTAAGACTGCAAAACGATTAAAACGAAATTTTAATTTTATAAAGCTTCGGCATGGGAGAGTACTGCCAAGAAAGCTTAATATATTTTTATATGCACCGACTTGGCTTCTCGCAACAGTGACAGCATATATATTCAGAAGTTCTTTTGCTTATAAGTTTATGTACCGACACTCTATGAAGGCAAAAGATGAAATGAACAATTTACATAAGCAGTTATATGCATATATGAAAAGTAAGTTGTAAGCAGATAGATGCAGTTAAAAGAAATTTCTATGTAGCGAAACGGTATAAATAAAGATGAAATAAAAATTTATACAGGCAGTTATACGCATATATAAAAATAAGTTATAATTATATAAATGTAATTGAAAGAAAATTCTATCCACTAAAGTGATATAATGGGTCTTAATAAATAGTGATGAAGAGGGAGATTAAGATGTTATTATTAGGTGTGAGAAAAGAAAACGGATGGCTTTTATCAACTTTCAAATTAACTTATGGCGTAGGCTGGAGAGAAATATGTAATGCGGTCAGTGCTACATATGATTATTATGATAATGTAGAGGTTTTAGTTGATGATAAGAGGGTAAATATTTCCTCAAAAGACGAGATATTACAGCTCGAAGAAGCAGGAAGTATTATAATCAGAGGTTTATCTAAAATCGTAGAAGTTCCGCTTATGCTTACATTTTTTAATCAACTTCAAAAAGTAAATGTAGCGGTTGCCTGTGCTACAGATGAGTTTTTAGAGGCAGATTACCAAAAATTCAATATGTCGATAGGGCAGTATATGGATAGTGTGGAACTTGCGATGTATCATTAAGTTTTTCATAGCCAAGACGGATATATGCATAGTATTGCGAATGAAACTTGCTTTCAAGCGGAATATTATGCATATATATATTTATCATGTCAATGGTATCAGCCTTTTGATAAAACATAAGTTATATTTTAACAAAAACCATTATCACTGCTCTTAATACTTAGCTTTTTGTTATTTTTAATAATTCCATTCAAATTGGCTAAATATATTTTTCAACTTAAGTCTGTCTGCTTCTTGTAATTGATAAGATGTATCTCCAAGGATAAAAATACCACAGCTATCCGTTGAAACTTTTACAGAATATGTCCTATCATCAGCTTCTATAATAACGGTCAAGTCAAAGGGACAACCATAAGAGTAATTTTTAATAACTGTTGCTCTATTGATTAGTTGCTTAAACTCCTGCATTTCTTCTCCTGATAATGCTGCTCGAATTCCATTCTTTGAAAAATATTCTATATTATTTGCATTTAGTATAACTTCTTTTGTTATTGCCTCAACTTCGCAAATCTCCCTTAACATATTATGAATTTCAACGGAATTTATATAGTAAATATCTTCTGAAGCGGCATCTTCCTGCTGTATAAGAATTTCAACATAGTTATCTTTAAAACCTCTAAATTTTAATAAAGCATACTTTCCATTGTTTTTTAAGATAACAAATGAAACTTCTGTATCTTGTTCATAATCGGCATCTATAACTCTGGCGTTATCTTTCCTGTTAATAACTATCTTTTGTAGAAGCTCAATAATTTTCTTGATTTTTTCATCATTCTTTGTCCAAAGATTGCTATCTGTTCCGGATTTGTCATAAATAATTGCCAATATTATAGATTCCGGAAACTCAAGTTTATTTTCACTTGAAATTTCAAATGAATTATAATCACAGGTAGTATTTGATATTTTCACAGGTGGTTTATATATGCCGAAATCAAGATATCCTGTTAAAAATTCAGGTATGTTTGCCATAACTTCATTTACATCTTGTGAAATAGAAGTTGTTTCCTTTATTTCACAACAACCTTTACTATGACTGTCAGATAAAGATATATTTGTTTCTTCAAACTTTTTGCTTGAGTTTAAAGAACAGGCATTTAACAGATATATAATAAAAAAACATATAGCAATTCTATAAATATTGTTTCTCATAATAAGAACCTCTAATAAACTGCAATCTTCATTAATTAGTGGCTATGCATTTGGGGAGATATTATCAGGATAGTTATCTCTAACAATAATATTGAACATATAGTAACAAAAAAAGACCGGTATGTAAACATATTAGTTATCAAGCAATATAAGCTATGGCAAGCTCATGAAAATAAGTAAAAACAGTGCTTTCCCTTATTTTGAGCTTAATATACTTTAAGAAAAAATAAGAGAAAGCACAGTAATTTCCATGAGTTTTATGTTATTTTGGCACTTATAAGACCTGCTTATACTATTATTTTATCCATTCCTTTGTTCGGTATGAAATAAAATCTGCGATATAGACTATAATCAAATATGCAATCATATAAAGTGTAATTTGTGAGTAGTGGAAGAAGCTCATAGCAAGTTTAAATGCCATACCGAGACCGCCGGCACCTACAAAACCTACAACAATAGTAGTTCTAATAATGACCTCCCACCTGTATAGCATATAGTTGATTACCTTGGTCAGAATTTCAGGAAGTACCCCATAGAGCAGAATCTGCCCACCACCGGCTCCTGTAAGAGCGATATTATTTACCGGTCTTGTGTCCATTTCCTCAATTACTTCACAGCAAAGTTTTCCAAGTACACCTATATTATGAACCCCGAGTGCCATTGCTCCGGGGACTATTCCGGGTTTGAAAATAAAGACGAAAATCATTGCCCACAGTAACTCGGGCAGTGCTCTTGTTACAAGGTAAAAAAAGCGTACAATGTAATACATTCCCGACAGTAATATGGATTTTTTACCCATAATGCTGCCGTCTTTAATATTCTTTGCTGCCGGTACCATGGTTAAAAGAACAAGGGCAAATGCAATGTCGATGGCAAGAATACTCATCAGTACGGTTTGCCATGCCATTTTTACTGTTTCAAGAATTTGTGTAACATCTAAAAATGCCACCTTATCCTCTCCGACACCCATAAGTCCTAAAATAAATTTATTAAAGTATTCGGCATTTTTCATGTTAAAGAGTTCAAATAAGTCTGCCTTATCTATAACAATTACATACCACCAAGCAAATATAAAAAGAGCCATTAATACCCAAAGGGAAAATCCGGTAAACTTTGTATTTTTATTTTCCAAATTTCTTCTAAAACTGCTTCCCCAAATATCAATAACAAGAACAAGCAAAATCAAGAAATATACATAGACCCAAAGTCTTGAATAGTTCAGGTCCTGTAAGGCAAGATTGATCTGAAACCCCAATCCGCCTAGTCCGACAAAGCTGAGTACGGAAGAACTTCTTATGGCACACTCGAGACGGTAGAGAGTGTAGCTGAGCATTTCCTTAAAAGCCTCAGGAAAATATCCGTAAATCATACATTGCAAGCGACTTGCACCGGCTACACGCATATTTTCTATAACTTTTTTATTCACCTCACACAGCAAATCCGCATAAACTTTTCCGAGCGCACCGGCATAGGGAATGGCAAGTGCAAGAAGTGCTCCTATAGGGTTAAGACCCACAGCCGCCACAAAGATCCAAGCCCATACAAGTTCATGAACAGCACGCAAAAAGCCCAGTATCCCCCTAACAATTATTGCAATAGTCTGATTTTTAAAGAGAAGACCGCTGGCAAGTATGCCGAGTATCATACCCAGTACTGTTGCAATGGAAATAGAAATCAGTGCATAAGAAAAGGTTATCATCATGTTCGAGAAGCCCTTTTTTAAGATGGCAAGCGATAAGTCGGGATGAACTATAGAATGTGCAATCTGCTTTAAGACCGCAAGACCGCCGCTATGCCATATTCCGCCATGCCAATCCACAGCAAAAAGTGAGAGTAGAAAAACAGCAACAAGGATAATGCTTAGGAATCCCCTATGATCTAATCTCTTCATCTTTTATACCTCGAATTTTATACAATTGCTTTAATTGCTCATCATCCACATCTTCTACAGGTGCATCAATAATAACCTTACCCTCCCTGATGCCGATAACACGAGTAAAATACTTCTTTACCAGTTCTACATAGTGCATACTGGCAATAAGACAATTTCCGCTTTCCTTTGCTATGTTTGTCAAAAGCCTGAGCACCTCGTCTGCACGCTCCGGATCAAGAGAGGAGACCGGCTCATCTGCAATTAAGATCTTCGGATTTTGTACCAGCACACGAGCAATGGCGACTCTTTGCTGCTCTCCGCCTGAAAGCCTTGCTACCTTATCATATGCTTTATTCTCAATGCCGACTCTGGCTAGAGCGTGCATTGCCACTTCCTTGTCCTTTGTTTTTATTAAGTTTAAAAGCGAATCCATAAAACTCCAAGTATTAAATCGCCCGATCAATACATTATTGAGTACCGAAAGTGAGGACACAAGGTCAAAGTGCTGTCTGATCATGCCTACACACTTGGCATATTCCTTTATATTTTTGTACTCATCTATCTCTCTTCCTTCGACAAATACCTTTCCGCCGGTTTTGTTGGTAACCTTTGTAATGACATTTAAAATGGTGGATTTTCCCGCACCCGAAGGTCCGATCAAAGCCACCAATTCATTCTTCTTTATGGAAAATGTAATGTCATTTAGAATATCTGCGCCATCTTCAAATGTTTTTGAGAGATTTTGAATATCTAAAGCCATATCTTTTTCCATATTATCTCACCATTTTAAGTTCCTGTGCGACTTCCTTGATTTTTGCATAATTGTCATTATTGCTTTCTATAAAAGAATCTGTGGATAATAGATCCATTACCTTAGAGTCTCCTGCCTTCATTGACAAGACAACATCCTTTACCTTCTGAGCTGTTCCGTCACCGTACTTTGCATCAATATCCTTATTGAGAGTCCAGTTATAATCAAAGAATTCAGGTGTTCTATAAAATTCTTCTACCTTAGTTGTATCAACCTTGCCCTCAGCAACTGCCTTATCCCAATACTGCATATTAACTGCACCTGTTTGATAAGAGCCTGCCTCAACAAGCTTATAGGTCTTATCATGAGAACCGGAGTAATTAGGCTGACCGTCAAAGTCGCTTTCCGGATTAATACCTGCCTCTTTTAAGAAATATCTGGGCATCAAATGTCCTGATGTAGAGCTTTCTGAGCCGAATGTGAATGTCTTACCCTTTAAGTCTGTAAGCTCTTTTAAACCTAAGCCCTTTTGCTCTATAAATACGGACTTAAACTTGGCATCTGCCGGTCTTTGTGCAAATACTTGTGCTTCAGGTACTTTATCAAGTGCCTGAACGGCAGTTAAACCTCCAAACCAAGCCATCTGAATATCTCCACGCTCAAATGCGGTAACCAGTGAAGCATAGTCAACAGTTGGAACATACTCAACTTTTAATCCGGTCTTGGAGCTGAGGTAGGTGGCAAAGTCATCTAAGCTTTCCTCCATCAATGACTGATCATAGTCAGGGATAGCACCGATTTTAAATACGACATCACTTGTTGTTTGTTCACTTGCCGCCTGCTCACTTGTAGCCTGTTCGCTTGTCCCCTGTTCACTTGCGGCTGTAGTTTCTGTTGTTTGTGCCTGTCCGCATCCAACACACAGTGCAAATGCAGCACCTACAACAAATGGTAAAAATCCTTTTTTCATAGTATAATCCTCCTTCTGTATATTACAAAATACAACGAGAGTCTAACATATTTTTCGTTAAATAGCTATTCTTTTACAAAAGTTGATTTAATTCTGTGAAAACTGCTTTTTATAATTATCTTTAGTACATAATTATATATGAAAAGTTATAAAAGGCTGTATATGTAAAACATTATAAACATACTGAATGTATTTTTTACTTATAAGCCGGACTGTGAGAAAAAGTATGTAAATTAAATCTGTTATAATAATTAATAAGTGCTGATGGCTAGTGAATTGTTTCTTACAATAAGTATAGCAAATAACGTGACTCTCTTACTGATTGCATACCTCAAAAATCCTCAGCGTAGACACAGTACACCTTCGTTTTTTGGGGTACACACTAGGAAAAATATTCATCGTTTTTGATAGACTTATTTTGTGAACGATGCACGGGTAAGTAGCGTGAAGCACTTTTATTATTTACAGAGAAAGTTTAACATGTTTCCTATAACTGATAATATACTTGAAATAAAAGCTTAAATACAGGTCTATAAGACAGTTTATGTTTTTATTCCCCCACCTCATACGACATTACCTTCATATACCTTCTTAATGAAAACTCTCCGTCATGCGGCATACCGCAGTAATTTAGCGACATATTTTTTCCGCTGCATATACGCACCGCTCCGCTTTTGGAAAGTATGTCTTCAAACTCATGCCTTCTACTTTGAGGGCAAATAAGTGCCACTGTTTGCAGATAGTTTTTATAAGGCAGCAGTGCTTTAAGCAGTTGTTCTTTTGGAAGAGCTTTTATCCATGGGTTTCTAAACATATGAGAAGTTTTTAAGTCCTGATTTTTGTAAACTATTACATTAACATTTTCCCCTTGAAATACTGACTTGTCATTATTTTGTAAAGACTCGAGCTGTTCGGTATAAAGCTCAAGGCGTTTTGCGGCAGCTATGCGAATATCAAGCTCTGATGGCATACTTTTGGCAACTTCCTCAAGTATTGTTAAAAATCTTTTGGCAAATGTTTTAAGCTCGTTAAAATCATAAGTATCAAGTAAGATTCCTTGGCAAGAATTGCAAAAAAGCTGATTGGTATCACAGATATTGTAGGCTATGGAGTAAAGTTCCTTATCGGCTATATCATCTATATTTTTATCATAAGATACATAGGCAAAGCTTATCTTATGCCCCCATTCTATAATGCGTGTGTTAATGCCGGCAAAGGTTCTGGCTGCTCTTATAGCCTCGTCTGAACCCCATACAACAAGAGCATCCGAAAGATATGATATTTTTTTAAGAGTTTTTATATCATCAGATACAATGTCAAATACAAATATAAAACTTTTAAGCAAAGGCTCAATGTCTATAAGTTTTTTAAGCAGCATAACGGAAAGACCGTCATCTGAGGAAGCGAGCTTCACAATATTTATATTGCCGGTAAGCAGCCCCTCTATTATGCTAAAAGCTGCAAGAAGTTCAACATTGCCGGCTGATATATGAAATAAAGTACCGAGCGCAACAAATTTATGCCTTACCTTAACATCATATCCATAGGGCTTATATTCTTCTTCATATTCATAAGTCTCACTTGTTCCAAACTCCGTTTTAAGTCTGTTTTCAAGATACTCTTTGGAGAGCATTAGCTTTAAGAGCTTAAACTCCTGCTCTGCCTTATACTGTGGCACTCCCATATCTATTAAAAGTTTTATATCATCTTCCGAAAGTTTAGAGGAGAGCTTATCACAGGCTGATATGACGGTAGCGGCATTAAGAGGTTTGGCTTCCTTGGCTTTTAATATGTATTTATCAAGATTTTTTATAACCTTTTTTGCATGGACATTATCTACTATATTTCCAAAAATCAAATTCATACTTTTTCTCCGAAATCAATTGCGTGTGCGGCACAGGTTTTAATTTGTGAAACTCCCGCTCTTCCTTTAAGTTCAAAATAATCCGTGGATATGCCACAGCCGCAACTTTTAGCCGGATGTAACACTGCCAAATCATCGGTAAGCACGCTGCTAAGCGGCATACTTTTCACATAGGGTGTTAAAAGGTTAAGTATACCCACCTTGCCGTAAGGCAGGGGTTTTAGCGTATTTACATCTCTGATTATGACACGACTGTAAATAGGTATATGGAAATGTTCATTTTTACATTTAATATATGGAACAGGATGTTCGGCAACACTGAAAAACTCATATACATTTTCCCTGTCTATACCAAGTCTATCCTTAATTAAATAGTTAAGCCTATCCTTAGACACTTCCATGTCCCCAAATTGCTTCCAGCCGCCTCCAAGCATTACTTTTGAGCCTTTTGGAAGTTTAAGTTTTATTTTGTATTCGACAAGCTTTTCAAGTAAAAAGTACATATAGGAGGGGAAACCCATAAATCTTACGGGAAATGGAGACTTGGAACAGTTTTTCAAAGCCTTTATAATACCCTCAATATTGATAGTATATGAATTATCTTTGTATTTAAGTGCATAGGTATGGCTTAGGACAGGTGAAAAAAAGCTTGCTCCGTAGGCGGTTTTTGTTGCTGCAACACTGTTTTTGGCACTTGGTTCAAAGCCAAGTATTATACAGTGCGAAGGTTTTAGAGAAATTAATTTGTGGTAAGAGAAAAATCTGCAAACCATTTGCATACCGTAATAAAAGCTTTTATCATCAAAGCCTAATTGACTTTTTATCCCTCCGGTGCCTGAGGAGGTAGCCTTTATTCTGAGTTTTTTATAGGGCAGTGAAAAAAGCCTATTTCTTTTAAAATATAATGTTGGCAAGGGCGGTATAAGGGCAAGCGAAGCTTCATTATGAAGCAAAGACTCATCAAAGCCCTGCTTATACAAGATTTTCTTATACTTAGGGCAATGCAGCCTGTGAAAGGCTATATTTTCTTTCATAGCCCTAATAAAAAGTTTGGAGGTTTTATCCTTTGCATATATGTTTTTATTCCAAAAGAAAGTGAGTGAATTCATAATTTTTTCCTTTATTGATATTGAAATTTATTGTATAATATAATGGAGATTAATTAAATGACAATACTCATATTGACAGTTTAATACAATGCTGTAAAGATACTGTCGATATTTCAAGTAAATATACACAAAAATCTATGTTCTATTATAGCATATAGATTTAAGAAGTTGTAATAAATAAAGTGAGAAGATTATGAAAAAAATATTATTGATCGGTACCGGAGGAACTATTGCCTCAAAACAAACGGGAGGGGGACTTACTCCCGGTATGGAAGCTCAGGAAATACTCGAATATGTACCGGAGATGGCAAAGATATGCGAAATGGATGTTTTGCAGCTTTGTAACATAGACTCTACCAACATGGAGCCTGAGGTTTGGACAAAACTGGTACTTGCCATCAAGGAAAATTACGATAAGTACGAGGGATTTGTGGTACTGCATGGAACAGATACCATGGCATATACTTCGGCAGCACTAAGTTATATGGTACAAAACTCAAGAAAACCGATCGTCATTACCGGTGCGCAGCAGCCCATTGATACTGACGGAACGGATGCAAAGGTGAATTTAAGGGACAGCATAATCTATGCCTGTGATGATTATTCTGAGAATGTGGTTTTGGTATTTGACGGCAATGTAATAGCAGGAACCAGAGCTAAGAAGATGAGGGCAAGATCTTTTAATGCTTTTCACAGTGTGAATTTTCCGGTGCTTGCAAGGATTCAAGACTCAAGGATCATCCGCTACATTCCTTACCTTCCTATAAGAGAGCCGGTGCGTTTTCAGGAGAATTTAAGTAATTCGGTTTGTGTGCTTAAGCTGATTCCGGGGGCAAGGGCGCAGCTTCTATCCTATCTTTTTGAAAACTATGACTGTATTGTTATAGAAAGCTTCGGAGTGGGCGGTATACCGGATAAGCTGCTTGATACTTTTTATAAGGAGATGGAAAAGTGGGAAAAGAGCGGAAAGTTTCTTGTAATGGCTACACAGGTGGTAAATGAAGGTTCCAACATGGAAATTTATAAGGTGGGGCAGAAGGTAAAAAAGGATTTTCAACTTATAGAAGCCTATGATATGACTTTGGAGGCGGCAGTAACGAAGCTTATGATGCTTTTAAGCAAATATCCGTCATCTTACAAGGAACTTAGAAAGGGATTTTATAAGGAAGTTAATCACGACATACTTTGCGCTTTTCAGGATGATTAAAATAATAAGGGTACGAAACTCTCTGTACAGCTGGATTTTACACGCAATACTTTTCCTAAAGTTTCGACAAATTAACACAGATAGTAGGTCTTAGCTTTATCAAAAAGACAAGGGCTGAAAATCGAACAGTCATCATCTATATGATTTGCAACTCACTTTAAAAAAGTATTAACTGCTATAAGAACCATGATGTATAGAGGTTTAATTTTCGGTAAGTGGGTATTTTGTATCAAGAATTATAAGATAGAAATTTATCAAGGTGTATCTTAATATACTATTTGCATAAAATATATATTGCACCCAGTAAGTAGAGTTAAGAAAAGACATTATTGATTTATCGTATAGTTTGCCAACTTGCAGGAATGATTTAATTTTGTCAAAAAGCATTATATACAAAAAAAACAAGGTATTATGCAATCTAATATTTTAAGACGCACTTTAGTATAAGGAGGTTTATATGCTACAGAAAATAAAGAATATATTTAAAAAAATCTATTTAATGTTATTTTTTCGTATTATAATATTTATTACTATAACAGCTATAATGATAGTTGTAGCCGTTATTCAAAAAAATATAAATAGTGAATTAATTATGTTATTGGTCATTAATATAATTATAGATTTTTTCTTTGAACAATATATTCAAATAGAAAGAATTAAATGCCAAAATACGAATGATAATTTTAACTTGGAGTATTTTGATTTGTACTTTCTTAACAATAAGCAAATTATTGTATTGTGGGTGAATATATTTTGTTTTCTTATTTTATTTATTGATGAGAAATTATTTATTAATCAAGTGTCAAAGGTATTTGGATATTTTTTGTTATCACTGATATTTACAGTCATTATAATATGTATAAGAGGTTTAATATTCAAGAAACAGTGTATAATAGATGAACTTATTTCTAGAAAGGGACTTAATTTTATTGAATATTCACAAGAAGAAAGGGAATTATTAAAGGAAATAAGATAATACATATTTAATATATTTTAGAGTCTATATGAAGAAATAAAATCTTACTAATGGTGATAGTGTAATATTCTTCGGACTACAGGAGGTTTTATGGCAAATGCAGCAGCCACCACAAAGTATAAAGAATATCAAGAGGAGTTTCTGCCTTTATTTAAGACAGAAAATTTAAGTAAAAAAGAGCAGTTGCAACTTTCCGGCACCTACAATATAAGTATAGAAAAGTACTCGGCTAAGATAGGAAAGTATAACAGGCGAGGAAGCAGGTGTTTTTTCTTTAAAGGCGAGGAGTTTATAAAAGAGTGGTATTGTATTAATGATGATGCACAGTTTTATAGCCTGATAATACACAAAGATGGTAGAGAATATTTGGTTTTTAGACAGGATCTGTACGGCTATAGTGTACTGGATATAGAAAAAAGAAGTATTATGCAATTTTTCCCCGAGTACTCGCTTGATACGGGAGAGACTTTTATCTGGACAGATATTCATTATAATCCTCTAAATAATATATTGGCAGTTGAGGGATGCTACTGGGCTTGGCCTTACAGCGTACAGCTTTTTGACTTTACAGACCCTATGAGCCAAACGCCGGTATTTGTTGATATAATTTCTTGTTTAGACGGCGATTATGATGTATATGAAGAGTTGGAGTTTGTGGCATGGGAGGAAGATAGATTAAAACTTAAAGCCTTCCTTGTTGAAAGCGAAGAAAAAATTGAACTTATGATAGACAGTGATAAATACATGGCTTGGCTGAGTGATAGGGCTTTGGCAAAACATTTATAATATATCCGGTATAGTATAAAAATTAATATGGCAACAATGGCATATGCCTAAAAATAATATTTACAAAGAAAGGGGTTACTTTATGGAAGTTACAACAATGGTTTTAATTGCAGCAATTGTTATATTTGTACTTATTATAATTATGCTTGGTTATATCAAGTCTCCGCCTGATAAGGCAATTATTATCTCAGGCTACAGAAAACCGAGAGTGCTTATCGGTCAGGCAGGAGTAAGGATTCCTTTTTTGGAAAGAGTGGATATGCTTACGATAAAACAGATATCAGTTGATATAAAGACCAACGGTTATATTCCGACCAATGACTATATAGGTGTTGATATTGATGCCATAGCCAAGGTCAGGATCAAAACCGATCCTGAGGGTATAGCACTTGCACAAAAGAACTTCCTGAATATGAGAGAAGAGCAGATAGTAACTGCACTTACCGACTCCTTACAGGGAAATATGCGTGAAATCATAGGTACGGTAAAACTTCAAGACCTTTGTACCAACAGAAAGGCATTCGGTGATCAGGTACAGGAAAAAGCCCAAAATGATATGGCGGCACTCGGTATCGAAATCATTTCCTGCAATATTCAAAAGATAAAGGATGAAAAAGACTTGATCGTGGCGCTCGGTCAGGACAATATGTCACAGATACAAAAGAGTGCTTCTATTGCAAAGGCACAGGCTGAAAGAGATGTGCAAATAGCAGATGCGGCAGCGAAAAAAGAAGCCAATGCGGCAAGAGTGGCTGCTGAGACCGAGATTGCACAAAGGATCACCAACCTTGAAATAAAGAAGGCGGAACTTAAAGTTCAGACGGATACTGCCAAGGCAGAGGCGGATGCGGCTTATGAGATTCAAAAACAGCAACAGGAAAAAAGAATACAGACAGAGACTGTCAATGCTCAAATAGCTAAGGCTGAGAGGGAGTCAGAGCTTAAAGAAAAGGAAATCTCCGTAAGGCAAAGACAGCTTGAAGCCGAGGTCAATAAGCAGGCGGATGCGGAAAAGTATGCTACAGAGCAAAGAGCGGCAGCCGACCTTATCAGAAGGCAAAGAGAGGCTGAGGCTACACGCTATGCGGCAGAGCAGGAAGCGGCAGGTATAAGAGCAAAGTATGAGGCTGAGGCTAACGGTATAGCTCTAAAAGGAAAGGCTGAGGCGGAGGCTGCAAAGGCAAGAGGACTTGCGGAAGCTGAGGCTATGGAAAAGAAGGCGGAGGCATACAATAAGTACAATCGTGCCGCTATGGTTGAGATGATTATAAAGGTTCTTCCTGAGATTGCAGGTAAGGTTGCCGAGCCTCTAAAGCAAATTGATAAAATCACTATTGTCGGCGGAGGAGCGGACAGCAACGGTTTGTCAAGTGTTGCCGATAATGTGCCTCTTATGATGAAGAAGACATTTGAATCGGTAAAGGAAGCTACCGGAATAGACCTTGCGGAGATAGTAAGGGCGGAAAGCTATGACGCAAAGGTCAATAAGAATGTCAATATTTCCGGAGTATCGGAGATTTTAGATGCTATGAAAAAAGAGCCGGAGAACGAGAATAAAGATACTAAAGTAGTAGAAGATAAAAAAGAGCAGTAGGCACTTTGTATAAAGTACTTGTTGCCAAAGGGCAGTGAGTTATAAGCGGTCAATATAGGTCGAGTATCATAGGGTTTATGAAAACTACTTGCTGTAATGTTACAGTAAGTCTTAACAGTAAATACAGGCTTAGTATCATAGATTTTATCAAAACTACTTGCTGTCATGTTACAGTGAGTCGCAATAGTAAATTCAGACTTAGTGCGATAGGTGTTATGCAAACTACTCGCTGTCATGTGGCAGTGAGTTCCAAGTGGCAATTTTTAGTTTTGTTAATCATAGGTTTTACAAAAATTACCCACTGTCAGGCGGCAGTGGGTAGTATTATACAATAACCGAAAGGATTTTAGTTATGAATGGTATTAAGATAATTCTTGCCTCGGCTTCACCGAGAAGGAAGGAATTACTTACGCAAATAGGTGTAAAGTTTGAGATAATGATATCGGACAAGGAGACCGATATAGATAGCACAGACCCTATAAAAGCTTGTGAAAAACAGGCTATGCAAAAGGCACTCGATATAGAAGAAAAGGCGGCACTTAAATACAAGGAAGATTATATTATAATAGCTGCCGATACCATAGTGGCTCTGGAAGACACCATACTTGGAAAGCCGAAGGACAAAGAAGATGCAAGGCTTATGCTTGAGAGGATATCCGGTAAAAAACATAAGGTATATACTGCGGTATGTGTTTTTAACAGCAGGTTAAAAACACATAAAAGCTTTGTTGAGGAAACTGCGGTAGAGGTGGCGGAGCTTTCAAAAGAGGATATAGACTTTTATTTATCTAAAGATGAAGCTTATGATAAGGCAGGAGCCTATGCTATACAGGGACTTTTTTCAAGATATATAGTGGGAATAGAAGGAGATTACTATAATGTAATGGGACTGCCGGTGGGGAGAGTTTACAGAGAGCATTTGGCAGGCTTTGTAGGGGAGTAAGGGGATAGGGTATTGGCAACTACTGCAACAGCCAATGACTGTGTGGTAGAAGATATAAAAATGCAACCGGTATAACGTTAATTAAATAAATAGTACAAATAACTATTCAGTGGTATAATAGGGTTATTCTAAAAGAGAGCTACCTATTATACCGAGAAAAGCAACTTCCTTAACACTTAATGAAAATGAGGTTTATAACAGTTAATAATTATTCAATACACTAGGGCAGGATTTATTGATAAGCATAGGAAGTTTGTTGCGTGAATCTTTAGCAATACAAGTAATAAAAATCTCCTCTAAAGAAGGGCGAATGGCATGGATATTGCAAAATATAAATAATATGCCGGGGACAGGTGTAATATATTGTCTGACAATCAACGATTGTGACACTGTAAACAAATGGCTGAAGAATAATAATATTAATAGTGAGGTTTATTACTCCACGCTTTATGTAAAAAAGAGAGTATCGCATTATAACTGTAAATCAGTTGTTTTGGATACTCCCTATGTTTTTATAAAAGTGAATGTATCACACCGTCTCTGCACTGATTTGGCGTAATAAGGTAGGATAAATTTTTAGAGTCCATCATATTATGTGCTCCTATAACGCCGCCCGGCTCATTGGGGAACATAGCGGTATCATACATATTTCCAAGCCCCGAAACTATCTTTACCTGTATGATCTTAAGTCTGTCAGGACGGGAATAGTCATAGAACTCCTCTCTTTTATAAGGCATATTTTCAAGGTGTTTAAGAACCTTTCTAATATCCCCTACGATTTTATCGGCAATTTTATGTGCAGCATATAGACCTTCTGAAGTTCTTCCTTCTTTGTTCTTAAAAAGCACATCAACATGAAGTATGTAATCACTTAAGGCAGGAGTACCGGCTCTGTCAGGAGTAAATTGTTCTTTCAGAATCCCCTCGGAAGAACCTATATTTGACGGTTGAAAACCGCTTTCATCCTCTACACCGGTAAGCATAAGGGTAACTCCGTCTAAAAGATGGGTAGTGCCTTCGCCGAGTTCACCGACTACCTTACAGGCAATGGGTGAAAAGTCGAGATTGGAATTGACAAATCGGTCATAATCCCCGGGAGCTATTATATTGACATTTACTTCTTTAAGTAAAGGCTCACTGTCTAAATACTTTTTTGCTATATCCTTTTGTACGTAAAGAACACCTTTTTCTATGGCTGTTTTATCGGAAAACTCAACTTTATCTATATGAAAGACCTTTCTGGTAAGTTTTGAAAGGCGTTTTTCTTTAACTGATGAATCTTTTTTTATAGGTTTTCCAAATTTCTTAAGTTTATTTTTTAACAAAGCTATGGCTTTCATGGCATCATAATCGGTCAAATTATTTTGACCTACTACACAGGACTCATAGCCTGACTCGCTTTTGTTAAAGTCCACTACACAGTCGACATAGTTGTTGGTACATACAAGCCTTCCCTGCAAACCTATATAACTTAAGCCTACACTTGGAATACCTCTTATACCGAGCTGCTCTATAACATTTACAAAATCAATATGATGATTGCCCCATCCGTCTATGGCAACTATTGCTCCATCCGCTCTAAGCATACGGGCTATATCGCCTACACGCTTTGTGGTATAGATTTTGTCATCACAGACTTCGGACACGCCGTCAACTATAATACCTGTAAATTCTATATCTTCATCATTTGACAAAAGCTTGGTAACAGGGCATCTGAAGTGATGTAAAGTTGTCATTTTAATACTTGGTCCAAGTCCCATAATATACCCCCTATTTTTAATCAATGGTATTTTCCTTGTTTTCAAGGAAATCTTTTTATCTATCTCATATAAATGAGCAATAAGAGTGGATATTTCTATACTTAGATTAAGAAAATGCCGCACAAAGCCAAAATACACAAAATATGCTGATAGATTGTGATATTTTCTTGGTGCGGCAAACTCTTGGTATATCGCTTTTCAAATAAAAGAACTAATTTTACTTTATTTTATATTTAGCCATACTTTTGCAATAAGTAAAACTTGTCTAACTTCCATCCTTGTAGCTGTAAAATAAAGTAAAGAGTTAGTTAAGTTATTTTGAAAACACTTTACTGTTGTACTGACCTTTTGATACTTAAACTAATACTGAGGTGTTTTAGACTTTGCTATGTGCAGGAAACAGTAATTAGTTTATCTATCTCTCAGTAAGTACAAAAGAAATTTAATAATTATACATTATGACGATACTCGTATGGGAGTACCTTGGTTGCATTAAAGCTTGGGCAGTCTCTAACCCACTCAAGAGATTCCTTGATTATAGCTGTTTGCTGCGGTATATTGTTAGGCTCACCTGCATTAGATCCGATTGGCACATGAGGAGCTGTAATTCTAGGTGCACCCTGCTGTCTTGCTATAGGAGGAAGAGCAGCTATTACGCAGCAACTCATGCCGGCTTCTTCGCAGCATCTTGTAACGATGGTAGCTGAGCGGTGGCAGGTTCCGCATCCGCCTGTACAAAGAACTATATCGACACCTTGTGCTTTTAATTTCTTAGCTATTTCAGGACCGGTTTCGTTCATAAACTTCTCAACATTTCCGCCACCGCCCATAAAGGTATAGGTTTCAGTTGGCAGTGAGCCTATAAAGCCTTCTTTAACAAGCTCATGAAGACGATCTATAGGAAACATGGCATTTACATCCTTGTTGATATCTGAGTTGTCAAATCCGCCATGTGTAACCATAAGCTGATCTGAAGGAGTATCAAAAGGAATTGCACGATATGAGAAGTCTCCTGATGTATTGAAAGGAGTTTGGTCTTTTCTATGAATTCCTCCGGCTGTAATAAATGCTACTTTACATTCACTTAAAGGTTTTTTTAATTCGGTAAATACAGGCTTGGGTGTAACCGGAACGAAAATCTCAGATTGCATACCCTCTTTTGTTGTTAATTTCATTTATTTTTCCCTCCTCAAATATATGATACTTGACTTGTGAACTCCCCTTGTATAAAGCTTAAGGCTTTTGACCTTACTAATCCTGTGAGATGTTATTAAGGGGGCAGTTCTAACCCTATACATTTTGCTGCATTGATCACTGTCTAAGACAGATAAGATTATGGCAGCCTTATTATTGCAAAATAAATCTCTTATCCAAACATACAAACTGTTGTTCTATGTATTTATAAGCTATGTTTTACGCTTTAGGCATTAATTTTACACGGCTGAAATAAAACTCCACATCAAGGTCGTTATCAAGTGTAAGTTTAGTAAATACCCAGCGTCTGGGAACTCTTATAATAACAGGAAGGTTTTTGACCGCTACCTCTATGGCGGTATCATTAAACTCTGTTATCCTGCCTCCCAAAAGGCAAGGTATAACTCCTTCTTCACGCATTAACTCATGGTAGTCATAATCACAGGGATTTTCAGTTACTTCTATATAGCTGAAATAAAAACTTACCTTATCTTCAAGCTTGGGTTCGGAAAAAGAAAGCAGTGTCTTAGGCAGTTCTATAACACCAAGACGCCCGTTTAAGTTTATTTTCACCCTATCTTCACTGATCCCGTTTATAACTCCACCCATAAGTACAGGGTTTATAATGTAGTTCATTTTAGTGAAGCGTTCCGCTTTCAACAAGTTTGTTCTCAGGAAGTCCGAGAATTCTGTTGTTTGCATTGATGACTTCATTGTTCCACTTCTTCTCGGCAGCCTTGATCTCAACACCTGACATAGTATTCTTAAGCATCTGTATGGCTCTTGCGGCAACTTCTGCGGTTACGCATGAGCAGCCTGCTATATCGTTCTCGAATCCGCCGGCATCCATATTTTCCTCAACCATTGCCTTAGCGTATTCATTACCTACAACCAGCTGTCCCTGGTAAGCACAGAATGATACTCCTACTACAGGTATGCCTCTTTTTCCTGCCTGTCCTATATGCTGTATAAAGTCGATATGGTTATTTCCAAAACCTTCAGTTGTTATGATAACTCCGTCAAGGTCAAGAGACTCAAGCATGGAACCAAGTCTTTCTGATACCCAAAGTTTCTCATCATTAACCTGAGGAGAACCTACAAATACGACACCTATAAGGTCAAGTTCGCTATCTGCTGCAAGTCCTTCTACGAGCGGCTCTCTTATATAGTGACGTGTCATTTCCTTTGTAGCCGGTCCTATACAGGTAAGAGCATGGATTGAACCGTCTCTGACTTGATTAGGTGTAAGCATTATCGGAACATTACCGCAGTCAACATTCTTTTGTCCTCCGAGGATTCCGCAAGGCTCTGTCGGGCAAAGTACATTATCGTGCATAGCTCCCTGACCCATGATTTCCTTGATAAGAACAACTCTCGGGTTACCGCTTCTTCTTACATCCTCACATACCTCTTCACGAACTACCTCTCCGTTGTAGTCTTTAAGCTCATTACGAACAGCCTGTATTATATAATCCTGGCACTTATGAGCTGCAAACGGACCCGGTCTTGTCATACCTGAGAGTCTTTGAATTACAGCATGGCAACGGATTATGATATCGCCCTCGTCAGCACATCCCGGATGACCGAAGAACATCTTCTCGTCAAGATAGCCTTCTGAAGAACCGAACTCATGCACCTGAACTCCGTCTTCGTCAACACCTGTAAGCATGAATACAACACCGTCTACAACCTTGGTAACACCCTCTCCAAGCTCACCTTCCACTTTAGTAGCTATAGGGCATACATCCATGATGGTCTCTGTATAAATATGTCTCTTATCAGGGTAAATAACTTCAAGTTCAAGACTCTTACAAAGCACATCTTCTTTGACTGCCTTTTTAACGATATCTTTATCTATAGTAATAACGCCGTCCTTGATAGAAGTCTCTTTACCGAGTTTTACATCCTTGATCTTGATGTGCTTTTTGATAAGCTTACGAATAACCTTCTTCTCGCCATGCTTTTCATCTGCAGCTTGTGCGGCAAGTGCAGCCGGTGCGGCAGCGCCTGCAAATACAGGTACATCAAGCTTTAATCCCTCGAATTTCTCCGCTTTTCCAATCTCAATATGAATCATGCCGTCTCCTCCTGTTCTTACAGTTGATTGTGAAACTGTAGCTGAATTTGCTACCGCTTGTGAAACATCTGCACTGCTCTTGGCAGCTGCTTTTTCCTCTTCTACCTGATTGACAGAGTCAAGTACATTGGCAGTAATAGGTGTAAGTGCCTCGGTATCCTCAAGCAAAGTACGCCCTATAACCTGCTCTATACGAAGTCCTTCGGGGCTTAGTGTTAGGAGTCCCGCTTCCTGCATATCTGCAAAAAGTCCCGGATCCTCAAGGTCTGCTGCACTTATAACTGTTCCCTTTTCTCTTCTACAGCAGAAGATCGCAGGATCTTTAAGATGCTGTTGCAGTGTTTCCTGTGTAATTGACATTACTTACTTCCTCCTTATAATTAATTATTTATTACAGTTCAGATAGGCATTTATAATTCGCCCAAAAACTGAGATTTCTAAATTTTATTTATAAATCAGACGAATCATGAATGTCTGTAGTATCCTGATAGATATACATGAACAATATACCGAACTAAAACTTGCTTTCAGGTGTATACTATTCATGTACATCTATCCTATCTGAACTGTAACAATTAT
>ERZ773014.706-NODE-706-length-22360-cov-10.536920_pt1 | contig 22360 bp, 23 predicted proteins | sample MGYA00580841_ERZ773014 | MGnify/ENA primary metagenome ERZ773014 (study PRJEB29015, sample SAMEA2737989) | human oral metagenome | biome: human oral; feature: human-associated habitat; material: dental | place: China | collected 2067 ...
GCTGCGCCTTGAGCATCATCGTCTTGGAGTCGGGGTGCATCCAGTCGCCCTTGAAGCCGCCCGCCTGCCCGGACTGATAGAACTTGTACTCGGACTCGGCATCGAGACCGTTGTCGTACGGATGGTTCACGCGTCCGTCCTCAGCGGTGAAGTAGTACTCCGTATGGCACTGTCCGCAGACGTAGCCGCGCATCTCGTTATGCGATGCGGCATTCACATCGATACCACGGCGTGCCATCGCCTCGATGAAGCCCTGCTGATAGACGCGCAGCTGCATCGTATCGGGATCGTGGCAAGTGGAGCAGCCAAACCACTCATCGTCGGTGATGTTCGCAACCACCTCATCAAATGGCTTCGAGGCAAACGCCCATCCGTCCTGCTTGAAGCAAACATCGTACATGTACGAACCCTTGCAGACGATACAGCTGCCCTTCTGCCCCGGGCGGCGCTTCGTGTTCAATACATCATAACCGGCATAGGTATGACCGCGGTCATCGTCATACTGAAGGGCAAATTTGTAGCCCTTGAAGTTCTCGAGCATCTCGGGCTGGTGTTCCAGGTGGCTGTTGCCCTCCATGCTGCCGCCGTAGCCCGTGGGCGACGGGGTTTCCTCATTGTTTTTCATGAAGGAATTGTACTGGAGCGGATAGGCGTCCTTATACGCCTCTTTGCCGATCTTGGCTTCCGTTCCGCCTTGGATGGCGACCAGCTTTACGCTGTCGTCATTCGGCTGCGCACCGATACGAACGGCAACGAATCCAAAGAACAGGGCACAGACGCCGGCAACACCCGCAATGATTTTCTTTCTGTTACTCAACTCTTATCCCCCCTTCTAAAGGATTGGAACCATGTGGAATCCGGCTGTGACACTTCGTGCAGGTCGCACTTCCGTCCTTGCCCTTATCCACGCATACATTGCCCATTGTCGAGCTGTGACAGCGCAGACAGTTACTGTTGACGATATCCCGCCCATGATCCGAGATCTTGATGTGCACGGGATAGTCGTTCAGCACCTGATGCAGCGTATCGTGCATCCCGGTCTGCCCTTTTTCCATATAGTAAATGGCGACATTCTCATGCGGCAGATGGCACTCCACACAGGCAACGTTCGCATGGGTCGACATGGCATGTGTCGCCGCTTCGTGCTTCATGGCGTGACAGGTTCCGCAGAATTTCGGTGATGCCGACGCCTTGTCCATGACCATACCGCCCGCAACGACGAGTATGCCCAGAACAAATGCGCCGATGACGCAGCGGAGTGTGTTCTGCTGCACGAACTCCTTCAAATTCATGTGTCCTTCCTCCCTTCTATGATTTCTTACCGAGCGGATCTTCCGCGTCACCCCCTTTGGCCGGACTTACCGTCTGCCGTGCCGCGACGAGACCGCCGATTGTCACAAGCACACAGGCGAGCCACAGGAGCGATATACCGGGCTTCGTACTGATGGAAGCCGTCACCGGCATCGCCATCTCCTCCGCCAAGGAGGGCAGAATCTCCAACCGTATATCACGCTCATCCGCAGATACACCCGTAAGGCGTATGCGGAATTTGCCATTCATCACATCGACCGGGCGGGATGTCCCTCCCGTATCGGTGGCAAGTATCGTTGGTTCGGCCGTGTCCACCGCTTCCCCATCCGTCAGCGCGATCTGTGCGGTGACGAGGGTCTTTCCGCCGCCCTGCGGTTCAAAGGATACGCCCTCATAGCGGTAGGCATAGTCGTTGATGCCCATAACCGTCCTGCCGCGCCGCAGGATCATCTCATCGTGCTCTGCCGTTGTCGGCGTTGGAGCGATGTAGAGATCTCCCGCAAGACTTCTGGCAATCGCAGGCTCACGTGCCGCATCCTCACCGCTCCCGCGCAGTTTCGTGACTGCTTCGGCAGGCGTTCCGTCCACCTCGTAGCGATAGGACTTTTCCTTGCCGCTGTCGGCAAAGTCCTGTCCGCGATAGACCACTGTGTGTCCGTAGACCTCCTGCGGAACATCCGGCGTCAGATCGACGGAGGTCGTCTGACTGCCGCTGCCCGAGAGGATAAAGGCGAGAAGTGCCATGCCTGTACCAACGTGAGCAAGCAGTCCCCCGACACCGATCTGATGCCGACGATAGGTCTCAGCAGCCGCTGCTGCAGCAAAGAGCGCAAAGGATGCGAGAAGGACGGAGGGGATATCCGTGACGCCGACCGCCCCCGCTGCAACACCGCCAAGCACGGTGAGAGCGAAGATCCAGTAGGGACGCTTCCCCAGCTTTCCGTTCCACGACATGAGCGAGCCGAGCCCCATCAAAAGGGCAAGCACAATGGCAATCGGCAGGGTCGTCCGCACGTAGTAACTCGTATCCACCGCCGCACTCTCGCCCATGAGCCCCGAGATCAGCGGCATCGACATACCGAAGAACACGAGAACAGTGATAAAGACGAGGAGCAGCATGCCGAGCAGAATGAGGAAGCTGCGGCTGCGGTGTTCGCTGTAGATTGCTCCCTGTGGAAGACGATCCATCTGACGCACAAGGACAATGAGTCCAAAGAGCAGGATGATGCCATTCGCAAGGGCGATGTAAAAGCCGATGTCCGATCCCGCAAAGGAGTGTACGGAGAAGTCTCCGAGAATACCGCTGCGCGTCAGGAACGTCCCATAGAGGACGAACGCATAGGAGAATACCGCAGCGAGATGGACGAGATAGAACGCGCCGCGCCGCGTACGTGCGACGGCAATCAGATGGAGCAGAATACAGGAGAGCAGCCACGGTACGAGCGAGGAGTTCTCCACGGGATCCCAGCCCCAGTAACCGCCCCAGCCGAGCACCTTATATGCCCAGTAGCCGCCGATAAAGATGCCTGCGCCGAGAAACGACCACGCGATGAGCGTCCAGCGGCGCATCGGTGCGAGAAAGTTCCCGTCTGCGGGGCTGCGCATCATACTCTCAAGTGAGTAAACAAAGGGAACGGCGAGGAGCGCATAGCCGATAAAGATGATCGGCGGATGCACTGCCATCCACGGGTCCTGCAGCAGCGGGTTCATCCCGTACCCGTCGGGCATAATATGCTCGGCGGGAGCAAAGGGACTTTTGATAAATACGAGAATGACGAGCATTGCCGTCAAGAGATGATAGATGATCCGCCCCGTCCCTGTCAGACGATTGGTGCAGACCATATACGTACCAACAAGTGCATGAATGAGGAGCCATAGGAGGAACGAGCCCTGCTGCCCTGCCCAGAATGCCGAGATCTTGTAGACCAGCGGCAGATCGATGGAGGAGTAGCTCGCCACATACGAGTAGCTGAAATCATTGGACAGGATGATGGCAAAGAGAACGGCTGATGCACCAACGGCAGTAAGTCCTGCGAGGATGGCAGAGATGCGGCTGCCGCGATCACTGCCCTTGGCATCAAAGAACACTGCACTGAGTGCAAAGAGAAGAACAAACCCCAACAGTACCGTACCGATCATACACGAGCCTTTCCTTTTTCTTCCTCATATTTGGACGGGCATTTGATGAGCAGCTTATCCGCTGCAAAGGCATCGCCCGTATATTTTCCGACGGCGACAACGTGATATGCGTCGTCGAACGTATCCGGCTTTGCTCCTTTGTACCGTACGAGCATTGTCTCTCCTGTATCCTCATCGGCGATGGAGAAGACAAAATGTCCGTCCTCCATGTGCGGGGCAACCGTGCCGTCGGGGACGCCCTTGACCTGCACATTGCGCTGTGCGGCGCGCGCATCTGCTACACTGACGTACGGCGTGACCGAGTCGGCAAAGAAGTAGCCGGCATAGCCGATAAATCCCAGAATCAGAATGAGGAAAAAATATTTACGCATTGGGTTTCCCCCGTTTCATCAGCCAAATGTAGATCAGTGTCACATCAATCAATGCGAGCACGAGTGTCCCGAACATCACTGCATCCATGTCGATGCGTCCTGTCTCATTGAGAATGGGTGATGGATGGAGAGAGAAGAACATTCGCGGCAGGATAAAGACCAGAAAAGGAACAGCGATAAAGGAGAAGAGCGCATACACGGCAGAGGAGGAGGCGCGGGCGCGTTCGTCCCGCATCGTCATGCGCAGTGTCACGTATGCGGCGTAGATCAGCAGGAGGACGAAGATCGTCGTCTGCCGGGGATCCCAGTTCCAGTAGGCGCCCCATGTCAGCTTGGAGAAGACAGCCCCGCTCACCGTCGCCATGAGGGTAAAGATCAGACCGAGGATGGCAGAGTGGGCGCTCTTTGCGTCATAGTGCAGCTCCCTCGTCTTCAGATAACGTGCGCCCCAGTAGGCAGCACCGAAGAATGCGACGACGGCGACCCATGCCGTTGGAATGTGAAAGAATGCGATGCGCACATAGTTCCCCAGCCCTTCCGCGGGCGGAACGATGAAGAACACGGCACCGAGCGATGCGAGTGTCAGCATGGCAATCACTCCGACAAGCATTAAGACTCCTATCTAACTCTCGATCCAGAGAGAATCAAACAGTATCGATGCTCCCACTGTGAGCATCATATCGTAGAGGGCCATACCGCCAAGGAGCGCCGGCTCTCCTCCACCCGCTGAGAGCGAGATCGCAGGCAGGAGAATCGGCAGCATCGACGGAAGCAGGAGCACGGGAACGAGCCCGCCGCGTACGCTCGCTCCTGCGGCGACCGCCGCGAGGAGCGTATCGGCCGCTGCCATGCCCCAAAGTCCCAGAAGCAGTGTCCCGAGAAAAACGGCATCGAGGACGAGCGGTGCATCCATCAAAATGATCACAAGGGGCAACGTAATGACAGCGAGCACGATGAGTGTGACGAGATGCGCTGCCATCTTGCCGAAGAGCACGGCCTGTGCCGGAACGTAGATCCGAAGAAAAAGCAGTGTTCCCGCGGTCTCCTCCTCGGCAAAAAGCCGTTCTCCCTGCAGCGTCGCTGCAAAGAACAGGACAATCCAGAACAGCGCTGCGGCAAGGCGGACATCCATCGTCCCCCACGCGAGCGACATACTCATGAATGCGATAACCGTGAGTGCGAACATCCCCATCGTGACATAACCCGCACGGTGGCGTACACCGTCACGCAGTTCCTTCGCAGCAACGTGCAGAACTATCGGTAAGATCGATGCACGCATCCGCCGCCTTCCTTTCCTCCGGTTCGTTTGTCGCCCACAGAATGAGCCGCCCACGCTCTGCCGCACGCCGTGCCTCCGCTGTGAGCAGTTCCCGTCCATGGACATCGAGGGCAAGCCCCGGCTCATCGAGGAGCCAGACGGGTGCGTCTGCTCCGAGGAGAACGGCAAGACGTACACGCTGACGCATGCCCGTCGAGAGTTCCCCCGCCATGCGCGGCAGCACCTCGGACGGCAGTCCCACACGCTCCAAGAGTTCCTCCAGCAATCCATCCGCCATGCAGATCCCGCGTGCAGAGAGAAAGAAGGTCAGATTCTCACGGACGGAAAGGCGGGTATACAGCTCCATCTCGGGTGTCGCCATAGCGAGGATGCGGCGATAGTCCGCTCCGCAGATCGAGCTGCCATCCAGTGCCGTCTCAATCTTTCCTTTCGTCGGAAGGATCAGACGACCTGCGAGACGGAGCAGCGTCGATTTGCCGCTCCCGTTCCCCCCCGCAACGGAGGTAATGACGCCGCTACGAAAGGAATATGTCAGCTGCCGCAGGATTTCATGGGATCCGAAGCTGTGACTGACTTGATTAAAGGAGATTTCAACCATATTCATTCCTTCCATAACTTTGATTTATTTTAACACGTATCTGAATAGAATATGAAATACTTTTTTTGTATAAAATATTTTTATGTGTGTAGACTATTTCAAAAATGAATTCACTTCATATCGTGTGATTATTGAAGAAAAAGAAGTATCCGAACGCTTCTCGTCACGTTCCGAATACTTCTTCTCATTTTTAACGATATATAATATTTATCACGTCTATGTGATCTTCCTTACACTTCCTTGCTTTTTCATACGAATTTCTCCAAAGACGGCAGACATTGGCATCCCGTCAAGCTCCGCATCAATGGCGGCGACTTCTCCTGTCGAAAGCAGGATATCGGCGGCTCCTGCATTCTCCGTCAGCCGCGCACGCTTGCGCGTTCCTGGGATCGGCACAATGTATGGCTTTTTGCAGAGCATCCACGCGAGCGCAATCTGTCCGCTCGTCGCCCCCTTTTCCTCCGCGAGCGTACGCAGGAGAGCGAGAAGCTCTGCATTCTCCGCCATCGCCGCTGGGCTGAACTGGGGCATACGCGCACGCATATCCCCCTCTGCAAAGGTTGACGTCCTGTCATACGCACCGGTCAGCACGCCGTTGGCAAAGGGCGAAAACGCGACAAAGCCGATTCCCAGTTCCTCGAGAACGGGGAAAATCCGCTCATGCGTGCGCGCCATCATGGAGTAACGATTCTGCACGGCAGTCAGTGGACAAACGGCGTGCGCACGGCGAATATCCTCCTCCGAGGCCTCCGAGATCCCCCAGTGAAGAATTTTTCCTTCCTTTATCAGCTCTGCCATCACACCCGCGACCTCCTCAGCAGGAATCTTTGGATCGACGCGATGCTGATAGAAGAGGTCGATGTGATCTGTCCCAAGCCGCTGCAGAGAGGCATCCACCGATGCTCGGATCACCGCTGGCCGTGCGTCTGGGACGATGGGGCTTTTGCCCTCTTTCAGCAGTCTCATATCGAAATGGATCCCGAACTTCGTCGCGAGGACGACCTTATCCCGATATGGCGCAAGGGCTGCGCCGACCAACCGCTCGTTGTCATGCGGATCATCGGACGTACCGTATACCTCCGCCGTATCAAAGAGCGTGATGCCCATATCTACAGCAGCGGCGATCAGCTTGCTCATCTCCTTTTTGTCCGCGGGCCCACCGTAGCTCTGACTCATCCCCATGCAGCCAAGCCCGACGGATGAGACCGTGAGATTTCCTAGTTTGCGGTAATTCATGTAAATCCTCCCTGTATAGACACCGAAGAAGCAAATTTCTCCAATACCCCCATATTCTCCTGCACAGAGACAGAAGAATAAATTTGAGTTCCGTCTTTACTCCTGTATGATCGATGCCAAGGCTCTTGCAGATTGCCGCCAATTCTGCCTGATACCAATAATACTTTTGAAACTCTTCATGAGACGAAATTTTCTCAAATGCAGGACGTTCTGTCATCATATACTCCATATTGCAAATGACTATCTCGTCAAAAAACTTTCCTTATTATAGCACAGCTATCTGCATAAGGAAAAATGAGCCCTCTCTTCTTTTTTCTGGCTCTCAACTGAACCACGCACTATGGCATCAAAAAGCCGTTGTATGAGTTTCAACGCTCATACAACGGCAAGAATATCTTTGGAATAACTAATCGTCAGACTGACGTATATTTTTCATCCGAACGGTGTGGAACTTCCTATGCGAATTGCGCTTTATGGAGGATTTTCCAACGAAGTACGAGACAAAAGATATGTTAAGATAATTTGGCTGAATTTATCAATGATCCCTAGTTATCCCTTTCCATATTGTTTTACTATCTCCTCCTGCAAGGTGCGAAGTGCAGGATCGTCCAAATAGTTATGAATTGTTACGATTCGCTTATCCTGTACCACCATGCGCACACGATCCGCTAGATTCTCGTGGACAACGATAACATCTGCCTCTGCAGGAATCTTCTCAATGGCAAAATGTTCTACATGGACATTAATCCCTGCTTTTTCAAGTGCACGACGCATGACACTCGCTCCCATTGCACTGCTCCCCATACCCGCGTCACAGGCAAACGCGATGAACGAATATTTTATACCCGTCACTGTGGATGTTCCCACGGTCTTGTTCAAGAAATCCATGCCGTCCGCTTTCATCTGTGCAGACTGCGCTGTCGATACGGCAAGAGCATCTTCATCCTCTTTATTGGATAGCTTGAGAATAGCACTTGTAATGAGGAAGCTAACCAGCGTTGCAACGGTAACCCCCGCAATGACTCCAACGAAATTTCCCTTTGGCGTCAATGCCAGATAGGCAAAAATAGAGCCAGGAGAGGGTCCGGCAACTAGGCCTGCATCAAAGAACTGGAAAGTCATGATGCCGCAGGCGGCACCACCTATCATGGCCAGTATTGTGATGGGCTTCATCAGTACATAGGGGAAATACATCTCGTGAATACCACCAAGAAAATGAATGATGATTGCACTCGGTGCTGTGCTTTTCGACGCTCCCTTGCCAAAAATGGAGTAGGCAAGAAGAAGACCAAGGCCGGCCCCCGGATTCGAAGCAAGCATAAAGTAAATTGATTTGCCGCTCTCTGCTGCATGCTGCATACCAAGAGGATAATAAACGCCTTGATCGATGACGTTATTCAGAAAGAGCACCTTTGCCGGCTCATTGACGAGGGACAGGAGTGGGAGAATCCCCGTGCTTACGAGAGCCTGGATCGCAGCGCTGATGAGCGTATTTGCCTCCTGAACGGCGGGGCCGATGACGGCATTCGATAGGAGGCAGAGCGTAAAGCCGACAATCCCCAGAGAGAAATTGTTGATCAACATCTCAAACCCCGTGGGAATATGCTTCTCCAAAATACGATCCACACGTTTGATTGCCCATGCACTAAGAGGTCCCATAATCATGGCACCAAGGAACATCGGAATCTGTGCACCGACAATCAAACCAATGGTTCCCACCGTACCCGCGATTCCACCGCGCACATCATAGACAAGTTTTCCGCCGGCATACGCCAGAAGAAGCGGCAAAAGCATACTGACCATGGGGCCGACAAGTGTTGCAAATTTCTCGTTTGGCATCCAACCAGTCGGAATAAACAATGCTGTAATGAAACCCCATGCAATGAACGCCCCCATATTGGGAATCACCATTGCCGTCAGGAATCCTCCGAATGCTTGAACTTTTGCACGAAAATTGGAATTCATCTCCGTTGCTCCTTTCATCTTGTCACTCCAGATTTGCGTGATACCGCCATAGTTCTTTTCCCTCCATATTACGTCGCTCCGCAATCATACAAGCAACCGTGTCTCCCCAGAGAAAAAGAGCCTGTTCAAATAGACTCGACATTGGCTGATGAGAGCGAATCTCGTCCGCGAGATACAGCTTCGTCTGTACTGGGATACGTACCATAAGATCGGTAATGGGTGCAATCGGACTGTTTGAATTCGAACCTATATGAATAATCGTTCCGCCAAGCTCCTTTGCTTTTTTCGCAATACTGACGGGGATAATTGAAGTCCCACTGCCCGAACCAACGATGAGAATATCTCCCGTTGACATCGCAGGCTCGGTGATATCTCCTACGATATGAATGTCTATGCCAAAATGTCGCATACGCTTCGCAAACGCTTCAAGTGATAGCTTCACCCGGCCGACACCAACACAGAAAATCTGATGGGCGTCCAGAATGCGCTCAATAAATTCATTTGTCTCTTTCGGATCAATACGGGAAAGTGCCGTTTTACACTCCTCCAACACAATCTTCGACGCTTCTGTGTAGTTCATCGTCATTTCCTCCCTTTGCTCACATGGAGGCGAGCAGATTTCTGAGTGCATGGTAGTTTTCCGCATAGCTGTAGCCCTTACGAAATACGCTTCCGCTACCGCCGACCAGCACGTCTGCGCCAGCCTTCACCAATGACGGAATAATATCAAACGATACTCTCCCATCAACCACGATGCGCGCTGAACTCGCATTTTTATTCAATTTCTTGCGACAGTCACGAATCTTCTTTCCTGCATATCTGACACGCTCCTCCCCAACACTGCCGGCATAGCCTGGATTGATTAGCATGAGTAAAACATAGTCTAATTCCGGCGCAATGTAGTCAAGAACATCAAGTGGTGTGGCAGGATTTAGTGCAACACCGGCCTTGATGCCCGCCCCCTGAATGAGCTGTAACATCTTTTCAATATGACGTTCCATCTCAACGTGAAAAACAATGCTGTTGGCTCCGATGTCGACAATTTCACGAATGAAAAATTCATTCATCAATGTCATGATATGAACATCAAAAGGCAATGTTGTACGCGAACGGAGCTGCCGGATCATATCTAACCCGAGCGGCATACTCGGACTGAAATGTGGCTCAACAAAATCTACATGCAGATTCGTAGCCCCAGCCTCCTCCAAGGAACGAACATCGCGCTCCAAGTTGCACAGATCAGCACAGATCAGCGACGGACTTATGATAACTTTACTTTGGTTCAATATATCCTCCTACAATATAATACAATATTTTAGTTGTCGTTTCTTGTATTTACATTTTATTTTATTTCATTGCTTATGTCAATAAAAAAGTTGCTTTTTATATTTTTCACCAATAAAAAAATAGCTTTTTATTGTTTTTTAGAAAAGAATAGTATCTTGAGAAAATATCTGTTACAATAACAAAAAGGATAATAGGTGATTATATGGCACGCTTTTTGACAGAAGAACGACGTAATAAAATAGCAGAAAATATTGTTGCAAATGGAAGCATCAAGGTCAGTGACCTGATGGAACAATTTTCCGTATCCAAGGAAACAATCCGAAAGGATCTGATCTATCTCGAACAATCGGGTATTATCAAAAAAAGCCATGGTGGTGCGCTCTCTGTGTTAGAACGTATGGAACGCCCCCTGAAGGATCGCACAATGGAAGCGATGGAACAAAAACAACGGATCGCAGAGTATGCGGCGACTTTAATTGATGAAAATGCCATTATTTTTATTGATGCCGGCAGCACGAATCTGTGTCTAGCAAAGTTGCTCTACCTGCGTAAAAGCCTGACTATTTTTACGAATTCACTCAGTGTTTCGAACATATTAGCGGAAAGCGAAAATCAAGTCCACGTCTGTGGAGGCTTTCTAAATGCAACAACAATGTCGTTGGTAGGATTTGGGGCAACTTCATTTCTCGAGAAAGTCTGCATGGATCTTGCTTTTCTCGGTTCGAGTGGATTTCACGGACACCATGGTCCCACATCCATTGATTTCACAGATGCCGAGGTTAAAAAAACCGTTATCCACAGTACACGTAAAAATATCGTCCTCGCTCACAGCGCCAAAGCGCGCTCAACTGCTGTGGTAGAATACACTTCATGGAAGGATATTGCCTGCCTGATTACGGATACAGGGCTTCGCGACAAAGAGGAGCAATCTCTTTCAAGGTACGTCAAAATACACAAAGTTGACGAATCATAACAAATCCCCCGATCAACGAGATTCGCTCTCGTAGATCGGGGGATTTGTTATGATATGTAGTAGATTTACTTTCTTAACTCTGCATTCTTCTCTGTAACGAGTTTAAACAGCTCCGAGACTGCCGGAATCTCCGTGAAGTACGTGAGTGCTTTCTCGAAGCCGTGCTCCTTGAGATATGCCTGTACCTCGACTGCCTCAGGATCCTCCGCGTAGTCGAAATGGAGGGCAGCGGCGATGACCGTCGCAAGCGCCTCGGGTTTTTTCCCGCGTGCGACGAGCTGATTGGCGGGCGAGACGAGACGATCCTTCGCGCCGAGCTTGCGCTTCGGCCCGCGTGCAACGCGCGTCACAGCATCGGAGAGATGCGGATTCTTGAACCGCTCCTCTGCCGTACGGATGTATGCCGCATGCTTCTCACGGTCAAAGCCGTATTTCTCGATGAGCAGTTCGCTCGTTTCCGCCCAGACGCGGCGGACGAACGCGACGATCTCCTCGTTCTTCATCGCCGATGCGATGTCCTCAATCCCGTTGAGGTATGCCATGTAGGCAATGGAGGCGTGTCCCGTATTGACGGAGAACAACTTGCGCTCGATGTAGGCTTCGAGGTTATCGACCCACGTCAGCCCCTCGATCTGCGGCTCTGCACCGACGACACCCGTGCGGTCGACGTCCCATTCACAGAACGGCTCAACCTTGACAAGCAGCGGGTCCTCGTTGTGCTGAATCGGCACGATGCGGTCAACCGCCGCGTCAGGGAATCCGATGCAGCGCGCAGCTTTCTCCTTGATATCGTCAGCGAGATGCTCATAGACAAAGTTCTTCAGCACCGTCGAGCCGCCGACCATATTCTCACACGCGATAATGTTCAGCGGTGTATCCGTCTTTTCAAGTCGCCGCACAATCCCCTTGGCAATGTTCGGTGCAATGAATTTCAGGATATTCGGCCCGATCGCCGTGGTGACAATGTCCGCCGTGACGAGCGCGTCGAGCAGTGCCTCAAGATCTTTGTTGCTGTTGATCGCCTTGACGTGCTCGACATGGATTTTTTTCGGCGTATCGCCGACCACCTCGATGTCGTAAGAGCGGCGCGCATTGATCTCATCCACCAGTGCATCCGACACATCGACGAAGGTGACCTCATAGCCCGAGCGCACGAGCAGTTCCCCGATAAAGCCGCGGCCAATGTTGCCGCCGCCGAAATGGATTGCCTGTTTCATGGTCATGTCCTTTCAATCCGCTTTCGTAAAGACGTGATAGAGTTCATCGGCACTCTTCGTCTTGAAGAGCTGCTCGAGCTGCTCGTCCGTGTAGTCGCCGACCATCGTTGCGATATTGGCAAGGATCGCAAGATGATCGTTGCCGACGCCCGCGATGCCGATCACGAGATATGCCGTCTCATCGCCGAACTTCACACCGTCGGGATACTGACAGACGACGATGCCCGTCTTCTTGATCGTATCCTTGACTGCGTTTTCTCCGTGCGGGATGGCAATGCCCTTGCCAATATAGGTGGAAAGATCATGCTCGCGGTTGAGCATGCCCTGTACATAGCCCTCATCGACGTAGCCGCTCGCAACGAGTATCTTGCCTGCCGCCGTAATCGCTTCCTCACGGCTGACCGACGGGAGTCCGATCTTCACGTTTTCCTGACGCAGAACATCTGCGCTCACCGTCTCTGCTGTCTCTTCCCGTGCGTCGGAGGCCGGTGCAGAGGTCTCCACTGCCGCCTCTTTCAGGCGAGCCGTAACGATCTCATAGACGTTGTTCTGCGTAAAGTCGCGCACCCAGATATGCTCTGCCTGCGGCGAATCCGCAAGGGCACGCTCTGCGAGTTTTTCATGCGAGATGACCAGCTGTGCTTCCTGCGGGATTGCACCGATGGCGCAGTTCGTCACAGAGATATCCTTATAGCCGTCCTTCTTGAGTTTCTTGCGCAGTGCTGCCGCACCGAGTGCTGACGAACCCATGCCCGCATCGCAGGCGTAGACGATGACCTTCAGATCCTTGCCCGCAACCTTCTTCTCTGCGGGCAGCTCCTTGCCGCGATTCTTGCGCTCTGCCATGTCCTCACGCGCCGACTCCAGCGATTCATCTTCGACGTCCTTCGACATCTTGATAAAGACAGAAGCAACCGCGCAGGATACCGCCGTCGCTACGGCAAATGCCGAAAGATTTGCAACAAGTGCCGAGGTGTTCGGGGTCATCGCGATAATCGCGAAGATCGAGCCCGGAGAGGACGGAGCAATCAGACCGCCGCCGAGGAGGCCAAGCGTAAAGACGCCGGACATGCCGCCCGCAATCGCGGCGATGATGAGGATCGGCTTCATAAGGATGTACGGGAAGTAAATCTCGTGAATACCGCCGAGTACGTGGATAATCATGGCTCCCGGCGAGGACGACTTAGCCATGCCCTTGCCGAACATCCAGTAGGCAAGCAGAATACCAAAGCCGGGCCCGGGGTTCGCCTCGAGCAGGAAGAACATGGACTTGCCGTATTCCTGTGCCTGCTGAATACCGAGCGGGCTGAGCACGCCATGATTCAGTGCATTGTTGAGGAAGAGCACCTTTGCGGGCTCAATGATGATGGATGCCAGCGGCAGAAGTCCTGCCGCGACAATCGCCTCCACGCCGCTGCGCAGGATGTTGTTTGCGCCGCTGACCACTGGGCCGACTACAGCAAAGGCGATCATTGCGAGGATGCCGCCGAAGATGCCGAGCGAGAAGTTGTTGACGAGCATCTCGAATCCGCCCGGGATGCTGTCACGTACGGCATTGTCAAACTTCTTGATCAGATAGCCGCCCAGAGGTCCCATAATCATGGCGCCGAGGAACATCGGAATCTCCGAGCCCGCGATGATGCCCGATGTGGCAATCGCTGCCATGACGCCGCCGCGGTGTCCGTAGACTGCTGCACCGCCGCTGTAGCCGATCAGCAGCGGGATGAGCCACTTGCTCATCGGTGCGCCGACCTGTGCCAGATACTCGTTCGGCATCCAGCCCGTCGGAATAAAGAGTGCCGTTAGAAAGCCCCATGCGATAAATGCGCCAATGTTCGGCATCACCATGCCGGACAGGAAGCGGCCAAACTTCTGCATGGCCTCCTGTGCCCCTCCGCCTTGCTGACTCATAAAAATCCCCCTTTGTAAAAGCAGAACGATATGGAGCATTTCAGCCCCGTTATTTGTTGAATCACTGAATTTATCAGTGATTCTTTACAAGAGTTGTTCGAGATGTTCCCGAAAATGCTCTTCCAAAACGTATTCGAGCTCGCGGCGTATCCCCGCCGCATCCCCGCGCGCGAGGATATCGGCAAACGTCGGGCGGTCTGCAATCTGTGCTGCAACATGCCCGAGTATCTGCCGTTCCATCTCCGTCTCTCCCGCCGGCACGAGCATGACCAATGCGGTCTGTACGGCACCCCCTCCGTAAGGGAGCGGATGCTCAAGATGCATAACGCCGAAGCGCGCTCTCTCCTGCCGTGCAAAACACCCATGGAGAAGAATCATCTGCGGCGCAGCCCACGTCGGAGCGATGCGCTCCCGCCGCAGGAGTTCGTCGGCAAAATCTTTCGCCGCCGCATCCTCTGCGAGGAGAAGATGCGCCGCCGCATTGGCAAGCTGCTCAATGGACGCCGCCGATACATTTTCCTGCAGGTGAAAGTCCGTGAGCAGATCGCAGATCAATCCGCTGCGGCGATGAATCTCTGCCATCACTGCAGGGAACGGCAGCGGCGCGGGATCCGCCGGCACCTCCGCATGATGTACGCTGCAGCCGGCAAGGACGGCATCGATCTGTGCCCGATCTGCTGCCGTCAAAAATACACTGACAACAACGACCGGAACAGGAAGCGGCGAAAGCGGCACCGTGGAGACCACGAAGTCCGCTGAACGCCGCAGGATCTCCTGCGCAGTAAGGGCAAGCGAGGAGACGACACCGACCACACGAATCCGCTCGTAAGATCGGCGCAGACGGCTCGCAAGCAGGCGGCTCGTCCCAAGCCCTGTCGGACAGGCGACCAGAACACGTGCGGCGGGGTGATCCCCGCCCGCCTCCGTCAGTGCCGCACCGATGTGAATTGCAATATAGGCAACCTCATCATCGGGCACCGGCATCCCTGCCTCCTCCTCCATCATGGGAATCGCATGCCGTGCGATCTCCATGAGCTCCGGATGTTCTTCCTCCATCTGCGCGAGCAGAGGATTGCGGATATCCATGTGGAGTTTCAGACGATGCAGTGCCGGAGCAAGGTGATTCACGAGCCCCGTGAGCAGCGTACGGCTGCGCATGAGCGGCGCACCGCTCTTTTCAGAGGCGCGCCGCATGATCGACTGCGCGATCTGCACCAACCGAAAATTATCCACGCGCCCGCCCCCCGAGGGGAGGGTCATGCCGCGCGCACCGAGCAGATGCATGGTGATATAGCCGATCTCCGCTGCGGGGATGGAAATGGAGAATACCTCCCCCATCCGCACCGCAATCGTCTCTGCCACAGAAAATTCTTCGGTATCCTGCAGCTCCTCCAGCGTCCCCGCATCCATCGCAATCGTATCGCCCTGCTGCAGCCGCCGCACGGCGAGCGCGAGGTGGACAACAAGTCCGACGCGTGCACTGTCTGGGATGTGCCGATTCTGCGTCTCCGCTGCAACGGCGTCATCAATGCGGCGGATCTGTGCGGGATCAACGAGACCGAGCAGGGCTCGATCCGCCGCATACGCCGTCCCCTCATCAGCCGCATCGTCTCCGATGAGGGCAAGGAGTTCCTTTTCATCCACATAGTCGTGGATGATGCGAACCAGTGCGCGGCGGATATCCCGTTCCGCCCCTTCGACGTAGACGCCGAGTCCGGGACGGCGCACGAGTGTGATCTGCTGTGCGGCGAGCCACGGCTGCAGGCGATCGAGATCGTGACTGACGGTACTGTCGGTCACGTGCAGAAGATGCGCCAGAGCAAATAGCTTGAGCGGCTCATCCGCCATGAGTAGACGCGCGATCAGGATGGAACGCCGCTGATCGGGGGTCAGTGTACTGTGCACATCCGCTAAAGAGAGCTCCGTGCGCAGATGTCCAAGCGCTGCGGCATCCCCACTGAGCATGAATCCCGCCCCCGTACGCCGAAGGAGCATCACGCCATAGGACTTCAGTGCCGTCTCGATCCCGTGCATCTCGCGCGTCACAGTACGTGCGCTGACACCGAGCTCTGCGGCGATATGTTCCGCGGTCACATAGCCATATGCGGCAAGAAGCAGAGACAGTATCGTCCGCATACGTGCCGTCAGTTCCATGTGACCGCCCCCTCTCGCCCCTTGACAGACCTCATTATAACGAATGGGATTCATCATTGCAATGAAAAGACCTTGCCCTTTGTCATGAAGGGCTATGGACAAATAAAAAGAGCCGATGCACCATGGCACATCAGCTCTTACAATTGCAAACAAAATCCAGTCCCGGCACAGCATTCAGATAGAGATCGCTGTACTTGCCTGCCGCCGCCTGATAGGCACCGCGGCAGGCAATCATGGCGGCGTTATCCGTACAGAGGCGCAGCGAAGGATAGAGATAGCGGATGCCCTCCTGCTCTGCCCTCATACGGAGCTGCTGCTCGAGGGCGGCATTTGCCGCAACGCCGCCGGCAAGGACGAGGGTATCCCGCCCCGCCGCATGAATCGCCTCGAACGCCTTGTGAACGAGCACCTCAGTGACGGCAACCTGAAACGATGCCGCAATATCTGCCGCGCGGAGTTCCCGTCCCTTCATGCGCTGACCGTTGATGTAGTTCAACACGGCGGATTTCAGACCGCTGAAGCTGAACTCATAGTTTCCCTCCTGCGCAAGCGCGCGCGGAAAGTCAATCGCCTGCGGATCCCCCTCGCGGGCGAGTCGATCGATCTCAGGACCGCCGGGATAGGGAAGGCCGAGCACGCGCGCGACCTTATCAAACGCCTCGCCTGCCGCATCATCACGCGTACTGCCCATCAGACGGAACGTCTCATAGTTCACCACATCGACGAGTGCCGTATGCCCGCCCGAGACGACAAGCGCGATAAAGGGCGGCGTGAGATCGGGGGTCTCGATGAAATTCGCAAAGATATGCCCCTCAAGATGATTCACACCGATGAGCGGCACGTCGAGCGAAAACGCCAACGCCTTTGCCGCCGACACACCGACAAGCAACGCCCCCACGAGTCCGGGGCCGTATGTAACAGCGATCTGATCCATCGCCGCAAGCTCCGTTCCCGCCTCGTCGAGTGCCTGCTGGACGACGGGCAGAATGCTCAGGATATGGTTGCGCGAAGCAATCTCAGGAACAACGCCGCCGTATTTCTGATGAATCGGTATCTGCGTTGAAATCACGCAGGACAGGAGTTCGCGTGTCCCACGAAGTACGGCTGCCGATGTCTCATCGCAGCTTGTCTCAATCCCGAGCGTCAGTCTCTCTTGCACATCTTTCATCAGACAGTGTATCCCTTAATTTCGTATTCCACATGAGAATGGCATCTTCGTTGTTGTCCTGATAGTAGCCCTTGCGGATACCGATCTCCACAAATCCCAGCCGCTCATAAAGACGGCGGGCGGGCAGATTCGACGGGCGCACCTCGAGGGTCATACGCTCGACGCCGCGCTCCGCTGCCGCGCGCATCAGCGCACACATGAGCAGATGTCCATAGCCCCTGCCGCGCTGCATCGCTGTCAGCGCGATATTTGTGACCTGTGCTTCCTCAAAGGAGATCCAGCAGCCGGCAAAGCCGATCACTGCCGTGCCCTCAAGTGCAACGATATAACAGGCAAAGTCATTCAACGCCTCGCGCCAAAAATCCTCGCGCGACCACGGTGTCGGAAAGCTCTCTCGCTCAATGCACGCCACGGCGTCCGCATCCTCCGGAGCAAGCGGACGAAAGGAGATCATGATGCCGCCGCTCCGCCATGCTGCTGCTCCCACAGCACCTCTGCCTCACTGCGGCGCAGATAGAGCGGTACCGCTGTCACGGGGTCGTCCGTCTCCCCCCGCTGCAGCCTGGCAAGTCCTGCCAGCCCCACACACGCCGCACGCGGCATGCGCAGATGCAGGGGAGCAATCCCGACATTGGCAGGAAGCGCAGGGAAATCGTTCCGCCGCGTGGCATCGCCAAGCAAAACGGCGGGCAGCTCCGTTCCCGCGAGTGCGTCGAGCACCTCGGTCAGCGGCAGGATGGAGAGTGAATGCTCCTCAGAAAGGCGCACGCCCTCCCCCTCGGGACACCACCTGAATTCCTGCACGTAGACATTTCCTTTCTGTGCATCCATCATCGGGAGGATGCGCAGCCCTACAGAACCCATATAGTGACAGGCAAGCGCCTCCAGTGTCGGCACGCAGACCATGGGGATGTTCAGTGCGTACGCCATCATCTTTGCCGCCGCAAGGCCAATGCGCAGCCCCGTGAAGGAACCCGGCCCAATACTGACGGCAATCCCATCGAGTTCCGTTTTCTTGGCACGTGCCATCTGCAGAGCCAGCTCGATATGCGGCATGAGCGTCTCGGAGTGCGTCAATGCGCCCTGCATACTCACCTCGGCGGCGACACGCTCCTCAGAGAGCACCGCTACGCTCGATACCTGCGAGGACGTATCAAGGCTCACGATCAACAATGCGTTTCAACTCCTCCAAGAGCGCCTCGCTCTTTTCCCCAGCGGCAATAAAGGTAAACTTCCGCTTCTCAGCATCGAGTGCATCAATCCGTACCGAGAGATGATCTGCGGGGATGGCATTGGGAAACTTCTCTGCCCACTCGATCAGCACAATGCCCTCCGTCGCCTCTGCATATTCAAAGAAGCCGATATCCTCCAGCTCCTCCTCGGAAGCGATACGATAGAGATCAAAGTGCACGATCGGGCACGCCGCCTCATAGATGTTCATGAGGTTGAAGGTAGGGCTGGTCACATCGCTCTCCACGCCGAGGGTGCGGGCGAGAGCCCGCACAAAGAGGGTCTTGCCTACGCCTAGTTCTCCATCGAGGCAGATGACCGTCCCCTCACGGATGATTTTGCCGATTGTCCCCGCTAAATGCGCTGTCTCTTCCGGTGAATGCGTAACACAAGTGAGCATAGTTCGTCCCCTTATGAAAAAAATAGCGACTTAGTTCTTACTATTATAGCATGACACAGGAAATTGCGCAAAGAAAACGCGGACAGAGATCGTCTCCGTCCGCTATTCCGGCAGGCGTACGGTCATACAGCCGCCCGCTATGTCAATGTTCTGCACCACGGTGCGCAGTGCGGGTACAAGGAGTTCGTGCCCATCGGCATTCCGTACCGCATAGACATCGTTGCTGCCCGTCCGCAGAACGTCCGTCACCGTACCGAGCTCGTTGCCGTCCTCATCGCGCACGGTGAGCCCGACGATGTCGAACACATAATACTCGCCCTCGTCAAGCGGTGCCGCTTCCGCACGCGGCACCGTCAGCACACGTCCCGTGAGACGCTGCGCCGTCTCACGCACATCGTATTCCCGAAAATGCATGAGAATATTCCGTCCCTGCGGCTTAACGGCAGTGATATGAAGAAGTTCATCCCCTGCCATCACCTCCCGCATCTGCGCAAAGCGCTCGGGGAAATCCGTCAGGGGGATAATGCGCAGATCGCCGCGCACGCCGTGCGGTGCGCCGATGCGGCCGATAACGATGCGCTCATCAGGAACGGATCGCGACAATCTTGTCATCCTCCACCAGAATCTCGACGTTCATCAGCTCACGCATATCGTCGCCGACCTTCGCCTCAACCTGACGCTCAAGCGTTCCCTGCACGATCTCCGCCCCCTCGGCGAACTTCTGCAATTCCTCCTGATGAGCGCGCGTCTCCTCAACGTAGTCCATGCGCCGCTGACGCTCCTGACGAATGTTATTGATGTTCTGGATTGCCTGCGGGGTGAGTTCGCCCTGCTCGGCTTCCTGCATCACACGCTTCTCCTGAATGCCAAGCTGCTGGAGTTCGAGCTCCGCACGGCTGAGTCCTTCCTCCATCTCCTTGAGCATCTTCGCACGCAATTTTTCCGTCAGCTTCGCCTTAACGGTAACGGGTACCTTGATTGAAATAGAATCCACTCTAATCTCTCCTTATGAAAAAACGACGGAATATATGCCGCCGTTTTACAGGGGTGCACCTTATCGGCACTCCGCCCGGCTCAGCCGATCTCGACTGTCGCCCGCTTATTCTCCTTCGTGGCAGCGGCCTTGACAACACTGCGAAGCGCCTTTGCGATCCGCCCCTGTTTGCCGATGACCTTTCCCATGTCATCCTCCGCCACACGAAGTCTTAAAATGATCTCCTGATCATCCTGTGTTTCGTCAACGACGACAGCTTCCGGATGATCTACCAAGGATTTCGCAATAACCTCGACTATCTCTTTCATGCGCGTCGTCTCTCCTCATCGCCGTGTGCGCACGCGACGGGAAGTCCTCTACGGGAGAGGATATCCCCCCATCGAATCGCGCGTCACGCATCAGTCCTTCTGACGCTTTGCCTCAGCGAACTTCGCCATCGTGCCATTCTTGCTCAGAATGTTCTTGACGGTGTCTGTCGGCTGTGCGCCCTTCTTCATCCAATCGATCGCCTTCTCCTCGTCGATATTGACGAGTGCGGGCTGCTTCGACGGATCGTAATTTCCAAGGATCTCGATGAATCGCCCGTCGCGCGGTGCACGCGAATCAGCGACTACAATGCGATAGAAGGGATTCTTCTTCGCGCCCATACGGTTCAAACGAATCTTGACTGCCATAATTTCACCACCTTTCGTTGGACTCTGCCGCACTACCTAAAGAACGGCATCTTGGGGAGTCCCATGCCGCCCATGGACGGCATGGCGGGCATCCCGCCCTTCCCCTTCATTTTCTTCATCTTCTTCATCATCTTGCGCATTTCGCCGAACTGCTTAAGCAGTTTGTTGACGTCCTGCACGCGCGTCCCGCTGCCGGCGGCAATGCGCTTGCGCCGACTGCCGTTGATGATCGTGATGTCTGCGCGCTCCTTCGGCGTCATCGCGCGGATGATCGCTTCAAGCCGGCGCATCTCTTTCCCATCGAGGTCAAACTCCTGATCGCCGAGTTTCTTCTTCAGGCCGCCCATTCCCGGGATCATGCCGAGGATGTTGCTGAGCGAACCAAGCTTTTTAACCTGCTGCATCTGGTCGAGGAAATCATCGAGCGTGAAGTCGTTGCGGCGGAGTTTCTCCTCCATCTTCTTCGCGTTCTCGAGATCGAAGTTCTCCTGTGCCTTCTCCACGAGGGAGAGCACGTCGCCCATGCCAAGGATACGCGACGCCATGCGGTCAGGGTGGAAGACCTCGAGCGGCTCGAGCTTTTCACCCATACCAACGAATTTCAGGGGACAGCCCGTCACCGCCTTGATGGAGAGCGCCGCGCCGCCGCGCGCATCGCCGTCCAGCTTCGTCATGATGACGCCGTCCAGGCCGAGCGAGGCGTCAAACGCCTCGGCGACGTTCACTGCTTCCTGTCCTGTCATGGCATCCACGACGAGGAGGATTTCATGCGGCTTTACTTCCGCCTTGATGTCGCGCAGCTCCTGCATGAGCGTCTCATCAATCTGCAGGCGCCCCGCCGTATCAATGATGACAACGTCGTTGGCGTGAGAGGAAGAATGTGCGATTGCCGCACGCGCAATGGCGACGGCATCCTCCTGCCCCTGCGAAAAGACGGGCACATCGACCTTGCCGCCAATGACCTCAAGCTGCTTGATGGCAGCGGGACGATAGATATCGTCGGCAACGAGCAGCGGACGCTTGCCCTGTTTCTTGAGCATGAGCGCGAGCTTGCCTGCCGAGGTCGTCTTGCCCGAGCCCTGCAGTCCGACGAGCATGATGACGGTCGGTGGGTTGGGGCTGATGTTGAGGCGGCTTTCCGTTCCGCCCATCAGCGCGGTGAGTTCCTCATCAACGATCTTGACAACGGCCTGTGCCGCCGTGAGCGTGTCGAGCACCTCCTGCCCGACGGCTCGCTCCTTGACACGCCTCACGAAATCCTTGACGACCTTGAAGTTCACATCCGCTTCCAGCAGCGCCATGCGCACCTCGCGCATTGCCTCGTTGACATCGTCCTCGGTCAGCTTGCCATGTCCGCGCAGCTTTTTGAATATGCCTTGCAAACGATCGGACAGATTCTCAAAGATCATTCTCCCACCTCCTTCGTATCATCCTGTGATGTGTATTGTTCCAG
>ERZ773014.707-NODE-707-length-22340-cov-2.672111_pt1 | contig 22340 bp, 29 predicted proteins | sample MGYA00580841_ERZ773014 | MGnify/ENA primary metagenome ERZ773014 (study PRJEB29015, sample SAMEA2737989) | human oral metagenome | biome: human oral; feature: human-associated habitat; material: dental | place: China | collected 2067 ...
CGCCGAAAGACGTGCAGTATATCGACGTCTCTCCGCGCCAAGTCATCTCCGTTTCCGCCTCCCTCGTTCCGTTCCTCGAACACGACGACGCGAACCGCGCGCTCATGGGCTGCAATATGCAGCGCCAGGCGGTTCCGCTTTTGTTCCCCGAACCGCCGATCGTCGGTACGGGCATGGAGCAAAAGACGGCATACGATTCGGGCGTGCTCATCAAAGCGAAACATGCGGGCGAAGTCGTGTCGGTGACGAGCGACTGCATCAAAGTAAAACCGGAAGGCGCAAAAAAAACCGATCCGCTCGATGAATATATCCTGCTCAAATATCAGCGCACGAATCAGGACACCTGCTATCACCAGCGGCCGACGGTTTCCGTCGGAGAAACGGTGAAAGCGGGCGACGTGCTCGCCGACGGGCCTGCGACGTTCAACGGAGAGCTCGCTCTCGGACGCAATATCCTCGTCGGTTTCGTGCCGTGGAACGGATACAATTACGAAGACGCCGTCCTCATCTCTCAGCGCGTCGTGCGCGAAGATATGTACACGTCGATCCACATAAAAGAATTTACGATAGAAATCCGTGAAACGAAACTCGGCCCCGAAAAAATCACTCGGGACGTTCCGAACACCGCTTCGAAAACGCTCGACAATCTCGATGTGGAAGGCATCATCAGAGTCGGCGCTAAAGTGAGAAGCGGCGACATTTTGGTCGGAAAGGTTACGCCGAAAAGCGAAACCGAAACGACGCCCGAATTCAAATTATTAAATTCGATATTCGGTGAAAAAGCGAAAGAAGTGCGCGATTCGTCGCTGCGCGTTCCGCACGGCGTCGAAGGCGTCGTCATCGACATACAGCGGCTGCGGAGGACTCAGGGAGACGATTTGAACCCCGGCGTCGACGAAGTCGTCAAAGTGCTTATCGCAAACAAGCGCAAGCTCTGCGAAGGCGACAAAATGGCCGGACGCCACGGAAACAAGGGCGTCGTTGCGCGTATCCTCCCCATCGAAGATATGCCGTATCTCGAAGACGGCACGCCGCTTGACGTCTGCTTGAATCCGCTCGGTGTTCCGTCGCGTATGAATATCGGGCAGATCATGGAAAGCGAGCTCGGTATGGCCGGCCGCTATTTGAGCCAATACTACGAGTGCCCCGCGTTTCAAACGCCGAGTCAGGAACAGATCGCCGAAAAACTCAAAGAAGCCGGCCTTTCTCCCGACTGCAAACAGATCGTGCACGACGGACGCACGGGCGTGCCCTTCGTCAATCCGATCTTCGTCGGCGTCATCTACTTTATGAAGCTGCATCACCTCGTCGACGACAAAATGCACGCGCGTTCGACGGGCCCCTATTCGCTCGTCACGCAGCAGCCCCTCGGCGGTAAGGCGCAGTTCGGCGGCCAGCGCTTGGGCGAAATGGAAGTGTGGGCGCTCGAAGCGTACGGTGCGGCGAATACGCTGCAGGAGATGATGACGATCAAATCGGACGATATGAACGGCCGTTCGAAGATTTACGAATCGATCGTCAAAGGCGACCCGTCGTCTCCCGCCGGAGTGCCGGAATCGTTCAACGTACTCGTACAGGAGCTGCGCGGTCTTGCGCTCGACTTTACGATTTATGATGCGAAGGGCAAGCAGATCGCCCTGACCGAACGCGATCAGGAATTGATCGATAAAGCCGCTTCCGGTTTTGACAAGGAGAATGCCAATGCGTGATATTCAGGATTTCGACAGCCTTAAAATAAAACTCGCTTCCCCCGATACGATCCGCGCGTGGTCGTACGGCGAAGTGAAAAAACCCGAAACGATAAATTACCGCACGCTGCGTCCCGAAAAAGACGGGCTCTTTTGCGAACGCATTTTCGGCACGACAAAAGAATGGGAATGCTATTGCGGAAAATTCAAATCGATCCGCTATAAAGGCGTCATCTGCGACCGCTGCGGCGTCGAAGTGACCGATTTTAAAGTGCGCCGCGAACGTACGGGACACATCGAGCTTGCAGCTCCGGTGAGCCATATTTGGTATTACCGCTCGGTGCCGAGCCGCATGGGACTCCTGCTCGATCTGCAGGTCGCGGCTTTGCGCTCGGTGCTCTATTACGAAAAGTACATCGTTATAGAGCCGGGCGACACCGATTTGAAAAAGATGCAGCTTTTGACCGAAGACGAATACAACGAAGCGCGCGAACGCTACGGTGAAACTTTTACCGCGGATATGGGCGCCGAAGCGATCAAAACGCTGCTCGAAGGACTCGACCTCGACGCGCTCGCCGCGGAGCTCCGCGTAAAGATGATCGAAAAAGGCGAAAAGAGCGACAAGCGGCTTTTAAAGCGTATCGAAATCGTCGAACATTTCCGCGAGTCCGGCAACAAAGCGAGCTGGATGATTTTGGACGTCGTTCCCGTCATCCCGCCTGATCTGCGCCCCATGGTGCAGCTCGACGGCGGCCGCTTTGCAACGTCCGACTTGAACGATCTGTACCGCCGCGTCATCAACCGCAACAACCGCTTAAAGAGACTGCAGCAGCTTTCGGCTCCCGATATCATCATCAGAAACGAAAAGCGCATGCTGCAGGAAGCCGTCGATGCGCTCTTCGACAACAGCAAACGAAAGCGCGTCGTAAAGGGCGCGTCGAACCGTCCGCTCAAATCGATAAGCGATATGCTCAAAGGAAAGCAGGGGCGTTTCCGCCAAAACCTGCTCGGAAAGCGCGTCGATTATTCGGGGCGTTCGGTCATCGTCGTCGGGCCGGAACTGCACTTGTGGCAGTGCGGACTTCCGACAAAGATGGCGCTCGAACTCTTCAAGCCCTTTATCATGAAAAAACTCGTCGATAAAGACGTCGTGTTCAATATCAAAAAAGCGAAAACGCTTGTCGAACAGGAGTCGCCTGAAGTGTACGCGATCCTCGATGAAGTCGTGCGCGAACATCCTGTTATGCTGAACCGAGCGCCGACGTTGCACCGGCTCGGTATCCTCGCCTTCGAACCGATCCTCGTCGAAGGCAAAGCGATCAAACTGCACCCGCTCGCGTGCAAATCGTTCAACGCGGACTTCGACGGCGACCAGATGGCGATTCACGTGCCGCTCACGCAGGCGGCGCAGATGGAGTGCTGGACGCTCATGCTTTCGGCGCGCAACCTCCTCGATCCGGCGAACGGCAACACGATCGTCTATCCGTCGCAGGATATGGTGCTCGGCATCTACTATATGACGTCGGTCAAGCCGAACGCGAAAGGAACGGGCAGGCGATTCAGCTCCGGCGACGAAGCGCGCATGGCGGCCGAATACGGCAGCATCGAATGGCAGGCGGCGATCAAAGCGCCCGTTCAAAAAGCGCCGTACAACGGCAAAGTCATCGAAACGACGGCGGGTATCCTCGCGTTCAACGAAGAGATGCCCGACGAAGTCGACTACGTAAACGAACAGATGGACGATAAAAAGCTGCGCAAAATGATCGAGCACGTGTATCACACGAAGGGCCCATGGCTTACGATAAAGATGCTCGACGCGATCAAAGCGTGCGGCTACAAAAACGCGACGTTCTACGGTGCCACTCTTTCCATGGACGATATCCTCGTTCCCGACGAAAAGAAAAAGATGGTCGATAAAGCGAACAAAGAAGTCGAAGAGATCGTCGGACAGTATTCGAAGGGTATCATCACCGCCGAAGAGCGTTATCAAAAAGTTACCGACTTGTGGGCGCGGACGAACGACGAGCTTTCGAAGATAATGATGGACAACCTCGCAAAGGACAAAGACGGCTTCAACACGATCTACATGATGGCGAAGTCCGGCGCGCGCGGTTCTCCGAAACAGATTTCGCAGCTTGCGGCGATGCGCGGCCTCATGGCAAAACCGAACGGCGACATCATCGAACTGCCGATCCGCTCGAACTTTAAAGAAGGTTTGTCCGTCATCGAATTCTTCATTTCGACGAACGGTGCGCGAAAAGGTTTGTCCGACACCGCGCTCAAAACGGCGGACGCCGGTTATATGACGCGGCGGCTCGTCGACGTTGCGCAGGACGTCGTCGTCAACGAAGACGACTGCGGTACGATCAACGGCATCGATTATGCGGCGATCAAAGACGGAGACGAAGTGCTCGTCCCGCTTTCCGAGCGCATCGTCGGCCACTATACGATCGAGCGCGTCATCCATCCGATTACCGGCGAACTTTTGTGCGACGTGAACCGCTACATCGACGGCGACTTGGCGAAAAAAATCGATGAAGCGGGCGTCGAAAAAGTAAAGCTCCGCACCGTGCTCACGTGTGAAGCGCACCACGGCATCTGCGTGCGCTGCTACGGACAAAACCTCGCGCGGAACAAAATCGTCGAAATAGGAGAAGCGGTCGGCATCATCGCGGCTCAATCGATCGGACAGCCGGGCACGCAGCTTACGCTGAGAACTTTCCACTCAGGAGGAGCGGCCGAAAAGACGACGGAAGAGAATCACATCGTCCTCAAATTCAACGCCTTTATCAAAGACATCACGGGTACGCACGTCGAAGTAAAGGGCGGCAAGTGGCTCTTTACGCGCAAAGGCTTTATGACCGTCATCCGCATCATTGAAGAGATCAAAATCGGTAAAGACGCGTCTGTAAAAGTAAAAGACGGCGGGCGCATCTTAAAGGGCAGCGTCGTCATGACGGCGAAAAGCGGGGACGTAAAAGCGTCCGCCGACGCGAAGGTTATGATCATCGGCGATATGGTCTATTTGACGAGCAGCGAAGTAAAAGTCGAAATCGCGAACGGTTCGACGATCTACGTCAAAGCGGGCGACATCGTCGCAGCGGGAAAACCGATCGGAGAATTTGATCCGTTCAGCGAACCGATCATCGCTGAAAGCGACGGCTATGTGCACTTCGAAGACATCATCGTCGGATCGACGCTTGAAGAGCGGCACGATATGCAGACGGGAAATATCGAACGCATCATCACCGACTTGCACTTGGACGTAAAGCAGCCGCGCATCCTCATCACCGACGAAGCGGGCAACGAACTCGGAAGCTACTACCTGCCGGCGGGCGCCGTCCTCAACGTCGACGACAAAAAGCAAATCGCCGCGGGCGTTACGCTTGCGAGGCTTCCGAAAGTCGCCGCAAAATCGAGCGATATCACCGGCGGTCTCCCGCGCGTTTCCGAACTCTTCGAAGCGCGCAAGCCGAAAAATCCGTGCGTGCTCGCAAAGATTTCGGGGCTTGTCAAATTCGACGGGATCAGCAAAGGCAAGCGCATGGTGACGGTCGAAGACGAATTCGGCAAACAGGAAGCTCACGCCGTTCCGATGAACAAGCGCATGCTCGTGCGCGACGGCGACCGCGTGGAAGCGGGAGAGCCGCTGTGCGACGGTTCACCGAGTCCGCACGACATCCTCGCCATCCTCGGTGAAAATGCGCTGCAGAATTATCTTATGGATGAAATCCAGCAGGTGTACCGCGCGCAGGGCGTCGATATCAACGACAAGCACATCGGTATCATCGTGCGGCAGATGCTGCGCAAAGTGAAAATCGTCACGGTCGGCGATACGAACTTTATCTACGGCCAGCAAGTGGACAAATACAAATTTCACGAAGAGAATAAACGGGTCAGAGATGAAGGCGGAGAACCCGCTACCGGCCGGCCGATGTTCCAAGGAATTACAAAAGCCTCTCTCGGCGTCGATTCCTTTATTTCGGCGGCATCGTTTCAGGAGACGACGCGCGTGCTCACGAACGCCGCGATTTCCGGCTCGACCGATTATCTGCACGGCATTAAAGAAAACGTTGCGATCGGTCACATGATCCCCGCGGGAACCGGCATCAGAAACTACCGCAATATCAAACTCTTCGACGGAAGCGATAAGGATTTGGATATCCAAATGGCCGAGATCCTCGAACGCCGCCGCATCGAAAAAGAGCAGGAAGCGCTGCGCATGACCGAAGAGGACGCCGCGCTCGATGCCGAAGAGCAGGAAGCCGATTGAGCTATTGACGAGAGACGGGGGAATGAAGTATCATATAATTCCCCCGTTTTCAGGATAACGGCGGATTATATTCCGGGGTGCTGACCGGGATTTTGTTAAAGATTATTAATTATTAGGAATAGGAGATAGGCGATGCCTACAATTAATCAGTTGATTCATCAGGGACGCAAGTCGAGCGCAAACAGAACGAAAGCGCCCGCTCTCGATTCGTGTCCGCAAAAACGCGGCGTATGCACTCGTGTTATGACGATGACGCCGAAAAAACCGAATTCCGCGCTTCGGAAAATCGCGCGCGTACGGCTCAGCAACGGTATGGAAGTGACCGCGTACATTCCGGGCATCGGCCACAATTTGCAGGAACACTCGGTCGTGCTCGTGCGCGGCGGACGCGTAAAGGATTTGCCGGGCGTGCGCTATCACATCATCCGCGGTACGAAAGATACGCTCGGTGTCGACGGACGCAAACGCGGCCGCTCAAAATACGGCGCAAAACGCGCTAAAGCATAACGGGGTAACAGAAAATGGGAAGACATAAAAAATCGATCGATCGTCCCGTTATGCCGGACGTAAAATACAACAGCAAAGTCGTTTCGAAATTCATCACGCGCATGATGCTGCAGGGCAAAAAAGAAACATGCAAGCGTCTCATGTATACGGCGATGGACAATTTAAAAGCCAAAACCGACAAAGATCCGCTCGAAGTGTTTTTGAAAGCGCTCGAAAACGTCAAGCCGATGGTTGAAGTAAAATCGCGCCGCGTCGGAGGCGCAACCTATCAGGTTCCGGTGGAAATCCGCGACGTGCGCAAAGAAGCGCTTGCGATGCGCTGGATCATCACCGCCGCCCGCAACCGCAATGGACACGGCATGGCCGAAACGCTCGCCGCCGAACTGCTCGATGCGTACAACAGCACGGGTACGGCGTTTAAGAAAAAAGAAGATACACACAAAATGGCCGAAGCGAACAAAGCGTTCGCGCACTACCGCTGGTAGTTTTCGACGATCCGAAAATCGGTCACAGAGCGCCGTTCACGTTGGTGGACGGCGTTTTTTTATGTACGAAAAAAAATTCATAAATTTTTTCGTTTCCCTCTTGCATCTTTTTTGCAAATAGTGTATAACTGGAGAACGCGTCGCTTTTGCGCGTAAAAGGGTTCTTTGAGAGTCAAGCGGAGCGAGCTCCGGTATCCCCGTAAAGTCAACCGGTTTCGGTTTTCAGGCGGATACTGCCCTGAGTGCGGATTCCGTTGTCGTCGGCAGCGGAAGTTTATTATGGAAGCATTTCGGGTTTTTGACCGGCCCTCAGGGGCCAGAGGCTCGAAGATGCCAAACCAGTTGTCAAAGCGAGTTTGATGATGATCGGTGGTGTCGGCCAAGAATGTTCCGAAAGTATGGAACATTTCGTATGAATACAAATTCTTGTCCGTCAAATTACGTTCATCATATCATTCTCACAAATAACAATGTGTATGCGAATGCGGCGTTTTCTGTTGGAAATTGTCCCGTTCTGGCTTAAAGTGCAACACATACCATTATGCAATGTCGGACTAGGAAATCCGGCAAGGAGAAAATCATGGCAAAGGAAAAGTTCGTCAGAACTAAACCCCACATGAACGTTGGAACCATCGGTCACGTAGACCATGGTAAGACTACGCTGTCGGCTGCTATCACCCAATATTGTGCGAGAAAATTCGGTGACCACGCGCTCAAGTATGACGAAATCGACAATGCTCCTGAAGAAAAGGCACGCGGTATCACAATCAATACCCGTCACCTTGAGTACCAGTCCGATAAACGCCACTATGCGCACATCGACTGTCCGGGACACGCCGACTATATCAAAAACATGATCACCGGTGCGGCGCAGATGGACGGTTCCATCCTCGTCGTTTCCGCTCCGGACGGCTGTATGCCCCAGACGAAAGAGCACTTGCTGCTCGCCCGTCAGGTCGGCGTTCCGAAGATCATCGTCTTCCTCAACAAATGCGATCAGTTCGATCCCGCCGAAGCTGCCGATATGACCGAAATGGCGGTCGAAGACGTCAAAGACACCATCGCAAAATACGGCTTTTCTCCCGATACGCCGATTATCAAAGGCTCGGCATTTAAAGCGCTGAATCAGCCCGAAGATCCCGCAAACACGAAGTGCATCGAAGAGCTGCTTGCGGCTATGGATACGTGGTTCGACGATCCCGTCCGCGACGAAGATAAGCCCTTCCTCATGCCGATCGAAGATATCTTTACGATCACCGGACGCGGTACGGTTGTAACGGGTCGTATCGAACGCGGCGTCGTCAATATGAACGACGAAGTCGAAATCGTCGGTATTCGCCCGACGCAGAAATCGACGGTTACCGGCATCGAAATGTTCCAAAAGACGCTCGATCAGGGTATGGCCGGCGATAACGTCGGTATCCTTTTGCGCGGTATCGAAAAGAAAGACGTCGAACGCGGTCAGGTTCTCGCAAAGCCGGGCACCATTCACCCGCACACGAAATTCGAAGCGCAGATCTACGTCCTCACGGAAGCCGAAGGCGGCCGCAAAAAACCGTTCTTCTCCGGCTACCGCCCGCAGTTCTATTTCCGCACGACGGATATCACCGGAACGATCGAACTCGAAGCGAACGTTCAGATGGTAAAACCGGGCGACAACGTCAAGATCATCGGCGAACTCATTCACCCGATCGCTATGGATGAAGGTCTGAAGCTTGCTATCCGCGAAGGCGGTCACACGATCGCGTCGGGACAGGTTACGAAGATTATCGAGTAGTTTTCGAAACGGGCGGCGCTCTTTGCAGCGCCGTTCGCATCGATTGGAGGAATAATGGCAAGTGGTAAGATTCGCGTCACGCTCCATGCGTACGATGTGGAAGTGATCGATCAAAGTGCAAAAGCCATCGTGCAGACCGTTCAGAAAGCGGGCGCTCAGGTTTCGGGGCCGATCCCGCTTCCGACAAAGATCAATAAGATAACGGTGCTCCGTTCGCCGCACGTGAACAAAAAGTCGCGCGAACAGTTTGAGATGCGCACGCACAAACGCCTTATCGACATATTGAATCCGACTTCGGACGTGATGGATTCGCTTATGAAGCTGGAACTGCCTGCCGGTGTTGAAGTAAAAGTAAAGCAGTGATTTCCGTTCGGAGATTCGCTGTATACGGTACGCTCCCGAGGATCCGGGATGACGGCCGTGCCTGAGGCTTGCGCTTTCAGGCGAACGTTTTTACGGCAAAGCTTGTACGGAATGCCGCGCAGGTTTTGCAAATTTTACAGGAGTATCAGAATGAAAGGTCTGATTGCAAAAAAAGTGGGGATGACGCAGGTATTCGATGAAAGCGGAAACCTTATTCCGGTAACCGTGATCCGCATCGATCCCAATACCGTCATCGCCACGAGAACAAAAGAGCGTAACGGCTACGACGCGGTCGTCCTCGGAATCGACGATGTAAAAGAATCGAGAGTGACGAAAGCGTATAAAAATCAATTTGCGGAAAACATCGCGCCGAAGCGGACATTGAAAGAATTCCGCGATTTCGAAAAAGAAGTGAAAGTCGGCGATCTCATCGGCATGGAACTGTTCGACGGTACGCGCTTTCTCGACGTAACGTCGACGTCGAAAGGTAAGGGTTTTCAGGGCGTTATGAAACGCTGGGGCTTTCATGGCGGACGCGCTTCGCACGGTTCGAAATTTCACCGCGAAGCCGGCGGCACGGGACAGTCGACGACTCCGGGTCATACGTTCAAAAATATTAAAATGCCCGGCCGTATGGGTTCGAAAAAGGTTACGATTCAAAATCTGCAGATCGTCAAAACCGATGCGGATCTGAAAGTGATTATGGTTCGCGGGGCCGTTCCCGGGAATAAAGACTGCACGCTGATCGTTAAGTCCGCGGTGAAAAAATAACGACGGAAGGTGACTCATTATGGAAAAGAAAGTCTTTTCGGTCGACGGTAAAGAGCTGCGTACGATTTCGCTTGACGACGCCGTATTCGGTCTCCCGGTAAATGAAGACGTCATTTACTATGCCGTCACGAATGAATTGGCAAACAGGCGCGTCGGAACCGCTTGCACAAAAGGTCGTTCCGAAGTGCACGGCAGCAACGCGAAGCCGTATAAACAAAAGGGTACGGGGCACGCGCGCCGCGGTGATAAAAAATCTCCGCTCCTCGTAGGCGGCGGTACGATTTTCGGACCGAAACCGCGCGACTTCAGCTATGCGATACCGAAAAAGGAAAAGCGCTTGGCGATGAAATCGATTTTGAGCATGCAGGCGCAAAGCGATCGCTTTACCGTCGTCGAAGATTTTACGATCGACAGCGGCAAAACGAAAGACTTGGTAAAGATACTTGACAACTTTACCAAGGGCGAGCGCACGGTGCTTATCTTGAAAGACGACGATGCGAAAATCAAACAGGCCGCGCGCAATATCCCGGCGCTGCAGTTTTTGTCGTACAACCGCTTGAGCGCACACGCGCTGTTTTACGGACGGAAGATTATCGCTCTCGAAAGCGCGGTAAAAAATCTTTCTTCGTTTTACGCGGCGAAAGAAAAGGAGGCTGAATAATGGATATCACGGATATTCTTATCAGGCCGGTTATTTCGGAAAAAGCGAATATGCTGCGCGAGCAGGATAAATACGTTTTCATCGTTCACAAAGATGCGAGCAAAATACAGATCAAAGACGCCGTTCGGAAGCTCTTTAACGTAAAAGTTATCGGCTGTACGACGATGAATATTGGCGGAAAGATGCGGCGCACGCGGGGTATTCCCGGTATGACTGCTTCGTATAAAAAAGCGATTGTGCGCGTCGCCCCTGGTGAAAATATCCAGGCGTTTGAAGGCGTGTGAGCTTTTTAAGGATTAAGGGGATTTACAATGGCTCTTAAGATATTTAAGCCGATAACGCCGGGTACGCGCGGACGCGTGGACTTGGTGCGAAATCACTTGACGGCAAAGAAACCCGAAAAAACACTTACGTCAGGTATGGTGTCTCACGCGGGACGCGGAGGCGGCGGACGGATTTCCGTGCGCCATCAGGGCGGCGGACACAAACGGAAGTATCGAGACATCGATTTTAAGCGCAATAAACACGGTATTCCCGGTACGGTAAAAACGATCGAATACGATCCGAACCGCAGCGCAAATATCGCGCTCGTGTATTATGCCGACGGCGACAAGCGCTATATCATCGCGCCGAAGGGTTTGCAGGTCGGACAGAAGATCATGGCGGGCGAAACGGCGGCTCCGACGGTCGGCAACGCGCTGCCGCTCGGTCTCATTCCCGTCGGTTTTACGGTGCACAATATCGAACTGCAGCTGGGGCGCGGCGGACAGCTCGCGCGTTCGGCCGGTACGAGTGCGATGATCGCCGGCAACGAAGGCGACTATGTCATCATCCGTTTGCCGTCGAGCGAAATGCGCAGAGTCAACAGCAAATGTTATGCGACGATCGGCGTTGTCGGAAACGAAGATCATATGAACGTGCGGCTCGGAAAAGCGGGCCGCAGACGCTGGATGGGTGTACGCCCGACGGTTCGCGGTATGGCGATGAATCCTGTTGATCACCCGCTCGGCGGCGGCGAAGGCGCCGGAAAGGGACGCAATCCCGTTACTCCGTGGGGACAGCCGTGCAAAGGTTATAAAACCCGCAATAAGCGGAAGACGTCGAGTAAATTTATTATTTCGCGCCGTAAGAAGTAAGTGCGGAGGAGCTGACAGTGTCAAGATCGGTTAAAAAAGGCCCTTTTGTCGAAAAGAGCCTCTACAAGAAAGTGCAGGCGATGAACAAAGAATCGGACCGGAAGATGATAAAAACCTATTCCCGCTGTTCGACAATCATCCCGGAAATGGTCGGAAATACGATTTCCGTATACAACGGTAAGTCGTGGATTCCCGTGTATATCACGGAAAACCTCGTCGGGCATAAGCTCGGAGAATTTTCTCCGACCCGCGTGTTCCGCGCGCACGGCGGATCCGATAAGTCCGCTGCAAAGGCGGCCGCACCGAAAGCGGCTCCCGCGGCTCCCGCGCCTGCCGCTAAATAAAGGTGGAAACTATGGCTGAAAACAAAGGATATAGAGCTGTATCGAAATTTCTGTTCGCATCGCCGACGAAGGTTCGCCCCGTTGCCCGTGTGATACAACAAAAGCGCTGTTCCGAAGCTGCGGTCATCCTTGAAAATATGCCGCAAAAGGGCGCGCGCCTCATCGGCAAAACGCTCAAGTCGGCCGTGTCGAACGCCCTCAACGCGAACAGCAAGCTCGATGAAGATATGCTGTACATCAAAGAGATCAAAATCGACGAGGGCCCGCGCCTCAAGCGGATTTGGTTCCGCGCACGCGGACGTGCGGATCAGCTTTTAAAGCGTATGTGTCATATTACTGTCGTCGTTGACGAAAAGGCGGGAAAATAAAGTGGGTCAGAAAGTTAATCCTATCGGTTTGCGCCTCGGCGTAAACAAAACATGGCAGTCCCGCTGGTATGCGGATCCCCGCGAATATGCGGGTCTCGTTCTCGAAGATTTGAAAATCCGCAAAATGATTGCGAATCTTCCCGAATGCAAAAACGCCGACATCGCGGAAGTCGAAATCATCCGCCATCCGCAGCGCGTGACGATCGTGATCCATACCGCGCGTCCGGGCGTCATCATCGGCGTCAAGGGCGCGACGATCGAAACGATCAGCGCACAGATCCAAAAGCAGCTTGAACCGAAAAAGGTGCAGATCAAAATCAAAGAGATCAAGCGTGCCGATTTGAACGCGACGCTCATCGCCGAAAATGTCGGCCGCCAGCTTTCCGGTCACGGTTCGTATCGCCGCGCTTTGAAACAGGCGATCAACAACGCGGTTCGCGCCGGCGCTCAGGGCATTAAAATACGTCTCGCGGGCCGTCTCGGCGGCGCGGACATGAAGCGCACCGAAGAGCACAAAGAGGGCCGCGTTCCGCTTCACACGCTGAGAGCCGATATCGACTACGGTACTTACGAAGCGCAGACGACCTACGGCAAAATTGGTGTCAAAGTTTGGGTGTACAACGGTATGAATTACGGCGTCGAACAAAACGAAGACGCCGGCCAGCTCGTGCGAAAGAGCCGCCGCGAACGCGCTCCGGCGCAGTCCGAAAAACAGGCAAGGAGTTAAGGTATGCCGCTCAGTCCGAAAAGAGTATTGCACCGTAAAGTGCAGCGCGGTAGAGAAAAAGGAAACGCAACGCGCAACAATCATATAGATTTCGGCGACATAGCGCTCGTCGCGACGGAGCCGACGTGGCTCAAAGCGACGGTTATCGAAGCGTGCCGTGTCGCGATCAACCGCGAACTCAACCGCAAAGGCAAAGTGTGGATCCGGGTATTTCCCGACAAGCCCATTTCCAAAAAGCCGGCCGAAGTCCGCATGGGTAAGGGAAAAGGTGCGCCCGAATTCTGGGCGGCCGTTATCAAGCCGGGTATGATTTTATTCGAAATCGGCGGTGTCGACGTAAAGCAGGCGCACCGCGCGCTCGAACTTGCGCAAAGCAAACTGCCTATTTTGACGAAGATCGCCTACAGGCCGGTTACGGCGTAACGGGAGGATAAGATGGCCGATAAAAATATTAAAGATAAAGAACTGTCTTATGAAGAACTCGTTGCCAAGCGCGACAAGCTGAAAAAAGAATACATGGATTTACGTTTTAAGATGGTAATCTCCCATGTAGATAATCCGTTGCAAAAACGTACGATGCGCCGCGAAATCGCCCGCTTGAATACGTTCATTCGGCAAAAGAGCCCTGCGGCACAAAAAACTGCCGAAGCAAATAAATAGGAGCTGAACCGTGGAAGAGCAGACTGTTCAGGTAAAAAAGCCGAATCACCATTCGTTTGTCGGTCTCGTCACGAGCGATAAAATGGAAAAATCGATCGTCGTTTCCGTTACGACGCGCAAAATGGACAGGCTTTACAAAAAATACGTCAAACGGACAAAGAAGTATATGGCTCACGATGAAAAAAACGACGCTCATATCGGAGACACCGTGCGCATCGTGGAGTGCAGACCGCTCAGCCGGCACAAGCGCTGGCAGCTTGTCGAAATTATCGAACGTGCGAAATAACGCAGGAGCAGCAGTATGATTCAAATGCAGTCCATGCTTACCGTTGCGGACAACTCCGGTGCAAAAATGGTTCAGTGTATTAAAGTGCTCGGCGGCACGCACCGCAGGTATGCGGGCATCGGCGACATCATCGTCGTAGCCGTCAAAGACGCGATTCCGACGTCGACGATCAAAAAAGGTGCGGTCGAAAAAGCCGTTATCGTGCGTCAGTCGAAAGAATACCGCCGTCCGGACGGAACCTATATCCGCTTTGACGACAACGCGTGCGTCATCGTCGACGACAACAAAAATCCGAAGGGCAAACGCGTGTTCGGGCCGGTTGCCCGCGAACTGCGCGATATGGATTTTATGAAAATCGTTTCGCTTGCGCCGGAAGTATTGTAAGGAGCATTTCGTATGCAAAAGAAATTCAAAATTAAAAAGAACGACAATGTGGAAGTGCTTGCCGGCAAAGATAAGGGAAAACGCGGATCAGTCGTGCGCATCATTCCGAAAAAGGACAAAGTGATCGTTTCCGGCGTCAATATCGTCAAAAAGGCGATGAAACGACGAAGCCAGCAGGATCAGGGCGGCATCGTCGAAGTCGAAGCGCCGCTGCACATTTCGAACGTCGGCATCGTGTGCAAAAAATGCGGACGTCCGGTAAAGATCGGTTATAAAATTGACGGCGATAAAAAAGTTCGTGTCTGCCGTAAATGTGGAGAAACACTGTAATGGATAATTACGTACCTCGGCTTAAGAAAGTCTACAAGGAAACTATCGCTCCCGCTCTCATAAAAGAGTTCGGCTATACGACGCCGATGCAAGTTCCGGCAATCAAAAAGATCGTCGTGAGCATGGGCGTGGGCGAAGCTCTCACCAACAAGAAACTTCTTGATGCCGCTGTCGAAGATCTGACTCAGATCACGGGACAGCACGCGGTCAAGACAAAGGCTCGCAAAAGCATAGCCAATTTCAAACTTCGTGAGGGCAATGAAGTGGGCGCGATGGTAACGTTGCGCGGAACAATGATGTACGAATTTTTGGACCGCCTCGTCAATGTCGCGCTTCCGCGCGTTAAGGATTTCCGCGGCATCAAATCGACGGGATTTGACGGACACGGAAATTTTTCTCTCGGCATTACGGAACAGATTATTTTCCCGGAAATCGATTTCGATAAAATCGCGCGGATATCCGGCATGAATATCGCGATCGTAACGAACGCAAAGACGGATAACGAAGCCCGCGCTTTGCTTGCCAAGTTCAATATGCCGTTCCGGAAATAAGTGAGGACCTATGGCTAAAAAATCGATGGTTATTAAAGCTGCCCGCAAGCAAAAATATCCGACACGGGAATACAACCGCTGTCAGATTTGCGGGCGTCCGCGTGGATATTTACGGAAATTTAAAATGTGCCGTTTGTGCTTCCGTAAATTGGCAAGTGAAGGCCTGCTTCCGGGCGTCACGAAATCGAGTTGGTAGCGGCAGGAGTGTAAAATGAGTGCATCAGATCCGGTTGCAGATATGCTCACCAAGGTTCGGAATGCGGTTGCTGTCCGCCACGAAAAAGTCGACGTTCCGACTTCGAAGCTGAAGCTGGAAATCGTCAAGATTTTGAAAACCGAAGGGTATATCAAAAACTTTAAAAAGGTTCAGGAAGACGGAAAAAACATCATCCGCATCTTTTTGAAATACGACGGTCAAAACAATTCGGTCATTCACGGGATGAAAAAGATTTCGACGCCCGGACGCCGCGTGTATTCGGGCTTTAAAGATTTGCCGCGCGTGTACAACGGCTACGGAACGCTCATCGTTTCGACGTCGGCGGGCGTGACGACCGGAAAAAAGGCGACCGAAAAGATGGTCGGCGGCGAATTGATCTGTACGGTATGGTAAGGGGAGAAAGCTATGTCAAAACTAGGTAAACTTCCCGTCGCTGTTCCGGCGGGCGTCACGGTAACGGTAAACCCCGATTCGATTTCCGTAAAGGGGCCGAAAGGCGAGCTGCATCAGCACTACGGAAAAAACGTCAAAGTTTCGTTTGAAGACGGAAACATTCACGTTACTCCGAATAACGCTTCGAAGCAGGCGAATGCGGATCACGGTTTGTACCGCAGCCTTATCAAAGATATGGTGATCGGAGTGACAACCGGTTTTTCGAAATCGCTTATCATCACGGGTGTCGGTTTTCGTGCCGAAGTCAAAGGCAAGGAGCTTGTGATGAACCTCGGTTATTCGAACGATTTTATCGCGCTGATCCCTGAAGGTCTTACGGTCGCAGCCGATGCGAACGGCAAAGTTACGGTATCGGGTATCAGCAAGCAGCAAGTCGGTCAGTTTTGCGCAGAGATCCGCAGTTTGCGCAAGCCCGAACCCTATAAGGGCAAAGGTATCCGCTATGAAACCGAAGTCATCAGACGCAAAGTCGGCAAAACCGGCGTAAAATAAGGTGAAGCAGTATGATTAAAAAGATGAACGATAAAAACAGACGCCGCCTGCACAGAAAATTCCATATCCGTAAAACGGTATCGGGAACGGCTTCCCGCCCCCGCATGACGGTGACGCGGAGCAATAAAAATCTTTCCGTGCAGATTGTCGACGATGAAGCGGGCAAAACGCTCGCGTGCATTTCGACGCTCGAAAAGGAATTTGCAAATTTGAAGCCGACCGTTGTCGACGCTGCAAAGCTCGGCGAAGCGCTCGGCGCGCGTCTGAAAGATAAACAGATTACGACTGTCGTGTTCGACCGCAACGGTTATCTCTATCACGGCGTCGTCAAAGCACTTGCCGACGGAGCCCGCAAAGCGGGAATCGTATTCTAAGGAGCACGTATGGCAGAGCAGGAAAATAAAGAAGTAAAAGAAGTCAAAGCTGCAGCCGATCCGAAGGACACGCCCCGCGCGGAAGCTTCCAGAGAAAACGCCCGTGAAGGCGGACGTGAGCGGCGGGGCAGGGGCAGAGACCGCGGCGAGCGCAGAAGCGAAGAAGACAAAGAATTCATCGAAAAGCTCGTCATGCTCAACCGCACGGCAAAAGTCGTAAAGGGCGGCCGCCGTTTTTCGTTTGCGGCGCTCACGGTTGTCGGCGACAAAAAGGGACGCGTCGGCTACGGGTTCGGAAAGGCGAACGACGTAACCGAAGCGATTAAAAAGAGTATCGACCGTGCGAAGAGAAGTCTCATCGTCGTGCCGATAAAAAACGGAACGATTCCGCACGAGATGATCGGTAAATACAAGAGCTCCGAAGTGCTTATCAAACCGGCGTGTCCGGGTACCGGCATCATCGCCGGAGGGGCTGTCCGCGCGATTATGGACGCGGCCGGAGCGACGGATATTATTTCAAAATCGCTCGGCGCGAGCGCTTCCGTCAATGTCGTGCGCGCGACGTTCAATGCGATCGAACATTTGTTCAATGCAAAGGCGGTCGCTGCCGGCAGGGGCAAAACGCTGGACGAGTTGTGGGGTTAATCTATGGCAGGTAAACTCAAGATTACGCTTAAAAAAAGCACGATCAGACAAAAGTCGGATGTAAAAGCGACCGTGCGCTCGCTCGGTCTCGGAAAACTCAATTCGTCGGTCGTGCACGACGATACCGCTTCGATCCGCGGAATGATTGCAAGATGTTCTCACCTTCTTACAGTCGAGGAGGCGAAATAATGTCGGATTATAATCCCGTACTTCACGCGCCCGAAGGCGCAAATAAAAAACCCAAGCGCGTCGGCCGCGGTTCGTCTTCCGGACTCGGAACGACGGCGGGAAGGGGCAATAAAGGCCAGCAGTCGCGATCGGGCGGCGGCAATCCCTACGTCGGATTCGAAGGCGGTCAGATGCCGCTGTACCGCCGCGTCGCACAGCGCGGTTTTTCGAACGCGCGTTTTAAAGAAGACGTTCTCTATTTTAACGTTTCCGATCTCGAAGCGAAATTCGCGGACGGAGAAACCGTCGACCGCGCTTCCCTCGTCGCAAAGGGACTCATGCCGTCGAAACGCAATGCGAAGATCAAAATTCTCGGCGACGGAGATGTGACGAAAAAGTTTTCGGTGACGGTCGATAAAATTTCCGCGTCCGCAAAAGAGAAAATCGAAAAGGCGGGCGGAACCGTTCAAGCCTCCGTCGGACAAAACAGAAAAGAGCGCAATATAGCGTATGCGACTTCTCGCGATGCTAAAAAAGACGCGGCGGCAAAACCGTCCGACGACAAGAAAAAATAACGCGGAGTTGAATCATGGCAGGCAATTCAATCGTGAATATGTTTAAAATCAAAGAGCTCCGCAGCCGTTTGCTCTTTACCCTGTTGATTTTGGCCGTTTTCCGCATGGGAAGCGTCCTGACCATACCGGGCATCGACGCGAACGTGCTTTTGTCCTACTTCGACGAGCTTGCGCGCCAAAACAAAAACGCGTTTGCGAGCTATATGGACTTTTTCGTCGGCGGCGCTTTTTCGAACTTTTCCATTTTCATGCTCGGCGTTATGCCGTACATTTCGACGCAGATCATCATGCAGCTTGCGGTGATCATTTTTCCGTCGCTGAAGCGAGTCGCCGAAGAAGACGGCGGTCAACGCAAAATCGCGATGTGGACGCGGGTCGGCACGATATTCGTGTGTCTGCTCCAGTCCTATGCGGTGACGGTCTATGCGTCGAGCATCCCGAATTCGATCATCATCGAAAACAGGATCGCGTTCCGTATGCTCGCCATGATAACCGTTACGACCGGTTCCATGGTGACGATTTGGCTCGGAGACCAAATTACGTCGCGCGGTATCGGCAACGGCATTTCGATGATGATCTTTGCCGGTATCGTCGCGCGTCTTCCGAGTGCGGTCGTGGAACTCGGACGGAAAATCGTTGCGGGCGACGTACAGCTCGTGTTTGCGATCATCGTGCTTGTCATGTTTATCGGCATCATCGCGCTCGTCGTATATGAAGAATCGGGCGAACGGAAGATACCCGTACACTACGCCAAGCGCGTTGTCGGACGGAAAATGTACGGCGGACAAAACACGTATATCCCGTTTAAGATCAATCCGTCGAACGTCATCCCGCTCATCTTCGCGTCTTCTCTTTTGACGTTCCCGATCCAGCTTATTCAAATGTTCGGAAGCAATCGGAATTCCGCACGGTGGGTGTCGCGCCTCGCATCGTTCCTCACACCGAACGGAGTATGGTATAATATTCTGCTCGTCATCCTCATCGTCTTTTTTGCATACTTCTACACTCAGGTAACGCTGAACCCCACGGAAATTGCAAAAAACATCAGGGAAAACGGAGGTTCCATTCCCGGCGTTCGTACGGATAAAACGGAAGAATATCTGCAGCGGATATTGAATCGGCTCATATTGCCCGGCGCGATTTTTTTGTGCGCTATCGCGATATTGCCGACCTTTATTCAAACGATTTTCAGGTTTCCGCAGTCGATCGCTATGCTGATGGGCGGAACGTCGTTGATCATTATGGTCGGTGTCGATTTGGATACGATGAGTCAGGTTGAAGCCCTTCTCAAAATGCACCATCACGACGGATTGACGACGAAGGGCAGAATCAGGTCGCGGAGCCTCTAGGCTTTGCGTATAGCTGAAACATTGCATGGGAGAACAGTATGAAAGTACGAACCAGCGTAAAACCGATCTGCGCAAACTGCAAGGTCATCAAACGGGGCGGCATTATCCGCATCATTTGCACGAACCCGAAGCATAAGCAGAGACAGGGCTAAGGAGAAACTGTATGGCTCGAATTGAGGGTGTGGACATCCCGAACAAACACATAAGCATTGCATTGACGTATATCTACGGTATCGGCCGCCCTGCGGCGCGCGATATCTGCGAAAAGGCTAAAGTAGATCCGCAAAAATTGGCAAACGATCTTACGGAAGAAGAGCTTGCCCGTGTGCGCGAAGCGATCGACAAAAATTACAAAGTCGAAGGCCGGCTCCGTACGGAAATCGGTTTGAACTTAAAGCGGCTTATGGATATCGGCTGTTATCGCGGGCTGCGTCACAGGCGCGGGCTTCCGGTACGCGGACAGCGCACGCGCACGAATGCGCGCACACGCAAAGGCAAAAAGAAGACGGTTGCCAACAAGAAAAAGGCATAAGCGGAACCTCTGTCCGCGCTCGGCCGTTTTGTGCGGCATAAAAAGTGCGGATGCGTTTTGCGGCAAAAGATACGGCGCCGTCCGATGCGGCGTTTTTGGGAGATACAATGGCTACGGTTAAAAAGCGAAAAGAAAAAAAGAGCGTATACGAAGGCAACGTATACATTCAAGCTACATTCAATAATACGATCGTTACGATTACCGACTTGCAGGGCAATACGATTGCATGGGCGTCTTCCGGCGGGCTCGGCTTCCGCGGTGCGAAAAAATCGACTCCGTTTGCGGCTCAGTCGGTTGCGGAATCCGCTGTCCAAAAAGCGGCGAGCTACGGTTTGCGAGAAGTCCACGTGTACGTCAAGGGGCCGGGAATGGGACGCGAAAACGCGATCCGTTCAATCGGCAGCATGGGACTCAAAGTAAAATCGATTTCCGACGTTACGCCGATTCCCCATAACGGATGCCGCCCGCGCAAAACACGCAGTATGTAAGGAGTTCAGATGGCTCGCAAAAATCTGCTCAAAGGTTTTAAAAAACCGAAAGGCATTACTTACACTCCGCTCGAAACGAATCCGAATTACGGAAAGTTTACGGCCTATCCCTTTGAAACGGGATTCGGGACGACGATCGGCAATACGCTCCGCCGCGTCCTGCTCTCTTCGATTCAGGGCTATGCGGTCACTTCCGTCAGGATTACGTCGTACGATGCCGAAGGTGTTCCGCATGTTATTTCAAGCGAATTCGAAGCGATTCCGAATATCGCGGAAGACACGCTGGAAGTTATCAACAGCTTAAAACAGATACGTTTGCGATTGCCCGGCGATACGGAGCAAGACACGATTTTGTACGAGTTCAAGGGGCCCGGCACGGTCAAAAGCGACGACTTTGCCAAAGAAGGCGAACTTGAAATCATGACAAAAGACGCCCTCATCTTTACGATGACGGACGGAGCACGGGTCGATATCGAAATTCAAGTCGATTTGGGCAGGGGCTATGTTCCTGCCGAAGTAAACGAGCACTATATCGAAATCGTCGGTACGATTCCGATGGATGCGATTTTTACGCCGATCGTCAAAGTAAAATATGCGATCGAACCGTGCCGCGTCGGACAGCGAAACGATTACGACAAGCTCGTCCTCGAAATCTGGACGGACGGGACGATTTCTCCCGAAGACGCGCTCGCCGAAGCGGCAAAAATCGCCGAAGAGCATTTCAAAATTTTCATCAACTTCGACGACACTGCGATTTCCGGAGGGGACGACGGCGATGAAGGCGACAAGCGGATCCGCGAAATCCTCAACACCCCCGTTGACGAGCTCGAGCTTTCCGTGCGTTCGTCGAACTGCTTGAAAAATGCGAATATCCGCACGATCGGCGAGCTGACGAAAAAGACGGAAGACGATATCACGAAGACGCGCAACTTCGGCAAAAAGAGCCTTACGGAAATTAAAGAAAAGCTTCAGGAATGGGGCTTGACGCTCGGCATGACCGATTACAGTCATCTGAAAAATTTGAATATCACAAAGAAGGAAGAAACAGATGAATCATAAGATGGGATTTAATCCGCTTTCACGAACGCCGGCACACCGCAGAGCTATGTCGCGGAATATGGTAACGTCTCTTTTTCGATTCGAACGCATTACGACGACGCAGTCGAAAGCGAAAGAAGTGCGCAAGTCCGCCGAAAAACTGATTACGCGCGCAAAAGAGGATTCCGTGCACAATCGCCGGGAAGCGGCAAAGTTTATTTCCGATGAAAAAATCTTAAATAAGCTTTTTACGGAAATCGGGCCGCGCATGAAAGAGCGGGCGGGCGGCTATACGCGTATTTTGAAACTCGGTTTCCGCTACGGCGATGCCGCCGATGTCGTCATCCTCGAACTCGTCGACTATAAGCTCGACACGTCGAGCGAAGAAGAAAAAGCCGAAAAAAAAGCGGCGAAGGCGGCGGGAAAAAAGAGCGCGGGTGAAAAAAAGATGGCGGAAAAGAAATCGGACGACGATAAAAAATCGGCAAAAGCCGATAAAGCCGATTCGAAAAAATAATATCGCAGAGTAAATCAAGGAAGCTGTTCGAAAGCTGTAGTTTTCGGGCAGAACTTTAAAGCGTTTGCGAAAACCGATGTTTCCGTAAACGTTCTTATGGGAGATGATACGAAACGCCGTCTAAAATATCGCCGTCGTTTCGTATTTCGAGTTTGCGTTGCAAACTCGACTATTCGATATG
>ERZ773014.713-NODE-713-length-22283-cov-4.364180_pt1 | contig 22283 bp, 14 predicted proteins | sample MGYA00580841_ERZ773014 | MGnify/ENA primary metagenome ERZ773014 (study PRJEB29015, sample SAMEA2737989) | human oral metagenome | biome: human oral; feature: human-associated habitat; material: dental | place: China | collected 2067 ...
TTATGCTCGCGGGCCTTTGCTCGCTCGGGCTGCCGGGGCTGATCGGCTTCATCCCGGAGTTCACGATCTTCGTCGGCATCATCGAGGTCTATCCCGTGATCGCCGTGATCGCCGTCTCGGGCATCATCTTCACTGCGTTCTACGTCCTGCGCATGCTCGCGCGCGTCCTCTTCGGACCGCGTGTGGAGCGCTTTGCGAAATTTCCCGATGAGCGTAAGATCGACATTGTGCCGCTCGTTGTACTCGGCGTATTCCTCGTGGGCTTCGGTGTGTTCCCGGGACTGCTCATGAATGTGGTGGACACGGGGGTTGCCCCGCTCGCGCCGCTCTTTGACCTGATCCAGGATGCACCGACAATCGTAGGAGGTGGGCACTGATGCTGCAAGCGATGAATTTTGCCGCGATCTCCGTTGAGATCGGGATCGCCGTGCTGATGGCGGTGGTGCTCGTCACCGATCTCATGCTCAAAAAGGATGCACCGCGCTGCCCCGTGGTCTGGCTGACCGTTGCGGGACTTCTCGGCGTGCTTGCGCTCGCCGTGGGAATGTACCCGCCCGACGGCGGTGCGGCCGCATTCTATGCGGGGCTTTACATCGTCGATGGCTATTCCGTTTTCTTCAAGATTCTCTTCATCGTCGGGATTCTCTCGACCGTTATCTTTGCGGCGGACTATGTGGAGCAGACGCTTCGGCATAAGGGAGAGTTCTACCTCTTCCTGCTCTCGGCACTCCTCGGTATGTGCGTCCTCGCCTCGGCGAACGACCTCATGACGGCATTCGTCGGGTTGGAGCTGATGACGATTTCGTTCTACGCGCTCGTTGCGATCCATACAGATTCGCCGCTTTCGGCGGAGGCGGGCATCAAGTACCTCGTCTTTGGCTCCGGATCGACGGCGGTGCTGCTCTACGGCATGAGCCTCGTCTACGGCATGACGGGAACGATGGTGTTTCAGGAGATTGCGCAGGGTCTTGGCCTCGTCTTTTCGCTCGGGCTGATCGGCGTGGTATTCATCCTCGCGGGGTTCTTCTTCAAGCTCTCGATCATCCCGTTCCATCTCTGGGCTCCGGATGTGTATGAGGGCGCACCTGCGCCCGTGACGGCATTGCTCGCCATGTGCTCCAAGGCGGCGGGCATTGCGATTCTCCTGCGTGTCATCTTCGTCGCGTTCCCCGCGCTCTCCGCGTATTGGGCGCATCTGCTTGCGATTTTCGCGGCGGTTTCAATGGTCGGCGGCAACCTCATGGCGTTCCGCCAGACGAATATCAAGCGCATGCTTGCCTACTCGTCGATTGCACAGGCAGGCTACATGATGACCGCGATGGTCGCGACGAACGCGGCGGGCATCAAGGCGGTGCTCTTCTACGCGATGGTCTATGTCTTTGCAAATGTCGGTGCGTTCGTCACGGTATCCTACCTTGAGATGAAGCGCGGCGGTGCGGACCTCGCGAGCGTGCGCGGGCTTGCAAAGGACTCCCTGCTTCCGGCGGGCATCCTGATGGTCGCACTCCTCACGATGGCGGGCATCCCCCCGACGGCGGGTTTCGTCGGGAAGATCTACATCTTCTCCGCTGCGATTGACGCGGGCTATCTCTGGCTCGCGGGGGTCGGCTTCGTCATGTCGATGATATCCGTCTACTACTACCTGCTTGTCATCAAGGAGATGTTCCGCGATGTCGAGGAGGGGGAGAAGGTCGCAGAGGAGCATCTGCGGCTGCCGCTTCCGGCAAGCGCAATGGGCGTCCTTGCCGTCGCCTTTTCGCTCATCATCGGCGTCTGGGCAGAGCCGCTTGCCATCTTTACCAATGTGGCGGTCTATACCTTTATGCGATAAGATATCAAAGAATGCAATTAAAAGGGGCTGTTGCATGAGCGCCCCTTTCGGCTCACTGCGTTCGCCACTTCCCCCGTTGCGACGGGGGAAGCTAATATGCCATAACGAAAAGCCTCCCCCGTGCGACACGGGGGAGGGGGACCGCAAAGCGGTGGTAGGGGCGCCTTGAGCGCTAACACGAACAGGGGCTGTTGTACGGAGTCAAAACAACTTCGTGCAACAGCCCCTTTTGTCTTACATCTTCTCCGCCCGCGCAATTCTGTGCAGGAGAACACGCGCGCATTCTGCCGCACGCACAAAATCCGCCCTTGTCAAAACAAGCAGGACATAGTCCTCGCTGTTCATATCCATCGCCGCAAGAATATGATCCCTCCACGTCGCATTGATCGCCTTGCTCCAGGCAGGAATCCCACCCATTTCGCCGAGCCGATCCGCATCGACGGCAAGCCCCGTTCCCGCCGCCAGTGCCTGCACGGCAGCAACAAAATCCTCCCGCTCGCTCTTCCAGTCAAGCCCCGCTGCCCTGCCGCTGCACACGAGTTTCTTGCAAAGAGCCTCCCACGCGTCATCAACCCCCGCCGTGCCTTTCGCCTGTAACCTTTTTCGCAGCTGCTTCGTATCTGCGGCATCCACGCGCAGGGTATTCGCAAGCGCAGCAAATGTGTCCGCCATTGCGTTCGGATCGTCTTCGGCCGGTTCGTATGCCCCGACATCGGGGAGCATTCTTTTTCTCACGAAGTCTTTCATGATCCGCGCCGCCTCATCATAAGAGAGATACGCACGGCGATACTTCTTCCCGTCAATTTCCAGCGTGAGCACCACCCGATCCGCAGACTTCCCGCCGAACGCCTTCATCGACGTACAGCCGTCGACCGCCTGCGGCGGACAGATCTCCACAAACATATTCGTCCCATCGCGCATGGACTTCAATTCGTTCTCGATCCCCACGATATGAAAACCGTGCCGGTTCATCGAACTGCACTTCAAACACCAGTCCTCGTATGTGCTGAATATCTTTCTCTGAATCAGATTGTATAGACTCATCCCGCCAAAGCCTCCTCCTGTTTGCCATGCTGCCACCTTACGCCATTTCACAGTGCGGGTCAAGACGACATACGGATGCCACTCCCAAATTTTTAATAAAGTGTACGATTATAATTGATTTTATCTCTCAGCCGCGTTATAATAAGTGCAGGAATCAAAGGGGAACTTCCCCTCTCATGTTTTCATACAATAGGAGGTATGTCCAATGAATCAGGAACAACTCAAACGTATGACCAGCGACAAAGGTTTCATCGCCGCACTTGACCAGAGCGGCGGCTCCACGCCGAAAGCGCTCAAGGCGTACGGCGTGGACGAGAGCGCCTACAACGGCGACGAAGAGATGTTCACGCGCGTCCACGAGATGCGCACACGCATCATCAAAAGTCCCTCCTTCGACAAGCACGAGATCCTCGCGGCAATCCTCTTTGAGAACACCATGGATCGCCGGATCGACAGCCTCTTTACCGCAGATTTCCTCTGGAATCAGAAGGGCATCATCCCCATCCTGAAGGTTGACAAGGGGCTTGCGGAGGAGAAGGATGGCGTTCAGCTCATGAAGCCGATCCCCGATCTCGATGCACTGCTCGACCGCGCAAACGAGCGCCATATCTTTGGCACGAAGATGCGCTCCGTTATCAAGCAGGCGAATCCGGACGGCATCCGCGCCATCATCGACCAGCAATTCGAGATCGGCCTGCAGATCGCCCGCAAAGGACTCGTCCCCATCCTCGAACCCGAGGTTGACATCCACTGCCCCGATAAGGCAAAGGCAGAGGAGATCATGCTCGGCTGCATGAAGGAACATCTGGCGAGACTGCCCGCAGACACCAAGATCATGTTCAAGGTCACCATCCCGACCATCGACAACCTCTATGCAGAGATCATGAAAGACCCGCATGTCGTTCGCGTCGTCGCCCTCAGCGGAGGCTACTCCCAGAGCGATGCGAACGAGAAACTCGCACGCAACCACGGCCTCATCGCCAGCTTCTCCCGCGCCCTCGCGCAGGACTTGCGTGCCAGCCAAAGCGACGACGATTTCAACGCCGTCCTCAAGAAGGCCGTCGACGGCATCTATCGGGCATCCATTACCTGAGGGCAGCCTCGTGATCCCGTCCTTTCCCCTATATTCTCACGAACAAATCCCCCGCCAAGTGTGACGGGGGATTTGTTATGTGTATACACTTTTTCAAGGAGATATTCATGTGCAACCTCAGAAGATTTAGTGCGTTCCACCGCGCTTATGGCCATGGCTTGCGAGCATAGATACCGTACATTCCACAGAGTGCCCGGTTGGGGACGAGCATCTCGCCCATCTCCATATGCTTCGCAACGGATTTGAGGTTATAGAGGTGATTCTCCTTGAAATACCGTCAGATTTTGCCTTCGAAGCTTCATGCTCTCTTTTTTCCGAGTTTTGATAAAATCACATTGTCTCTAGATTATTGATCGGAAACATTTCATACTGCTCCCGTTGCTTAAAAGACATTTGGCTCTTATAGAACGCAACATCTCCCTTATTACCGAGCAAAGAAGCAAAGGCGGCACGAAAGAAAACGGCATTTTCATCCTGGTCGGATATCTGCTTTTGACGTTTCATGATTTCAGCAGTCTCATCCGTTATAAGCCCTCGTTTCCGCCGAATTATCTGCATCCTGTTGATAAAATTTGAAACACTGTCTTCATACTCCAGCAGATAGCAGGAAAGTCTCTCGGCTATTTCCAGCAGACGTTTTTTTCTTGTGTCATCATATGCAATTAGAATGCGAAGAAGTGCATTGACAGCGACCATTCCGTAGTTTTCCGAGTATGGAATCCGCGTCAAACTCTGCTCCACCACATCATAATCAATATTATCCAAGCTCACATAATCATCTACAGAAAGCATAACATAAAGGCTTGACGCAAACCTATGATCGCCCTCGCCAAGTGACATTTCAAAGTTTTCCTGCTCAATCTGAAAGGCATCATAAAGGTAACAACCATCTTCCGACTCTCTGCTGATGATGAAGTTTTTGAGAGGCCCGCAGGTCCATCGTCCAAAAACATTATTTTCCGCCTCATAGGGAACTCTCTCAACCATATAGAAAAACATGGTGTTCAGCTCATACAATTCATCATCCGTAAAATCAGAAACATGCACTTGTTTGGTGACGTGCATATACGTCAATAATTTTTGGATGCGCTCGTAAAATAAAATGTCTCGACTTAGTTCATCATCATTTTGCGAAAACTTCAGCTCACCCCCCGTTAGGATATCTCCAACACGAATTTCTCCGCCTTCTGCCGCGAGCTTGATAAACTTCAAATTATCTACCATCTGCTGAAATGTGCAGTCCCGATCTGAATCTACCGATCCAGTCTTTTTCTCACCTGATAGATTGCTAAAACGCAACCCCGGATTAATAACAATTTCTTCGATTTTATTATTCCGCCCTAAAACAACTTCTCCTTGACGAAAATATTCCTGCCCATTAACGTAGGTAACGATTGGGACATCTTTAATCGTCATTGTATCAAAAGTCCCCTTCATCAGGGGCACTGACACTGATTCCGTCAGATTTTGATATATATACCTTGGACGCTCATCAAAATATGGAATGCCATTTTTGGATGGTAAAGAAAACGTATATTGATTAACTGCGGAAAATACCTTATCCATGTTCCCACAGATAACCGTATTGGATTGTTTTCTCTGATCGCTAAGAAAATCTCTAAAAATGGTCTCCACGTCATCGAGCTTTCTCGGTAACGGCAGGAATTCCAAAACGCGCGACTTCTGCTTTGAATGCCGCTCCAGAATTTTATGTAAATCATAAGGCAACAGTGAATTATAATAGATTTTAGCATCTATGTCGTTCTCAGTCTCAGCCAAATATACAACAAAGAAGACAACGCCACGAGATATAACAAAATTCTCCACATCACCTATTTCTACCGGAAATGTTATCTTCTCTTGTTCCAGTTCCATGAGGTTGACAAGATGACCTTTCACCTGTACCGGAATATATCCTCTAAAATTTTGCTTTGAGAAAGGCGATTGTGCGTAGTAGTCAATTCCCCCATCCCAAGAAAGATTTTTATCGTGCTTTTGGATTTTGGGATCTAAATGCTCGCTCCTTTGCAAGAAGTCAGAGAGCTTATCCACCGCCATATTTCCTATCTTTTCAGGATTATTCTTTAACTCCATGACCTCACTGCCCTCAAAAATCAAACTCCTCCGCCATCCCCGCGACATCAATTGTGAACTGCTCGCGCCGCTCCAGCACGCGTCCGCTCTCGTCCGCGATAACGAGGCAGTAGCGGGCAGTGCGGTCATAGCTCTGTGCCCGCAGATGGAGCGTCTTGCGGAACACACGCTGTGCCGCGTCACGCTGGCTGCGGTCAGCGATGATATGCACCGTATCGCTCACGGGCGCACCCGTCGCATCCGCAAAATACACGGAGTAGGTAGTTGGCAGACAGTTTCCTTCTGCCGCCTCCTCTTGGTAAAAGTCGAGCGGCACGCTCATCTGCGTCACGCGTCGGCTCACCGACACGAGGCGGAGCGTCACAGTCCGCGCATCAATGCGCTCGCTCGCCTCACGATATGCCTTTGTCGAGGAACGCAGATGCTGATAGGAAAGAACCGGCACCGCCATCTCCTGCAAACTGATGCCGCCGTGCACATAGTTCAGCCCGCTCCCCGACATACGGATACGGATATTCTCGCGCGGCGCGAACGCCGCAAGCCGTCCGCCTCCCGCAGGGAAACGCACAGGCAGGAGATAGGGCGGCGCAGCCCCCTCCCGCAGGAGCGCATAGCGTCGTCCGACCTCCACCGCACGTGCGGCGAAATCCGTCCGATCCACCTTGTCACTCTCCGCGAGCGGGCTGTAAGTATAGAGAAAGCCGTGGTCGGCAGTAATGTGGATGCGTGTCCCGCCGAAATCATTCACGATGATACGCACCAGATTCAAAATCTCTGCAACCGCCTCCGTGCACGCAGGGAACACCATCGCATCCGACGTATGGCTCGCCTCGTCAATGCGATCATGATAGAGATAGACCACCTCCATCCCCTTCACAAGCGCGGCACGCTCCGCGCGCTTCATCCCGATGAGCGTCGTATATTTCAGCGCGCAGCTCTTTGGCTCGGCAGCGCGCAGAACCTTCTCCCGATCCCCCGCCTCCGTCGGCTGCCCATCCGCACGCACCGCGACACCGCCGCCCCGTTTCTCCTCCACCGTGAGCGACGTATGCGGCAGCAGAGCCGCCATGCCGAACTTCGTGATCGTCGGGAACATCGCCGCACGCGCCGCGAGTACCGCCTCCCCCTGCATCGTGCGCCGCAGCTCCGCAGCAAGCTCCGCCGCCACCTCATAGCGCAGCGCATCCGACACAATAACAAAGACGCGTCCCCTGCGCTCCCGCACACAGTCCGCATAGAACGCCGTCTGCTGCGGCACCCCCGCGATCCTGCCATGCTCCGCCAGATCCTCCGCAACCGCATTCGTCCAGTTCTCACCGAGCTGCGCGAGGAAAAAATGCACATACAGCCCCTCTGCGCACTGTGCGAGCGTCTTAAAAAGATCATCAAGCGCAGGATGCGCCGCCATCAGCGATGCCCCGAAATGAAGATGAAATGCACGGTAATACGCATCCATGCGATAGTATTCCCGCACATAGGCATTCCAAATCATATGTGCCTCTGCACTGTGAAATCCCTCCGCGTGCTCCTCATAAAATTTCTGCATCTGCGCGAACTGATACAGCCCCTCGTAGTAATGCGCGAACGCCTCATAGAATGCCGCGCTGCGCCGTCGCTCCACAGCCGCAAGCATCTCCCCCGCATCCGGTGTGCTGCTGCACGCCGTCTGCAGCAACGCAGACAGAACACAGACATGGAGGCAGGGAAAGCACTCCGTATCGAGGAGATCCACCGTGGACACACGGGAAAAAGGCGCAGGGAGATCCAACGCCGCCTCCACCTGCTCTGCCGTCATGCGCAGCCCCTCGGCATCCGCACGCAGCCACGCGCTGACGAGATCATAGCAAAAAGCCGCATGTCCCTCCGAAACATACGCCTCCAAACCGACGAGCGCGGACGCGGGCAGCGTACGCGATGCCGCCGAGAGGAGGATATGCGCCGCGAGTTGTGCAGGATCGTGCGCCCCCCGATAGCCCGTCCGCTGCTGCGCGAGCTGCCAAAACGCCTCCGCTGCATCATAGCGCACGAGCACGGCAGAGAGAGCATCCGCCCCTCCCGCAATCATCGCACGCAAAATCGCCGACGGCTGCGCCTCAGACAATCCCGCAATCGCCGCGAGTACACCGAGGTGCAGATCCGCCGCGCGTCTCACACGCAGCCCGAGACGCAGGAATGCGCCGCGCCGCTCCTTCGCACGAAAGAATGCCGCATACCGTTTCATCACAGGACGCAGCGCGGGGAGATCGGGCAGAGCGAGTTCATTCATCCGCATCGAGACCAGATCTGAGCGGAACTCCTCGCCCGCAAGGTGCAAATTCAGCAGCCAGTCATCCTCCTCGTCCGCGAACGCAAACGGCTGATAGACCAGATAGTTGTGCTCCGTATCATCCGCACAGAGCAGCTTTTTCAGTGCGAAACCGTTCGTCTCCGTACGGCGTACGAGCGTCGCATTCGGCAGGTGGAAATCGTCCAGCTCATCCGCAAACGCCCCCTCCTCATCCAGCCAGAAAATAATGCGTCGCCTGTGGTAGTCGGGCAGCAGCGCATCGAACCGCTGCGTCAGCTCTGCGGCAATCGTATCAATATCCATAGATAACGTTCCTTATCGTAAAATCAGCGCCTACCGACCAAAGCGCCCCTTCCACCGCTTGCTGACCTGTCCAAGAAGCAAGTCCGTAGGACGAAGCTGATTGGGAAACAGGTCAGTAAGTGGCGAACGTAGTGAGCCGATAGGGGCGCTCCCCTATTTCAGCTTCGCGAGCACATCCTGCAGCAGAGCATAGTTGTGCCGCACACCGTCGTCGAGGTCGAGAGCGATCATCTGATCGGCAAGGTGGTGTACGCGTTCCTCATAGGCGTGCAGCTCCTCCTCCTGTGCGCGGAGTCCCGTGCGCCGCTTCGTGAGCCGGACACGCTCTGCCCCCTGCGCCTCCGTGAGCAGCCGCTCTGCATCGGCGAGCGCCGCCTGATAGCGTGACTGCTGCGGGTGAATGTAGTCCGTCCGCATCCGTGCGAGTGTGTCAGGCGCGTAACGATGCAGATAGACGAGTGCCTTGAACCCGTTTTTCTCACCGCTGTCAAACAGCCAGTAAATCGGACGTTTCCGATAGCGGCGCACATGGTCGGCATAGAAGTCCCGCAGGAAGTAACTGCGGATCACCGTGCGCGGACTGCCCTGCCCGCCGAGCGTATCCGCGATAAAGCGCAGATTCTCCTCAAGGGTCTCCGCCCCATACACCGTCTCCACGAATGAAACGAAACGCGCAGCAATATCGTCGATGAAATACTCGTCATCACAGACAGGGATAATCGCATCCGCATCGGGGATAAAGGTCTTATAACAGGTCGCATCCCATTCCCCGCCCGCATAGACAATGCCCTCCTCGTCGAGCGAGTAGCGTCCGAACATACAGCCAACGGCATAGGAAATAAGCGAGCGCACGGCATCCGCGCGTGTGAGGATGTAGCTGCTCCCCCGCATCTCTACAGGCACATCCGCCGCCGTGTCATAGACACGCGTCACGGTGACATCGCGCTCCGCAACGGCGGGCGTGAGTTCGTCCGCAAGCCCGTAAATGTCGATGAAAATACGGTTGAGTTCTTCCTCGTTCGCCTTGAGCTGGTCGAATCGTGCATTTGTCTCCACTTTGTATTGCTCGTATGCGGCGGCGAGTGTTGCAGAAGGATGGGTGAGCAACGGATGCCGCGCAAAGTCCCATGATATTTCGTAGGAATCCCAGTCGACTTTGGATATTTCCCTGCATTTTGTTCCTAGGTCAGATTTCACAATCTGAGGACACGGTGCCTTTTGAATCACGCCTGAACTATAGTTGATTGTCGGATTAATGATCGCAAAGATTTTCGTCCATACTTTTGTATTGACAGCTGCCATAAAGCAATCTCTATCTTCCATATCATAAAATCCAAATACCCCCCCCCTGCAGCATTCGAGATCATAGCATTTGTTTCAATCGCCCTGAATGATATTTCACCACTTGAGATTACAGACCATGTAACGCCCTGCATAAAATATAGATGCGTATTAAAAACACGTCGTGACCAACTTGTTGTGTTGGGATCTTTTGGGTTATGTGTTACCCAAAACTTGATAGCTTCACCATCATTCTCCCAATTAACAACATAGAAAAGATTACCATACCACTTTCTAAACTCTCCTCCTTTATGGAATAAAAACCATTTTTTATTATCCTCTTTTCCTAATGCAATTTTTAGGGCTTCTACCTCCCAAAAATATCGTAAAAACTTTTCATTATCGGAAGTAGATAACCCACTGCCCGTCTCATAATGTTTTCCGATGGTACTGTCCTGAGAAAGTAGTTTAATAAATTCAGGAGAGAGCCAGTAAACGATAGGTATTCCGGGAATATGCATAAAATTTTGCTGTTTGGCTGTGAATAAGTGGTTTCGATTCAGAAACATTGACTCTTTTTCATTCTGATTTCCGCCGTCCACAAGCCGCGCATAGCTTCCCGCATATCCGTCAATGTGTCGATTTGCGAGGACGAACGCCGTTGTCTGCACGACCTCGCCGCCGATCTCCTCGAACGCACGCGCACCGAGATGTGCCATGCTGATAATTTCTTTTTGCAGGAGTTTTGCACGCAGCTTCTCATAGCTCGACAGAAACATCCATGCGTGCTGTGTCACGAGTGCATGATAGCCGTCTGCGTTTGCAAAGTCGCCGCACCGCTCAATAAATGCCGCAAAAATGTCGCTCTTGCTGTCAGGATAATGTTCCTTGACAAACTTCGCGAGCTTCGCCCCCATGCCTTTACTACCCATATAGGGCGGGTTCGTGACGACGATGTGATAGCGCTGCGAGAGGAGCTGTGCCTGACGGATGAGCTGCGGAATGCGCTCGTTCGTCCCGCTGCTCCATAGCGTCATGTTCACGTCGGGGGCGGCGGCGACCTGCGCCCACTCCCAGACATTTGCGAGCGCGGCATAGTCATGCGCGGGCGGAACGATGAGCGAGCCATACTCCCGCGCATCGATGAACGCTGCCATGACATCGCTGAGTGTCGCCGCGTGCTCCTCCTCCGCAATCCCTGCACCACCGTCATAGATAAACGCGCCATCCGCGTTGCTCTCCACGATGGCGTACACGTTTGGCTGAATCCCGCGCCGAAAGAAGCCCCGATCATACGCACGTGCCTTCATCATGACGGTGAAGTAGGCAAGCTGCGCCGCGCGCTCGTCGATGTCGAGCCCGTAGAGATTCTTCGTGACAATATTTTTGACCGCATCCACCGTCGCATAGCCGTGCGCCCCATAGATCTCAATGAGCACGTCAAAAAGATAGGCGAGGATGTGTCCACTGCCCATGCAGGGGTCGATGCAGCGAATCTCCTCGGGGCTGAGCGCGGCTGCCTCTGCACGCAGTGCTCTGAGCTGTTCTGCAACCTCCTCGGTCTGCTCCGCCTCCTCCATATAGTAGCGCCATCCCGCACGCAGGTCTTCGTTTGGATGCCCCGCAAGCCAGAGCCGCCCGAGACTGTTCTCAACCATGTAGCGCACGATCCAGTCGGGGGTGAAGAGCTGCGTCGCAGCGGGCAGGGTGTCCTTCGTCACCTTGATATTCTTCTTGAGGTTCGCGAACACCGTATCCTTCGGCTCGCTGTTGTAGTACTGATAGAGCCAGCCGATGATCTGCACCTGATCCTGCCAGTCCTCCGCAGGGATGCGCATGATAAGCTCATGGACAACACTGCCATCGCGCAGGAGGTTCTCGGGAAAGAGCAGCTCGGTATCATCGCCGATGCGTTGAAACATACGCGGAAGGACGGCGTTCAGTGCGTTGCACTGAGCGATGATGAGATACTTGAACAGCCCCTCATCATCGTTCGCGTTCTTGAACGCATAGATCTGCTGCGGATCAATCCCCTCCATCGTAAGATCAAGTGCCTCCGTCATGATCTGTGGGCGGAACGCATCGTTTTCATCGGTAAAGACGCGTACGCGGGACGGGAGATAGCCGTTTACCTCCATGAAGCGCAGTGCAATAAAGCGGTTGAACCATGTGTAGGCGATGCCCTCGATGGCGGCAGTATAGCCCTCCGTACGGATACGTTCAATGAGGGAGCGGCGCTGTCTCTGCTCCGTGGACGAGAGCACGCGCCCCATCACGACCTCCGCACGCGCATCGCCCGCATCCTCCGCCGTGATGCCATAGAAGGCAGCACGCTGCGTGACGCTCCCGATGAGTGCCCGCCGTGCCGATACGGCATATTTTTTGATCGCGTTCTTGTCCATGCTCACGCCTCACTTCATACCTTGATGTTTACTTAAAATATCTTTAATATCATCAAAATTTTTAGCATTGTTCAAATGTGTGTCAAGACTCCATATTGTAACATGTGCCGTCTTCTTCACACTCTTACGGTAGGCAACATATTCCGATAGAATCGAAAGATCTCCCCACCCCATTCTGTGCTGCACCGAATAGCTTGGGAAACACTCTGCCATATCCCGCAACGCATCTTTGGAAACTTTGTTCTCGCTATACCCCCACGGAGTACGTTCTGCAATTGTATCCTGTAGCATCGCCGAAAATCTTTGTGCACACACACGACGTCTATCTCCGTTTTTTATCTGTGCAATGTGATTGCCCGTTTCGATAATCGCTGCCCACGGGAGCATCATTTCGTCTGTACTGTCTACCAATTTTCTAAATTCCGCCCGCACAGCATCGGCACTTTCATTATGCCCGTCAACATCCAACAGATTGACGAGAATCGAGGTGTCGATGAAGCGTACCGTTCTCATAGAATGTCCTCCTTGAGCCACGTATACGACATTTTTCCGCGCTCGCGTGGGTGATAGATTGACTGGACAAAGGCATCCTGCTCGGCAAGTTCCCCTGTCGAGCCCTTTGCCACGAGGCGGAGGTAGTCGGGTAGATCGACGATGCGCGCGAATGTGCTCGCGCCATCCTCCTTGCTCCGATAGCAAAGCACAACGCCGTCCATATGGTCGGGGTCTACGGCATCCATCACGGCAGGGTTGTGCGTTGTGACAACGAGCATGAGGTGACGCTCGGCGGCGATCTGCTGAACGGCGTGCAGGAGTTTTGCGATGCGGCTCGGGTGGATGCCGTTGTCCAGTTCCTCGACGACGATCATGCTCCCCTCCGGTTCACTGTATACGGCGGCAAGAATCGCGAGACATCGCAGCGTCCCGTCGGAGAGCTGGCGGGCATCCATTCTCCCACTTCCCGACAATTCTCTAAGTGCCAACATGACATCTCCGACATCGGTCTTGATGAAGGTGATGGCTTCAATACCATTGTCCGGCAAATCTTCAATCACATCCAATATATCTTTGGCATGATGTTGTTTCACACACAAATCGTATAGAACAGCAGAGAGGTTCTCACCAAAAAACCGCAGCTCACGCTCTGAAATACGGACATAATCCCGCATACGCCACGGCTCCGGTTGAAACAAGAAAACGTTGTTTAATGTCTCTCGCAACAAAAGAATATCAGAGCCCGTACTCATAAGAACTCCATTGTCCTTGAGCATCTGTCCATGAAGCTGCGACAAAACAGATGCATTACGCTCACAAACCAATCTAAGCCAATATTCATCATATTTATCAGACAGGTATTGCACAAGAATGTCTCCTGCACTTCGCTCATCCACTGTCTCAAACACGATAATATTCTTGTCCTTCGTAATTCGCTTCAACGATTCACGTTCTACAGCAACACCATCATACACCCGAATCGTGATGCGATACTCGAGTTCATATTTTTCCGCCTGATAGGTGCAGCCGAGTTCAAAACTCTGAAACGGTACACGAGGACAAGCCGCGCTCCCGCCGCGCACGCGCCCATCCGAACGACGTTCTCCGTCCAAAATGACAGAGAGCTCCCGCCCCGTGGCAAGCTGCGACAAGATCCACAATGCCTCAAGCGCATTACTCTTGCCGCTCGCATTCGAGCCGATCATCAGTGTAAGCTGCTCGAGCGGCAGCTCCGCCTCTGCAAAGCTCTTGAAGTTATGCAGGTAGATTGATTTCAGCATGGGTTCACCTCATTCGATCCACAGGAAATAACGCAATCAGCTACATTGACGGATTCGTCTCTGAAGATACCAGATCAGGATGCCGCAGTAGGGGGAATATCGACCATGCTGCCGCTCCTGATAGGTTTGCAGTTTCTTTTCCAGATACCCTTTGGAGGCAGTTTTATCCTGCTTGTCCCGCTTCATAACAGCACAAAAAGCCATGAGCACCTGTTTCCGTACACCTTTGAGCCGCACGCAATTCAGATTCAGTACATTATCTAAGTCTGCTTGTATCCGTGCGTTCCGAGTGCGAATTGCTCCGTCCATGCCGTAGTATATTTGATCTGTATGGGACTTGTTCTGTGGATCAATGATAAGGACAGTCTTTCTCTTGTGCGTGTCGCAGGTCTGCTCCTTATATGGTTTTCCCTTGCCTCCGTAACATACTGCCAGTAAATTTTTATAGGTCAGTTCATTGTCTGAGTCGCGCGGCGTATAATGTTCAATTTTGACTGTATCAGGGGCATCCTCCAACGGGGTCATGCAATAGGCGCAAAGATAGCCCTGCTCCGCAAGCAGTGCCGTGCGCAGGGCATTCTTCACGTCTGTATCCATCCCATCAAAACACGCGCCATTGCTCTTCTGATACTGTATGAATGTGCCGGGCGGAGGATTTTTCTGAATGTAGAGCATGACATTACCTCAGCGTTCCAGATCGAGCATGGTCGTCATATAGACGACCTCCTCGTCACTCTGACCCAAGATTTTTTCCAGTACGCCGAGTTGTTTCTCCGCCGCTGAAAAATCCCCTTCGTCCAGTGCTTTATAGAACAAGTCCTTCTTCTCCATGACTTCCTGCGGGCGCACCTCTGTCCCCATCACGTCGCGTAGAATGGTGTTGACATCCCGTCCATAGGTATGTTCGGCAGGCGGATATGCCTTTCCCTCCGAAAAAACGATGATGTTTTCACGCGGCACATTCGCTAGGACGGCGGGCGCATGGGTGGTGACGATGAACTGGATGCGCGGGAATACCTTTTTGAGTGACGCGAGGATTTTTCGCTGCCACGAAGGATGCAGGTGCATATCGATCTCGTCGATGAGGACGATGCCGGGGGTCTCCTTCATAGCCACTCCCCCGAGGTTCGGATTCAACAGTGCAATGCGATAGGCAATATCGGCGGTCATGGAGAGCATCGCCTTGATGCCGTCGCTGAAATAACGCAGGGGGAGGGACACGGGGTCTTCGTTTTTGCGCTTGACACGGATTTTAATTTCCAACGTCGCAAAATCATAGATTACCCGAACAGCTTCTATCGTTTCATCCATGCCCACATAGAATGCTTCCATTGCCCCTTTCACTGCTTGGAAGATAGGAAGAGGCTCTTCCATTTGTGTCTGGATGAGGGCTGTTTGTCTGAACCACGCCAACATGAGCTTTTCGTTCGTCGCCACATCCAGTGCATCAACATACCCTTGCAGACGGGAGGGAACGCCACGCATGACCGCCTCTTTTTTCGCCCGCTTGGGAAGCCAAAGCCGCCCCGTTCCATAGTAGGCAAGAAGCGGCAGAATGGCAGGTTCATTCTTTCTGACCTTACGCTTGCACGCATCGGCATAGTTCATCAGGGGGCGCGCTTCCCCTACTGTGGTGCGCCCATGCTCAGAGTTGAGTGCACGCGCCCATGCGATTGTCTCCTCGTCCTCCATATCTGCCTCCGCCGAGATGCGGACAGGATATTGCTCCTCCTCTCGTATGCCCCCATTTTCATGAGTATAGGACAAAATCCTCACGTCCGATTTGTGGAGGTTCGTCGCCGGAACGTCACACCCGGCAAGAAAACTCCCGAGTACAATCGCAACGGCATCCAATATCGAGGACTTTCCCGCGCCATTCGTGCCGATCAGCACCGCATAGTCCTGTGGGAATTCAATTTCCAGATGCTCAAAACACCGAAAGTTCTCCAATGTCATTTTTTTAATATACACGGCTTTTCACCTCATTTCAGCTGGATTCCGTCGCAGCCCTTCATATACATGACAAGCTGTTTGCGGATACGTGCAAGGTAGGCATCGATCTCAGCCTCGCTCGCGAGGGTCTCGCTCGGGAAGAGGACTTGGCGCGCATACTGTTTGATGTTCTTCGGTGTGGGACGCGGAGCAACGGGCTGCGCCGTCCCCACTGCTGAGGGCTGTGTCGTGACGCTCGTTTTCGCTGCAGTCTGCGTGGGCGGTGCGGTAAGCACGTCGATCCGCTTGCGCATTTCGTCGAGTTTCTGATACATCTGCGGGAGAAGTCCATCAAGCTTGACGAGACTGGTAAATGCGGCGATTTCCTCACGTTTTTTCGTATAGAAGTCGTCGGCTGCACGCACATATTCCCGCGCACGCGGGTTGTCTGCCGCTGCCTGATGGATCGCGCCGAGGCAGTCGGTGGCGACCTCGCCGATCTCCGCACGCTTTGCCATGAGCAGTGCGTCGTATGCGGCATTGACGGTCGTCATGAGGGCACTGAGCTGCGGGATGCCACTGTAGTCAAACTTCTCGGTGAAGGTGATGCGTTTGCGGATCTCGTTCAGGGCATTGGTTGCCTCGACAGAGCCTGTGAGGTAGCTCAGCTCATCGCGTGTCTTTTTCTCAAGGCGGACAGCCAGATCAAATGTATCTGACTGCTTTGCAAAGAACTCCTCGACCTGCCGCGCCGCTTCTTTCGTGTTCAGAAGCTCATTCTCGTGTACGAGAATATGTCCGATGAGGGCATTGTTGTCGCTCTTTTGCGCCAGAAGCTGCGCAAGCTGATGCAGCAGTGCCGTGATGACTGTGCGCCCCGGGTATTTGGCGTTCTGCTCGTACTTTCGCGCCAGTTCCTCGTAGTGTCTCCGCTGTGCTGCGAATTGCTCGATGATGTAATGCGTAAGCCCGTCCTCGTCGGCGGGCAAGTTCATCGCATCAAAATACTCCTCCAAGATCGCGCGTACCTGCCGCATCTTTCCCTTGTCAACGCTCTGACGGATACAGATCCGTGTTTTCGGTATCTCGCTCCTGCGTCGCAGGAAGTCGGGGAGTTTCGGGTGCTCGGGACGAATGCTTTCACCGCCGTATTTGACGGTGATACGCTGTTCTTTGATGAGCAGTGCCGTGGCATAGGCGATGTCGATTTCGCGCCATCCGTAGGGTACTGCCTGATAGCGGCTCTGCACATCCGCCATGGATGTGGGGCGTTTTGCCATCTCCTGCAGACGCAGATACTCCTCGATGTTCAGCGCGGCATCGCTGTTCGCCTCCGCCATGCCGGGGAGGGGCTGCTCCGCTCCTTCGAGCAGTGCACGAATCTCATCGTCGCTCTTGATATTTTTCGTAATGAGGTCAAGCTTGTGATAGACGCGTGCGACGAGCTGTGAGAGCACCTGGTCGAGACGCGCCTTTACATCCTTGCCCGTGAGGCTGACACGCTCGCCGTCGACGTACGTCTCTGCTGTGCATATCGCTGCGGCAAGTGCCTCCCGCGCCTCTGCCTCGCATCGCATTGCCTCATCCTGATAGCCCTTGATGATGTTCTCAACAGATTTCGGCAGGTTTGCAAAGTTCTGCTGTTTCACGTATTGGCGGATTTTCATGGCATGTTCGAGGGTTTCGTAGTAAGGCGCATCCGAAAGGACGAGCACCGCCTGTCCCTTTGATCCCAGCAGTACGCTCTGCTCGGTGCGCAGCTGCGGATCCTCCGCTGTTGTGAGGATCACGAGTCGAAGTCCACCGCTGCCGCCGCCCATCCGATCGACTGCAGCATCGAAGTCGAAGTCGTATTCCCCACAGCGGAATTTACGCGCCGCATAGAGATCGGCAAAGACGATCTGATGAATGCGCTCCTGTATCATGCCGGTATCGACATCGGTGTGGTTGATGCCGCGCTGGATGTCCTGCTCCTCGTTCGTGAGGAAGTGATAGCGCATGCCGCTGCGCCCGATGTAGTTCTGTCCCTGCAGACGTTCGAGGCAGCGCGTGATCTCTGTGCGCAGAGCAATCTTATCCACGCGCACGTCGTCCGCCATGAGGATGACGATGTTCTCGAGGACGGCGGGCATATCGTCTGAAATGTAGCGGATGAGGTAGAGGAGTTTGAGTACGTTCACGTCCGCAGGGAGAAGTCCCTCCCCACGCTCCGCTGCCTGCTGTGCACGCTCAATGATCTGTCGAATGGAGCTGTCGAGGAAGCCGTGCACGCTGTCATAGAAATGGAAGAATGGTGCGAGGGCATACGCATCACTCTCCTGAAGCCGCTGCGCGGTCTCCTGAAATGCGGAGAGCATGGAACGCTCGCCGCCCGAGTGGTGCTGCCCGGCGTTGCCGTGTTTGCGAATCGCGGCAAACGCCCGCTGCAGGAGGAGGAACTGGTAGGGCACGAACGGGAAGTTCGCCGCATAGTCCTCTGCATTATCATAGCCCCGCATATCGCGCGGTGTCTCCACGAAGCTGAACACGTTGCGCAGGACGGCAGCATACTGTCCGTCATACTGTGTGCGGAGGGCGGCGGCGGCATCCGCTGTTTTCTCTAGGAGACGTTTTTGAATGACCTCGTCTACGGAGGAGGAGGAGAGGGAAAGTTGTGTGGAAAAGCGCGCCTGAATGCGTGAGAACTCATCCGCGCGGACGCGTATGATCTCGTCCAACGCCTCCTGCCCCGTGCACATGACCCAGACTCTGCCCATGCAGCGTGCGCCGATGGTCTCGACAATGGATTGGAGGTTGAGCAGCATCGTGCGATCCGTCCCGACGTACTGTCCGACCTCGTCGATCATAAAGATGAGGCGGAAGTCCGTCTCCTGTGCCTCGACATAGGCACGAATATCAGCGACGAGTTCGTCGATGGAAAGTTCTGCGCGTTCCTCGCGAAACCAGTCGCGCGCCCCCTCTTCGCTCATGCCGAGCACCTCCATCAGGGTCTCGACAATGATCTTCTCATGGAATGCGTAGGCACGGCGGGACGCTTCCCACGAACCGCCTTTTTTCTCTGCAAAGACACGGCGAAACTCCTCCGTCCGTCCCTCTGCCGCGATGTGCTGCTCGAGCCGCACGACCTTGAGATCTGCTCCGTAGTAGCCGAGGTGGTTGTAGAACATTTTTGCAAAGACGTTCGGTACGCTGCTTTGCCCGCGCGGACCCGCACTGAATACGTCGATATTAAAGAGAATGGTCTCCGTGCGTGCGCGTGTGGCGTACTCGATTGCGTGAACGGTCTCGGGTGAATCCGCCAGTTTTTCGTGAAAGAGTTCGGCGGTTCTTTGCCCATCGATCTGTCTGTTTTCGAGAAGGTAGGAGAGCATCTTGAGGAAGTGCGATTTACCACTGCCGAAGAAGCCCGAGATCCATACGCCAATGCTGTCCGTCGGTTCGTCAAAGGCACGGCGGTAGACACTGAAAAAATTGGCAAAATGTTTTTTCAGCTCCTGTGTGACGACATACTCCCGCACCTCCTGCGCGATAATGCTGTCCGCATCCTGATCGACTTTGATAACGCCGTTGATCGGGCGGTTGATGTCCTGTGCAAACATGTCACGAATCTGCATGATGTTCCTCCTGCGCTGGGATTTTTCCTAGACAATGTTGAATGCGCGGTAGTAGTCACTGGGCGCGAGACGATCAAAGAGCCGCAGCCGATAGCCGTCGAATGTGCCGGGGTACATGACAAGGATTGGGATGTCGGTGATGTGTGGCTGCAGCGCGGCGAGAAGTGTGTGCACGCGCAGAAAGGGGAAGACATCCCCTACCCCCGTGAGGATAAGGACATCCCTGCCACGCGTGAGGTTTTCCGGTGCAATACGCTCAATAAACGCAGGCTCGCCGACCGCCGCGTGCAGCTGCGCACGCAAAAAGTCCCGCCCGCGCTCCTCCTCCATCGCAGGGATTTCCTCAAGGATGCCAAGATCCGCACAGGCATCGAGAAATATACGATAGAGGTCGTGTATAACGGGGCAAAAATTCTCTGTTGCATCTTTTTGCAGCTGTCGCAGGAAATGCGTGACCGTCGGCTCCTCGTGCGGTGCGTAGCAAAAAAATCGGATATTAACCTCGTTGCTGAGCCCCCGTCCTGCAAGAAAATCGGGGTGACAGACGAGGGCACGCAGGTCGTCGAGGCGTTCTTGCAGATTTTTCATAGGTTTCCTTCATGTGTCAAGAAAAGCAGTTGAATGCGGGCAGCAGCACCTCATCGCCATGTGCTCGGATTGCACGCTCAAGTACGGGACTGAGCCAGACAGGGTTCAGACGCTGTGCACGTGCATTGTCCAGATACTCGTTTTCCACAAGGATCTTTACGAGTACCTGTCGTAGTTTTGTGATGGTCTGCTCGCTCCATGCGGCGACGACATCGTCCTGCTCGCGCAGACGGAGAAAGAATGCGGCGATGTCAGCTCTCCCAAGGGTAAAGTCGCGTGTGCGGTACTTTTCGCCGACAACCGTCACCATGAACTCCGCAGCGAGCACATAGGACTTCATCAGCGCATAGAGAGCGATCTGTTTTGCCGCATCAAACGGCGCATTCGCCAGCGCCTCAACGAGTGCCGGATCATCGAGTACAGCGAGCCGCCTGAGACAGGCGCGTGCCATACGCCCGAGCATCCGCTCTGTCGGATACTGAAACAGGTTCTCCGCAGCGATCCGTTCCTCCACTGCGGCAGGAGGAAGCCCCTCATGGAGGAGGCGTGCCGTTATACGCATCTCGTAGAACAGAAACTGTTCCCGCGTCATCGCTGCACTGTACGGGCTGCGCCCTCTCCCCTGTCGGCCTCTCTGCATTGGCATTGCCCACTCCTCTCATTCGCTCCAATGATTCGTACACAAAAGTGGGCGAGCCGCGCTCTCCCCATGTATATATTCGACCGCATACGGCTTTTCCCTGTTTTTCGACGCAGCGGCATCACTCCCCATCCCATTGCACACCAACACGCTGACAGCGGTGTAAATCGCCATCAGCCTACGAATGTAACCATTGATCAGAAATTTCAGCCCACAAAATACTGAAAATATATTTTTAGAATATCTTTCTTTTTTCCCGATGTCATATATTGTACGCGAATGGCATTTTGGATATTTTCTCGCGTTTTTTTATTGTTTCCCATGCACCGCAGCACTTCCGGTGAACAATCCATCAACCATTCACATTCAAATTTATTGTAGTCGTAGTTTTCCGGATCAACAACCCACGAATAGAACGGTATGCCAGCCCGTTGAATAAATGTACGTACTCTTTCCGTCTCTATGAAAGATTGCGCGAGATAGGCATTACCAATACAGTCCACAATCCTCTCATAAGAACTTGGATATACCAGCTTGCGATCATCCGGCACCTCCTGCAGAATGGCAAGGAGTTTTTCTTCTTGCTCTTTATCAGGTACCAAGATCTTTGTGCTGAGCAATTTACAAAATAGAATTAACGGCTCTAATGTATGATTTTCTCTCACCGTATTTGCCAAATCGATAGAATTCTGCATTGTATTTTGGATGATTCCACTAAAATCCCATTTTACACATTCAGCTAAATTTGTAATTTCTTTTTTTCGGTTATCATCAACATACGAATACAGACTGCTCAGCGTATAGAGGTACTCTTCCGACAGCAAAGCAGACATGTATTGACTCTTGAAATCGCCGCCATTCTTCATCTTTTTATAGAGATACAGTGCATTTACCAAAAGGTGTTCTACCTCATACTGGTCAACATATCGATGAATGACCGCCTCTAAAAGCTGTTCTATAAATTCATGAAGCAGCTCTGCAGAATTTATTTCCTCCGTCATCAGGTTTTCACACCGTGATGCCTGCGCAAAAAAATTGGTAATGGCAATTCTCTGTCCCGGAAAGCGAATATTTCCAACAGGATTTACCAAGGTCTGTAAAACAGCCTGTATCAAGGGACAGGACAATTCACTATGATACAGCAGACACAGTATCTTTTCAAAAAGCTCGTCGGCCTCCAATTTATCTACATGTCGCATGTTCAACAGGATATGTTCCAACCGTTGAACCGCATCGTTGTTTATAATGATTGGGGAACCTTCATTTCGTGATAAAATAGACTTTATATCTTCCAATGGCAGATAACGCAATATAAAGTAAATATCCATCGCATCTATCTGCTCCGGCTGTACATTTCGAACGGCGGTATCAAATGGAGTGTCTTCTTTCCTCTCAATAC
>ERZ773014.716-NODE-716-length-22190-cov-8.545019_pt1 | contig 22190 bp, 22 predicted proteins | sample MGYA00580841_ERZ773014 | MGnify/ENA primary metagenome ERZ773014 (study PRJEB29015, sample SAMEA2737989) | human oral metagenome | biome: human oral; feature: human-associated habitat; material: dental | place: China | collected 2067 ...
TTGTGCGTTCCACCAATACTGACCGATTTCAAAGGTATATGAAGATGCCTTGCAACCTTTCTCCATTTCCACGGAAAGAAGAAACATTCTTAGTACTTGGTACTCTCCGCAAGCGGTAAGTATCGTAAAGTACTGCTTCTGCCTAATCTTGCGTTGAAAGGTTTCCTTGACCTGCAACCTTGCCCCGCAATGGGGGCAGGTGCAAGTGTCCGTAGGCTTTTCTATTGTCCAACTATGCCCACAATACACGTTGTGCGACCTTTGGGCAGTCGGTAGGCGAAATGGTCTATACATTCACGGAATGCCCATTTGCTCTGTGTCTTGGTTATCGGGCGAAGGTGCTTACTCTCGGCAAGGACTGCCTTCTCATATTTATTTCTTGGTTTCATTTTCTGTCCTCCTTGTTTTACTCGTCACGGAATACATATCCACTCTCAAACCAATACCCCTCGTCAAAGAGTTCGTCCGCATACTTGTCATAATCGAAATATCGTTCTGCAAACTCGGATAGTTCGTGTTCCATACTTACTATTTCCCTTGCAAACTCTTCTTTGTTCACATATCTGCCTACAAAAGCGGAATTGAATTGTCTCATTAGGTAATAGACGGACTCGGTTAAATCCTTGCCGGTATTCTCTACCCATATCCAAAAGGCACTCACATTCATACCGTCCAAATTCTCCAACTCGTCCCTCAGTTCAAAGAAGTTGCTATCCAAATGCCCCTCGTCAATGAGTTCTTCGGGTATGTTCTCCCAATCTTGGAACATCAATTCGGGTTCTTCCTCGTCTTGGTGGAGTTCGTGGCATACTTCCATAAACTCGTCTTGGTCGTAACACTCTGAAAGGTCTATCCACTTACCTCTTAGTGAGCCTTCGTTGTACTTGGCGTAAGTGCCTACATAGATGCGTGCTTCGCTTAAATCGTATCGTTCCATAGTCTTTGCTTTTTAGAAGTCAAACAATGAAGGTTGTGCAACCTCTGCCGTTTCTTTCTTTTGTGGTCTTGCGTTACGGCTCTGTATCTTGGCGAGTTCCTCACGTTGGTACTGCTTGATGGCTTCTTGCCTTGCTTCGGCTTTCTCCTCCTCTGTGAGTTCTACAAGATGATTTACTGCCACTCTGCAAGTGATTTCCATTCCTACTTCAATTTCATCCTCGTCATAGTAGTGTACCGCCATTGAGTAGATTTCATCGTCCTCAAATCCATTGCAGCCACTCGCCTGCACTTGGTTCAAGATGTAGGTTACACACTCCTCTATGCTCTTGTTAGGCTTCATCAAGTTGGGAGCAAACAAAGGGTCTGTTGCTGCACGCTGATTGAGATACTCGGCTATTGCTCTCGTAAAATGTTCTGTTCCTTTCATAGTCGTTTAATATTTGGGAATTTCTACTATTTGATTGATGCGTCCATATAGGTAGGCTCTTAGGCTTGTTCTGTCGGGTGCGTAATACTCTGTCCATTGTCCGTACTGATTGACAAGGTATTTCTTCAGTACATCGAAGAAGTCAAAGCGATAGCCTTGTAGGGGAACGGCTGTGCGGAAATAGGTGTTTGAGTTCACCGCCTCACATAGCCAATTCTTTTCCTCACGGCTCATACACTCACCACGATTGAGTTTCACACGCAGGAGATATACTTTGCTGCTACAAAGGCTCTCCAAGGGGAGTACGTCCCATTGTACAAACTTAATTGCCAATACTTGCTCACTCTTTTCAGCCGTAGGGTTAATGCGGTAATGAGAGGAGGAGCTATATCCTTTTCTGTTCATCGAAGATGTTGTATTTACTTTTTGCTTATCCATAGCGACATTTTTTTTATGCGTCCAAAGATCGGAGTATGCTGATTCCTTTTTGTAGCAAAATAGAGGTAGCGGGGCGAGGCTTGCACAAGGTTTTGGCGGAAAATACAACCCGTAGGTGTGGAGATTTTCCAGACAAACCAAGCGGCACAGACCTTTTGAAAGCCACAAGCCCCGTACTACCTTTGCGGATAAAAAGGGAACAGCATCCGTCTTCTTCATTTCGCATATTGTGGAGCATTGGAAAGGAAGCGAAAGTGCAACGCCCATAGTGGAAAACAGAAAAGGTGGCTATCTCAAAATGGAGATAACCACCTGATGAACGATAAATGAAAGTGTTTACAGATTACATCGTCGTGCTTCTCAAAGCACGCAAAGCAGGATGGCACAGAGTATCGCCAGCCAGAAGAGAAAGCTCAGCAGCGTAAAGGTAACTTGGAGAATGACTCTGACAATAAAGCGCAGTATCAGAAAGCCTGCAATGACTGACACGGCGGTAACGACCTGTGGCGTTACTATCTTTGAGATAAGCCAAACGACACCGATAACGATGGAGAGCAGGATGACCAGTTCGATGAAGCGTGTCCAACTGAAACGGCGGACTTGCTTGAAAGAAATCGGCTGCTGCTTGATGTTATTGCTTTTGTTCGATGCGTCTGCCTTGATGAAGGCAGGTGTGTGAACGATTTCGTTAAGCCGTGAGGACAATGGAAGCTCGCTTCTATTGTCTCGGCGAGAAATCGCACTTTTAAGAACGTCTTGATTCATGATGTCTATATTCATATCGGAGCTTTGAATAGTTCAAGAGCAATAACAAGATGCGCAGGCTACACAAAGACAAGTGTTGGTACAAACTCTTGGCGTGTGGAGCGGAGCGTTTATCTTGGCTCTTGACACTACAAAAGTTCCCGATGGTGTTACATCAAGTCATGTTCTCACTATCGACGGTTGGCAGACTATTGACCTCGATGAGCAGAACGATTGTCCCTGTCAGTTCGGTGTAGAGTTTCTCATACTCTGGACTCGCCCCAAAGTCGTCCGTCAGTTCGTACTTATTGAAAACGCTTTGCACGGTCTTATTCTTCAGAAGCATTGGTGTTAGTCTTTCGGGAAGAGGAGAAGGGAGTTCTTTCTCGAACTCATTCTCTAAGACAGAAACAAGGGTGTCGTACTTGGAGAAATACAGTCCTTGATACAGAACTTCGCTTGCCATTACCTCCGCTTCGGAATGGGAAAATCCTTGTGCCACTGCATCACAGTAGGCGGTAAGGGCTTCATCGGCTCTTGCTGTTACAAATGGTTTGTCACTCAGCATCTCGGGGAAATGCTCACCAAGATAGGTCTCTAACTTTAATCGGAAGTAGGACAGTTCTTTCTTTGTTTCCATAATCTTCTTTTATTTTAGAGTTATACATTATCATATTACACGCCCATAGCTGTATTGAACTTGCCGAGCTTGCCAGCCAGTTCTTCCATGTCATGCTCTACCTTCTTGTTTGTTATTCGCGCATAAATCTGGGTTGTTCTGATATTTGTATGTCCAAGCATCTTTGATATCGACTCCATTGGAACCCCTTTGGATATGGACATTGTTGCGAAAGTATGCCTTGCCATGTGGAAGGTTAGGTTCTTCTTGATTCCACAAAGGTCGGCAATTTCTTTCAAATATGAATTGATACGCTGATTGCTCATCATTGGAAATACCTTTCCACCTTTTCTGTTAATGTCATAGTACTTTCTTATGATGGCAAGGGGAATATCCAGCAGCATGACATTTTCATCTACGCTTGTCTTGTACCTCTTGGTAATGAGCCATTGTCTGTCTTCGACGGTAACAATCTTATCGTAGGTAAGATTATATACATCAATGTAGGCCAATCCCGTGAAGCAGGAAAAAATAAAAATATTCTTTACTAACTCCAGTCGTTCTATGTCAAAGTGCTTCTTCATAATACGGAGAACCTCTTCTTCTGTGAGATAGCCACGGTCCACCAACTCGTAGTGCAGTTTGTGGTTTGCAAACGGATCATGCATAATAAGACTTCTGTTCCTCGCATAGTTCACGACTGTTTTCAGGTTTCTCAATTTCTTGGTGGTTGTGTTATGCACACCACCTACAACGGATGTTAGGTACAATTCGAAGTCCTGGACAACGGCACTTGTCAGTTCTGTCAGTCCAATATCCTTGCGATGATACTTTACTTGTAAGAAATCCTGAAAATTCTGCCTCACTACCTTATACTTATAAAAAGTACCCTTTGTTAATGTCTTGCCAACTTGTTGTGTGATGGAGTCTATGTACTTGTCAAAGACTGGGAGAAAAGTGGTAAACTCTTTGTCTGTACCAAGGAACACTGACCTGATAAGGTCTATAGAAAGTTCCTCTGAGACTTCATATTTCCTGTAAATCTGCATCAACGTTGTTGTCAGTGCATCTATTGAAGCATTGATGGAGAGTGCTTCTGCTGTTCTGCCAATCATTCTGCTAGTTTTGTTACTCCACTTGGATTTATCCACGAAAATTTTTGTAGAACCCAGATTTGCCATTTTGCCCCCGAGATACATTCGGAGCATTACAGGCGATTTTCCTTCTTTGTTCTCATAGTTGGAACGTAGGTAGTAGGACACCTTGAAAGTCGTTTTCATAACGCATCATTTTTTAGTGTAGCTTTCTTGGCTACAAAGTTCGACATAAATTGTTGAAAAAGAGATATTTGTATGCCGTCAATTTGGTAGTCATTTTCCATTCACTGCTACATTTTTTTGAGAGCCTGCTTTTGTGTAGCAGTTTCTGTAGCAGAAAATGACCGAATGATGACTATCAAAAGGTATAGTTTGGCTGTCAAACGGATATGGATAAAAAACAAAAAATCGCTGTAAAACCTTGATTTTACAGCGATTATCCTTGTTTTGAAGGCTAAAATGACGTGTTGTTTGACGTCCTCTTGAAACCTATTTGTGGACCAGATAGGGCTTGAACCTATGACCTCCAGATTATGAGTCTGTTGCTCTAACCAACTGAGCTACAAGTCCAGTAAAGAAACAAATCTGTTCGGAGTGCAAAGATAGGTAATTTTGCGAGAAACACAAAATATTTAAGAAGAGATTTCAGCCGTAAGTATGATTTCGCAAGCCCATTCAATGAACCAACGACCCACTTTATGCATGCCCATTCAGACCCTCTTCATTCTCTGTTGTCAACGATAAATGGTGAAAGAGGCGATGCTGTGCTTGGTTTATTTTGTCCGCATTCGCATAAGGATTCGGTTGATGTCGTTGATAAGTTTGCTCCAACAGAAACACTTGTTGGCGATTTTCTTCAGACAACATCATCCAATGAATTAACCGTTCTAAATCAGAGGTGCTGATTTCGCCCGTGACGAACTGTGCGATTAATTGGTAATCTATGCGTTGCACGACTTGATGTATAAGTGAATATAAAACGCTATATTGCCGTTTCTCCCATTCTTTCTGTGGAAGAATGTACTTATATAAACAAGTGTGGCGCGAGATTTACTTAATCCAAACTAATAAAAAATGTTATCACGCGAAAGAAACAGCCCGCAATTTCTTGCGCAACACGCGCAGAGCCTTATAAAGATGCACCTCAACCGTGCGTGGTGAGATGGCTAATTGCACAGCAATCTCCTTTTTCTTCTTTTCATGGAGATAGCTCAACACAAACACTTTCCGGCACTTCTCGGGGAGCGAATCAATGGCCATTCGGAGCTGTTCTTGCATTTCTTCGGTAGCAGTCAGTTCGCCCACATCTCCATTTTCAGGATGATAATATGACAAACGCCATTGATCCATCTGCTGCATGGCACGCGCATAATCGGTTTCTACCTGCCGATGTTTAATTAAATTGATAGCTTTTGTGTAGACCACACGATAGAGATAGGCCTTGACATGGTTCCTGTCTTTGAACTCTTTTTCACGCATCCACAAATCGGTAAAAGCCTCTTGCACAAGGTCATCCACCTCGTTTTCGCGCACCAAACGTGCAGCATACAACGCAATGTTAGGATATAACTCCCCAAAAAGTTGTTTAAATTCTTGTTCTTGCAACTTCATTTTTGTTAGGTCTTTTCGCATCATCTGCTCCCGAAAGATGATTGAAAACACCTCAAAGAAACAGCATAGGGCAAGCCCTTTGCGATTTGTTTTATGTAGTTACACTGCAAATGTACATCTTTTTGCAGGGATAACCGAAAAACAAATCGTTAAAATTGATAAAACCTCATCCTCCTTTTACCCACGAACAGAGCGCGTCTGCACATCGTAAGTCCATGGATAACGAAAGCTAATTGGCTGCAAGTGCCCACACAGGAGCCTCTTTAACGGTAGCATCAGACCTTTTCTGAGGTTTCTTTATCTCCTTCTTCAGGATAGGTGAAAGGCACAAACCATGTAATCAGCAGCGCTGGAATGGTGCAAATCAACACAAAAAAGAAAAAGTGTTTGTAGCCCAACGCATCGCTAAAGAGACCACTCGCCATGCCCGGAAGCAGCACACCGAGATTCATTAAACCGCTGGCAAACGCATAGTGTGCCATTTGATGCTTTCCACGAGCCACCTGTTGCATCATGAAAAGCGTTAATCCCACGAAGCCAAATCCATAACCAAAATACTCCAACACGATGCCCCCACCAATAAGTAGCAAGCTGTGGGGCTGATAATAAGCCAAAAGGGTGTAGGCCACGAAGGGGATATTAAACACCAAAGCCAAGGAGAACAGACTTTTTTTCAGACCGCGCCATGCGATGTAATAGCCTGCAAGAATAGAGCCAATGACAAAGGCTGCCGCACCAAAGGTGCCATAACACAATCCAATCTCTTGCTCACTCAGTCCCAAGCCTTGCATTTCGCGAGGCGCTTTGAGAAACAAAGGCACAATTTTCATCACAAACCCTTCGGCAAAGCGATAAAGGATGATGAAACAAATGTAATAAACGATGTGTGGCTTTTTGAAAAATTCTAAAAACACTTTAGCCAATTCGTCCCAGGTCTGCTGTAAAGATAACTTTTTCTCTTGTGCCTTTTCGTGGGCTTGCGGCAGCATAAAATAATGATAAATGCCAATCGCAATCATCAAAACAGCGATGATGAGCATCACCAACATCCACGCTTGCGTGACCCCAAAACGCTGAATGAAGAAACCGGCCAAATAAACCAAGCCTCCGGTGGCTGCAATTTTCGCAATGTTATAGAATGCCCCTTGCCAGCCAATCCAGCGTGCTTGTTCCTCATTCGACAACACCGACATGTAGGTTCCGTCGGCAGCAATGTCGTGGGTTGCACCGCTAAAGGCTATCACGGCAAGCAAAGCGACGGTGATTGCGAAGAAGGTTGGCAGATGTAATGCAAACGCTATCAACGCAAACAGCACGCCGGTGAGCAGTTGTGTCGTTACCACAAAGAACTTTTTACTTTTATACATCTCTAAAAAAGGACTCCACAAGGGTTTGAGTGTCCAGGGGAATATAATTAAAGATGTCCAGAATGCAATCTGTTTGTCGGACACCCCCATGCCTTTATACATCAAGGTGCACACCATATTGAGTACCACAAAGGGCATACCCATGGCGAAATAGAGCGTGGGAACCCAGCTTGCGGGACTTCGTTTTATTTGCGTTTCGTTCTTTTTCATTCTTGATTGATCCTCTATGGAATTTTTATTTACCTAACCTTTAGTCATAAAACAACTCAGAAGTTGTTCCTACGCACTGTTGCAATCAATATTTAACGTTTATTCACTAAAAAGAGAATTCATGCGGCTGCAAACTGTTTTAAAAGCTGTTATTCACCATCTTGCCGAGCGCTTGCAAGTGTTGGCATCCTCCATCTTTTGCCAACCGTTCGACAATATAGTGCAAATTGCCGTGCCATTCTCCACCTATAAACTAACCATCCGGTTGGGATGATGAAACGATATAACAAAGATGGCACAGTAATAGCGTGTAAATTGCATCGCAATCTGCACCATATTGTGCACTAATCTGTGTGACATTGCGGCGTAATCTATGCCACATTACTTTTAAGTGGTGCGTATGTGGAAACAAAAAAGCGCCGGCAAGCAGAGCCTGTCAGCGCGTGGTGGAGTTGTTTTCGCATGCGAAAAAGGGTCGCATGTCCTTAAAGCAGACTTTGAATGGCTGCGTTAATATCTTTTATTTGTGTGTTGCGCAACTTCAAAGTGTTATCTTTTCCGATGAGGAAGAACGTGGGAATCGACTGCACATTGTATTGGGCTAAGATGGGAGATTGCGCTCCAGCATCGTCTCTTACGCTAATCCAAGGCAGCGCTTCGGTCTGCGTTTTCCAGAAATGTTCATCAGGGTCGATGGATATCTGATAGATTTCTAAGCCTCGCGCATGATACTTGTTGTAGAGATCGCGCAACATCATGATGCGTTTCGGGCTTTGGTCGGTTGCAAACAAATGGAAATCTAAGAGCACAACCTTGCCTGCGAGGTCGGATAGTCGGCGCACTTTGCCATGATTGTCTGCCAATGCAATGTCGATGATGCCGCTCACTTTCACCTTGTTGGGGTCGATTTGTGCCGGTTGTTGTTCGGCTTGCAAGATGCGTGCATCCTTCATTCCCTGAATAGCGATGTTATGCAGGTTCACACCGCGTTCGGCTTTGGGATAGAAAGTGTCCCAACTTGTGGCCACAGCGGCATAGACTTTGTTGTCTTCTTTGTTGTTGCGTGGGTTGAAAATGAGCAGCTCATTGTTGCCCAACACCACGGTTTGGAACAGCGCAAAGTAAGCATAGGCGCGCATAGGTGCCTTGAAAATATAGTTCAACTTAATGTTGTTTTTATAGTTTTCAATCACATGGGCCACACTATCTTCAACGGCATCAATACCGAGATTAGGATTCTTTGCGATGGCGTCGATGCGACTTTGCAAGTTTTGTTGCAGAATAGAAAGCGTCTGAATTTGCTTACATTCGTCACTTCCTGTTACTTCATATTGGCGCGACATAGTGGGATAGGCCGCCTTGATGGTAATCGACTCTGTCGAATCTACCGCCAAGTTGATGATTTGTCCGGCAATTCTCAACCGATAAAACTCGGGTGCTTGTGCCGCTTCGCCACTGAAATTAAAGTGCCCATTGGCATCTAACTTCGTTGAATCAACGACAACAGGGCCGTTCAAGCTCATGTTTTCGAAATATAACATCGAATCTTGCGCTTGCGAAATCTCACCTTCTATGTGATATTTCTTGTTGTTACAGGCTGTCAAAGTGATGGCAGCAATGGCCACAACGGCCATACAGAAGTGCTTCATTCTTTTCATTTAATGGTTCTTTTCCAGGTTGCTCATGCAAATTTAATGCAATAAATGGATTTGACAAAACAAATCATTGATTATTTAAATCCACTTCGCTGCTTGCATTCCACCATAAACTGCGAGCAGACCGAGGAACACACTGCCACTCACATAGCACGCCATGGCTAAGAATTGCTGCTGTCGAAGCAAGGCAAGACTTTCGTTACAGAAGGTTGAAAACGTGGTGAAGCCGCCACAAAAGCCCACGATGAGCAGCAGTTTTAATGCGCCGTTTGTGCCGTCATGATGCGTGAACAAGCCATAGAAGAAACCTATCAGGAGACAACCTGACACGTTGACAAGGGCTGTTCCCCAAGGAAATGTGTGGCAATGATTGCTCAACAGCAAGCGAGGAAGATACCATCGGAGCACCGAACCGGCTGCGCCTCCTAAAGCAACAAGCAATATATGGTGTAAATGATTCATGCCACAAAAGTAATAAAAAAATGGGATGCAGCGCTTTTCCCTACGAACGAATAGGAAAAATCCCCCTCCGGTTTAGGCATTTTCCTAACAGATGGCGTAGGAAAAACGTTTACCTTTGCATCAGATTTAACATTCAGAGAGTTATTACAGACGATAGGTTTAGCATTTTAAGGAAAAAGATTTCAACGACTAATTGAAATAGAACATTGTAGAATAGGATTAACTATGTGATGAAGAGCCATTTCCGCAGCTGTGGGGATGGCTTCTTTTTTGTGCAATCCGTTGTAAAATTCATGAAATAATAAGGTTAACATTCTTTTGTTTCATTTATAATAGGTAACTTTGCGCCACATTATATATATAGATGTAAAGATAAACAATAAATTTTAGATGAACGTTATTACAAAAAAAGTTCAATTGCCTGATGGGAGAACCATCACAATTGAGACCGGAAAAGTTGCAAAACAGGCCGATGGTGCCGCAGTTTTACGTATGGGCAACACAGTACTTCTCGCGACTGTTTGTGCAGCAAAAGATGCCGTTCCGGGTACAGATTTCATGCCTTTACAAGTGGATTACCGCGAGCAATATAGTTCTGCGGGTCGTTTCCCCGGTGGTTTTACCAAGCGTGAAGGTAAGGCCAGCGACAGTGAAATCCTCATATCGCGCCTCATAGACCGCGCTCTTCGTCCCCTTTTCCCTTCAAACTATCATGCAGAGGTGTATGTACAGGTGATGTTACTCTCTGCCGATGGGGTCGATCAGCCCGATGCTTTAGCGGGTTTTGCTGCTTCTGCAGCGATGGCTTGCTCTGACATTCCTTTTGAACACACCATATCTGAGGTGCGTGTAGCACGCATTCATGGTGAATATGTCATTAATCCTACGTTCCAACAAATGGATGAAGCCGACATGGATTTGATGGTAGGTGCTACCAAAGACAATATCATGATGGTGGAAGGTGAGATGGATGAGGTCTCTGAACAAGAGCTGATTGGAGCCTTAAAGGCTGCTGCTGAGGCCATCAAACCCATGTGTACGTTGCAAGATGAATTGTCAAAGGAACTTGGAAAAGATGTGAAACGCGAATACGATCATGAAATTAATGACGAGGATTTGCGCCAACAAATCAAGACAGAGCTTTATCAACCGGCTTATGATGTGAATAAACAAGCGTTGGAAAAGCAAGCTCGTCATGATGCATTCGATAAGATTTTAGCTGACTTCTTAGAGAAATATGATGCTGCACATGCTGATTTAAAGGAAGAAGAGCTTGAGGAAAAGCATGCTGAAGCAACTCGTTATTACGAGGATGTGTTGCGCGATGCCATGCGCAGATGCATTCTTGACGAGGGTAAACGCTTGGATGGTCGTCAGACAACTGATATCCGTCCCATCTGGTGTGAGGTGTCTCCGTTGCCCATGCCCCATGGAAGTGCCATCTTCCAGCGCGGTGAAACGATGTCACTCTCTACTTGTACGCTCGGCACAAAGTTAGATGAAAAGCTCGTAGATGACGTGTTAGAGAAGAGCTATCAGCGCTTCTTGCTCCATTATAACTTCCCTCCTTTCTCAACAGGTGAAGCAAAAGCACAGCGAGGTGTAGGTCGTCGGGAGATTGGTCACGGCCATTTGGCATGGCGAGGTCTTAAGGGTCAGATCCCAACCGATTATCCTTATACCGTTCGTTTGGTGAGCCAAATCCTCGAATCCAATGGTTCTTCGTCGATGGCTACTGTTTGTGCGGGCACTTTAGCATTGATGGATGCGGGCGTTCCGATGAAGAAACCTGTGAGTGGTATTGCGATGGGACTCATCAAAAACCCAGGAGAAGAGAAGTATGCCATCTTGAGTGACATCCTTGGTGATGAGGATCATTTGGGCGATATGGACTTCAAAACTACCGGAACACGTGATGGTCTTACCGCCACACAGATGGATATTAAATGTGATGGCCTCTCGTTTGAGATTTTAGAGCAGGCATTAATGCAGGCCAAAGCAGGTCGTGAGCATATCTTAAACTGCATGCTTGAGACCATTTCTGAACCTCGTGCAGAGCTGAAACCACAAGTTCCGCGTATTGAAGCCTTTGATATTCCTAAGGAATTTATTGGCGCTGTCATTGGCCCCGGTGGTAAAATCATTCAGCAGATGCAGGAAGAAACCAACACAGTTATCACCATTGATGAGACTGATGGCAAAGGACATATCACCGTTTCTGCACCCAACAAGGATAGCATCGAGGCCGCTATTGCCAAGATTAAAGGCATCGTGGCTATCCCAGAGATTGGCGAAATCTACGAAGGTACTGTGCGTAGCGTGATGCCTTACGGCTGCTTTGTTGAAATTCTTCCTGGAAAAGACGGTTTACTTCATATCTCAGAGATCGATTGGAAACGCCTCGAAAGCGTCGAAGAAGCTGGTATTAAGGAGGGAGATAAGATTAGAGTGAAGCTCATGGACATCGATTCTAAGACGGGGAAATATAAACTTTCACGTCGTATATTGATGGAAAAGCCTGAAGGTTACGTTGAACGTGAGCGTCGTCCACGCCCAGATCGTCGTTCACATCGTGAGGGTGAGCGCCACGAATAACGGCCGTTTTCACTGTAATTCACATCAAAAGGAGGAGAACAGACTTGCTGTTCTCCTCCTTTTCTTTGGGTATGCCTGACGCGACAGATGGCGAACGGTTGTAAAACTATTTATAGATGAGCGTGGTGAGTCCTTGCTCGTGCATGATTTCTTCCGCCACAGCCTGAATGCTTTCGGCTGTAACTTCGTCAATATGACGATAAAGTGAGGTGATATCACGCTCCCAACCATAATGCAAAAAACTCTTCCCGAAGTCCAAAGCAAAGTTCTCTTTATTGTCACAAGCGATGCCTATTTGCCCCTTTAACTGCCGTTTCGCTGCGGCAAGCTGCCGTTCTGTCAAAGGTTTATCAATCATTTTATGAAGTTCTCGCTTGACCAATCGCACACATTTATACATGTCATCGTGGTCGCAACCAAAGTAAACCGCCCACAAACCTGCATCATCATAGTTCACCATGGTGCTCTCAATGGTATAGACTAAACCATGCTTCTCGCGCAGACTTTGATTGAGTCTTGAGGTCATTCCGGGCCCACCTAATATGTTATTTAAGAGGTAAAGGCTCATTCTCTCTTCCTGATGAATGCTGTAACCCCGATGCCCCAACATCACATGTGCCTGACATGTGCCCTTATTTTTTGCAAACCAATCGGGAAAATAGCGCTGCAAAGGTTTCTGAACTGTCGGGTGAATGATGGGCTTAGCGGCAGGAAAATCGCTCGTAGCCTGCTCTAATAGCTTCACAACACGTTGAAAATCGACGTCGCCCGAGATAAAGAAAATGCTGTTTTCCGGGCGATAATATTTCGCAGTAAACATGCGTGCACAGTCACTATTGAACAATCTTACCGTGAGTAGTGAACCTAAAATGTTGTGTCCTAAAGGGTGATTGCCGAATAAGATATTCTCAAAATCATCATAAATCAGTTCGGCTGGCGAATCATTATAACTATCGATTTCATCGCATATCACATCCTTTTCCTTGGCAAGTTCTTCTTCCGGATAGACCGAATGAAACACCATGTCGGTCAAAAGATCAATAGCTTGCGGCGTATGTTCTTTGAGAATGGCCGCATGAAACACCGTGTCCTCTTTATTGGTAAACGCATTTAAATCGCCACCCACGCGCTCTAAAGCATTGCTGATGGCCCAAACACGCCGCCGTTTCGTACCTTTAAAGGTAGCATGTTCACAGAAATGTGCCAAGCCACATTGTAGGAATCGTTCGTTGCGCGAGCCTACATTGATCTCGTAACCGCAATAAACAACATGTGAAGAGGTGGGTAGATGGATAATCCTTAGCCCATTACTAAGGGTGCAAGTGTTGTATAAATTCATAGCGCAAAGTTACTTAAAAATTTGTATTTTCTACTGAATTCCCTTATATTTGCAACCCAACAAGCAGTCATCATAACGTATGCGTAAAGTCATTGGTATAGGAGAAACCGTCTTAGATATCATCTTTAAGGACAATAAGCCTGTGAATGCGGTGCCCGGAGGATCGGCTTTTAATGCCATCATCTCTTTGGGTAGAGCCGGAATTTCAGCCCATTTCATCGGCGAAGTGGGGCATGATCGTGTGGGAACTTACATCCTTGATTTCCTGAAAGCGAATCATGTTGATGGTTCTAACGTGGAGATTTCGCCCGAAGGACAGTCCCATTTGTCGTTAGCTTTCTTGGATGAGGGCAACAATGCCGATTATTTGTTTTATAAAGACCATGCCCATGATTCATTTTCGATGTGCTATCCCGAGATAAACCGCGATGATATCGTGCTTTTTGGCTCATTTTTTGCGGTGAACCCTATCATACATGCCGAGGTAAACGAGTTCTTAAAACTCGCCCATCAAAAAGGGGCTATCCTTTATTATGATGTTAATTTTCGCCCATCTCATCGGCATGAGGTGATGAAAATCACACCCAACTTCATCGATAATCTCGAACTTTCTACCTTTGTTCGGGGGAGTCATGAAGACTTTGAGGTGCTTTATAAGCAGACAGATGCCGCGAAAGTCTATCAAAACCAGGTGAAGTTCTATTGTAAAAACTTCATCTATACGCGTGGAAGCAAGCCCGTTTCCGTGTTTGCCACACCCCAATTCCAAAAAGATTACGATGTTCCGCCGTTGCAACCCGTGAGCACCATTGGCGCAGGAGATAACTTTAATGCCGGTTTTATCTATGGTTTGTTGAAAGAACACATCACGTTGCAGCAAATAGAGGAAGGGCTATCGGCTGCACAATGGGATGCTTTGATAGGCTCTGCACAGGCTTTTTCTGCCGCTTGTTGCCAAGATATTTATAACTATGTAAGTAAAGCGTTCGGCCAAAAAATGTCGATGTAATCGGCACTTTTTAACCATTCAGCCGTTTTTTCGTTACGCCATATCTTGCAAAAGCGCGGCGATGTCAGCCAAGTTGTTTGCCGTTTGAATATAATCTTGCCATTTCCCGCGTATCATTTGCTGGGCTTGTAAGTCGTCAAGCAGGTTGATCAGCGGATTGAAAAAGCCCTTCATGTTATAAAGAATGATGCCCTTTTGGTGATAACCAATCGTTTTGCTGGCTGCCACGGTAAACACTTCGTCAAGTGTTCCGATGCCTCCTGGCAAGGCAATGAGCACATCACTCTTTAGCAAAATCAAGTCTTTGCGGTCGCTAAGGTTATCACATGCAATACTTATGTCCACGTAATCGCTCACTCTTCCACCTTGTTCAATGATGCGAGGAATAACCCCTATGGTCTGTCCGCCATGTAAATGCACCGCTTTCCCCACGCATTCCATAAGCCCACAATTACAACCTCCATAGACAATCGCGTGGCCTTGTGCGGCAATCCATGCACCTAAGGCCTCTGTTTCTGTAAAAAAGTCGGCATCAATCGTGTTGTTTGCCGAGCAAAATACACCTATTTTCATCCCACAAATTTACAGAAAAATGTGCAATAACGTCTCTCCTTTATCTTTTTTTGATAAAAGAATCTGTGGCATTGAAAAAGGTTTTTTAGCGTAATCAAGAGGTGTTGAACAATCCCCAATATCAATAGTCCCGGCTATTTGATGATGTGTAAATAGAAATCCCGTGATTTTAATCCTACTAAAAGCTATTGAATTGTTGCCTAATAGGGTGCATATTGGCCAACAATATAATAGAGATTACCGGGCAATTTGGTATATATTGTTCCATGATTTCCTCATGATTATGTAATGTGTGCGAATATAGCCCTTGACGAAAGGGAATTGGTTGGTTCACGACTTACTCATCATTGTGCGATGAACATGGATGTAACGTTGTGCGATGAGGGATGTTTCAGTAGAATATAGCTATGAAAATGAGAGGGGAGATTTGCCTATTTACATTCTTTTCCGTATATTTGTAACATCCAATAGTGAGGAGCATATAGGACGAAATCATGGCATTAAACATCCTACCGATAAGACTCCACAACCAGCAATTAGTGGATTCACAATTCAAATCTCCCGAAGATTTAGTTGCATGGATGGGGGCTGTTCAGGCACAACAGCCTGAAATGGCTAAACTTGCACTTGCCTTGCGCCTGCAAAAGGGAACGGTCGACAGCATTGATGAGGCCATTGATGAGGCAAAAATCATACGAACTCACGTGCTTCGGCCTACATGGCATCTTGTAACTTCACAGGATATCAGATGGATGTTGCAGCTTTCTTATCGCAGATTGAAAAATGCTTATGATACTTATGAAAAGGGTTCTGGACTATTATCAGAAGGACATGAATGGACCAAGCATCTCGATATGCTCGCTCATCTCTTATGTCATCGACACTTAACTCGCCAGCAACTATCGGAGCTATTCACGCAAAAGTTGGGCAAACTTCATCCGCATTTTATGACCAGTTTACTCTTGAATGCAGAGCTTGAAGGTATTGTTTGCAGTGGAAAACAACAGCAAGGGAAGCACACTTATACGCTTATGGATGAGTGGGTGCCACCTTATCCTGTGCCAACACACGAAGATGCGTTAGCCCTTTTGGCACGAAAGTATTTTCAAAGTCATGGTCCTGCATGTTTTAAAGATTTTCTTTGGTGGTCGGGTTTAACGATCACTGAGGCGAGAGAAGCGCTCGCTTTGATTGGCCATGAATTGCAAAAGGCGATGCATGGAGACGAGGATTACTTCTTTTTTGAGCAAGCCATTACAAAAAGAAAGCGGGTGGAGAGCATCATCTTTCTACCTGCTTACGATGAATATATCATTGCTTATAACGTGCGAAAGGATGTATTTCGTGCGAAAGATATGCCTAAAGCCTTCACTAAAAATGGTCTCTTTTTTCCATTAGTCCTCGTCAATGGTAAAGCGATTGGCACATGGAAACTGAAAAACAAGAAGTTTCCAATGCCCTTATACACGATGTTTGAGGACATGAAACAGCCTAAAGAGTCCATACTTTCACGAGCTATTGAGGAGTTTTCTTTACGCCTTGGAACGGGTAAAGATGCGATGTTGTAGATCGTTGGGGAGCGATTTGAGCTCACTCCACAGTTATTAGAAGCACTAAAAAATGATTTTACTTAAGATATTTTCTACGGCTCCGACCTTGCTTTCCACATATTTTCCAGCCGCATCTCCTACTTGATGCAAGAAATCGGCATCGGTTTCGAATTGTGATAACAAGGTCTCAAAAGACGCTTCGTCGGTGATTTCGAAGCCTCCTTTTGCTTGTTTCAACTCTTGTGCTTCCTGAAAATGTTGGTTGTTAGGACCAAAAATGACGGGAATGCCCCATACAGCAGCCTCTAAAACATTGTGAATACCCACGCCAAAACCACCACCAACATACGAAACGGTGGCGTAATGATAGATGGATGACAGCAGACCAAAACAATCAATCAGCAGCACTTCGGCATCCAACACGTTTGTTTCATTGGCTTGTGTGTAGCGTACTACCTTGCGATGCGGCAGCAAGGCTTCGATGGCTGCAAGGTGATCTTCGCCAATAATATGCGGTGCGATGATGAGTTTCCACTCGGGGTGTTGTTCAAAATATTTCAAAAAGATAGCTTCATCGGGCGACCATGATGACCCAGCAACGAATACTTGGGGTGCTGAACCGACGAAACGTTCGACGAGGGGAAGCTGTTTTGCGGCCGCTTTAATTTGCAAAACGCGGTCGAAGCGCGTATCACCCACCACGTCAACGGCTGTGATACCGAGCGTTTTCAGCAAGGCCTTGCTCTCTTTGTTTTGCACATAGAAGTGTGTAAAGCATTTCAACACCTTGGCATATTGCGCACCATACCATTTAAAAAACACTTGATCGGGGCGGAAAATGCTGCTCACACTGTACGTAGGGATGTGACGATGTTGCAGAATATGGAGGTAGTTGTACCAAAATTCATACTTGATGAAGAATGCCATCACGGGTCTTACCGTGCGTAAAAAGCGCTGAGCGTTGCGAATAGTGTCAAGAGGTAGATAGCAAATGATGTCTGCCCCTGCATAGTTTTTGCGCACTTCATAGCCCGATGGCGAGAAGAATGTGAGCAAAATCTTATATTCGGGATGCGATTTCCGGATGCTTTCCATCAGCGGTCTGCCTTGTTCAAATTCGCCTAACGAGGCAGCATGAAACCAAATATAGCGTGCTTGTGGGTCGACTTTCTCTTTTAAAAGCGCCACAGCCTGTCGCTCTCCCTTCCACATTTTCTTTACTTTTTTACTGAAGAGGCTTGTAATCGCCACGCCAAGTAAGTAAAGATAGATGACAATTTGATACACGAGACTTGTTGTTTAAATCTACTTCCTGCTCCTTTTCCCTTATTTCAAAACTTCCACAGCACGTTGCATGCGACGCAAAGTCTCTTCTTTTCCCAAGAAAGCCGATATGTCGAACATCCCCGGCCCCATGCCTTTACCGACCAATGTGAGACGGAATGCATTCATTACGTCGCCCAATTTGTAGCCTTTTTCTTCTACCCAGCGCATCACTACGGGCTCTTGTCCCTCAACAGTGAAGTCGGTTATGCCCGAAAGTACATCAGAAAGCTCCGTCATCTGTTGTGCAGAGTACTCTTTCCAGCGCTTCTTGACGGTCTTTTCATCATAGGAAGCGGGTGCGATGAAGAAGAAAGCACATAAATCCCACAGCTCTTTTACGAAGTTAACACGGTCTTTCATCAGGTGGACCACTTGCTGAATGCGCTCCATCGGCTCATCTACTCCGTTGTTAGCCACGATAGGTGCAAAGAGAGTTGCTATCTCTTCGTCGCTTTTTTTCAAAATATATTCGTGGTTGAACCATATCCCTTTTTGGTAATCGAACTTCGCTCCGTGCAAGGAACACTTGCTGATATCAAAAGCTTTCACCAGCTCTTCTAACGTGAAGAGTTCTTGTTCGGTACCGGGATTCCACCCTAATAGCGCTAAAAAATTCACGACTGCCTCGGGGAAATAGCCGCTTTCACGATAGCCTGACGACACTTCTCCCGTCTTAGGATCATGCCATTCCAAAGGAAACACTGGGAAACCGAGCCGGTCTCCATCGCGTTTGCTGAGCTTACCCTTGCCTTCTGGTTTCAGTAACAGAGGCAGATGAGCAAACGAAGGCATGGTGTCTTCCCAGCCAAACGCTTGATAAAGCAACACATGTAGCGGTGCACTGGGCAGCCATTCTTCGCCTCTGATGACATGTGTAATCTCCATTAAGTGGTCATCCACAATGTTTGCCAAGTGATAGGTGGGCAATTCGTCGGCACTTTTGTAGAGCACTTTGTCGTCAAGGATGTCACTTTTCACCACCACTTCGCCGCGAATCATATCGTGAACATGCACTTCTATGCCGGGATTGACCTTAAATCGCACGGTGTATTGTGTGCCATCGGCAAGGAGTTGCTGCACTTCTTGCTCCGAGAGTGTTAGTGAGTTGCGCATCATGTTTCGCGTATGCGCATCATATTGAAAGTTCTTTATTTCATTACGCTTTGCTTCTAACTCCTCAGATGTGTCGAATGCAAGGTAGGCTTTGCCAGCTTTGAGCAGTCGGTCAACATATTCTTTGTAGATTTCCCGGCGCTCACTTTGGCGGTAAGGACCATGCTTGCCGCCAAAACTAACCCCTTCATCAAACCGAATACCCAACCAACGGAAAGACTCTATGATATATTCCTCTGCGCCAGGCACAAAGCGTTGTGAGTCGGTATCTTCAATTCTGAAGATGAGTTCACCACCATGTTGGCGTGCAAACAGATAATTATAGAGGGCTGTGCGTACGCCCCCGATGTGCAAAGCACCCGTAGGGCTGGGCGCAAAGCGCACTCTTACTTTTCTTTCAGCCATTTCTTTGAATGATTATTTTGCGCAAAATTAATATTTTTTTTTCAGTATTGTGTGATTTTTTAGTATTTTCGCAAGGTCAAATATAAAAGCAACAACATGGATGTATTCAGCAAATATCAAAATATTCAATGGCGAAAGATTGCGACCCAGTTCGTACTTATCCTCATAACCGTGTTAGTTATCGTGTGGTTTATGCCGCGACATCAGCAAATACAATTTCGCTATGACGTTGGAAAACCATGGATGTATGGATCGTTGATTGCAGATTTTGATTTCCCTATTTATAAGTCTGACGAGAGTATCAAGGCCGAACAAGATTCCATTTTGGCTGCTTTCCAACCTTATTATAATTATAACAAGGCACAAGAGCGACGGCAAATCAAACTCTTTCATCAGGCCTTCAGCCAACCAATCAATGGGCTTCCGACCCCCATATTACGCGTGATTACCGATCGATTGCATCGCCTGTATAGCGCAGGCATCGTTAATACGCCTGATTATAACCTCATCTCTGAAGACTCTATGCGCACGGTTCGCCTCATCAGCGGTAAGGAAGTCAAGAGCGTTCAAGTGAATTGTCTCTATTCAACCCTCGCGGCTTACGAAACTTTATTGGGCGATCCGGTGCTCAGTCCCTATCGAAATATTTTGCAACGCCACAACTTAATCAATTACATTGCACCCAATGTGGTGTATGATCGCCAGCGAAGTGAGGCCGAAAAGAACGACCTTTTGAGTAGCATTCCTTTGGCCAGTGGTATGGTGATGAGCGGGCAAAAGATTATCGATCGGGGAGATATTGTAGATGAATACACGTTTAGAGTGCTCAATTCTTTTGATAAAGAGTTGCAAAGACTCAGTGCATCCAAGACCGAAATCACCGATACTTTGATTGGGCAAATTCTCTATATTGCCCTCCTTGTCATCATCTTCACGTCCTATTTAAATCTGTTTCGTAAGGATTATTTACAGAAATCGCGTAACATTGCGATGCTTTATGCGAGCATCACAATCTTTCCTATTGCGGTTTCTCTGATGATAACGCATAGCATTTTCAACGTCTATGTGCTGCCATTTGCGATGGTTGCCATTTTTGCGCGTGTGTTTATGGACTCTCGAACGGCCTTCATGACCCATGTTGTCATGGTGTTAGCCTGCGCCGTTGCGGTGAGATACCAGTATGAATTTGTAGTCATTCAGTTGCTGTCGGGGCTCATTGCCATCTATTCGCTGCGCGAACTCTCGAGTCGTTCGCAGCTGTTTAAAACGGCTTTGTGGGTAACTTCGGGCAACATGGTGGTGTTTTTCGCCATCCAACTCATGCAAAGCAACGACATCATGAAGATGGATTTCGACATGTACACCCTCTTTATCGTCAATGGTGTGTTGTTGTTGTTGGCCTATCCGTTGATGTATCTCATCGAAAAGCTGTTCGGATTTGTTTCAAATGTCACGCTCATTGAGCTGTCGAACACCAATAAAGGTGTGCTACGTGACTTGAGTGAGATCGCTCCCGGCACGTTTCAACATTCTATTACCGTGGGAAATATTGCAGCCGAGATTGCCAATCGCATCGGTGCTGACAGCTTATTGGTGCGCACAGGTGCCCTCTTCCATGATATAGGGAAGATGAAAAACCCTGTATTCTTCACCGAGAACCAAGCCGGTGTGAACCCACATGACAACATGAGTTATGAACAAAGTGCACAAATCATCATCAGCCATGTGACCGATGGAGTGAAATTGGCCGAAGAAAACAATCTCCCCGCCATCATCAAAGAGTTTATTTTGACACACCATGGGCGCGGCGTGGCCAAATATTTCTACATTAAATATAAGAACGAACATCCCGATGAGGACGTTGATATAGAGAAGTTTACCTATCCGGGTCCCAATCCTTTCACGCGCGAACAGGCCATTTTGATGATGTCTGACGCTACAGAAGCGGCCTCACGCTCACTGAATGATTACACCGAAGAGAGCATTAGCGGCTTGGTAAACAAAATTATTGATGGGCAAGTGGCCGAAGGTTTCTTTGCCGAATGCCCCATAACGTTCCGCGATATTAGTTTGGCCAAGAAGATTATCGTGTTCCGTTTGATGGCCATTTACCACACCCGCATACAATATCCCGAATTAAGTAAACGGGCGAAAGACGAAGAAAAAAAGAAAGAAGCACCCTTATCGCCTGCAGAAGCTGAAGCCGCTGAGGGCGCATAGCTTGTGGTGTATGCCGGGAAACGCATCGCAATGGTCGGCCGAAGCGAGGGGGTGCCGTGGCAAAGTGCAGCGGATGTGTGCATCATGACAGCCTTCAAGCACGCGCATTTCTCTCGGCTGAGAATGGATGTAAATACCAATCGTTTTAATTTACAAAAGGTCTTATAGGATTGGCGTATTTTCATTTCAAAAGATTTTGGATGGGAATACGCCAAAAATGGTGTGTGTAGGTATAGTGCTTATAGCCAGACGGTTATAAAACAAACGTCGAAACGGCACATGAAAAACAGGCAAAAATGCTCATTTTGCGTCTTGTTTTCGCCTCTTTTTGTGTGAAATAACGATACAAAAACACTGTGTTTGTGGTGTAAAGTGGGCTGTTTTACACACAAAAGTAGTGGTGTTTGCCGCACCATTTATGCCGCATCATCAGGAAATTAATCCCCATTGGTTGATGAGTACTTGCAAGGATTTCGGTTTATAACAGAAAC
>ERZ773014.720-NODE-720-length-22100-cov-5.504241_pt1 | contig 22100 bp, 18 predicted proteins | sample MGYA00580841_ERZ773014 | MGnify/ENA primary metagenome ERZ773014 (study PRJEB29015, sample SAMEA2737989) | human oral metagenome | biome: human oral; feature: human-associated habitat; material: dental | place: China | collected 2067 ...
CTGGAGTTTGTTCAGCGTCCCCTGGCTGATACCGGTGAGCGCCTTAAAATCTTTCTTCTTCATGTCTTTATCAATCAATAGCTTAAATAACTTCTTGTAAGAAACAGCCATAGCTTACACCTCATAGTTTGAGTTGACGCGACGAAACAAAACCGTTCAAAGTAAAGTGTACCATAAAATGAGCGAGATTTTACTATATTTTGTCGCGCTCTTGTACATTTTTTATTACGATTATGCCATATGGAAAGGCCCCGCCGTGTGTTTCCGTCACTGCGGGGCCTTCCAAATATCCTATTCCGTTGTCGTCTTAATCCGTCTGAGATGCCCCGATCACAACCATCGTGCCGGTTTTCCTGTCATATGCAGACCATAATCCGGTCCCCCACCACTCTTTGCCTGCGTCGAAATAGTTCGAAAAATCATCGTTCCATCGATACACTTCAAGCGCCTGCCGATTGGGAAAGAGAATGTCGTTAAAGCGGATGAAATCCGCTTTTAAATACGGCGTTCCGTAAGGCGGTTCTAAAAAGGCATACCAATAGGGCATCGGCGCAGGGACATTGATACACACCTGCTTTTTTGATCTGTCCTCATAATACGCATGGCTCGGCGGCATCAAAAATTCTTCCGTATCGACTTTTGTCGCCACCATGTTCTCAACCTCAATGTTCACTTGATACGCGTAGGCAGAGAGCCTTCGGTTGAGTATTTGAAATGCTTCAATCACCGCAGCCTTGTGTGTTTTATAGCCTTCATAGTCCTTTCCTACAGATAGGATTACATAATCGAGAATTACCCGGTTCCATGTGGTTTTCAATAACTCGTAGGCCTTGTGTTTTGTTAACTCCAACATATTCCCCCTCCGCCATCCATGAACGCCGGTTTCACGCACGGACTCTTACTACGTTGGCAAAACATTGTCGCTCCGTTCATGACCAGAATCGAACCCAGAACCGTACACTTAGCGTGATAGCCAGGAAACCGTTGATCTACTGACTTGCTCCTGCACCTCAGCGCTCTAAAACTCTTTCCCATTCGAACTACTAAAGTGTACCCCTTGTCAAGGACACAGAGCACATTAGAAACCATTAGATTTTTGTCAGGCTGTTCTTCTTGGAACCGGCCGATTACTCAGCCGGTCCAGGTTCTTTGATTGACAGTGGATATACCCCGGTTGTGATGTACCTGTAGTATTCGTCCGGAGCCAGCTTTGCAAGCTGCCACTGATAACGTTCTGTGTTGTAGTAGTCCATCCAGTCATCGATGATACGCTTGACCTGTGAAAAGTGAGTGTAGCCATAAAGGTCGATTTCATCCTTCATGTGCCCGAAGAAGCTTTCCTGGGGAGCATTATCCCAGCAGTTTCCTCGACGGGACATCGACTGCCGTAGATTGGAATCCTTTAGGATCTGTATAAACTTCAAGCTGGTGTAGTGAAACCCCTGATCAGAATGAACTATGGTCTCTGCCTGAAGGGATATCCCATGTTTATCAATCATCCGTACAATGGTCTGAAGGACAAAATCCACTTCCAAAGACTCGCTAAGCTCATAGGCCAGTACCTGTCTTGTGTAAGCATCCAGTATCGTTGATAGATAACAGAACGTGCCATTGTACGGTATGTAGCTTACGTCTGTCAGCAGCACCATGCGTGGTCCCTTAGCAGTGAATTCCCGGTTAATCAGATTTGGCGCTATATGACTCGTGTGAGTGGCCTTTACAAGTCTCCGATAAGGATTCGCTCTGCGAATCGGGCAATACAGGCTGTATTTTTCCATAATCCGTCGAATCTTCTTGACATTCATTACCACCGGTGGATCCAGGTGTATCAGTCTCATGTAGATGCTTCTGGCACCCTTCTTGTAACCTCGGTGGTTATAAGCGGCTAGGATCAGTTCAAAGTCTGCACGGTCCTGTGTTTCTTGATTTTCACGATGCTTTTCAGCGCTTAACCATCGATAATACCCGGACCTGGAAACACCTGCCAGCTGGCACATGGTCTGTATGTCGAGCTGGTTATCCTCTTTCTGCAAAGCGGTATGAATGATCTCAAACTTAGTGGAAGCCTTTTCCATGGTTATCGCCCTTACTTGTCTGGGTGATCCACCGCAGAGATTTTTTTTAAAAAGTCGATTTCCTGATGCAGGTAAGCCACTTCACACTGCAGTCGATTGATCATCTGACGGTCAGTTAAGGCTGCTTCAACTTCCGGCGAAACATCCAGTAATGGAGCCATCCTCCTATACTTAGGTTCTCTGAATCCAAGTTTGGATTCAGCTTCACCACGTACTTTTTGAGAGATACCGACCAGACGCGATTTTCCTATGATCTCGATTGGATATCCCAAGCGGGGCAGAATCTCTCGGGGCGGTACCCCTTCATTATGGAGCCGCATGTATTCTATTTTAAAAGGAACCGTAAAGCTGAGAGTGTTCTCATCAACATAAGCGGTATACGGATTTCTTCTTAGAAAAGCGATCTCTTCCTCAGTGAATTGTCGTTTTGCCATGACGCTTCCTCCTGCTTATTCTAGCATGAAGAACTCCTGACGGTACCTAATCTCTGAATGTCCACTTCTTTTCTAAGAGAATTAAGGTAACTAAGCCCTGCGTGTCCACTTCCAATGCTTTTTAATAGCATTATGTCTCAAGCCTAATGACTAATTCTGCCGTGTCCACTTTCTGGGGTACATTTTATAAAGTGGGCTATCCTATAATGAGGAGAAAAACCTTTTTTGAAAAATTTGTCCGCTGTAACATTTTGCGGACATTTGCCTGTTATACTATCTGCACAAAGCAAAGGATGTGAGGATATGAAGCAGATTTTAATTGTCGAGGATGACAGTTTTTTGAATAAGATGTTGGCTTATAACCTGACCGCAGATGGCTATGGCGTGACATCTGCCCTAAACGCCAGAACCGCAGCTGATGCCATCCGCCAACGGGAGTTTGATTTAGTTCTGCTGGACGTCAACCTGCCGGACGGCAACGGTTTTGAACTGTGCAGGCTAATAAAGCCCCAGCACCCGGACACCATCGTGATTTTCCTGACCGCCAACGATCAGGAGAGCGACCAGATACGGGGTTATGAGGTGGGCGCGGTGGACTACATCACAAAGCCCTTTGTGATCAGAGCCTTGCAGCGAAAAATCAAAGCCATGTTCGCCATGCTGGAACACCACATACCGGCTAAAGACATTTACGACGATGGACAGCTATTTCTGGACTTTTCAGAGCAGACGGCTTCCTTAAATGGAAAGCCTCTGATTCTATCCCCGATGGAGTACAAAATGCTGAACCTGTTTCGCAGAAATCCTCGGCAAGTGCTGACCCGTGGACAGCTTTTGGAAAAGCTGTGGGATATAGACGAGAAGTATGTGGACGAACACACGCTGACAACCTCCATTAGCCGGATTCGCAGCAAGATTGAATCCGACGGAGGCGCCCCATACATCAAGACTGTTTACGGCATGGGTTATCAATGGACGGGAGGCGAGGCAAAATGAAGTTTCAAAACCTCTCGGTAAAGCGGCTGTTTGGCTGGGTGGCAATAGGACTTGTCCTCTCCATGTCCGGGATCACCATAGCCCTGTTTTTTGTGACAAAACAGACGGCGGTGCTGCTGACGGGCGGGGCGTTGCTGCTGTGCGCCCTTGTGGGGATTTTTGTACTGACGCAGGCGTTTGGAAAGCGGCTGTCGCAGTTTACCGCTGACCTGTGCCAGACCTTAGACCACATGATCGCCGGAAATGAAGTGCCCCAGCGCCAGTCGGACAGCGAAACCCAGCTTGCCAGAATCGGACACCGACTGGCAAGGCTTTACCAGATCATGCAGGAGAACCGCCGCCGGGTGGACGAGGAACGGCAGGAGTTACAGACCCTTGTATCGGATATTTCCCATCAGGTGAAAACGCCGGTAAGCAATCTGAAAATGGCGACGGACACGCTGCTGGAAAAGCCTATGACGGAGGCGGAGCGTACCGACTTTATCCGTGGAATCCGCAGCCAGACGGATAAGCTGGACTTTCTCTTTCAGGCCCTTGTGAAAACCTCCCGGCTGGAAACGGGCGTGATCCAGTTGGATAAGAAACCGGGCCGCCTCTTTGATACCGTGGCGCAGGCCATGAGCGGAATTGTGTATGCAGCAGAGATAAAAGAAATCGCCGTGGCTGTGGACTGCCCGGAGGATTTGACCTTTTCCCATGACAGCAAGTGGACATCCGAAGCCCTCTTTAACCTGCTGGACAATGCGGTGAAGTACACCCCGGTAGGCGGGAGAATCACGGTATCGGTGGTGCTGTGGGAAATGTATGCGGAGATCAAAGTAGCCGATACCGGCAAGGGCATTTCCGAAAGCAATCAGGCCGCCATCTTCCGGCGCTTCTATCGGGAGGAAGAAGTACACGATGAGCCAGGCGTGGGCATTGGTCTGTATCTGGCCCGCGAGATCGTAACGCGGCAGGGCGGCTATATCAAAGTGGTTTCGGAGCCGGGGAAAGGTTCAAAATTTTCTATCATACTTCCTGTAAAATAGAACGCGGCGGACGGCCATTTCCGGCTGCCCGCCGTAAATTTTTTTGAAATGTCCGAGCGTTGTAACATTTCACCCCGATTTTCAATGAAATTTTTTGGCCGCTGTAACATTTCACGGACATTTGGGTTTTACAATACCCTTATCAACAAACAGAAAGCCTTGAAAGGAGTTTTGAATATGAACATTTTACAGACTATCGACCTGAAAAAGTATTACGGCACAGAGCCGAACATCACCCGCGCCCTTGATGGCGTGAACTTCTCCGTGGAGGACGGCGAGTTTGTGGCCGTTGTGGGAACCTCTGGAAGTGGCAAGTCCACCCTGCTTAACATGATGGGCGGGCTGGATACCCCCACCAGCGGAACTGTGATCGTCCGGGGCGAAGAACTGGCAAAGAAGAACGACGAACAGCTTACGATCTTCCGCCGCCGCAACATCGGTTTTATCTTTCAAAATTATAACCTTGTTCCTATTCTGAATGTATATGAGAACATTGTTCTGCCGGTCGCTCTGGATGGAGACATGGTAGACAAAAAGTTTCTATACAAGATCGTTCACCTGCTGGGGCTGGAAGATAAACTGAAAAATATGCCGAACAATCTTTCCGGCGGCCAGCAGCAGCGTGTGGCTATTGCCCGTGCTCTGATTACCAAACCGGCTATCGTGCTGGCCGACGAGCCGACCGGCAACCTTGACAGCAAGACCAGCGCCGAGGTTCTGGGATTGATTAAGCGCACCAGTGCCGAGTTTCGGCAAACCGTAGTCATAATTACCCACAACAACGACATTGCCCGTCTTGCAGATCGGATTGTCCGCATTGAGGACGGCAGGATCGTGGAGTAAGGAGGTGGCAAGTTATGACATGGCCTTTTGAAAATGATACCAGTTTTATCGAGAAAAAGATTGCGAGCAGGAGTTTTCGCCGCGACAGAATGCGTAACCTCTTCGTTGTGACGGCGATTATCCTAACAACTGTTCTATTTACAGGGCTGTTTACACTTGGAGCAGGCATTACAGCGAGTACACAGCGGGCAAATTATATTTTGTCCGGCGGAGATGGACATGCCAGAATTATTGATATGAATGATTCCGAGTATGCTACGATTAGCAGTCATCCTTTGATACGGGAAATAGCATACTGCCGTAAGCTGGCCGATAGCGTGGATAACGGACAACTCTCAAAGAGAGAAACACTTTTCTGGTATTATGACGATGTTGGCATGAAGTACCAGTTTATTGAGCCAACCGTCGGACATAAACCCGTAGCAGAAAATGAAGTCATTGCAGATACCACAACATTGGAACTGCTTGGCGTGCCGGAAAAAGTCGGAGCAGAACTATCTCTGGAGTTGACGATCCACGGTCAAAAAGTAACGCGAAATTTTATTCTCTCTGGTTGGTGGAACAGTTATCCCGGCGTACAATATGGGACGATTGTTACCTCCCGCGCCTATATGGATGCACATGAGGATGAGTTGGTGAGTACTTTCTCGCAGGATCATAACGATACTGGCACAATCACCGGCATTATAAAGTTTGAAAACACAAAAAATGTGGAGAGAGATTTAGCAACGGTAATCGCAGACAGCGGTTATTCTTCCGATACGGAAGCCCCAAACTATATCAATGCAGGTGTGAACCCTCTGTATTTGTCGTTAGAAAAGTCAACCGGAACCGGTACAATTCTCGCACTGATCTGTATCTTGTCAGCATTTTTGCTTACAGGATACCTCATTATTTATAATATTTTTCAAATTTCTGTCCTGCGCGATCTGCATTTTTACGGACTGCTGAAAACCATCGGGACGACAGATCGGCAGATCCGTTCTATCCTAAGTAGGCAGGCATGGATACTTTCTTTGATCGGTATTCCGATTGGATTGGGAGGGGGCTTCTTTATCGGTAAAGCACTCTTACCCCTGCTGATTGAGCAAACGAGTTTTTCCGCAGCTTATGCAACTGTATCCCCTAACCCACTTATTTTTGTAGCCGCGGCACTATTTGCATTGCTTACAGTAAAGATCAGTATCCGAAAACCTGTAAAAATGGCAGCGAAAGTTTCTCCCATTGAGGCTCTTAGATATACAGATTCTGATACAGCTATGAAAGGTAAGAGAAAGAAAAGGATCCGCTCCGGCAATCTCCAGAAAAGAATGGCATGGGAAAATCTGGGCCGAGATAAAAAGCGGACAATTCTGGTAATCCTCAGCCTTTCTCTGAGCATCATTCTTACCAACACCGTTTTCAATTTCTCTAATAGCGTTGACCCGGAAAATGCAATTCAGAATATGATCAATTTTGATTTTTGCATTGGTCAAAGCAGCCTATTAGACTACTATCGGGTAAGTGAAGAAAGTGCATTGAGCCAGAGCTTTATTCAAGCTGTCGAGCAGCAGGATGGATTTGACTATGGTGGCTGCGAATATGGATGCAAGTCGAGCTATAAAAGTGAAACAACGAAGCAAGCATATAACCAGCAGGAGGACGGTTCCTTCTCCACATACCTTTACGGGCTTGACCCGCTCCTGCTTTCACGTGTGCAAGTGGTGGATGGAGAACTGAACATGGAAAAACTTGCATCCGGTAATTATATTTTAGAGGGTGCCTATGTTGGTACCCGGGGGGATTTAGATAAAAGCAGTCTAAATCATTCCGTTGGGGATCAAGTCCAAGTATCCTGCAATGGAATTGTTCGAGATTTTACGGTATTGGCTCACGTTGTGGCAAATGAAGCAAATACCTATGATTGGGTAGGCTCTTGTTTCTTCCTTCCAAGTGAAGTTTATGAGGATTTTACCTGCAACAATTATGTCATGAGTTACAGCTTTGATGTTTCGCAAGGCAAAGGACCCGAAATGGATGCGTTTTTGGAAGAGTACACAAAGAATATGGAACCCACCATGACTTACAAATCCAAGAGTACGATCATGGCTGGCGTAACAGACATTCAAAATATGATCGTGTCTATAGGCGGTACAATGGCATTTATAATTGGGCTTATCGGCATACTGAACTTTGCCAACACCATGTTGACCAGTATTTTTACTCGCCGCAGAGAGTTTGCTACGCTCCAAAGCGTGGGAATGACAGGCAGACAACTGCTGAAGATGCTTCGTCAGGAAGGCTGCGCCTATGTGCTTTTGGCAACCGTTGTTTCTGTCCCGCTGTCTTTGATTGGCGCCCTTCAAGTTATTCGGCCAATCTGTAAGCAGATTTGGTTTTTGAATTTCAAACTGGAGGTCTGGCCTATGCTGGTGATGCCCGTCCTGCTTCTTCTGTTCGGTTTGGCAATTCCATATATTGCATACCGATTGATAAGCCGTCAAAGTGTAACGGAGCGATTAAAGGTCGGTGAATGATCCAATGCGGCAGAAAACCAGAAAAAAACACCGCAAGGGAAAACGGATAGTTCTTTCTCTCCTTGTCCTCATCCTAACAATAAGCGCAGTCCGATTTGCGGTGAATCAGACTGCTTTCCAGGATTTTTTGCACTTTAATACAGACGTTGCCAGCATGGAGCATGGCTGGAACCTGATCCTTGTTAATTGGGAGTATAAGATACCGAAAGACTGGAAAGTAGAGCTTACGGAGCTGTCAAACGGCCAGAGTGTGGATTCACGCATTTATCCGGATTTACAGCAGATGTTTGACGATATGCGTGCCCAAGAAGTATATCCGGTCGTTGCCTCCGGTTACCGCACCGCTAAAAAGCAGCGGGAACTGATGGATGATAAGGTGGACAGTTTTCTCGCACAGGGCTATTCCAGATCAGAGGCAAAATCGGAATCAAAGAAATGGGTGGCTGATGTCGGTTATAGCGAACATCAAACAGGTTTGGCCGTTGACATCAATGCAGACGGTGTGAATTCTTCGGGACAGCAAGTGTATGTGTGGTTGGCTGATAACGCATGGAAATATGGTTTTATTTTGCGATACCCGGAGGATAAAACAGAAATTACCAAGACGGATTATGAACCGTGGCATTACAGATATGTTGGCGCAGAATCTGCTGCAAAGATTTATGAGAGTGGCCTTTGCTTGGAAGAATATATCGGTATGATGAACTGAGTAATGATGGCGGGGAAAGCGCAATACGCCCCGCTATCGTTTTCGCAAAACATATTGAAATGTCCGAGCCTTGTAACAATTCAGGAGGTTTTTCTGTCGAAAGTAGCGTTACCTCGGATATTTGTGTAATATTTGAAGTTTATAATAATCCTCAGAAAGAAGAATAGTTTGTTATCAACCTGCTGGACGACGGCAAAAGAAAAAAACCGTCGTACAGCAGACACATTTTCACGCGCTTATGAAGCGGCGACTTTGAGAAATTCAGAGCCGCCGTTGCTTTGCTCTTGCACAAACTAATGACGACTTGCAGGGACACGGTAGCCGATAGGAGATTAATTTGCCGTGTCCTTTTCTCTTTTCCGCAGTGTCCATGATCTGCACCAGTCAAAAAAAGCATAACCCCTCCGACGGAGCCGTCCGGCCTCGAATATGAACTATACCATGTAGGCAATCATCTTTATAAAACATTTCTGCGCCCAGCAGGTCCGTTGCGACTTGCTGGGCGCTTTTTGCTGTTTTCCGAGGATAAGCCCACCTCGAAAAAATTTTTTAAGGAATTTTCAAAAAGGAGGCTTTTAGCGGGTAGCGAGCGGCTTTGCGTTCGCCTTGTTAGCGGAAAAGGAGAAACCCACCTCATTCCCCAAGGATAGGGGGTGAAAAGATGGATATGATCCCCCGCAATGACTATGGCGAGCGGTGCCAGTTCGATGCTTACTGCAAGCTGGTACTGTACCATGAGGCAATCGACTACCTCCGGGAAATGCAGAGGCGCCGTGACAGGGAACTGTCATTCAGCGACCTTCCGCAAATGGAGATGGACAAGCTCTGCGTTGTAGATCATTACCCCAGTGACAGATTTACATTCTCGTCCCACGGGTATAACCTACATATCGAAAACGAGCTTGTGGCTGATGCCTTCGCCGGCTTGTCTGTTCAGGAGCAGAGTATTTTGATCCTGCATTTTGTTCTGGACTTGCCGGATCAGGAGGTTGGCCGCCTTGTTGGAATGTCTCGCAGCGCCGTTCAGCGGCGAAGGGCAAAATCATTGACCGAGCTGCAGATCAAGTTGGCCGCACTCATGCCGATGGAAGATTTCTGGGGTATTTTGAAGCGGGAAATGTACTATGGCAAGAAGTTCACCTCAAAAGGAGACCTGATTACTGCTGTTGAATCCTACATTAGGTATTACAACACAGAGCGGATCCAGCGGAAGATGCATCTGATGACACCTGCGGAATTCCATGATCATTTCGATGCTGCGGCATAAGAATACCGCCAGCCGATTATTGCTCTGACTGGCGGTAAAGAGCTTTTTAATTATTCACTGTCCTCTTGACGGGTAGCACACCATTGCGGCAGCTCCCTTCCTCTTTTCTCATTTTCCGATCCTTCCGTACCGCTTCGTGATCTCATACAGCGTCTTCACTTCCTTCTCTCCGAATTCATCCTTCAGAAGACGCCATTTCCAGTTGTTTCCGTAGGTGGAAGGAGCGTTCATCCTTGCCTCGTTTCCGTACCCCAGAAGGTCCTGCATGGGGATGATGCAGAGTCTGCTGACGCTTCGCATGGCGGCGCAGATTAGGGGTATGTGCATCCCGGCGTCGGGAGTCGTATGGTCGCAGAAATAGTCTCTGACTGCCTCCTTCTCCTCCGGCTTCAGGCCCTCGGAAAACCAGCCGGTCACCGTCTCGTTGTCATGGGTGCCGGTGTAGACCACACTGTTCTTTTCGTAATTGTGGGGAAAGTAATCCTCCGCACAGCCGGAATCTCTTGAGTCAAAGGCAAATTCCAGGACCTTCATCCCGGGATAGCCGCTGTCCTTCACCAGCTGCCGGACACTGTCCGTAACATACCCCAGATCCTCCGCGATGATCTCCCGTCCCGGGAAGGCTTCCGAGACCTTCCGGAACAGATCCATGCCGGGTCCCTTCTCCCAATGGCCTGCTCTTGCGTCCTCCGCACCGGCAGGAATGGAAAAATATTCATCGAAGCCGCGGAAATGGTCGATCCGCATCACATCATAAATATCAAAGCAGTTTTTAAGACGTTTCAGCCACCAGGCAAAACAGGTCTTTTTGTGATAGTCCCAGTCATAGAGTGGGTTGCCCCAGAGCTGTCCCACAGCGCTGAAGCCATCCGGCGGGCAGCCCGCCGCCGCGGTCTGTCGGCGGTTTTCATCCAGCTGGAAAAGTTCCGGATCCGCCCAGACGTCTGAACTGTCCAGGGATACATAGATTGGGATGTCTCCGATGATCCGTATTCCCTTCCGGTTCACGTAGTCCTTCAGCTGCATCCACTCTTCGTAAAACTCAAACTGCAGGAAACTGCAGAAACCGATGCCTTCCTCCAGGCGTTCCCGCGCCGCGGCCAAGGCTTCCGGATCCCTGAGTCTCAGCGGATCTTCCCATTCGTACCAGGGCCTTCCTCCGTTCTCTTCCTTCAGAGCCATGAACAGCGCGTAGTCCGGAAGCCATTCCGTCTTCTCCGTGAACGCCCGGAACTTCTCATTCTCTTCGATCCGGCTGTTTCTGTACGCCTTCCGGAGCAGCTCATAGCGGCGTTGGTACTGCAGCACGTAATCCACACCGCGCGGGTCGGAAGAAAGGCCGGCTTCGCGGCAGTCCGCCTCAGTGATCCATCCCTTTTCCACCAGCGTCTCAGGTGAAATGTAGTAAGGGTTGCCCGCGAAGGTGGAGAAGGACTGGTACGGTGAATCTCCGTATCCCACCGGCCCCAGCGGCAGGATCTGCCAGTAGCTCTGGCCCGCCTCTGAAAGGCGGTCCGCAAACTCATATGCTTCCCTGCTGAAGCAGCCGATCCCATATTCGGAAGGAAGGCTGCTGATGGCAAGAAGAATTCCACTTTCTCTCATACTGTCTGCTCCTTTATTCATTCGATCACCGCCAGGACTCCGAAATGGTCGGAAAGCACCGGCCCGCTGATCCCGTTCAGGACCACCTTTGACTGAAGCACCCTGTGCCTTTTTGCGGTCCAGATATAATCCAGGCGCATGCCCGTATGTTCACCGTCCCTCCATCCGTCGATGTTTCCCGGAACGGTGATGCCGCTGTCTTTTATTTCGGCATCCTCATAACTGTCCCGCCACCCGAGGTCCAGGACCATGTCCCTTCCCTCTCCGCGGATCGCTGCGGGACTGTTGAAATCTCCCATAAGGAAACTGTCAGAACCGTCCTGCGGACGAAGCTTCCTTTCGCGGAGCGCCTTCTGCAGCCGTTCCATCTGCCCCCGGAAGTTTTCCTCCGGATCATTCCACCATCCCATGTGGACGCTCAAAAAGGCAGGCCCGTCAGCGGTGCAGGCCGCCAGCGCCTTCCGGGTCTTCCAGTTGGAGAAGTCCCGGACGCCGGAAATATAGAAACTGTCCGCGCCTGTAACAGGGCGGCGGCTGAAGATGGCCAGACCCTCATTGTATTTTCCGTACCCGAGCTTCGCTCCGGTCCAGGTCCACCAGTACTCCTGCTGCAGGCCCTGAAGTTCCTCCGCCAGGACCAGCGCACAGTTATCCTCCCGGACGCGGGAGTCCGGTCCGGCCGGCACCCAATGCATGGGGAGGGGGCCGGAGACCACCGGCCTGTCCTCCTCTTCACTGCATTCCTGGATCGCCGCGGCATCGATCTCTTCTTCCTTCATAAATGCCGCCAGCGCCTTCATCTTCTGATGATAAAGTTCCGGTTCAAAGTCACTTCCATGGCTGTGAATATTGATAGTAAGCAGTCTCATAGTTCTTTCCTCTGCGTATTGAGCCAAATCTGCCCGGTGAGCAGGCTCCCCGTTCATATTTCACTCATTTTTTCCGGGGTGCTGAATTGTTACAGGATATCGTTGATATCCGATTTCAGCACGTCCGCCTTGGGTCCGTAAATTGCCTGGATGCCGTTGTCTTTCTTCACAAGGCCCATGGCGCCCTCTGCCTTCCACGCCGGAAGTTCAGCCACCTTGGAGAGATCCTTCACTGTCACGCGGAGCCTGGTCATGCAGGCGTCCACAAATTCAATGTTCTCCCGTCCGCCAAGGAGGGCGATGATACGCTCGGGCTGGCTGTTCCCGCCCGCTGCGTTTCCTGCCGCGCCGGCAGCGGGGCCTGCCTCTTCCTTGCCTTCGTCATCCATGTAGTTTCCCAGACGGCCCGGCGTAGCGTAGCCGAACTTTCCGATCATGAAATACGCCACAAAGTAACCGATCGCAAAGAAGACGACCACGCAGATCACAAAGTTTACCAGGTCCCCGGCAAGCCCTGCCTTCAGCGCCATGGGAACGCGGGTCAGGAACTCCAGGTTCCCGAAGGAATGAAGCCTGAGGTGGATAATGCCGGCCATGGCGAACGCGCAACCCTGGAGAACTGCGTACACCAAGTAGAGCGGCAGTGCGCAGAACATAAACATGAACTCCAGAGGTTCCGTGACACCGGTCAGGAAGACCGCGACCGCAGTGGAGATCATCATGGACTTGTACTTTGCCCTGTGCTCCGGCTCCACCCGGCGGTAGATCGCCAGGGCGATGCCGAGAAGAAGGCCTGTGGCGCCGATCATCTGGCCAACCTTGAAGCGGGCAGGCGTCACCGTGGTGAGGAGGTTCGTATAGGCAGCGGTATCGCCCGCGTTCTTAAAGTTGATGAGATCCGTGATCCAGGCGAGCCAAAGCGGGTCCTGTCCGAACACCTGGGTCCCGGCGTTGCTTCCCGTAAGGATCGTGTAGGTGCCTCCGAAAGAGGTATAGTTCATGGGAATGGTCAGCATGTGGTGCAGGCCGAAGGGGATCAGCAGACGCTCCAGAGTGCCGTAGATAAACGGGGCAAGAATGGGGGAGGTGGAGCTGGAGTTCGCGATCCACACACCGAAAACATTGATGCCGCCCTGGACCACCGGCCACACTACGCTTAAGATGATCGCCGTCACCGTAGAGTAGAAGATCACCACCAGGGGAACAAATCTCTTGCCGTTAAAGAAAGACAGCGCGTCCGGAAGCTTCCGGAAGTTATAATACTTATTGTATGCGTTGGCGCCCACGAAACCGGCGATAATACCTACGAACACGCCCATGTTCAGCGCGGGCCTTCCCAGGATGTCGACAAAGTAATCCTTCACCAGGATCTCTTTTCCGAGCAGCGTGTGGGTGACTGCCGTCGGATCTTTCAGCATGGCCGAGCTCACACCCAGCATGGCGCCGGTGACGACATTGATGAGACAGAAAGCAATGACTGCGGCAAAGGCGCCTCCTGCTTTCTCCTTCGCCCAGGAACCGCCGATGGCGGCAGCAAACAGGATGTGCAGGTTTCCGATGATCGCCCAGCCGATCTGGGCCATGGTATTGCCCGCCATGAGGCCGAAGCCTTCCGGGAAGCACATCGTCAGAATGTTGCCGAGACTGATCATCAGACCCGCGGCGGGCATGACCGCGATCACGGTCATGAGGGACTTGCCGAGCTTCTGCAGGAAGTCAAAGTCGATGGGGAACTTCTTTTTGGCGGAGGGTGCTGCCGCAGCTGCCTTGCCTGCCGACTGTGCGTCCGAGGGGTCCGCTTTCTGCGCATCTCCATCCGCGGCGGCTGCCGCATCCACGCTGATCTCCGCAGTCATGATCTCTTCCCCATGGCGGATCTCTCCTGTCTTTACAGAGAAGCTTCCCTCCTCTGCTCCGTCTGTCACCAGCACCGGCGTCACCGTGTTGATGCCCTTTGACTTCAGGAAGTCCATATCCGCTGTACAGAGAAGCTGGCCCGCTTTCACTCTGTCCCCCACCTTCACCTTCGGGGAGAACCCTTCTCCCTTCAGGTTCACGGTCTCAAGGCCAAAGTGGACGATCATTTCGATCCCGGCGTCAGACCGGATTCCGTATGCATGAAGGCTCTCCGGAATAGAGACGATCTCGCCGTCTATCGGGCTGTAAATGTTTCCATTCTCAGGAATCACGGCTGCGCCGTCTCCCAGCACCTTTTCCGCGAAAACCTCATCCGGCACTTCCTCCAGCGGTATCACCCTGCCATCCAGAGGGGACAGTATCAACATCCTACTCATTTCCTGCTCCTTTCTGTTCATTTCCCTTCTCTTTTTAGTGTAATTTCAAGCTGTTCTGTCTTGTCATTCTTTGCTGTAACAGGAGTCCAGCAGTTCTTTGGACGCATAATGGTTTTTAAAGAACTCCGCGCTGCCGTGGAATTCAAGTTTTCCATCTTCCCAAAGGTGTTTCAGCTCCGCAAGATACTTGCCACGGAAAAGGCGCGAAATGACCCTGATAGGAAGAAAGAACTCTTCTCCGTTGTCTTTCCAATGGTTTTTGGAGTCAAGACCGCCGTCAAGCACAACGGCATGGATGTGGGGATGGAAGTTCATCTCACTCCCCCAGGTATGGAGAATACAGATGTACCCGATATCCGCACCAAGATACTTGCTGTCTGAGGCCAGTTCCCGCAGTGTGTCAGATGAAGCGTGATAAAGGGCATCATACAGAAGCTTCTGGTTGCTATAGATTACCGGGTTCAGTTCCTCCGGGACAGTGAAGACTACGTGGAAGTATGGCGCATCCAGTACATCTTCCCGGCGGGCGTCCACCCACTTTTCCTTTGGGAACTCCTGGCACATACCATCCCGACAGCCTTTTGATACAGGCACGCCGTAGGAAATGAAAAATGTGCAGAATAGTGCAGCCTGTATTTAATAGTATACTCGTTTTACGATCTTCTTAAAACGGAGAAATGTTGTATAAAGCCTTAATTTACGGGCTTTTTGTATTCTGGCGCCCGTGGGAGCGGTATTCCCTCGGGGACATTCCGTATTTGCGGCGGAAGCGCCGGATAAAATAAGAGAAGTTGTCGAACCCGCACAGGGAGGCGATGGCACCGACAGAGTCCGGGCGCTCCCTGAGCAGATAGGACGCGTATCTGAGCCGGTAATCCGACAGGTATTCGCCGAAAGTGAATCCCGTCTCGCGGCGGAAGACCCGCATGAAGTGAGCGTCGCTGTAGTCAATAAGACTTGCGGCGTCGCTTACCGTGATCGGCTCCGAAAAGTGATTCTGGACGTAGAGCAGGACCTGCTTGATGGCGTCCTCGTAGGGGGACGGCGGTAAGCTTTCCTCGCGGATCCGATGGGTGTAGAGCGCAAAGAAAAAACGAAACAGGCTGCTGCGCACCAAAAGAGAATAGCCGTCAGGCCTCTTGCTGCAGGCATCGTCAGCCACGTCAAGGGCAGCGGATACCTCGGCGTGCATCGCGGTGTCCGCGTAGATCGGGCGGGGGAAGCGCAGGGTCCCCATCTGCAGAGGGGTCAGAATATTGCGCCTTGCCCAGTCGTTTTCAACCTGATTGTCCAAAAGGGAGAGGGGGAATATGATATTCTCGTACTCCATCCGCACGCCGGGGTCGCCGTCGATGGCGTGGAGTTCACCGGGGAGGATGGGCATGATGGAACCGGCCATGACGGGATATTTGCGGGAAGAGGCGGTCACTGTGCCGCGCCCTTTTTTGACATAGATGATCTCCATCTGGTCGTGCCAGTGCAGATCCACCGGGGCAAAGTCCTGGGGGATGGTACACAGGTAAGTGTTGTAGGCGAAACCCGGCTGCTCATGCAGCAGGGTCTCTCTGTATTGTGAGTATTCCTCGAGATTCATAAAAACGGAACCCTTCTTTGTGCCCTTCTTTGTGCTGAATTAATTAATATCATTATTGTACTATTATTTGCCATTATTCTGCAAGATTATCACACATATAAATCATTATAATGCATTATAATAAATGGAACCATTGTAAGCAGCGGAGATCTTCCGCAGGAGGCAGTAATGAATACATTAAAACTCAGAGATTACACTGGAAAAGCACTTAGCGAGTGCACGATTCTGGAACTTTACAACGCGGCGCTGGCCCTGACGCAGGACGCCTGCAGGAACAGGGGATACAACAGCGGAAAGAAGAAAGTTTACTATATTTCGGCAGAATTCCTAATCGGTAAACTTCTTTCCAACAACCTGATCAACCTCGGCATCTACGATGATGTGAAAGCGGAACTGGCCGAGGCTGGGAAAGACATTACGGAGCTGGAGGAATTTGAATACGAGCCCTCCCTCGGAAACGGCGGCCTTGGCAGACTTGCAGCCTGCTTCATCGACAGCCTTGCGACACTGGGCCTTCCCGCTGACGGCGTAGGCCTGGCCTACCACTGCGGTCTGTTCAAACAGTCCTTCGAGGACCGCAAGCAGCACACGATACCTGACTACTGGCGCAAGTGGGGCATGACCAACTGGATGAAGCGCACCGACAAGCACTATAAGGTGCAGTGCGGCGATCTGGAGCTTCTTTCCACCATGTATGAGATCGATGTCACAGGTTACGGAAGCAAGTGCGGACGCCTTCGTCTCTTTGACCTGGACACGGTCAATGAGGGACTGATCGGCTCGGGTATCGATTTTGACAAAAAAGAGATCGAGAAAAACCTGACCCTCTTCCTGTATCCCGATGACAGCGATGAGGACGGAAAGCTTCTCCGCGTTTATCAGGAGTATTTCATGGTCAGCAATGCCGCCCAGCTGATCCTCGACGAGTGCGTGGAGCGCGGCAGCAACCTGCATGACCTTGCCGACTACGCGGCGATCCAGATCAACGATACGCACCCTTCTCTGGTCATTCCGGAACTGGTGCGCCTTCTGACCGAAAAGGGCATTGAGGAGAAAGAAGCATATCAGATTGTGACTGATGTCTGTGCTTACACGAACCACACAATCCTTGCTGAGGCACTGGAGACATGGCCCAAGCACTTCTTAAAGGCTGTCGTGCCGCACCTTATGCCGATTATCAAGAGGATGAATGACGCTGTTAAGGCAAAATATGAAGAACCTTCCGTTCAGATCATCGACGAGTACGGCAACGTGCATATGGCCCACATGGATATTCACTACAGCCACTCCGTGAACGGCGTCGCGAGACTTCACACTGACATTCTCAAGGAGACAGAGCTCAACAATTTCTACAAGCTCTATCCCGAGAAGTTCAACAACAAGACCAACGGCATCACTTTCCGCAGATGGGTTATCGAGTGCAACCCTGAGCTGACAGAGCTGATCACCGAGAAGATCGGCGAGGGCTGGAAGACGGACGCCAGACAGCTTGAGCAGCTTATTCCTTACGCGGAGGATGAGACTTTCCTGCAGTGCATCCTGAACAGGAAGAACACGAAAAAACACAAGTTCTCCGCATGGCTTGAAAAATATCAGGGCGACAAGGTTGACCCCGAGTCCGTCTATGACGTGCAGATCAAGCGCCTGCACGAGTACAAGAGACAGCAGCTCAACCTCCTGTGGGCCATCGACCGTTACCTGCACATCAAGGACGGTTACAGGCCGAGAAGACCGATCACGGTATTTTTTGGCGCAAAGGCAGCTCCTGCCTATGTGATCGCCAAGGATATAATCCATGCGATCCTCGCCTTCAGCAGCATCGTGAACAACGACCCTGAAGTGAGTCCTTACCTCAAGGTCGTCATGCTTCGCAACTACAACGTGTCCATGGCGGAGAAACTGATCCCCGCATCGGACATTTCCGAGCAGATCTCACTGGCCTCCAAGGAAGCCAGCGGGACCGGCAATATGAAGTTCATGCTCAACGGCGCTGTGACGCTGGGAACCATGGACGGAGCGAACGTCGAGATCGCGGAACTTGTCGGGGAAGACAATATTTTCACCTTCGGACAGTCCTCCGAGGAGGTCATCGAGCACTATAAGAACGCGGATTACGTCGCAAAGAACTGGTATAAGAAGGACAAGAGACTTGCCGCGGCTGTGGACTTCCTGGTCAGTGAAGAGATGCTCGAAGCCGGCGACAGGAAGCTTCTCAAGCAGCTCTATGACGAGCTGCTGGGCAAAGACTGGTTCATGACATTCCCTGACTTCGAGAGTTACTGCAAGACCAAGGACAAGGCTCTGGCAGCTTATGAGGACAGAATGGGCTGGGCGAAGAAGATGGCAGTCAATATCGCCAAGGCGGGCTACTTCTCCTCCGACAGAACGATCGACCAGTACAACAATGATATCTGGCATTTGGAGAAAGACTGCTGACCGCAGGGAACAGAATATCGTGCAGAGAACCCCCCGGAGATCCGATTTCCGGGGGGGTTAACTTGCCCCATTAAGGCCTCTCTGCAATAATAAAAGTGGACCTTTTTCTCAAAGCTTTCCGCGTCCGTTGCCATGTTCAGGAAGGCACACCACTCTTCGAAGATTGCGGTCTTGTCCTCCTGCTGTGCCAGCTGGTAGTTGATATCCTGATACTGAATGGTCAGGGTATAGTAGCGATCCGTTACCCTGCAGATTCCGTCCGGAAACATGCGCTGAAACGGAATCGAATCCTGGGCGCTGCGGGGGATTCCGTCATCGCTTCTCGCTTTCCTGATAATCTGCAGAATCTCCTTTTCCTGCGCCTTACTCAAGTTCTTCGGTAGATTCAGCTCTCTTTTCCCCATTTTTCGGAACGGATTTCTCATCGTAAACAAGGGCCTTTACCTCCTTTCAGTTTTTTTTCTTCGCAGCACCGGATGCGGCCTGCAAAACATGCTCGATCTCCCTCTCAAGCTCTGCCTGACGGATCAGTGCTGCGTAATAGTTATTGGTGCGGTAGGGACGAACTTTAGGCCTTACAAACTTGGCCTCGATGAACTGCTTCGCAATCTTCTCAAGCGGCTGCCCGTCCTTTTCATACATCCCTAGGAAGAAGAACGGCAGCATGATGACCATCATGCAGATGACCGCCATGCTGGTCGTGCCGAGCGTTTTGAGCAAAAAGAAAGACGGGACACCGATCAGTGCTCCCGCCCCAAAACAGATAAGCTGACGTTTTGTCAGGTTGAAAAGAATTTTGGATTTGACCCTCGTTAAATCCCGGGGGACAGGGATATAAGCTGCCATGAAACGAACCTCCTTCCTCAGTGCGCCGAGAAAACGCTTTTTGCAATCGATCCTGTCTTGAATAAGGTAAAGCACAATAACACCGTATACCCGACAACTCCCCAGATGGAGCCAACGATGTCACTTGAGATGGTGATTCCCTGAATCAGCACTGCGTAGATACCGACGCAAATCATAATAAGGAAACCCTGAAAGCCAAGAGCAAGCATGGATTTGAGATAATTCTGCCCCGCCGCGCTCTGCTCGCGATTCCCGAAGGTCGAGAACGGAATCGGCGCCATACTGGTCATCAGGTAGATTTCAATCATTCGACCGTAGACGATTACAAAAATCACAACGCTAAGCGCCTTTATTGTGAACTGCAGTATCATGCTCTGCAGATACAGGCCAAAGAGTTCCCCCGTATCCATCCCTTCCAGGGTATGCCGCATGGTCTCTAAGGCACTTCCATTCACCGCCGTGCTACCGGAAATCAGACCGCCCGCACTGTTAATGACATGCTGTGCCACATCAAAGACCGCCATCACGATATTGAAGGTATTGCTGATGAGCGTGACTGCCACAAAGGTCTTGAAAATCCATTTGAAGAAAATCCACGTCTCAAAGTTTGCAAGGTTATTGTGGTCAATGATCATCTGAATCAGTTCGCAGCAGGCAATGAAGGTGAGAATCAGACCTGCAATCGGAAGTATGACTGACTCGGAAATATTCCGTATCAGGGAGAAGATCCCCGGCGAAAAGTTCGCCGGGGTAGTCCCCACCTGGGTTGCAATATCGCCAACCTGCGTGTTTACCGAATCAAAGAGTCCCGACAGCTGGGTCATGATGCCGTTGACAAGGATTACCTTCATCCAGGTGCCAAGCTGTTGGAGTACGTCTTCCAAAGGCTACGCTCCTTTCTGTAGTACTTTGACTGCTTTGTTGAAGAAAATTATCATTAATCCCAAAATTTGCCTTTATCTTTGTATTCAATTCACTTTTCTGTTATTATCTACTCAACAGAGTTGCCCGAGGTAATGTGTGTCGGGGACCAGGCTGGACCTCTTGGTTCAGCCTTTTATTTTACTTGTGAATTGGGGAACAACTCATCTTGAACAATAAAGCTCAACGGGAGGCGGGAGATTATCCTCGCCTCCTGTTTTAGTCAACCGAAAAGACCGGCAAGCTGAGGCACCAGAGTGATACCGATGAGGGCGACACCGCCGCCTGCCATCAGCTGCTTCATGCCCTGCGACTTGGCGCCGGGGTTATCGTTGCCGTAACCTTCCAGCAGGTTAATTGCCCCCCAGATACCGAGACCTGCACCGAGTGCCACCACGAGAGTCTGCAATACACCGACTGCGCTGTTGAAAAATGCCATCTTGTTTTTCCTCCTTTGTTTTGCTTTCATTTGCCTTCGTTTTGCTCATCATTGACCTGAAACCGTGGCTATCGTCCGGTTGAACCCTTATCCTTTATTGTTGTCTGCTGAACCGCAGTGTGTTTGGTTCCGGACGTACCCTAATCTCAGGCAGATTACCTGTCAGCCGCCATCTCTCTGGAATCCTTCCCGGGAGGCTTTACTGACGGCGTATCAGCCTTCCGTTCGGATAAGTCCGAGAGCACTGAGCCCTTGGATTTTTCCTTGTAGGCTTCCAGGAGTAACTTAAGCTGCGCATTTGTTACATCATGCGTCTCACGTCCCCAGATTGCCTTACCGGCTTTATCGATTCCGATCTTTACAGAGCGGGAAAGTCTGGTGATGCCGTACTCGGGAAGCTTCATCCATACCCCCTTGCCGAACTGATTGTCATGAATCTTTCTCGGCGAGATCACAAAGGTCTCCCAGGGTCGGGAGTCTCCCTTGTCGGGGTTTGGAATACTGACTTCCACGAGTTCCTTTCCGTTCTTTGAAGTAAAGGGTTCCCCGACGAGCCCCTTACCAAACTTGATGGTTACCTGATCCGTCTGCTCGGGAAGAACTTCATCGTGTGACACCATCTCCTCGGCTTCCCCAACAAAGTCGGGCATATCACCGGGCACTGCAAATTTTTCATCTGCCATATTGTTTTTCCTCCTTATTCCGTAGCCTCAACAACAAAAAACTCATCCTTCGGGTAAATCTTTGCTCTGGTATCCAGGAACTTCTCCATGTCGAAGGTGAGTTTCTTATCATAGTCGGCTGTTAATTTGTAATTCGGGTGCTGCGTCAAATCGTACTTCTCCGACAGGAACGGACGGACACCGCGCAGCTGTAACACGCATTTGCCGCCTTCCAGAACCGCAAGCTCATCCCGGCTCATGAGCTCCTTGCCAAGCTTCTGATAATTGGTCCCGTAGCTTGGGCTGTTGCCCCGCGTATCCGAGGTGTTGAAGGTATCGATGGTTTCCTTACCGAGTGCTTCCGAGAGTTCTTTCAGCGTTGTGGGTTCGGAGCCGCCAAGGAAAACCTGGCTGTCCATGTTGCCGATAATCGTGTCCGCGCTGTCTTTGTAGATTGCCTTTAACTGAGACCTTGCCTGCAGCACCAGGCAGGCGCTGATTTCACGGGAACGAATTGTGGCAACCAGTTTTTCCAGATTCGGAATCTGGCCAATGTTCGCCGCCTC
>ERZ773014.726-NODE-726-length-22026-cov-3.935369_pt1 | contig 22026 bp, 20 predicted proteins | sample MGYA00580841_ERZ773014 | MGnify/ENA primary metagenome ERZ773014 (study PRJEB29015, sample SAMEA2737989) | human oral metagenome | biome: human oral; feature: human-associated habitat; material: dental | place: China | collected 2067 ...
GGGCACGTATCTGGCCTGCTGGCCATGGTGCACCCCGGTGCTTTCGAATCTGCCCTGCGTAAGGCTGGCGGCCAGCAGGCCGTTGACGCCTGGCTGGCTAGCGCCAACGCCCGTCTGGCTGCCGGTACGCGCCGCCGCCGCGCCGGCATGATCGGCCGCGTGGCCCTGTTCGAGCAGATCGATGGCCGTCGCCTGGGTGAAGAAACCGAAACCCGCGACCCGCACGAGGTTGAGGCAGCTATGCTGCTTGACCCCGAGGCCCGCTTGGGTGCCGACGGTGTTTACCACGCTGGTGAGTAATAGCTACTAGCGCTTAACCATATGGGGTGGATCCGTTTAAGGATCCACCCCATATGTAGTTTGGCTATGGCTAGCTAAGCTAGGGGAGTGGATATGCCTAAAATTGTTACTCCTAAAGCTACTGGTCAGTGTCCAGTGGGAGTGGGGGTTGACCTGGTGCAGATAGATGCTTTTGCTCAGCAACTGTCTGAGCCTGGCACTAGTTTTAGTCAGCGAGCTTTTAGCCCTCGTGAGCTACGCCAAGCCCAGGCACGGGTGCGAGCTAGAGGGGCTGAGCCAAACTGGCAGGAGCTAGCCCCACACCTGGCTGCGCGTTGGGCAGCCAAAGAAGCTTTTGTTAAGGCTTGGTCCACTGCCTTGGTGGAACTTAAAGGCGCCGCCGCGCCTCAACCGCTAAGCCTGGAAAGTTTTAACTGGGATCAGGTTGAAGTACTGCTAGATGAGCAGCTACGCCCCCAGCTGGCACTACGCGGCCAAGTAGCTCAAGCAGTTAGCCAAAGTGTGGGGGAGCCTAGCTGGCTGGTGTCACTAAGCCATGAGGGTAACTGGGCCAGCGCCGTCGTAATTGCTGCTCTAACAGCGTAAAAAATTTAGCTAACCGGCTTAAACCTAAGTTGTTGAGGCCTTAGACCTAGGTTTATAGTTGACATGTAAAACGTGCTCCGGGGTCGGTGAAATTCCGAGCCGGCGGTTATAGTCCGCGACCCACCGGTACCTACTGGTGGTTGAGCTGGTGAAATTCCAGCACCGACGGTTAAAGTCCGGATGGGAGGAGGCACGCGGGTTTACTTATCTTTAGGTGACCTGCAGGCGCTGTGCGCGCGCATCCTTGTATTCCCCGGCGCTTACCGGGAGGAAACTTCCGCCGTATTCGGAAGGAATTAGATGCGAGCTTACAGGCCCTGGCTAGCAATTACGCTAGGTGTAGTGGTTTTAGTCTTCTGGCAGCTAATTTCTGTATCTGGAGCTGTGGCTGAGTATTTTTTGCCAGCCCCCACCCACATCATTGATTCGCTAATTACCTCAATTCGCCACGCAAACATGCTTGGTTACGCCTGGGTTACTCTGCGTGAAGCGATTTTGGGTTGTATGTTGGCTTTTGCAGGGGCTTTACCCTTAGCATTGGCGCTATTTCACTGGCCACTGTTTTCGCAAACTGTGCTGCCTTATGTGGCCGCAAGTCAAGCGATTCCGGCTATTGCGATTGCGCCTTTGCTGGTGTTGTGGGTTGGTTACGGTTTATTCCCGGTAGTGCTGCTATGTGCCTTTATGGTGTTTTTCCCGATCACTATCTCTATTTTGCTGGGGCTAAGGTCAATCAATCGTGATGTGATCGAGGCGGCCCGGCTTGATGGGGCGGGTGGTTTCAAAATGATTATCTATATGGAACTGCCGCTAGCTACTCCGGCAATTTTGGCAGGTTTGCGTACCGGCATGACACTGTCAATTACCGGTGCAGTAGTAGGGGAAATGACCATGGGGGGCACGGGATTGGGCATGGTTTTAGCATCCCAGCGCGACGCCGTAAATACCGCAGGTCTATTTGCCACCATCGTGGTGCTGTCAGTTATGGCCACTACTTTGCACGGTTTGATTCATGCCTGCGAAAAGCGTTCGCGCACAATCGCCGCAATTCAAAGTTAGGAAACACCATGATTTCACGTCGCCAAGCAGTTAGCCTACTGGGTTTAGCCGTAGGGGGCGTGGCCCTAGGGGCTTGCTCCTCAGGTACTGCCAGCAAATCTAAGACCGGGGCGCAGGCACTAACCATTGGCCTGACCTACACCCCCAACATCCAGTTCGCACCCTTCTATTTGGCACAGGCCAATAAGCAATACGCAGACAGTGTCAAGCTGCGCCACCATGGGGCCCAGGAAGGCCTGTTTGATGCGCTGAGCGCCGGCAGCGAAGACCTGGTTATTGCTGGTGCCGACGAAGCCGCTGTGGCCTGCTCTAACGGTTCAAACCTGGTGGTTGTGGGCGGCTACTACCACAGCTATGCGGTATGCATTATGGTGCCGGCCAACTCCTCTATCACTTCACTTGCGCAGCTGCGTGGTAAGAAGATTGGTACCCCGGGAACCTATGGCGAAAACTGGTTCGGTCTGCTACTGGCTTTGCGTAGCGCGGGACTGAGCCAAAATGACGTCAACATTATGTCTATTGGCTACACCCAGCAAGCAGCCCTGATGAGCGGCAAGGTAGATGCCATTGTGGGCTACTCCAACAACGACGCCGTCGCCCTAGAAGAATCAGGCATGAAGGTACGTAAGCTGGCAGTAGCCACCAACCCGCCACTGATTGGCGCCAGCCTGGTTACCTCCACCAAGGCTTTAGCTGCTAAACGTGACGCCCTTAAAGCCGCTGTTGCTGCCTCGGTTAAGGGGATGCAGACTTTTGTCAGCGATCCCGACGCCGCCGTGAAAGCTGCGGTCAAGTACGTGCCCGACCTGGCTGACGCCAAGCAGGCCGCCAAGGCTCGCAAGGTAGCCGTGGCTACCGCTGAGCTGATTAAGCCCAGTGGGCTCAGCGCTGATCAGATCGGCAAAATTGGTGCTAGTGAAGTTGAGGCGATGCTCAAATTCTTAAGCGAGCTGAAGGTGTTTGGCTCCAAACCGGTCACGCGCGAAAAGCTACTAGACGCCCTGATCTAGGTCGCTACTGACTAAATACCCTAGAAGCCACTAGTTAGCTGCCAGGCACACTCCTTTAAAAAGGCTGCGTGTCTGGCAGCTTTTTAGCTTGTCGGCGCAGGCGTCGAATATAGCCAATATTTGCTGGTAAATCATTAGGCAGCTTATGAGACTTGATGCTTTGCGGGGGAGAGGTTAGTAAATTAGCTTCATGCAGAGAGCTAATTACTGCTTTCATGCATTTAGCAAAAAATTTGTATTCAGTCCAGCTATCACTTCTAAGGCTAGGAATAAGTACTACAAATAGTTCCGTGCCGTCAGCAAAATTATTGGCTACTAAGGCAATCTCAGTTTGGCCGCGCTGACGCTCGTGAGCGACGATACTAATTGGTAGCAGCGCTAGTGAAGCCATTCCAAGTAACTCTGGATCAGTTATTGTGTCGATTATGTTGGCCCGAGCATTTGAGCCTTGAGCTACTATTACTCCAGTCCAGCCCTGCTGTTTTAGTAGCAGGTCGATCTTATTATCTACCAGTCTAAACTTCTTTGCTCCTAGCACATTAATTACGCACTGAATAGCGTTTTCACTCTGGCAAGCTAAAGTAAAACGCATAGCTGGATAAGAAGGGGCAATGCCAAACATAGTGGTTTTCCTCAGTCAGTACTTACACGTGAACGCACTACCCCTAAACCCATAGAGTTTAGAGCGCGCTGTAATTGTTTAGGGTTGACCTTCGCTGCCTGCGCTCCACGGCGTAGCACTCTATAGGTGTCCCCAGATTCTTCAGTGAGCATATTGGTTAGCTCAAAACCATTCTTTTCATAAAATCGCAGTCGGCGCTGACGCTGGTGCGGATTTGGGGCGCCAGGCTCGTCTACAGGTTCAATCTCTAAAAATATCGGCAGGTCACGGTTATGCTCACAAATAGCATTAAGTACACGCGAGCCATAGCCGGCGCTGCGTAGCTGATCATTTACTGCTAAAAACGCCAGGTATAGCAGGCCGTAAGCACGCTGAGAGTAAGTCATGGCCACCACGCGAGCTACCCCATCTACAGAGGTCGGCTGTTTAGGGTCAATCCACGCTAAAAACTGCGCATTTGGGCGCAAAGAAGAGACATGCAAAAACGCTAATGGAATTTGCTCATTAGGCGGAAAAGCACGCCGGTAAATACCGTGTACTTGGGCGGTTAGTGGGCCCCAAAAAGGCACTCTTACGGGTTTAAGCTGTGAAGTCATGATTCTAAAGTTTTAAGCCAGTGTGCGCGCGCTGCCCGGCCGGCAGCTGCTGCCGTAATGAAACTGGCGCGGTCTTGGTCAAGGCCGCGACCCATAGTAGATAGTTTTACCGGGCTGGTAGCCAAAGCCTCATCTAAGCCCTGGCAGGAAACAGAAATTAGACGGTGAGGCTGGCCTAGCTGGCGTGGCAGAGCCAACTGGCGGGCCTGGGATTTAACCAGTTCACCAAACTCTCCGTCCAGCTCGGGCACAGCAATGAGCGCGCTACACAGCGTAGCGCGGCTATAAGCGGTTAAAGAATGGTGCGAAATCCCCAGGTGGCGTACACGCGCATCAGCCTGAGATACACGCAAGGCGGCAATCGGCTCACCTGCTAGCACCGCAGTGGCGTTAAGTGCATCGGCGCAAGCTACCCCGGAAAACCCCCAGGGAGTGTCGCTACCCAAATTGCCTGGCCCTTGGGTCAGCACAATTATGTCTGCGCCCAGTACATGGCGCGCCGCTAGCAGGCCGTTATGTAGCGAGACTGCCTCTAAATCGCCGCCCCAAGACTGTCCTGTGGCCACGCTCCCAACTAGCCAGCCGGCCTGTTTTAACCCAAAAACGCTGCGCGAATAAGGCAGTGGCAGCGCGGCGCCGTCGCTCATAACATAAGCGATTTTGGGTAGCGGAGCTTGAGATGGATCCTCATCTACCAGCGGGCAGCGTGCCCCGGCAATTATGGCCGGCAGGGCCGAGTGTAAATCGGCCACCACCACGGCGCCACCTGCCAGGTCTAGCTCAGTGTTTAATAGCTGGTGGTGGGCTGTGCCCGGCTCATCAACGCTGGTAACTAGCTTTTGGTTAGGCATGTAGCGGGCTTTAACCAGGTGACCAGCCGGTTCGACGTCGTCGTTTAGCTGGTCTAGACGGGCCCCAACCATAGCGTGCCCACCTGTACCAAGTGAGCGAGCTAAGGCAGAAACCTCAATGCGCACCCGCTCACCAATCTGGGCCTGGCCAAACAGGTCCGTATATAGCAGTGCTTTTACTTTTTCACCGGGTAGATAAACACTGGCGTTAGTTGGGGCGGCTTCAATCCGCACCCAGACCATAGCGCAACCACCCCAAGTGCTATGCAGTTGTTCAACTACACCATCACGCCACATCATGGCTGTAGCCTACCTGTAGGCTAAAGGCATGAGCCAACCAGTCAGTGTTGAGGAGAGAGTGCTTAACCTGCTGTTAGCGCTGTCTGAGACCCCGCGAGGACTGACCTTACGGCAGATAACTAGGCAGGTGGCCGGCTATGATGCGGCCACACAAAGCAGTGTTGAGCGTAAGCAGGTGCGCAGATTTGAGCGTGACCGTGCCACACTGCGTGAGGTGGGGATAGTAATCAACTCCGAAGTTGACATCGATAACCCCACCAACACTCATCCCCATAAACGTTACCTACTTGCCTGCGCTGGTCAATGCCCACAATTGCCAGTCTTAGCGCCCGCGCAACTGTTGACGTTAGAACTAGCCACGCAGCTGTTTAACAGCGGTTTTATTGGTACGCGGCTAAGTATTGTGCGAGCCAAACTAAAGGCCTATTACCCCTTATATAACCGCGTGTTTAAGGTTGTGCCTACGCCCGGCCCGGAGCTTAGCCAGGAGGTAGTACGGGGCTTAACTAAAGGCGCCCAGCTGGAATTTGCCTATCAGGGCCTGCATGATCGCAGCCCACGCCAACGTCTGGTGTGGGGCGCTAAGTTAAGTGTGCGTGAAGGTGGCTGGTATCTTGACGGTTTTGATCAGCTAGCTCAGGCCTACCGGCGTTTTCGCGTTGATCGCATAGTGGGCCAGATACATGCCCTGCCACTATCGGAGGTTGAGCAGAAAGAACCAGTGCCAGATAGTAGACACTGTCAAGCCGTGCTTTGGTTGGCACCAAATAGCGCCTGGCAGTTAAAAGCCCGCTCTCAAGCGCTAGGGCACGATCGTTACTTACTGGACTATCACCCAAGTGATCAGCTGCAATTAGTGTCTACGCTTAGCTCTTTAGCAGAGCAGGCCCTGGTACTTGAGCCAGCTGACCTAGCCCAAGCAGTGCTAACTCGTTTGCAGGCCCTAGAGGCTATAGACCCTAAACTTCCAGCTCGCGATGAGGGGGCAATTAGCCCAGCTAAAACCCAAAGCACTAAGGTCTACCCGCCCACCTCCATAGCTGTGGCCCGCATGTTAGCCCTGGTGCAATGGGTTAAAACGCACCCGGGGCAAAGCTTTGACAGCTTAGCTAGTCACTTTGGGGTTAGCCCGGAGCAGATCCGTAAAGACATAGATAGCTTGAGCCTAGTGGGCGACGATCATATGCCCTGGCAGGGGCTAGATTTTGATTTTACTGATTTAAGCAACGGCAAAGTAACCCTCACTCAAGCTGGGGGATTAGCTAATCGGCTGCATTTAGATGAGCTTGACCGCGAGGTTTTGGCTTTGGCCCTGGCAGCTTTAGAAGCTGGCCCCTGGAACACTTACGTCCACCAGCTCAGCCAGTTATTGCAGCTAAGCCCTAATATCCAGGCCGGTACGCAAGGAGCCGGCACTACAGCCCCGGACCAAGTTTTTACCACGGTACTAGAAGCTCTCACGGCTGGGCGCAGCCTAAAGCTAAGCTACGTCGACGCCGCCGGGGTCAGCTCCCAGCGCAACGTGGACCCCTGGTGGCTAGTTAGTGACGGCGCCCTACTAACGCTGGTGGGCTACTGTCATGGATCCAGGGCTAAACGCCGCTTCCGACTAGAGCGCATTAGCGCGTTAAGCCTAGGCGATCAGGTGCGCAAAGCTGCCCCGATCCCCAACACCTTTGCCGACAAACGTCGTCGCAGCCGGAGCCAAAGTTGGGGACGCACAGCCCAAACAGCCACTTTACGCATCCGCCCTAGTGGAATTTGGCTGACGCAAGTAGCTAAAGCAAAACAGGTTATTTATAACCAAGACGGCACTATCAGCGTAGAAATAATTGGCCGTTCCCAGGCATGGCTAGAGTCTGTGGTGTTACGCGCAAGCAGTGAGCTAATAGCTGTAGAACCTGCCACATTGTTAGAAAAAGTCAGTGTTCGCGCAGCTAAAGCCCGAGCTAACTATGCTCAAAGCGTGAGCGTAAAGACGTGAATCTGCCCGGTTCATGGCAAGATAATAGGTATATGGGTTTGCTGTGGCTAGCCCCGATTCTTAGATCGGCTGGTAAAACGGTAAACTTTTCCCCGTCCGTACATGAATTTTCATGCCAAGTCTTTGGAAGGCAGGCTCACTATGGGAGCATTTCGCCCCTGGCACTGGATCGTAATCATCGTCTTGTTGATTTTGCTATTCGGCGCCAACAAGCTGCCGGAGATCGCCGGTAGCCTCGGCAAGTCGATGAAGGTCCTCAAGAAGGAAGTTAAGGAACTCAAGGAGGAGGATGCTCCTGCACAGAAGCAGGCGCAGATCGCTCCTCAGGAGGGTACCTACTACACCCAGCCTTCCCAGCCTCAGGCCGCTCCTGAGCAGCAGGGTGAGGCTAAGTGACGCATAACTGACTAAGTGCAGGGTAGGCCGTGGGGTCTGCCCTGCACACTTAGTACAGTTTCGATTTTGTAGAAGGAACACAGGTGGCTGAGGACACGCCCAAAAAGAAGCGTTTTAAGCTACGTAAGCGTAAGGACAACCCGGAGGCACGTATGTCTTTGGGAGCGCACCTGCGCGAGGCGCGCAACCGTTTAATTATTGCTGCCCTGGGTGTGTTAGTTGGAACCGTCGTGGCCTGGATCTTTTACGACCAGGCTTTCGCGGTGCTGACTAATCCGCTGGAAGTGGCGCGCGCTCACGGTCACAATGTCACCGTTAACTTCGGTACTGTGCTGTCTTCTTTCGACATTAAACTGCGTGTATCTATGTGGGTGGGCTTTATTGGTTCAGCCCCGCTGTGGATCTACCAGTTTTGGGCGTTTGTGGCCCCGGGACTGCTGCCTAAAGAGAAGCTACTGGCGCTGGGCTACGGCCTAGCCGGGCTGGCTTTGTTTGTGTGTGGTTGCCTGCTGGGTATCTGGCTGATTCCCCACGCTGTGGATGTGCTTACTGGTTTCATCCCGACTTCTTCTACCGGATACATGGACGCTAGCCAGTATCTGTCTTTTGTGACCCGTCTGTTGCTGGTTTTTGGTCTGGCTTTCTTGTTCCCTGAAATGATGGTGGGGCTAAACCACCTGGGTCTGATTAAGGGTAAGACCATGCTGCGTGGTTGGCGTATCGCGGTGGTCTTTGTCTTTATTTTTATGGCTATCGCTAACCCGCTGCCTGACCCCTGGTCCATGATTTTCATGGCGCTGCCGATTTGTGCGCTCTACTTTGGGGCTTGCGGTATTGCAATAGTGCGAGACAAGCGTCGCGCTAAGCGTATGGCTGAAGAAGATGCCGCCCTTGATGCTGCCCTGGCTGCCCCTAGTGCTGCACAGATTGGACCGGCCAACAGCTAATGCGGATAGTACTACTTGGTAATAAGGCGGCTGGTGCTGGTAATGGCCTAGCCGCCTACCGCTATCTGATGCGTAGATTCAATGCGCTTGAGCATGATGCGACGCGTCTGGGAGCTTTCGATTTTGTAGATGTCACTGGCGACAATCTGGTGGCATCGCTGTCACGTCTAAGCTCTTTGGAAATAGGTAGCTATGACCTGCTGGTAGTGGCTGGGGGAGATGGCACAGTCACCTTGGCTTTGGATGCGGTGGCTGACACAGATGCGGCTTTAGCTATTATTCCGGCAGGTACTGGTAACGACGGCGCCCGTCACTTTGGTATTACCGACTGGCGTCGCAGCGCCGATCGATTACTAAACAACCTTAAAGCTGGGCATCTAAACACGGTTAAAACGGATCTGATTAAAGCTACCTTCGCAGCCGATGACAGTAGGCAACGCTGGGTGCTGAGCGTGGTAACTGCTGGTGTGGACGCAGCTATTAACCAGCGCGCTAACAACTATGACTGGCCGCGTAACCGGGGTAGGTATGTGCGCGCAGCAGTACGAGAATTTGCCACGCTTAAGGGCTACCACTACGAGCTGACCCTAGACGGCGTCAAGCTACCGCCCCAGCGTTTGCACCTGGTGGCTTTCGCTAACACTTCCTACTATGGCGGAGGCATGCACATTGCCCCGCAAGCCAGTGCCACTGATGGTCAGGGCACCTTGGTGAGCGTAGATCCGGTGGCGCGCTTTACGGTGCTGCGGGTATTTCCCCGTATTTTTTCCGGCACCCACGTAAACCACCCGGCAGTGCACATGACTAATGCCACCGCACTGACTATCGATGGCCCAGATTTACCGCTGCTTTATGGCGATGGTGAACCCCTTGGCCGCGCCCCGGTGACCTTGGAAGTAATTTCTGATGCTTTAACGCTGGTTGATAACTGGAGTAATAACTAATGGGATCTTCTCCGGCTGAGCGCTATGCAGCCGCACGTGCCCTAGCTAAGCACGAGGCTACGCGCCTGGCTCGTTTTGAAGCGCAATACGATTTTCCGCTTGATGATTTTCAGCTAGAAGGCTGCCGAGCCCTGGAGGCTGGCAAGTCCGTGCTGGTGGCCGCCCCTACCGGGGCTGGTAAAACCGTGGTGGGGGAGTTCGCCGTCTACCTGGGGCTTATGAGTGGACGCAAAACTTTCTACACCACCCCCATTAAGGCTTTAAGTAACCAAAAATACCTGGACCTGGTGACCCGCTACGGCCACGACGTCGTCGGCCTTTTAACTGGAGATAACTCCATTAACCCCCACGCACCCATAGTCGTAATGACTACTGAAGTTTTGCGTAACATGCTCTACACCGGCTCGGCGGACCTAGAAAACCTGGCCTATGTGGTGATGGATGAAGTGCACTACCTAGCTGACCGTTTCCGTGGGCCGGTATGGGAAGAATCTATTATTCACCTAGAGGCCAGCGTGCAGGTAGTGGCCCTATCGGCAACTGTTTCAAATGCAGAAGAGTTCGGCCAGTGGCTAGAAGAAGTTCGTGGACACTGTCAGGTAATTGTTAGCGAGCACCGCCCCGTGCCGCTTAAACAGTTCATGATGGTGGGGCGCAAACTATTTCCGCTCTACAGTCACGAGGATGGTAGCGGCGGCGTCATTAACCGTGATCTAACCAGCGCTTTGCACCGGGCCCGGCGCGCTCAAGGCGGCTATAAGCGCCCACCGCGCCCCGGGCGTTTCCCAGCCCCGCCCTCGCTTACCCCACCGCGTCGCTCAGTTGTGATTGAGGCGTTACGCCAAGCCCACATGCTGCCGGCAATCGTATTCGTGTTTTCCCGCAACGGCTGTGAAGAAGCAGTTTCCCAAGCCATGAATGCGGGCATAAACCTGACCACTGCTGAAGAAGCTCAGCAGATCAGAAGGATTATTCAAGCCAATACCGCCCAGCTTTCCGGGGCGGATCTGGCTGCAGTGGGTTTCCACAGCTGGGCTAGCGCCCTGGAACACGGCATTGCCGCCCACCACGCCGGAATGCTTACGGCTTTTAAAGAAACTGTTGAACAGCTCTTTACCCAAGGCCTAGTTAAGGTGGTTTATGCCACCGAAACCCTGGCCCTGGGGGTCAACATGCCCGCGCGCACAGTGGTGCTGGAATCTCTACGTAAATGGGATGGCCAAGCCCACAGCCAACTAACCCCCGGCCAGTACACCCAGCTAACTGGGCGAGCTGGTAGGCGCGGCATTGACAGCATCGGTTACGCCGTCGTGCTGGGAGCCGGGCAGGTAGAAGCCCAAACCGTGGCCTCACTGGCCTCTAAGCGTTCCTACCCGCTCAAGAGTGCTTTCACGCCTAACTACAATATGGCGGTCAACCTACTTGCACGCACCAACTACAATGTGGCCCGCGATATTTTAGAGTCCTCTTTTGCTCAGTTCCAAGCTGACCGGGCGGTAGTGGAGCTAGCCGCGAGCGCCCGTAAAGCCCGCGCCAAAGCTGATAACTTCAGCTTGCAAATGCGCTGCTCGCATGGGGACTATCCCAGCTATGCGCGGCTGCTGCTGGATATTTCAGCCGGCGATAAAGAGCTCAAACAGCTTATTAGCGCTGATGAAACCCGCTATTTAACCTCCCAGATGCGTGCTTTGAAACGTGGGGATGTGATTTTGCTGCGCGTGGGGCGTCGTTCGCGTCATGCGGTGGTGCTGGAGCGGCGCCAGGATGCGGCGGGCTTGCCGCTGCTGAGCATTGTGGATGAGACCGCTAAGGTGCAGGTGCTCACTCCGCTTGAGCTTAAAGGCCCGGCGGTGGTGCTAGGTAAAATGCAGCTTGGTCATAGCGTGGAGGCACGTAACCATAGCGCCCTTAAGAAAACTGCCGCGCGTCTATCACAGCTGGTGGCTGGCGGGGATTTAAAGCCCGCTAAGCTGCGCGCTAAGCAGTCGGTGCGCACCAAGCAGCTACGCGTGCGCCTTGACCAACTGCGCAGTCAGTTACGAGAGCACCCTTGTCATAGCTGTCCTCATCGCGAGGAACACGCGGTGGTGGGACGTAAATGGGCTAAAGCTCAAAGGGAAGCTGACCGCATTAGTGCCCGCGTGCATGCGCGTACTTCTTCAATTGCCCGCACTTTTGAGGCGGTGTGTAAGGTACTAGAGCACTTTGGTTACTTAGAGCGTGAAGCAGACCAGCTACGCCCAACTGCGCGCGGTAAGTTGTTGGCGCGTATCTATGCTGAACGCGATCTGCTGGTGGCCCAGTGCCTGGTTAATGGGGTGTGGGCTAACCTGTCTCCCGCACAGTTAGCTGGGGTTGCCTCTAGCTGTGTGTTTGAGCCGCGTATTGGTTCCAAGGTGGCTTTTAGCGACGGCACTTTGGGTAAGGCTCTGCGTAAAACCACGGATCAGGCCGAGCAGATTCACGTGCAGGAACTGGCAGTGGAGCTAGCGCGCAGCGGGGACGCCCAATGGGATTTAGCTGAGGCCATTAACGCCTGGGTGAGCGGAGCTGATCTTAAAACGGTCCTGGCTTTAAGTGAAATGGGCGCTGGCGATTTTGTGCGCTGGTGCAAGCAGCTTTTGGATCTGGTACGCCAGCTGCGCTCTTTGGCTTTGGATGGGCAGCTGGAGACTATTGCGGTAACTGACCTGGTGCGTTTGGAAGCCGGGTTGAATAGGGGAGTAGTGGCGTGGTCAAACGTATAAGCCTGCCTGGCTTGGCCGCGCCGGGCGGGGCGAAGCCTTTTTTGGCTTTGTGTCTTTTGGCTTTGGCCCTGGGGTTAGTGGTTGCCAAGTTTTTTTACACCTCCGTGTGGGCGGTGCCTATTGGTGGCATGGGGGCACTGTACCTGATTACCCGCGAGCGCGCCGGTAGTTTCCGCCTGGGTTTTTGCTACGCAATTGGCCTGTTTGCGCCCTTGTTTCAGTTCACCCAGGTGTCTATGGGCAATCCGCTGGGCTGGGTAGCGTTAACTATTTTTGAGTCACTGTATTTAGCGGTGTTTGCTTGGCTGTGGGCGGCAGTTAGTGGCACGGCCTGGGTGCGTGAGCATCTGCTTAGTGGCACCGTGATTTTTGCGTTTTTGTTTGCCGGCTGTGAGCAGCTACGTTCTAGCTGGCCGCTGGGTGGTTTTGCGTGGGCACGCCTGGCCCAGTCGCAGATTTATTCGCCGCTGCTGCCACTAGCTAGCTGGCTGGGTTCTAGTGGCTTAACGTTTGTGGTGGCTTTGCTGGGTGCGCTGGGTGCTTTGGGGCTGGTGAGCTTGTTGCGTTTGCGCCTGGAGAAGGCGGTAACGGCGCTGGCTTTAGCGGTTTTGCTGGGGGTTGGGCCTACTTTTATTGAGCTACCGACCGCAGCCCAGGCGGGCACGCTGCGGGTGGGGGCAGTGCAGGGAAGTATTCCCGGTAAGGATCCAACCCAGGCTTTTAGTCGGGAAATGCTGGTGACTGGCCAGCATGTGGCGGGCACGCGAAAGCTACAGGACGAGGTTGGCGCCGGTGGGGTAGATGTGGTGTTGTGGCCGGAAAATTCAGCTGATTTAGATCCACGCTCTTACCCGCAGGTGGCCGACGTGGTTACGCAGGCCAGTGAGGATATTAAGGCCCCAATTGTGGTTGGGGGTGTGCTTTACGACGACGGCGCCTCCAGCCGCTATAACGACATGATCGTTTGGAATGGGGCTGATGGGGCGGGAGAAATCTACCGTAAACACCACCCGGTACCTTTTGGGGAGTATGTGCCTTGGCGAGGTACTTTACGTAAAATCACCAAACAGGTTGACCGCATCGGCACCGATATGCGTGCAGGCAGTGGCTCACACACTTTGACTTTTACTACCCGCGATGGGCGTAAAGCTAAGCTGGCTGTGGGTATCTGTTTTGAGGTGGCTTATGACAATGAGCTACGTGCCGGGGTGCACCAGGGCGGGCAGGCCCTATATATTCCCACCAATAATGCTTCTTTTGTGGGCTCTGATGAGTCGCGCCAACAGCTGTATATGGGCCGCCTGCAGGCAGTCATTCATGGACGAGCCGTAGTGCAGGTGTCTACTACCGGTATTAGTGCCACGATCGGCCCTGATGGGCAGATCCGTAGTATGGCTAAAAGCGGCACTCAGATGGCTATTGTGGATGATCTGCCTTTGCGCCGAGACATTACTATTGCTGACCGCTGCGGCGGGCTCATTGATGGCTTTTTAGGTTTTGGATTCGTAATTGTGGGCTTAGGTTTTGCGTTCGCAGCGCCGATCTTAAAGAAGAAAGTTAAAAGTAAATAGTTTCTAGTGATCCGATTCAGGTTTACCACAGTGGTGGTATTCTCTTAATGCGGGTGGCAAGCTGCCGCCGTATCCCCTAATAAAGCGGCTTTGTGCCCTGCCCTGGTTTTAAGGAGCCTTCATGCGTTCAGTTGTGCTTATCCCTACCTACAATGAGATAGATTCCCTGCCATCTGCTCTTGATCGCGTACGCAGCGCAGCTGTGCAGGCACATATTTTGGTGATTGATGACAACTCTCCTGATGGTACCGGGGCTTTAGCTGACGCCCGCGCTCAGAGCGATGACCACATCCACGTACTGCACCGCACTGAAAAGAACGGTCTAGGGCCGGCCTATCTAGCCGGTTTTAAGTGGGCGTTAGAAAATGACTTTGAACTAATCATTGAGATGGACGCCGATGGTTCCCACCGCGCTGAGGATTTAGCGCTGCTAATTCAGCGCGCTGAGATGGCGGACAAGCCGGATCTAGTGATTGGCTCACGCTGGATTAGCGGCGGGGCTACACAGGGTTGGTCGCAAAAGCGTGTATTGCTTTCGCGCGCGGGAAACGTGTACATCAACCTAGCCCTGGGGCTAAATGTGCGTGACGCTACCGCAGGTTTCCGTGTTTACCGCGCCGATCTGCTACGCCGTATGGATCTAAATAAGGTTGAGGCACTGGGCTATGGTTTCCAGGTCAACATGACTTTGTTGGTAGACCAGGCAGGCGGGCGCATTGTAGAGATGCCTATTACTTTCCTTGAGCGTGAAGCGGGGGAGTCCAAGCTTTCTGGCGGCATTTTCACTGAGGAACTAAAGCTGGTTACCCGCTGGGGCGTAAAGCACCGTGGCAAGCAGCTACGCCAGGCGCTAGGTAAACTGCGCAAGTAAAGCAAACTGCACAAGTAAAAAGGTTGCTGCCAGCTTGAAGCTGGCAGCAACCTTTTTATCGGTATTTGTCTCAGAAAGACTGACGGTAGCTTTCGCCGCTACGCAGCATCTCTAGGCGCTCGTTTAGCAGCTCTTTGAGCTCTTCCTCAGTGCGGCGCTCAAGCAGCATGTCCCAGTGAGTACGCGGAGTCTTCTTGGGCTCTTCAGTTTCAGGCTCATCTCCGCCACGCAGCAGGGCCTGGTTACCGCAGTTAGAGCATTCCCAGGTGGGAGGAATGTCAGCCTCAATGGCCATGGGGATAACGGTTACGTGTCCCAAATCGCACACGAACGTAATGTTCTGGTGGGCGGCGAACTCTACATTGTCTTCAGATTCCATTGACTTAGAACCAATGGTCATGCCTCGTAGCGCGCGATCCGCCATCTATAACTCCTAAAAGTGGGTATATCTACGCCAGGTTACAACCGTTGGTGGCGCAGACTTATTCCAAAAAACCTTCCCTATTCTACCAATTTTGTTTTAGCTCTTGGGGCTAGCTACTGCTATGGACCATACTTGGAGCTATGGCAAAGCGCATTGGTATCCTTACAGCCGGTGGCGACGCACCCGGCTTGAACGCTGCAATTCGAGGGTTTGGCAAGTCTGCCATTGGTAACTATGGCTGGGAGCTGATTGGTTTCAAAGATGGCCTACGTGGTTTGGTAGAAAACCGTTCTGTAGTGCTAGATGCCAAAGCCCTATCTGGCATTCTTACTGTTGGTGGCACTATTTTGGGCACCAGTCGTGACAAGGTCCACCGCATGAATGTCGATGGCCAAGTACGTGACATGATCCCCACCGCCGTGCAAACCTATAACGACAACCAGCTAGATGCCCTGGTGATGCTAGGTGGCGGGGGCACCGCAAAGAACGCGCGGCGCCTGATGGAAGCAGGTCTAAACGTAATCCACCTGCCTAAAACTATCGATAATGACATTGTCCAGACTGATTCTTCCTTCGGTTTTGCTACCGCATTAGAGATTGCCACTGAGGCTTTGGATCGTCTGCACTCGACGGCGCACTCGCACCACCGCATTATTCTTACTGAAATCATGGGGCACCGAGCCGGCTGGTTGGCTTTGGGGGCAGGTATTGCCGGGGGAGCGGACGTTATTTTGCTTCCCGAAATCCCCTACAGCGTGGATGCGATTGTTGAAAAGATTAACCGACGCCGCGCCCATGGCTCTACCTTCTCTGTTATTGCCGTGGCCGAGGGGGCTATGAGCACCCAGACTGCAGCTGAGCTAGAAACTTTGCGTTCAATCGTTAAGGATGCTTCTTCACCGGAGAATAAGGCTCGCGCTAAGCAACACGTTAAGGAGCTTGAGGCCGCTCAGCGCGCCAATATTTTCACCCTGGCTGAGCAGCTAGAACAGGCCACCGGCCTGGAGGCGCGCGTGTCTATTTTGGGCTATGTGCAGCGCGGCGGCGTACCCTGTGGAGCTGACCGTCTGCTAGCTACGCGCCTTGGTAGCGCTGGTGCGGCTGCCATTGAAGCTGGACGCTTTGGGGTCACGGTGGCAGATCGTAGCCACGGCACTCAGCTGGTTCCGCTTAAGGATGTAGCCGGCAAGGTTAAGTATGTGCCTACCAATCACGAGTGGATCCGTGCTGCCCGTGAAGTTGGCACCGCCCTGGGCGACTAGACGTTACTAATTATCTGCAAATCCTGTAGAAACAACACATAAGGTGCGTAAGCGAGATATGCTTACTCACCTTATGTCATTTATGGTAGCTAACCGAGTCGCTAACTAGCCTCACTAAGGCCGGATGCATTACTAGCTGGCAAAACCTTGAGTGCGCAAGTTACTAGACGGTGTCATTGAAGCTAGTTTTCTAGGTGATCTCTGCCTTAGAGGTGGTAGCTCATAATGGTTAGGTCCAAATCTTGGTCAAATTTGGTGCCAGCGCGCGGAATAACGCATTCGAGCTTAAAACCAGCTTGTGAATGCAGCTCAACGGAAGCAATGTTTCCAGACTCAATAAAAGCCATCATTAGCTTGTCTCCAGCAGCTTTGCTGGCAGCTAGGAGAGCAGCTAATAGCTGTTTGCCCAGGCCTTGGCCGCGCGCAGAGGCGCGGATATAAATCGAGTTTTCTACGCTGTGCTCATAGGCTTCATAGGCACGCCATTGTTCAGCGGTGGCATAGCCAAGCACCTGATCATTCTCATCAACGGCCACCACGGCAGTGCCGCGTTCTAGCGCCGGCTTTAGCCAAGCGGAAGCGTCACTGGGCAAAATTTGGTGGCTAGTCCAAAGGGCAATGCCAGTGCGCGCAGCTTCATTGCGAATCTGACTCATAGCGATAGCATCAGCGTATGTGGCTTTACGGATGATCATAAGCAGATAATAACGCCCCTATCGTAAACGCCGATAATGTACATTATGTCATTTTTGCTGGAAGGGGTCTTCCCTAGTCTGGCTCTGTGCGCCTTAAATAGCTGCTTACTGCGTAAGCTTTAGCTATGGATTCAAACTGGGATCAAGCCGTAATCCCTAATGCACAACCTTTCCCTGCGGCGCTGTTCATTGGTGACTCTGTAACCACCGGCTGGCAAGCTATAGAAAAACCAACCCAGCGCTGGACTAGCTTGCTGTGCCAAGCACTGGGCTGGCGCGAAATAAATCTAGGCATAGATGGCTTAGGTTTCTTCGCCCGGCGCGGCCCGGCGCTTCCTGACGGCACTCGCGCGCCCGCTGTAGCCAATACTGAGCTACTTAAAGCCGCCGTAAGACTTCAGTCCCAGGTAATTTTTGTCAGCCTTGGTTTAAATGACGCCGCCTTTTTACCTAGTCACGCCGCCCAGGTTCGTAAAGCTATCTGGGCTGATCTAGAATTCTTGCGCACTTGCGGCCATGCCAGTGTGGTGGTTTGCCCCTATTTCCCTACCCTAAACGGCTCACGTTTCAACGCCGTCAACACCATGATTGCCCAGGCTTGCAGTCAGCTGGATCTAATCTTTACCGATTGCCTTACCGAGGCTATCGCCACCAGTACCGAGCCGGCCCGTCTAGCTATTGATTCAATGCATCCAGCCACCCTGGGACACGCTCTAATGTCCCAGGCCATGCTTGATTTCCTAGCTAAACTAGCGCGCTAACAGTCATGGTCTGGATTGAAACTGGCCTGTAATGCTGGCGACCCCGCCTAACCTGGAGGCGATAGGTGGCTTTTAAGGGGTTAGTTCTGTCAGGACTACTCCCCCAATTTTGACATAAGGTATACAAGGCTTAGTGATTTCAGTAGCATATTTTGTGCCCTGTGACCTTATTTGGTTTATAAGTAACGCCTAAAAAATCTATACGTTCAGCTAATCAAATCGGCTCTGACCTGCATAAACGCTTTTTAGGCGCTACACTTAAGCAGGTACGGATTTAAAACCATAGAAGGTTGCCATGTCTAGCTCCGAACGTAAACCTACGCTTGCTGATGTAGCTAGTCGTGCTGGGGTCTCTCCCACCACTGTTTCGCGTGCTTTAAATGGGCGCGGCTACGTGTCTCGAGCTATGCAAGAACGAATCGATGAAGCTGTCGCTGAGCTGGGGTATTTAACCAACCACACGGCTAGGACGCTGCGTGGTAAAGCCACCCAAACCGTGGGGTTGATAATCCCTACCCTGGCTATGCCGTTTTTTGGCGAGCTGGCGGTGGCCGTAGAAAATGCACTAGCTAAACGCGATTATCGGATGCTGGTGTGCAACAGCCTGGGTAAACCAGAGCGCGAAAAAGAATATTTAGATCTTTTATTAGGTCAGCATGTAGATGGCATTATCTCCAGTGCTCACAACGAAAACGTATGCGACTACTCGACGCTGGATCTGCCAGTGGTCTCCATTGACCGCAACCTACACCCCAGCATTCCGATTGTGCGCTGCGATAACTACGACGGCGCCCGTCAAGCCACCCAGCTGCTGCTAGATCGTGGGGCGCGCCGCCCTGCCCTACTAACCTCCAGGATGGGTCCGCATAACTTGCGCGAAAAAGGCTACCGCCACGTGCTAGAGCAGGCCGGGATTGAGCCGTTAGTAATGACGGTCAGCTTCAACACGCCCCAGCGGGTGCTGACAGAAACTATTCGCCGTCAGTTAGATGCTCACCCGGAAGTTGACTCAGTTTTTGCTACCGATGATTTACGTGCGGCCACCGCCTACGAGTGGGCGCTGCAGCATGGTTTTGAGATCCCTGATGACTTCAAAGTGATTGGCTTCGATGGCACCTTCGCCATGCGTCAGGCTATGCCTTGGCTGTCTACTGTAATCCAACCCATCAACCAGATGGCCCAGCACGCCGTGGAGCTTTTAGTTGAACAGGTAGATTGCCTCGATCTTCAACGCGACCAGTTCCCCGCAGACATCATCGAGCTACCAATTAAACTCTATCGCGGCCGGACCGTTTAAAACTTTGGCGTTGCTAGCCTAAATAAAAAATTAGCGCTACACCAAAAAAACTGGGGGCCCTAACCTCATCGGTTAGGGCCCCCAGCTAGTAGCTGATTAGGCTACCGGCGCAGCGGCCGGAGCAACAGTGTAAAGGGGATCGCCAGTGGCAATCTTTCCGGAGGATTTGTCGTTGATACCGGCAAACTTGGCTCCGTTAGAAACCACCACCGGGGTGACGATCTCATAGCCCTTGGACTTGAGCAGATCCCAGTCCACCTCAACCAGCGGCTGGCCCTTGCGGACCTTGTCGCCAGTCTTAACTAGCGGCTTGAAGCCCTCACCGTTTAGCTCAACGGTGTCCATACCAATGTGGATCAAGATCTCCACACCAGAGGCGGAAGCCAGACCATAAGCGTGTCCGGTGGGGAAAGCTACCTTAACTTCGCCGTCGATCGGGGAAACCACTACCCCACCGGCGGGGGCAATAGCTACGCCGTCGCCCAGAATACCCTGAGCGAAGGTGGCGTCCTTAACCTCGTTGAGGGGCACAACCTCACCCTTAAGCGGGGAAACGATGGAGAAGTCAGTGGCAGCTTCCTCGGGGATGGCCACAGCCGGAGCCTCAGTTACGGTTTCGCCGCCCTTGCCAGCGTGGGTCTTGCCGTAGAAGAAGGCAGCAATGAAGCCCACTAGGAAGGTAACGGCCTCAATGGCCACGTACATGGGGATGTCTGCAGTGCGGATAGAGACAAAGCCAACGAAACCAGCGGCGCCCAGTGACAGGGCACGTACATCAAACAGCGCTACCAAGGTGCCACCGACAGCGGAAGCGCCCATGGCGATGAAGAAGGGCCAGCGCAGACGCAGGTTAACACCAAAGATAGCCGGCTCGGTGATACCGAACAGGGCTGAGGCGGCCGAAGCGCCAGACATGCCCTTCATCTTCTGGTCGCGAGTGGTGAAGAAAACGGCAAGTGCAGCAGCGCCCTGGGCTACGTTAGCCATAGAGGCGATCGGGAAGATGAAGTCACCAGCGGGCTTGTCACCGGAGATAAGCGGGATTTCTACAGCCGGGAAGGACTGGTGCAAACCGGTAACCACGATCGGTGAGTAGAACAGACCGAAGACGAAACCACCAACCGGGCCGGCGTGTTCGTATACCCAAACGATGCCTTCAGTTAGACCGTCAGAAATTTCACGGGTGATGGGGCCAACCACTACGAAGGTAAGGAAACCAACGATCAAGATAGTCAGCAGCGGGGTGAGCAGGAAGTCTGCGGTGCCCTTGAGGACCTTGTGCAGGCTCTTCTCGATGAGGCACATGACGTAGGTGACAGCCAGGGTGGGGATGACCTGCGCCTGGTAGCCGATCTTGGCGACGTCCATGCCGAAGATGTGCCAGTACTCGACCGAAGCCTCACCGGCGAGCGCCGCGCCCGTGTTCCAGGCGTTGAGCAGGTCGGAGGAAACCATGGCCGCGCCGATCGCAGCGCCAAGGTAGACGTTGCCGCCGAAACGCTTAGCGGCGGAGAAGCCGACGAGGACCGGCAGCGAGGCGAAGGCCGCGGAGGAAACCATGTTGATGAGGGCCGCGTAGTCCGCGATGCCCGGGTACATCTGGGTCAGCGACTGCTCGCTGAAGAGGCCCTCAGCGGTCATGACGTTGTTGATGGCCATCATCAGACCGCCGGCGACCAGCGCCGGGAGGATCGGGACGAAGATGTCGGCGATCATCTTGATGAAGCGCGAGAAGAGGTTGCCGCCCTTTTCGGCTTCTTCCTTGGCCTCGTCCTTGGAGACCTCGCGCACGCCGTGGTTTGCGACCATCTTGGCGTAGACCTGGTCAACATCGCCGGGACCGACGATGATCTGGAACATGCCGCCGGCGGCGAATGTGCCCTTCAGATCTTCGTTGTCATCGAGGGCCTGCTGGTTGATCTTGGACTCGTCCGCGATCACCAGGCGGAGACGGGTTGCGCAGTGTGCTGCTGCGCTGATGTTGGATGCGCCGCCGACTGCTTCGACGACCTCTCCTGCCACCTTGGCGTGATCCATTGCCGACCACATTCCTTTCTCAAAACCCCACGCGCAACGCCATTGTTACGCCGCGCTGGGCGGTGTGTAGCAATCGATTGACATACTACGGGTGAATGAGTCACAAAAGCAAGGTGCGAGGGGCATCGTCTCAGGTCAGAGCATGAGAGACCGCACACATATGACGAGGCCGTGGCCACTGCGGCAGCCACGACCTCGTCCGTCGGTTCTCAGTCGGCGCGCGCGGCGCTCACGTTCGTCACGGAAGCGTCGCCCACGAGCGTCACCCCTGCACCCGCGCCCTTCAGGAAGCTGCGGGTGGTGAAGACACGCGAGCCGTCACCCAGGTAGATCTCGGTGATCGAGCGGTCGTGGAGGATTTCCACGCGGCGCGCCTCCCCCGCATCCAGGGTGACGACGCGGCGGCCACCGTGGGGGTAGCGCGTACCCGTCAGGTCGACGGTCAGACGCCCCTCTTCAAGAGTGATCGCCAGGCCAGAATCTGAGCCAATACCCACGGACAGGGCTCCCTCGTAGGAGGCATCGAAGGCAAGCCTCCACGAGCGTGACCCAGCGAGCTCCATAACGCGCGCCCCGGCCTCGTCCCCGGGTGGCGAGGGAATAGGAGGAGCGCCCGTGTCAGCAACGTTCGCCTCGCTGCGCTACGTCAACTACCGCTACTGGTTCATCGCGTCCCTGATCGCGTCGACCGGCGCGTGGCTTCAGCGCGTCGCCCAGGACTGGTACGTGCTCACCGTCCTGACCGACCACGACGCCTCCCAGGTCGG
>ERZ773014.731-NODE-731-length-21903-cov-4.054193_pt1 | contig 21903 bp, 24 predicted proteins | sample MGYA00580841_ERZ773014 | MGnify/ENA primary metagenome ERZ773014 (study PRJEB29015, sample SAMEA2737989) | human oral metagenome | biome: human oral; feature: human-associated habitat; material: dental | place: China | collected 2067 ...
AAGAGGTCCTTTTTCTATTCACTTTTTAGGTGAAAGTAAGAAAGTTTTGTAAATGCAGTAATTATGTGGCTTTCAGCCGCAGACATAGCTATGCTATGAATAATTTAGGATTAGTGGGTGTAATTATGATATTCTATAAGAATAGTTTATTTTTAATTTTGTTATTAAGTGCTTTATATTTATCAGGTTGTGAAAAAACACAAAATAATGGTTCTATTTTGTATTATGAACAAAATAAATTTGAAGTAGATATTAAGCAACTTATTGATAATAGGTATTATATTATAAATAATAGTGATAATTACAATTTTTATTATCGAACTTATGGAGATATTATCTTTTATTCAAAGCTCAAAGTAAATGTGATAACATATGAGAACAGTATATTAAAAATTAATTTAAAGGCTATTCCAGTTTACAGCGATGATGAAGTATCTTCAGAAATATTTGTTAATATCCCTAATTTTAAGGAGAATGTTGATAAAGTAATAGTTGATGTCAATAGTGATACTGCAGAAGAAGTATATCATGGAGAAAGTAGATTATAGACAAAGCAAATTTTATCTATGATAAATATTTTGTTAGATAATAATTTTAAAATTAATATTGAAAGGAATAATGATTATATGAAAAATATCAGCAAAATTATGGTAACGGCTTTAAGTTGTTTTATGATTGCAATCCCAATAACTAATAATATTTATGCTGATGAAGAAAACACAAGTACAGAGTACCAATCATTACAAGTTGGCGATTCATATTCAGTTATTGAAGATATTGATGCACTTGGCTTTCCAGCAGATTATGATGACTTTGTTGATAAAATAAAGGAAATAAAAGATAGCAATCCTGATTTATCGCCAGAGCAAATCTTAAAAGAATATGAGGATATGTATTGTAATGCAGCACAACCAGCAGGGTGGTATGAGTCATGGACTGCACTTACCTTATCTGAAAAAATATTAATAGCAACTAACCCTGTAAATGCTGCAATTACTAAAGAATTGGCAAACAATGGGCTTGAGATATAATAGGGATACAGAGAAAAAAGCTTGATAAATAGGAGCTTTCAACACTGTATCTCTATTTTTTATTTCATAAAAGTTAAATACGATTAATTGAAGGAGGTACTTATGGCAGAAATTATCACTGTTGCCAATCGGAAAGGTGGAGTCGGCAAGACAACTACAACATTAAATCTTGCTTACTCTCTAAAAGACTCGGCAAAAAAGTATTAGTCATAGACCTTGATCCACAAGCCAATCTTACAAGGTGCTTTGATGTAGAAAATCCGGAAAATATAAAAACCATAGGTCATTTATTAATGGCTGAGCTGGAGGAAGAAGAAAATTATTCGGTAAAGGATTATATCATATCGTATAATGAAATAGACCTTATACCATCAAGCATTTACCTGTCAGCTACAGAAACACAAATGAGGTTGGAAACAGGTAGTGAAAGAATATTATCAGAAATTATTGAACAGGTAAGAGAGCATTATGACTATATCCTTATAGACACTTCATCGGCACTTAATATTTTAACTATAAATGCTCTTTGTGCTTCAGACAGTGTTCTTGTAACAGCAGATATTCAAATGTTTGCAGTTCTTGGAATAAATGAACTTCTAAAAACAGTTCAAAAAATAAAAAAGAGAGTTAATTCCAAGCTTAAAGTAAAGGGTATCCTGCTGACCATGTGTGATAACAGAACCAATCTGTATAAAACGCTTACAGAGCAGGTAGAAGAAATGTTTCAAGGAAGAATAAAGGTCTTTCAAACTAAAATTCCTAAAACAGTTAAGGTTGGTGAAGCCATATACAGCGGTCAAAGTATAAAGAAGTATGCAAAAGGCAGCAGTGTAGATGTGGCGTATGATAACCTTGCAAAGGAGATTTGCTATGAGTAAGAAATTTATAAAAAGGGAAATAACGGATGCAGTAGATTTTTTACTTAATGACATAGATATCGCAGAGCAGAAAGATATACAGAATATAGAAATCAACCTGCTTGAAAATTATCATGACCATCCGTTTAGCCTTTATACAGGAAAAAGGCTGGATGATATGGTTGAAAGTATCAAAGAAAATGGAATACTAAATCCTGTTATTGTTATGAAAAAAGAAGCCGGAGCCTATGAAATACTTTCAGGGCATAATAGGGTAAATGCAGCAAAACTTGCCAATCTAAAAACAGTTCCTTGTATCATAAAAGAAAATCTGACTCAGGAGCAAGCCTATACCTATGTAATTGAAACCAACCTGATGCAGCGTTCCTTTTCTGACCTGTTACCGACAGAAAAAGCTGTTGTGTTGAAACTTAGATATGAAAAAATAACAAGTCAAGGAAAGAGAAATGACCTGCAAAAAGAACTGAACAGGCTTAACGACGGTATTGTTGTGAAAAAGAATAAAAGAGCTGAAGATAAGTTGGACAGCAGAAAAAACATAGGTAAGGAATACAATTTATCTGGGGCATCAATTGCAAGATATTTAAGATTAAATTATTTAACGGATAGTTGGAAACAAGCTGTAGATAATGATGAAATCGGACTTATGATGGCAGTTGACATATCCTATCTTATTACAGAGCTGCAAGATTATTTATACAAGGAATGTAAAGAATGGGGGCTATGTTTAAAGCCAAGTGATGCTAAAGCACTTCATCTGATGGATAGGAAGGAAGCTCTTAATAAGGAGATGGTCAATACATATTTACTGAACCTGGAAAACTCAAAGCCTAAGGAATATCAGAATATCAAGTTATCTCAAAGTGCTTATAAAAAGTTCTTTAGGGATGAAAGTAAGGAAGAGGTGGAGAAAATTGTAGAAAGGGCTTTAGCAATGTATTTTAGAGAAAATAAACAGGTTTTATAAAATCATACATAGGAGTATAATAAGGACATAAGATATTGACAGGAAATAAATTATAAATATAAAGGGTTAAGTCAATGGATGAAATAAAGCTATATGAAAATAAACAAATACGCTCCGTTTGGGATGATGAAAAAGAAGAATGGTATTTTAGTGTAGTGGATGTTGTAGGAGTGCTTACAGAGAGCGAGAACCCTCAAGTATACTGGAGAGTATTGAAAAAGAGATTAAAAGAAGAAGGAAACGAAAGCGTTACAAATTGTAACGCTTTGAAAATGAAAGCGGCAGACGGTAAGATGCGTTTAACGGATGTAGCGGATATGCAAGGTATTTTCCGTATTATCCAGTCAATTCCATCACCTAGAGCAGAACCGTTTAAGTTATGGCTTGCAGAGGTTGGAAAAGAGCGAATTGATGAAATCATTGATCCGGAACTTACAATAGATAGAGCCTTGGAGACCTACTTAAAGAAGGGGTATAAAAGGGAATGGATAAATCAAAGACTGCAAGCTATTCAAGTCAGAAAAGAACTTACAGATGCATGGGATGATGCAGGAATCCAAAAGGGAATAGAATATGCAATCCTTACAGATGAGATCACTAAAGCTTGGTCGGGGATGACAACAAGAAGATATAAAAATCTTAAGGGACTTAAAAAAGAAAACTTAAGAGACAATATGACAACTCTTGAAATTGTTCTAAATATGCTTGCAGAAGCGACCACAACAGAGCTTACGAAAGCTACTAATCCCAAAGGCTTGGAAGAAAATAAGAAGGTGGCAAAAAAAGGTGGTAGTGTAGCAGGAAATGCGAGAAAGGAAATTGAAAAAGAAACGGGCAAACCTGTTATTACATCAAAAAATGCTATGGATTTGTCAAGACTTATTGAAGATGTAGTGAAAGAACCTATAAACAAGACAGAGGTTGACAAAGAAAAAAATAAATAAAAACATTCATTTGGAGATAGCAAAAAGTGGCTATCTCTTTTTAACATCATAAAAGTGTAGTTGCCGGGGAACAACCAGCTTAAACAGCTACACTTATTTTAATGCTTAAAATATATAAGGAGGTAGAGAGCATGGGTGTAAAATTTAACTACTATTACGGAAAAGAAGCTGAAGCTTTCTCATTTTTTCGTATTCCGAAATTGTTATTTACTGATGAAGCATTTAGGATTCTGAGCAGTGATGCTAAAGTGCTGTATGGAATTTTACTTGATCGAATGAGTTTATCCATGAAAAATGGCTGGATTGATGAAGAAAATAAAGTATATATTATATTCACTATTGAGGAGATTGCCCAAACCATGTGTTGTGCCACCCAAAAGGCAACGAAAATACTACAGGAATTGGATGATAAAAAAGGCATAGGACTTATTGAAAAGAAAAGGCTGGGACTTGGCAGACCAAATATACTCTATGTGAAGAACTTTATTGTTCAATCATCTGATGAAGAAGATATTATAAAAAAAGAAGATTTTACAGGTGAAGAAGAAATCATAAATCAGGAATTATTAAAACCACAACTCAAGAATTATGAAAATCACAATTCAGGAAATGTGAAATTCACAAAACAAGAATTGTTAAAATCACAATGTAATAAGACTAATATTAATAATACTGAATATAATGATACTGATTATAATAATACCTCCCCCATATCCCCCTCAAAAGAAAACTTGGTAAGAGAAAGTCTTTGTAATCAGGATAAAGATATGGAGGTGGAGTTGATAAGGAAAGTAATTAAACAAAAAATAGAATATCCGGTCTTGATAGAGGAGGAAGAAAAGGAAAGGATTGACCTTATACTAAATCTGATGACAGAGGCAATTCAAAATAAGAAGGATATAAAAGTAAATCAAGGCAGTGTGAACTATAAAACAGTAAGGGAACGGCTTTTATCGCTAAAAAAAGAGCATATAAAGTATGTCTTATCAGTTTTAGGGAAAAACAGACAAAATATAAAAAACTTAAGAGCCTATCTTATTTCACTGCTTTACAATGCACCCGTTAATATTTTAGGAATGACAATATCGGAAACGGTTATAGAATCATGTACAACGGATTACAGCAAAGACCGGCAAATATGGCAGGATTTTTTAAATACAACTTAAAAGTATAAAGACAGTAGAGATAATAAACAGTATAAAAAAATCAAATTATTGAAGCTGAAAATATTTTAAGAAACGGAGAAAGTCATGGAAAAAGCAGGAAATGCTTTTATCGGAGTATCCGAGAGAATGAAGCAAGATCTCTTAAACGAAGAAATCGGAGATTATATAGGTGATAAAGGCGAACTCATTTATTGCGGTTTATATAATACGCCAAAACAGCAGATAAGTATTGTGCCGGAAGTTTCAAGAAAAATGGTTGAAAACCATACCTGTAGGGAGAAGAAATTGAATAAGGGAAGTGATAGGTGGAAAGATTTTGAAAGGATGAGCAGAATTGCTGAGCTAAGAGAAGAAGCCTTTGATGACAGGCTTTTATCAGAGCAGACATTTAGAAAGGATGACGGCAGTTTGGAGCATAAAAGAACAGGGCAAAATTATGTAGAAAAATTTGAAGAAATGGAAAAAGAAAATATCGGACTAATGTTTACAGGACCGGTAGGAACCGGGAAAACCTTTTTGGCATCAGCAATAGCCAATGCTCTCATTGAAAGGGAAATTTCAGTGAAGATGACCAACTTTGCCGTTATCTTGAATGATATGATGAACCTTGAAATCAATAAAAATAAGTACATTGCAAACTTAAATGAATATAGACTGCTGATAATTGATGATTTTGGAATGGAAAGAGATACACCATTTGCTACAGAGCATATATTTAATGTTATTGACAGCAGGTATAGAGCAAATAAACCAATCATTTTAACAACCAATCTTAGTGCAACTAAACTTACAGCTCCAAGTAATCTGAAAGAACAAAGGGTTTATTCAAGGATACTTGAGATGGCAGTACCGATTGTTTTTTCAGGAGAGAATAAAAGAATTGTAAAGATGAAGGAGAAAGTAAGAAAAGCAAATACACTTTTAATAAACGGATAGAGGAGGTAAACTATTGATCAATGAAGAAGTAAGCAGACAGGTCATTGCCATGGTAGAAAGAGGAAACATAAGGACAGCTAAAATGGTAATAGACCTTATGAAGAAAATGTTAAATATGGCAGCCAAGAAAGGTAAAAGTCTAAAGGAATTTATAGAAGAAAAGAAACCGACAACAGTAAAAGATTTGGTGAAGAAAGGGAAGGTTGAAACCTTAGAACTAAATGACCTTGATTTTAAAGGCTTAAAAAGAGAGCTAAATAAAAACGGAGTAAAATTCAGTATAAAAAAAGATCTTACTACAGGAAATAATATCATCTTCTTTCAGGCAAAGGATGAAAAGGTCATGGAGCAGGCGTTTAAAGAAGCAGTAGAAAAATTTGCCGGAAAGAATAAGAAAAGAGAATCGGTAATGGGTAAACTAAATCAATTTAAAGAAAAGGTGAAAAACGCACCAAAGAAAGATAAAATCAAGGAGAAGCTTAATGAGCAAAGTTTATAGAAATATGTCTTTTAGCCAAAAGAGGAATATATAAAAGAAAGTACAACAAAGTTTTTCAGTTTATCTTCTCCCATGAAAAGTAGGATCATTTGCAATAATGAAAACAAAAGGATGGAATATTCGGTGGAATTAAGTAAAAAGTGATATAATTATAATATTGAAATAATGATAAAGAAAGGAAAGCTGCCTACAGTGAAGAAAAATTTATGTCCAAGATGTAATCGTAAGATGAAACAACAGTTTATAGGACTGTTACATTGTAAATGCGGTATGAGCTATCATAAAGATATGGGATATTTTGAAAGAACAGGGAATATGATTTTTTCATTAGAAAAGAAAAAGATAGGTGAAAAAACAAAGCAAGTTCCTGTAATTAGGTATAAAGATGAGTAAGTCAGGAAGGAGGGATCAATACGAAGATTGTAAAAGAGATACTAAAAGATATAAAAAATATATTTCATATAAGAGATAAGAAAAAGTTTGTAATTCAAAACTTACCTTATCTCTTTTTATTTTATCCGGGAAACATCCTATCAGCTCATGTTAGAAGTTATATAGGTGGAGATATTTTGGATAAGATTTTTAAGGCGATTTTAGAAATTGGCAAAATAAGTTTTATTCCAAGTATTCATTTAATAGATATAATGGTGGGAATAATAGTAGCAGCCCTAATCAAAGTAATTGTCTATACCAAAGGAAAAAATGCCAAGAAGTTTAGGCAAGGTAAAGAGTATGGATCAGCAAGATGGGGGAACTCAAAAGACATAGAGCCGTATGTAGATGAAAAGTTTGAAAACAACATACTTTTAACTGATACGGAAAGACTTACCATGAATGGTAGACCTAAAAATCCTAAATATGCAAGGAATAAAAATATACTTGTGGTGGGAGGCTCAGGAAGCGGAAAGACCAGATTTTTTTTAAAGCCCAATCTTATGCAAATGCACTCATCCTATGTTGTAACAGATCCTAAGGGTACTGTTCTTGTAGAGTGTGGAAAGATGCTTGAGAAAAATGGCTATGATATTAGTGTGTTAAATACTATAAATTTCAAAAAATCCATGCACTACAATCCATTTGCCTATCTGAGAAGTGAAAAAGATATTCTAAAGCTTGTACAAACCATTATAGCTAATACGAAAGGCGAAGGAGAAAAATCCAGTGAGGATTTTTGGGTGAAAGCAGAACGCCTTTATTACACCGCACTAATTGGATATCTTTACTATGAAGCACCGGAGGAAGAGCAAAACTTTGAAACACTGCTTGCTTTTATTGATGCCAGTGAGGTAAGAGAAGAAGATGAAAACTTTAAAAATGCAGTTGACTATATCTTTGATGCACTGGAAAAAGAAAAACCGAATCACTTTGCGGTAAAGCAATACCGTAAATACAAGCTTGCTGCAGGAAAAACTGCAAAGAGCATATTGATTTCTTGCGGTGCAAGACTTGCTCCCTTTGATATTGAGGAACTTAAAAACCTTATGGAGTATGATGAGATGGGCTTAGATACTATAGGAGATAAAAAAACAGCCTTATTTATTATCATATCCGATACCGATGACACATTTAACTTTGTAGTGGCAATGATGTATACTCAGCTATTTAATCTACTTTGTGATAAGGCGGATGATGTCTATGGTGGTAGACTTCCAGTTCATGTAAGGTGTTTATTGGATGAGTTCAGTAACATCGGTCAGATTCCAAAGTTTGAAAAGTTAATAGCAACCATTCGTTCAAGAGAAATATCTGCAAGCATAATCCTTCAGGCAAAATCACAACTTAAAGCTATATATAAAGATAATGCCGATACGATTACAGGCAATTGTGTGCGTCCAGAAGTCGTCAACACACTATAAAATATGACGACGTGGTAACTATAAGATACCGCCTTTAGCAAGCGGTAGGTAAAAGTATCAAGCAATTCGCAAATATTAAAGAGGTAAGGAGGCTCATAAAAAGCGAAAAGCAACCTATTATTCTACAACTTATCCGAGAGGGGAAACCCAAAGGGGAGTTTAGCATGTTGTTGTTCCTAATAGGAACGGAGATAAGAGAGAGACTAATCCTAAGTCCTAAATTATTTGAGAATAAAAATCAGTGTATGAGGTACAAAGCTAAACTGCTTAAACGATAGTCAGAGCGGGGGAATCCGGCCCTTCATACGAAAAGGATTGTAACGTATGACTACTCATGTTGCTTTCATTTCGCAGTTATGAAAGTAAGTGATACTTATGAGTAGAGCAACCGCAAGACAGCGGGCAAATGGCGAAAGTCAGTGCCGACAACATTGAAAGCTAATCTTATTTTTACTAACTGGAGATGACCTAAACCCGGTAACGGGCATGGTTACACAGCTCCCATAGTAGTCCGAGGCGTTAATGACGTTCACATGGCAAAGGGGAGCAGCTTATCACTAAATACTAAAATGAAGGAAGGTGCGAGAGGCATTGAGAAATCCAACTGAAGTATTAAAAAATTTGATGGAAAAATCAAAGAATGAAACTTACAGATTCCAAAGGCTATATCGGAATCTATACAATTCGGAGTTCTATTGGCTTGCATTTAAAAATATCTATGCAAATGACGGTAGTATGACTGCCGGAGCAGATGGAACAACGATAGATGGCATGAGTAACGAAAGAATTGAAAAGATAATTAAATCTTTGAAAGACCGTAGTTATCAACCAAAGCCTGCAAGAAGAGAGTATATTGCAAAGAAAAACAGTGATAAAAAACGTCCTCTTGGAATTCAGTCAGGCAATGACAAACTTGTGCAGGAAGTCGTTAAGATGATTTTAGAAAACATTTATGAACCTATATTTAGCAATAAATCACATGGGTTCAGGCCAAACAGGAGCTGTCAGACAGCACTCATGCAGATACAGAAAACCTTCACAGGGACTAACTGGTTTATTGAAGGCGACATTCATGCATGTTTCGACAGTTTCGACCACCATATAATCATAGACCTTTTGAAAAAGAGGATTGATGATGAAGCCTTTATTCAGCTTATATGGAAATTCCTTAAGGCAGGATATATGGAGCAATGGACTTACAATAGAACCTATAATGGAGTGCCGCAAGGTGCGGGAGTCAGTCCGGTGTTAGCGAATATCTACCTTCATGAACTGGATAAGTTTATGGAGAAATATGCAGAAACATTTAATACAGAGTCAAAAAGAAAGCATTTCTCAACTGCATATAGGACAAGTGTTGATAGGGCATATAGATATAGAAAAGCAGGCAAAGAAATATGGAATGACCTAACCGACGAAGAAAAGAAAGTCAGAATCCAAAAATTGAAGGAATTGGAAAGGATTGAAAAATCCCTAACCTCATATGTCTACAATGATGAGAATTATAAGAGGGTACAATATACAAGATATGCGGATGACTTTATTATCGGAGTAATTGGCAGTAAAAAAGATGCAGAAGCTATCAAAGAAGACATTAAGATATTCCTGCAAAACACATTAAAATTAGAAATGTCCGATAGCAAGACTAAGATAACACATACGGGAGATAGGGCAAGATTCTTAGGCTATGACATTACTGTATCAAGAGTACAAACACTAACAAAGACAGCTAATGGCAAGACTCAAAGATGTCATTCAGGTGTAGTCCGGCTCCTTGTACCAAGGGAAAAGTGGGTAAATAAGCTAATTGAATACAAAGCAATAAAAATCAAAATCAACGAAAACGGCAAAGAGAGATTCTTAGCCCTCCATAGGGGGAAGCTGGTGAACCGGAGTGATATAGAAATTCTAGCAAGATACAATGCAGAAGTTCGTGGACTCTACAATTATTATTCTATTGCAAATGATTCTTATAAAATAGGAAGATTTGCAAATTTGATGAAGTACAGCATGTACAAGACATTTGCCTGTAAGTATAGAACAAACGTCCATGAGATAAAGCGAAGATATTGCAGAAATGACTTATTTACAGTTGCATATGAGATAAAACAGGGAACAAAGATAACGACATTCTACAAAGATGGCTTTAAACGAAAAGGGTTCGCTACTAAATTTGATAATGTTAGCGAACTGCCACAGTTTTCAAAATATGTCAAATCAAATACTCTTAAACAGAGGGTTGAGCGACATACCTGTGAACTATGTCATAAAGACTGTAGAGAATTGGAAATACACTTAGTTAAGAAACTCAAAGATTTGAAAGGGCAAACAGAGTGGGAAAGACTCATGAAACAAAAGAGAAGAAAAACACTTGTAGTATGCCCGGAATGCCATAAGTTAATTCATTCTTAATCACCACAAAAGATAAGTGGAAAGCCGTATACATCGAGAGGTGTCCGTGCGGTTTGGGAGGGAGTGGAAGCGAGTCCTTTTCGGAGGATGAGCTGAAACTTACCTCATGATAGTGAATTATTTTTGGGTGGAAAGGAAGGAACAACCATAAAGGAGTTGTCAGAGAACTTAGGAAAAGAAACCATAGACCTGTATAACACATCGGAAACAAGGTCAAATCAAAAATCTTTCGGACTGAACTATCAAAAACTTGGAAAAGAACTTATGAGCAGGGATGAACTTAAAGTGATGGACGGTGGGAAGTGCATACTGGAGATAAGGGGAGCAAGACCTTTTTATTCAGATAAATTCGATATTACAAAGCATAAAAATTATAAGCTGCTTTCAGACTACAACAAGAAAAATGCCTTTGATATAGAAAAATATTTAAAAAGAAGAGATAAGGTCAACTTAAAAGAAGAAATGAGGGTAAAAGTGGTGGAGGTTAATTGGTAAACTCGGAATAACTTTAGTTCAAAATGAGCAGAAGTTAATATCAAACCGAATTTTTGAAGGGATTAGTAAATGGATGAATGGGAAAAGATAGAAATGAGAATTAAAAAAGCAGGGAAGAGGTTGGGGCAGATAAAATACAAAATAAACATATTAAATCAAAAGCTTAAATATATAAAAACGAAGAATGAATTTCATAAAGCATATAGCAGCCAAAGTAAAGGATTAAGATAAATCAAATCTTAGTCTTTTTTTGTTGAAGAAAAGGAGAAATGGTTAAGTGAAAGCAAAGGTAAGAAGCCCTCCGACTTCAGTTCAAAATGAGCAGAAGTGAAAGGCATAAAAATATGGAGTTTATAAAAGACTTTGTGAGAATAGAAAAGAGGTGGTGTAAGTAGTAGAAATAACACTTGGAAGTTTGTTTGATGGAATAGGGGTATTTCCCTTAGCGGCAAGAAATGTGGGAATAAAGACGATATGGTCAAGTGAAATTGATAAAAATGCCATATCCATATCAAAACGGCATTTTCCAGAGGTTGAGCAGTTGGGAGATATAACAAAATTAAAGGCAAGGAATATAAAACCGGTGGATATAATAACCTTCGGTTCTCCTTGTCAGAATTTTTCAACAGCCGGAGATCTGACAGGACTTACCGGAGAAAAATCTTCTCTTTTTCATCAAGCAATAAGATTTATAAAGGAAATGAGGTATGTAACAAATGGCAAGTATCCAACTTTCGTTATTTGGGAAAATGTCTGCGGAGCTTTTGTATCAGGAGATAGGATGGATTTTAGAGCCATCCTCGAATCTTTCAGTAGCACCCAAGTTCCAATGCCTAAACTTAAATGGGCAAATGCGGGAATGGTGCGAGGGAGAGAATTTGAGCTTTGTTGGAGAGTATTGGACGCCCAATATTTCGGAGAGCCTAAGCTCCTTCAAAGAAGAAAGAGAATATTTATTGTATTCGATTTTGGAGGATTTCGTTCCCACAAAATATTATATAAGCCCAAAGACTTGCTCAAATATTCTGAAAAGATCGGAAATGTCAAAGATAAGGATACCAAGTCCAATCGAAGAAATCTTGATAAGGCAGGGATGCAGATACCAAACATCAGACCCTTTCAAGACAGACAAATGCGGGAAGGAGCAAAAAGAAAAAATGAAACCATCTTTAGGAGCAGTTTCGGAAAATCAAATGAACCTTTTCCAACTTTATTAGCATCAAATCCTATAATGTTTGCTTGTTGGGTAGAGGGAAAAGAAGAAGGCTGTATCAGATATTTGACACCGGTGGAATGTGAAAGATTGATGGGGTTACCTGACAATTATACAAAGTATGGGGCGGATGGGAAGGTTATAATTGACAGTGCAAGATATAAGGCACTTGGAAATGCAATTGCCCTACCTTGTGTAGAGTATATTATGTCGGGAATAAAAGAAGAGATGCTGACTTTAGATAAAAATGAGCAGAAGTCGGAATGAAAGCTATAAAATTAAATATAAAAAATATAGACAAGACTATGACAAATTAAAAAGAAGTTGTGGTCTTTTTTTGATTAAACAAAATAGGAAACGGAGAAATTATATGCAAAAAGAAATGCTTAACATCAACGGAAATCTGATTAATGAAGTAGAGATAAAAGTTATTAAGGGTAAGGACGGCGAAGTTAAAGCTGCTAATTTTACCCTCTTTAGAAAGATGGGAAAGGTAGGGGAGAAAAAGAAGGAATATATAAATTGTAATGTTTACGGTGAAAAAGCTGAGCTTACGAAGGACTTTGAAAAAGGGGATTTTATTCATGTTTTCGGCTATTTTAAAGAGGTTAAAAAGGAAGATAAAAGTTATAGAAACTTTATTGTAAAACATCTTAACAAGGCAGATAAGACAGTAAATGAGGAGGAAGAATAATGGCATTTTTTACACAGGCGGTAGATGTATTAAAGATTTTGGTAACAGCAATAGGGGCAGGACTTGGAGCATGGGGAGTCATAAACCTGCTTGAAGGTTATGGAAATGACAACCCCGGAGCGAAATCACAGGGAATAAAGCAGCTTATGGCAGGGGGAGGAATAGTTTTAATAGGGCTGAAACTAATTCCGCTACTTGCCACTGTACTTAATTAAGATGTTGGATTTATTTGGAAAAATAGATGAGTTTTTCAAGAATATCATGATTGATGTAATTAAGGATAATCTCTCGGCAATGCTTTTGGATATTAATGAGAAAGTGGGAACAGTTGCCGGAGAGGTTGGCAAAACTCCGAGTTCATGGAACTCGGAGGTATTTGCCTTCATAAAATCAATCAATGAGAATGTCGTTTTACCCATAGCAGTAATAATCCTTACAGCAATCTGTTGTATTGAATTAATTCAAGTGGTAATGCAAAAAAACTCCATGCATGATACGGATACCTTTGAGTTTTTCAAATACATCATAAAGATGTGGATAGCTGTATGGCTTGTATCCCACGCCTTTGAGTTTTCCATGGCGGTCTTTGATGTTGCACAGGAAATGGTAGGAAAGGCAGCCGGGGTTGTGGGAAGCAGTGCGAATATTGCACCGGGAGATTTTGATGCTATGGTTGATGCCCTAAAAGAGAAAAGTGTTGGAACACTCATCGGAATTTCACTTGAGACAGGACTTGTTAAAATCTCTTTAACAATACTTTCTGTTTTAATTACAGTAATCTTATACGGAAGAATGATTGAAATTTATATTTACTGTTCCGTAGCCGCTATTCCTTTTGCCACAATGGGAAATAAGGAATGGAGCAGTATAGGAACAAATTATATAAAAAGTTTATTTGCACTTGGACTTCAAGGACTGTTTATTTTAATCTTTTTCGGGATCTATGCGGTACTTGTAAAAACCGTAAACTTTACGGATATTCATGTAAGTATTTTAAAGGTGCTGGCATACGGACTGATACTTGGGGTAATGATGATGAAGTCGGGAAGTATCGCAAAGGCTATTCTTAACAGTCATTAGATGACTTTTGTTCAAAATGAGCAAAAGTGAAATGTCAAACAATGAGATCAAAACAGTGGGTTTAAGTAAAAATATAAGTACCGGGAGGTGGCAATGAAAATATTAAATAAAAAAATGAGAATAATATCAGGAGCAGGAGTAATGCTTTTTATAGGGGTTTTGCTTGGAAAGATCGTAAGCAGGAAAAAGCAGGATACATCAGTACCTTTAGATAAAGATTTTGACTTTGTAAAAATAAAAGATGATGAAAATATCTTATATAAAGCTGATTTTGAACTTGCAGAAGAATTAGATAAGGTAAAAGAGGAAATTATCTCACTTTGGGAACATATAGAAGCACTTTCAAATAGCGAAGAATCAAGGGAGAAAAGTTTATGGCATATGTAAAAGTACCGAAGGATCTTAGCAAAGTAAAAACAAAGGTAGCCCTTAACCTTACTAAAAGACAGTTGATCGGCTTTAGTATAGCAGGATTATTAGGTTTTCCTGTTTATCTGTTATGTAAAAACTTTTTAAGTACGGATATTTCAATGATACTGATGAGTATAGTAGTACTTCCGATTTTGTTTGCAACGCTTTATGAAAAAGATAACCTGCCATTTGAAAAGCATTTGGCATATATAGTAAGGTTTCATAAGGCTGAAAAGATAAGGGTATATAAAGCAAGGAGTATTTATAATACGGATAAGGAAAAAGATGAAATAAAAGGCAGAACGCCTATGCCTATAAGCAAGATGAAATTAAGCAGTAACGGGAGGAGAAGAATTGAATAAGGAGAAGAAGAAAAAACAAGAGCAAAGAATACAAAGGGATGAAATGGAGCTTAGGGAAAACAGTAAGGAATTATCCGAGTTAAAAAAGTTAAGCAGGAAGAATACAGGCAATAAAAAAGACGGGAAATCATTCATAAAAAAGGGATGGTTTCCTTTTCCTATTAAGGCTAAGAAAAAGGAAACGGTACAGGATACAATTCCCTATAAAAGAATGTTAAAGGACGGGATATGTCAGGTTGAAAAGGATAAATACAATAAAACTATTCGATTTTTTGATATTAATTATAGGCTTATGGAAGAAGAGGATCAGGAGGGGATATTTGCCGACTTTTCTTCTTTTCTTAATTTCTTTGATTCAAGTGTGGAAGTGGAGTTTAACTATATTAACAGTATAGGTGAAAATGAAGAAAGGAAAGAGCTTATTAATATTAAAGAAACCGAGGATGATTTTAATGAAATAAGAAATGAATACAGGCAAATGCTCCTAAATCAAAGTAGCAAGGGAAACAACGGACTGTCAAAAAATATGTATTTAACCTTTACCATAAAAGCTGAGGATTTAAAGCAGGCAAAAAGCAGGTTAGAGAGAATAGAGTCGGATATATTAAATAACTTTAGGCAGATGGGTGTAAAGGGCTATGTTTTAGACGGAGAAGAACGCTTAAAAGTCATTCACAATATATTAAATCCTGATGAGAGGTTTATTTTTAACTTTGAAGATTTGAAATACAGCGGACTTACAACAAAGGAATATATTGTACCGACTTCCTTTAATTTTTCAAAGCCTACCTATTTTAAGACTGGAGAAGTATTTGCAGAGGTAAACTTTCTACAGATTTTAGCATCGGATATAAAGGATGAAATGCTTTCAGAATTTTTAGAGGTGGAAGAAAATATGATCGTTACCTTTCATATCAAAGCTGTTGACAGGATGGAAGCGATTAAAAATATAAAAAGAAAAATAACCGACCTTGATAAGATGAAACTTGAGGAAAATAAAAAAGCAATCAGAGCAGGATATGATATAGATATCCTGCCAAGTGATCTTGTAACTTATGGTGCGGAGGCAAAAAGCCTACTTTCTGAACTTCAAAATCATGATGAAAAGATGTTTTTAGTAACGATCCTTATTATGAGTACAGGTAAAAGTAGGACTAAGCTTGAGAATACTGTATTTACATTAAAATCCATTGCAAACAGGCACAACTGTAACCTTAAAAACTTAAACTACAGGCAGGAACAGGGGCTTGTTGCAAGCCTTCCGCTTGGAATAAATGAGGTGGAAATAGAAAGAGGACTTACCACAAGTTCGGTGGCTATATTTATTCCCTTTACAACGGAGGAACTCTTTATTAAGGGTGAAAGTTTGTATTACGGCTTAAATGCTTTAAGTAGAAATATTATCATGGCTGACAGAAAGAAACTTAAAAATCCGAACGGGCTGATACTTGGAACACCGGGTAGCGGAAAATCTTTTGCGGCAAAGAGAGAGATTACCAATGCTTTCCTGATTACGGATGATGATATCATTATTGCAGATCCTGAGGCTGAATATTCTCCGCTTGTTAATGCCCTAAAAGGTCAGGTTATTAAAATATCACCGATTTCAAAAGACTATATAAATCCCCTTGATATCAACACCGATTATGCGGATGAAGATAATCCGTTGTCATTAAAATCTGATTTTATACTGTCCCTTTTTGAGCTTGTAGTTGGAGAGAAAAAACTTAGTGCTGAAGAAATCTCAGTTATTGACAGGTGCTTGCCAATTCTTTATAAAGCCTATTTTGAAAACCCTATACCTGAAAATATGCCTATACTTGAAGATTTATATAATCTTCTTAGAAAACAGGAGGAGAAAATAGGAAAAAAACTTGCGGTAGAGATGGAGATCTATGTAAAGGGAAGCCTTAATGTATTTAATCACAGAACGAATGTAGACACAAACAACAGGGTGGTTTGCTATGACATTAAAGAACTTGGAAAACAGCTTAAAAAAATAGGAATGTTAATAATACAAGATCAGGTTTGGAACAGAGTAACAATAAATAGGGCAAGTAAAAAAGCAACAAGATATTTCGTTGATGAATTTCACCTTCTTTTAAAAGAGCCGCAAACAGCCAACTATTCTATAGAGATTTGGAAAAGATTCAGAAAATGGGGTGGTATGCCGACAGGCTTAACACAAAATATCAAGGATCTTCTTGCAAGTCCGGAGATTGAAAATATTTTTGATAATACCGACTTTATTTTAATGCTTAATCAGGCGGGAACGGATAGAGATACACTGGCTAAGAAGCTTAATATTTCAAAGCACCAGCTTTCCTATGTAACAAACAGTAATGAGGGAGAAGGTTTAATCTTCTATGGAAATACCATTGTACCTTTTATAGATCAGTTTCCTAAAAATACAAAACTGTATTCATTGATTACAACAAAATTAAGTGAGACAGGAAAAGATAAAAAGTGAGAAGCAGTATGTAGAATCCAAGATAAATACAGAATATATAGGGTTTGCAAACAATGGTTGAAAGTGAGGTAAAAAAACTTGAGAAAGAAAAAGAATATAAGGTATAAAAACAGTAGAGAAAAGCCGTTAAATCAAGAGATACAGTCTTTTTCATCTGAAAGTCAAACAGGTTATAAAAAAGAAGATGTTCAAAATCAGGGTGTTCTTATTAAAGATGATATGCCGGCTGAAGTAAAGACATCTTCATCTAAGAAAACATTTATAAATTATACGGATAGAGAGGATAAATATAAGGACTTAAATAAAGGTAGTGATTCTTATGAGATACCGGGTAAGGAAAATATAAATCAGGACAAATCTTTTCTTGAGCCAAAAAAGGATAAAAAGGTCAGGCAAAAGCAGATAGGTAGATTTCATCAGAAAGAAAAAGAAACCTATGAAGATTTATCTAAAGATACAGATAAAAATATAGCTTCTAATCAGTATGATATGGGCTTTAGGAATGATAAAGCTTTACAAAAGGTATCAGCCAAGGAGCAAAGATATAAAGAAAATGTCGCCACCATAACAACTGATAAGTCTAAAAATAAGATAAGAGCAAATAGGAAACGATATAAGAAAATTTTGCAAGAAAAACACTCTAAAGAAGATTTAAGTTTAAAAGATCGTTCAAAGAAGTATTTTAAAAGCAACTTTGAAGATGAAGAATTTACAAGGACTAAGAATAAGAAAAAAACTCTAAACACAAAGGATGGTGTAAAAGAAAAAAACGATAATAAAGGAGAAATAGCGGATAATTCAAAGCCTAAGCCTAAAGAATATTCAAAAAAAGCCAATGATAAATTTAGAAAGCAGGAAAAGAAGATTTTAAAGCTTCAGCATAAAAAGCAGCTTAAAAATAAAGGTAAAGACAGTATATCTTCTAAAAGTGCAATAGTTGTAGTAGGAGCGGTAAACAGGTATCTTGAAAGTGGACAAGAGGATAATGCCGGTGTCAGTGCCGCCCACAAGACAACAGACAGCATAGAAAGTCTTGCAAGAAAAGCCCATAATCATGGAAAAGGTAGAGTGTTAAAAAGACAAAAAAGGATAGCAAGGCTTGAAAAAGATATTGAAAAACAGGAAAAAAAGCTGTTTTTTAAGAAAAATATGGAAGAATTTAAGAAAAGTAGTGATTATCAAAACACTTCAAGGTTAAGACAATTTCTTAAAAGGAGACAGTATAAAAAGCAACTTCAAAAGAAATACAAAGAAAGGATAAAGAACGGGCTTAAAAAATCCTTAGCAAAGGGAAGTAAAAGGTTTGCAGAATTTATAAAAGAAAGAAGTAAAAAGATAATGTTCCTAATACTTTTGGTGTCAGGGACATTTTTTATGCTCTTTCAGGTAGGAAGCATGGTGATGAATATAGGAACGGGAACAATCAGTGATACCGTTTCTACAACCTATCTTTCCTCAGAAGAGACCTTAAGGAATATCAATCAGGAATTTTCTTCTTTAGAACAGGGACTGCAAGAGGAAATGGAAAGTGTAGAAGAAACACATCCGGGATATGACGAATATATAATAAACGGAAAAGAAAAAATAAGTCATAATGTCCATGAGTTGCTATCGTATATTACATCTCGATATGGTGTGGTAAAAGAAGTATCTGAAATAGCCGGGGAAATACAACAGATGTTTAATCAAATGTATACATTGACATATGATGAAGAAATTGAAATCAGATATAAAACCGTTACATCAAGTTATATTGATGAAGCGGGGAATGAGCAGACAGAAAGCCATGAAGAAGCTTATGAATATAAAAAACTCATTGTAAGCTTAGAAAAAAGAGAAATGAACGATATCATCAGAGAAGTATTTAATTCTTATCCCAACAATTTAGCTCACTATGAAGCACTGCTTTCAAGTAAAGGCAATATGGAGCTTGTTTTTGGGAGCGATAACGGGGATCTATCGGAGATTATAAACAATCCCGACTTTTCAAATCCGGGAATCGCCTTTGATGATGTAACGGTTAAGGCACTGTTTAACGAAGCGGAGAAACATATAGGTAAAAAATATGTATTTGGAGCAAACGGACCGAATAACTTTGATTGTTCGTCCTTTGTATGCTGGAGTTTCACGCATTCAGGAGTTAAAAATATGCCAAGAACCACTGCTTGGGGGATTTATAAAACTTATTGTAATCCTATATCTCCAAGTGAAGCAAAGGCGGGAGATATTATCTTCTTTAAAAACACTTATAACAGCAAGAGTCCGATATCCCATGTAGGTATCTATGCAGGAGACGGAATGATGATACATGCAGGCAATCCTATTCGCTTTGTAAGTATCAATACACCTTACTGGATAGAACATTTCTATGTTTTCGGTAGAGTTAAATAACAGGAGGAAGAAGTTGAATAAAAAATATCAAAAGAATATCGAAAATCAAAAAGCGATAGAAGAAAAAATAGAAGAACTTAGGCTGAGGCAGGAAATACTTAAAGAAGAGCAGGAGGAAATGGAGCAGGTTGAGGTTTTAAAAGAATATAGGAGCATTGATATTTCACTTGATGAGTTTTTAGAAATGATGAGGGCTTACAAAAGGGAAAGACAAAATGAAAAGAAAATGAAAGAGCCGGAAAATTCTAAAGAAGTAGAGGAAAACAGAGAAAAAATCATGGAGGATAGAAATGAAGGAAATAAAATCTAAAAAGAACAGGGTGAAAAGATTGGTAGGAGTTATTTGCTTACTTGTGATGTTTATTATAGGGAATATTTACCCCACATATATTTTTGCACAGGTTAATGAAAGTGAAATAGAAAGTGAGGCGATTAAGGAAACAGCATTAGAAAAAGATAACGGGGAAAGAGAAGTACGCTTTCCGAATAAACTGGAGGCAAAAGAGCCTCCAAGTGATAATCAGGTAGGCAGCCAAAGTGATACTATAAATAAAGGTATTCCCACAGCAGAAGGCAGTGCAAAGGCGGAACTTATAGAAAATGTAAATAATGCCAATCAGGATTATCCTATTCATCATGGAGAAAGTACGGGGGATGAAAGTGGCAAATATTTTGCCGATGCCAGACAGTTCATTACATTTAAAACAAAGTCCGGAAAGACCTTTCATCTAATCATTAATTATGATGAAGAAGGGCAAAATGTCATGCTGCTTACAGAGGTAAGTGAAGATGATTTATTAAATATGGTTGAAGCAAAAGAAAAACCTAAAGAGGAAGTAAAAAAGATAGAAGAGGTACCGCCACCAACAGAAGCAACAAAAGAAGAACCGGTAAAGGAAGAGCCTAAAAAGAAGGAAGAAAGTAAAGGAGCAGGGCTTTATATATTTTTAGGATTGCTTGTCATGGCAGTTGTCGGAGCAGGATATTATTTTAAGATTTATAAGAAAAATCAGGAAGAAAGTGATGATGATGAGGATTACGACGAACTTGAGGATGATTATGAAAGCGAGGATAATATAGAAGAACCGGAAGAAATACAGGAGGAAGCGGAGCAGGAAGAGGTTGATGATATGGCAATAGATGCCTATGAGGAAGATGGTGAGTAGAAATGTATAAATAATATAGTGTCTTTTTTTATTCATATATAGTATGATATTTACGGACAGAGATACAAATAAAGTGATTTAAAATATAATTATAAGGACACATAGCTATGAAATATATTTATTTAGACCAAAACAAATGGATTGAGTTAGCAAAAGGAATCAAAGAAAAAGCTCATGACTATATTAAACTGTATGAAGTTATTGTTGAAAACATAGATAATGGTAATTGGGCGTTTCCATTATCATCTATTCATATTACTGAAACTATGAAGAGAAAGGATGAAACTTCTAGGAAAAATATATTAGATCTAATGTTTTCTATTTCTAGAGGATATGGGATTTATGATTATATGACTACTGATGCTATTGAGTTTAATTATTGGATTAATAATAAAAATGTTGATGTTTCCAAGTTAAAGTCTACAATAATTAAACAAGAATGGATAAATATTATTGGTTTGTCCTCAGAAAATATTAATGCTAAGCTTGATAATAAGCTTCATTCGATAAATGAATTAAAAGCAATAGAGGGAATAATGAGTGAATATTTTTGTGATAGAGAAATTTTTGATTTAATCTGCAATATTATAAACAATAATATTGCAGAAGATGAAGAATATTACTATGAATGTTATAAAAATGGAAGGGAAAGTTTTTTATTATGTAAAGATAAAATTAAGGATTTAGATGAGTATAAAGAGAAATATTTATACCCGGCATATCTTTGGACCGTTTTTACCCAAGTTTATAAAGACAAAATTAAAAATTTACAACCAAAAGAGGAAGAAAATATTAGAAAATTATTTGAGCAAAATAATAAGATGACATCACCTATTGCTAATTTAGAAGAATTACCAGGCTTTAATATTCATAACAGATTAATATTTGAGCTTTATAATAATCCTAATAAAAATGTTGATAGGCATGATTTT
>ERZ773014.732-NODE-732-length-21879-cov-4.661199_pt1 | contig 21879 bp, 35 predicted proteins | sample MGYA00580841_ERZ773014 | MGnify/ENA primary metagenome ERZ773014 (study PRJEB29015, sample SAMEA2737989) | human oral metagenome | biome: human oral; feature: human-associated habitat; material: dental | place: China | collected 2067 ...
CGCGTACAAGGCGGAAGCAAGCGGTTCGCGTGTGTTGAAAGTCCTCGCAAAGTACACGTCTCAACGCTGTCCGAAGTGCGGCGTGGTGGACAAAACCCAACGTGATCACGATGCCCACGAGTATCGTTGCCGCTGCGGATTCCGCACGAACGACGACCGTGTTGGTGGGCTGAACCTGCTCGAACTCGGGCGCCGCTTCCTCGCGGGTGATGAGAACCCGAAATTCATCAAATCCACGACGATCTGCGTGGCGACGTAGGCATGACCTACGTTGAGCGGGGCGCTGTCATGCCCCTTATGTTCCGCCTACCGAAGGGAGGTCGGGAGGGTCTTTCCCTCTCAACCGCTTGAACCTCGCACCGCTCGGAAGCGTGTCGGCTGGGACAAGCCCCCGTCCTTTAGACGTGGGGTGCATGACATTAGTGTTCAAAACACAAACTCAAATTACCGCGCTCGTCAATCTCCCAAGCCTGAGATTCCGCATAATCAGCAAGAGACTCAGCACTATGTGCTCTAGCGTTTGCAAGCAGAAGACGATATTCGAGATACTTAAAAAACTTCTTATATCCAGAAGCCATCGTCTTTTTAAACACATCAGGGTCGTCCACCCACCCTCGCAACACATGCACCCAACAAAAGCTAGGGATAATATCGTATTCGGCAGAAACGCCCTTGAAGTCAACACAGAGATGAATATGATTAAACACATCTACCTCAACACCATGCCCACCCTTTTTACCAACAAACGCGAGATCAACAAGGGAACTCATGGTTTCAACATCATCGGCATACAGGTTCAAAGAAAGGTCTATTTTGTAACCTTTGTACTCATTTCCGAGAACACTCAAACAATGGTTCAAACCATAACCAAGCTTTCCTCCAAAAGTCTCTTTCAGGATATTCTCAAGCTCGGTTTCAACACAACGATCACAAAACGAACGCCACGGCTTAGAAAGCTCAATTTCGTAATAAAGGGCACTTTTTTCTCTTTTGGTCAAATCATTTATCCCCGCACCACACCTTGTCTGCATAACGACATTCCTTTCTTAGAGAAAATGGCGGGAACATCCCGCCATCCACATATTCAACTGTTAGTCAATTATAGGACCGAATGTATCGCGCTCAAAGGCCTCATCCATCTCGTCAAGGACAGCACGGGCGTAGAGGTTGCTCACTTTATCCCAAAACATCTTGCGACTTCCACTAACATCTTTTGTGTCAAACACAACATCCTGTGCGCCAAACGCATAATCAAGTGCATAATCAAGTGCATAATCATTTGAAACAACACCGTCCTGCTCAAAGCGAAAGCCAATGCGGTTCTCCTCAACGAAATAGAATATCCTAATGAGCAAGTCGGGCGAGAAACCGTGAATCAATTTTGCCTCACCAATCAAACCACCAGTCCGCGTCCACGCCCCAACACCTGTACAATGCGTGATATGTCGGATGATGTCGTCCACAGTCGCGTCAGTGATGTAGTTCGCGCCATTCTCATTGCTGTTCTGGAGGGAGACGCGCTCCTTGCGAAGAAAGCTCGCCTTGATGTCATCGAAAGTGTCGCCAACCTTGAAGTTACCCATTTTTTCTTTCCTTTCTGTTCAACAACTCTTGATGGATTTATTATATAACAAATCGAATATCAGTGCAGGAAAAACTCGAAAACCTTGTTGCTTGTTTTCGGGAAAGTTCCGTCAACCGACGCACGAATAAACTCCTCAACTTTCTCGCACACCACGCCGACCGTAGCCGTTGCGGAAAAGATACTGTCGCCTTTGTAGAAACACGCAACATCCACAATATCTTGGCTCAGAAGGCGAAACGTCATAAGAGCGTCACCACACCCGACCGAGTAGACAGGAGAGGGGGTGAAGACCTGTCCGCGAAATACAACATCATGCCCTTTGACAGTCTCTCGAATCGTCCAGTCCATGTAGTTCGCCGACATCACCTCTGTAATCTTAAGTCCAATCCAGTCGATGATTGCGACGGGGATAGAGTTCTCAAAATCGAGGTCGAGAATCTTTTTGTTTGGTTTATTCATCTCACCGACTTCAACCTCAAGGTGGGAGGTGTGGAGGAGGGAGACTTTCGAGTGGAGGGCCTGAAGAAGAGTGTGCATTTTGTGTTCCTTTCTTTTGTTAAACCAGTTAACTCGTTCCGATAGATTTATTATATAACAAATTTTGTTCTACGATGCGAAAAACTCCTCGATGGAGCCATATTTCACATAAAGTGAACCATCCACAAGAGCGTCAATAAACCGTTCCGCCCACTCACAAGCCGTCTCAACAGAAACCGTTCTCTCAAAAACAGGCGAATCCACGCCTTTGAATGAGGAAAAGCGTAACACTCCATCATCTACAGCGCCTAATCCAACCGCCACGCCATAATCATCAGCGATAAGAAAAGAAACAGCGCCATCAGGGAACACGAATCCACGAACAATTAGATTCTGCCCGTTGACGACCTCCTTAACCACCCAGTCTTCCGAAATAGAGCGTGTTGCCTTGAGGAGGAAGTCTTTTTCCTTTGGCATATCAGAGATAGAAGTCTTCTCGATGTTTGTATTGATGAGTTCATCGTAGGGTTGGTGGTCGCCTCCATATGCGATTTCGATGTAGTCTGTAGCAAGGTTAAGGAGTTTCTTTTGGAGGAGAGAGAGGAGTTTTGACATTTAGGAAATCCTTTCTTTAAGGTAGATTGTTTGGATTTGATAGTTCAATTATAAACCAAAAGAAGCGGTTAGAGAGGATGTTTCCACTCCAACCGCTCATTTTCTCATACGATGTCGAGGCGACGCAACAGAGCGTCATTTTGGTAAATCCTGCTATTTCGCTCAACAGGCTTATTCCCAATCGTGAGGACGGTGCGAGTAAACCGATTGATGTACTTGACACGCTCCCCACAGCTAAAGCTGGGGGATTCTGGGCGTAACGAGGATTGGCTCACGCATGAACGTCACCTCAGACCCACTCGTTTATGTCCAAACGAGGTTCGTTTTTGAACGAACTTTAACCTATAATTTCAAAATTCTTAAACTCTGTTAACCCCGCGAGCGCTCGTCCACCTTCGTCGTGAATGTTCTTCGCGGCGTTGAAATCGCGCTCGTGGTGTTCTCCACAAACGGGGCAGACCCACGAGCGAATCTTGAGATCCTTGAGCGCGGGGTTCTGGAATGCGCAAGCGTTGCAGAGCTGGCTCGACGGGAAGAAGGGGTCGACGAACACAACCTGTGTGCCGTAACGTTTCGCGAGGTATTTTAGCTTTTTTACGAAGTTTACAAACCCGAAATCTTGGACTTTCTTCCCGTGTTTCCTCTGGAAAAACTTAAAATTCAATGTTTCAAAACAAATGAGATCGTATTTTTGACACAGTTTATGAGCGAGTCGCCAGTGCCAATCGTCCCGCTTGTTTTGAATCGCTCGGTACGCTCGGTTCCGAGCAAGGCGCGTCGAGTTCCACGATTTTGAGTTATGCGTTTTTCGTGACATTGAACGCGAGAGTTGCTTGATATGACGCAGATCTTGCTTAAAAAACATCGGGGCATCCACGCTCGTTCCGTCCGAAAGTGTCAAGAATTGGTCGAACCCAAAGTCGATGCCGACGCTTTGACCTGTCGCGCACCGTTTCGGTACGAACTCTGTTGACTTTACAACGAAAAAGACGTAAATGTCGCCGAGTCTGTCGCGCTTTACTGTGACCGTTTTTACCTTCTCCGCAGGGATCTCGCGGGATTTGTGGAACTTGAACACGTTGTCGCCGATGCGAAGCGCGTGTTCCCCGACGAGCTCCCACCCCGCCTGTTTCAACGTGAACGATTTGTAGTTCGCGGACTGCTTGAAATGAGGTTTCCCACAGCGCCGCCCCTTCTTTCGTTCATTGAAAAACCGCTTGTAGGCGCGATCAATTCGTTCTACAACGTCTTGGAGTGCCTGACTTGGGAGTTCTTTGAGCCACGAGAGGCGACATGTCCGCTTGAGTTTCGGAAGTAACATCTTGAGTCGGTTCGCCGACGGGTGCTTCTTGAAAAGCCCATAGTACCGCTCGATTACCGCGATGAAGTGATTGTAAACACGACAAAATTGCTCGATCTCGCAATGCAACTTTCGATTTTTCTTTGAGCGCATCAGCTTGAAACGCAGGGTGCGGACGAGCGGGATCTCGCGGAATGATTGGGAGGTCGGGGAGATTGGAACTGAGAGTGAGATCGAACACGAAAGTTGCTCGCATGTCAACGAACTTTTCTCGCCGGAATGTAATGGTTGAACCGTTTGTGCAAGTTTCACGAATATCTGCCTCCTCCCCGAAATTTCTCCTTTGGTCTATCTAAAGATGTTATAATTATACCAGAATCTTTGTTGTTTTACAAGAAAGTTTCCGTAAAGTTACGTATGACGAGCCGATTCATCCTCACAGCGAAAGCAGTGTGTCTTCTCGGCGAGGAGGATAAAACGCGGAGGGAACCTCGTCCTTTAGACATAGGGTATGTGACAAAAGCCATCTTTTCTTAACTCAACTAACTGACAATTAAATCATATAACTTTTGGTAACAACATGAGCCATTTTTCACAACAAAGACAAAACAATCGGTTTCAACCACACTATTTTGAAACCGATTGTTTTGTTTCGTTTAGATTATTCAGCGACACTCACAGCCGCAACAAGACGATTTCGCACAACGCCATCGCTCTCGCTACCGTCAAGAGAAACAAAAGTATTGACAAAACGGTCAATCATCGCGATCGCATCTCGCACGGAAATTTTCTTCGAGAAAGCTCGTCGACCAAGACAATCCATCTCCACGAGCACATTCCCGTCCCTCACGATTCGAGCATTCATACCGACGCCACCTGCAATGAAACGATAGGACTGAAGATTATCTTCGAGAGAGACGCGGAACACAATCACCCGCCCATTGACGACAAAAGCGGCAACTGCCTCATAAGAAGCATCCTCAAAAACACCAAACACAGTCTGGATTGCAGATTGAGCATCGCCATCATAATCGTCACCAACAAGACAGGTGTTTTTCTCACCTTTGCGCCCCGCATAAGCCGTCAAATCATTGCAAGGGATGTTCTTAATTTGAGAACAGATTGCCTCACGAATTACATCCATTATTTTTTCCTCCATTTCTATTAAACAACTTAACCGATGTATTTATTATATAACATTCCGCAAGATGACGAGCGAATTTCTTCAACTATTTTTTTCGACTTGCAAACCACAGCAGCAAAAACGGCACACGAGCAAGGTTGATTTCCTTGCAGGTGTGCCAATTTTTGGCTTATTCGGACTTATCGCTAAACCAAGCTTTTACTTCGTCAGCGAAGAAGTCGAATATAGATTCTACCTCTGCTGCGAAAACTCGTCTTGTTTTGGCAATGTTTTCGCAATACACGAATCGTTTGTTTGCCATCCCTAAATTGAGGGAGATCTCGGCCGTCGCAAGAGTCTCGTAGGACTCTACGATTGGAGGCCCATCATAGTTATCCGCTTCTTTAGCCCAAATAGGAACCATAAGATAAGCCTTAATGCGTTCTTTTTCTGGCGAAAAGAAGAACACCTGTTGTACACCGCGCTCATCATCCAGTATGAGCCGCCATCCATACCTTTCGGCAAGATGACCCGCAAGAAGAATGGACATGAGAGAACGCGCTTCCTTTGCGCTTTCTTCTTGGTTAAAAGCATAGCTTGGAGATTGAATACTCACGCTCTTAACCAAAACGGCAACTCCAACGCTCTTGTTTCCAAGAACCATTGAAATAATGTTCTCAACAACAGTCTTGTTCATAATAATCCTCCCTTTCAAACACCAAAACATTAACACTCTTATATCTAGAGTAACACACCAATGCTTCAACAAAAGCAAAAAGCCGCGCCCAAAAGAAAAGAGCCTCAATCGCAGAGATTCTTTCATTTTGGCTAGTCCTAAACATCAGTTTTCAGAATCAATTTCAGAATCGTCGTTTTGGTGCAACTCAATCACGCCCACCACATTCATCGCATACAACGCCATGCTTTCGTAAGTTCCATATAGACGCTCTAACTCGCGGAGGTCGGTTGCGTCGGACGCAGTTTCCGTTGCCCAGTGGGAGATGCAATCGCAAAGTTCTTTATGCCAAGGGATTTCTTCCAATTTCCCATGCGCAGACAATAAACTATAGAAATCTTGAATCACAGCATCATATTTTTCCCCGTCACGCAACCTGTGCTTAAATCGCTCGATTTCATCGTCTGATAGATTAGAATGACCTTGTAAGTGGACAACAGGCTTTTCTTTTACTCCATTTGCGAGTTCAACAAAGGAAATCACCATTTCCTCATAAGTCTTATACCAATCATACATATCATGGTAGCTGCCACAACCACCTGTAATATTGGCAGCAGAAGAAAAGAGCATATCGTATAATGCTTTACCATTTGGAAGGTTTTTGATTTTTCCATTGCGGACAAAAAAATCTTTAACTTCGCTACTTAGGGTCAAAAGGGTTTTGTACCGTTCTGCACAGGCAGTTTGCCACTTTGGGGAGTTTGGATCAACGCCATTTACCTTGGAGTTTGCAATAGCGACAACAGAATCAAAATAGTCGAGTTTTTTTGTGAGTTCTTCGTTTGTCATATAGGTTCTCCTTTTTTAGAAGATTTTCTTTAATTGTAACGCATTTTTTAAGAAAAGAAAACTCTGCGAGGAAGGGATATAAGCCAAAGAAAATGTTGAGCGATATTTAAGAAAAAAACGCTAAAAAAAGCGAAATCGAACGCATCTTCTTTTTTTGCGGAACACTTCCAAAAAACACCTCTGTTGAGCAACATCGCCAACAGAGGTGTGTATAGTTTTAGGAGTTCTCGCTCCGTGCAATCAATAGTTTAGAGAGTGTTTCGCTCTATCATTTAATCATCTTACAGCGGACGTTTGCCAGCCTCCATGATGCTTCCCCTTTCTAGGTCTTTATTGACACCTCGCCGATTTTGTAACTCCCAAGTCACTATGGCAAGGGAGATAGCACCTCGCACTTCCGAATTATCGCGAGAGCCGATTATTTCCACCCGCCCGCACCTTTCGGCACAGTCTAGCACGCGGGGTATGTTTCTATTATAGTATAGAGATTTGTGTATGCAGGGATTTTCTATTAAAGACTGTTTGACACTCCCCCAGCAAAAGCAGGGGTTTTCTCGGCAACGGTCTATAAGCCAAAGAAAAAGTTTGGACAAAGAGATGAGTTTGCGTCAGTACAGCATTTGTGTGGATGAGGTAGAGAAGAAAACAGAAGAAATCGCGGAGATAATTTTTGCACACAAAAAGAGCCCCAACCGAACGGGGCTCTCTTTGCGAGTTGGTTTAGAAAGGAGGCCATTCCCCGCAATGCCAAAAGCGGGGGATTCATGGAAACCGAGGCTGTGCCCCGCCGAGCCGACATGCCGACGGGAGCAGCCTCTAGCTGACAGCCGCATTCTTCGCAGCCCTGAGCACCATCATCCGTGCCCTCAGCTATGGTTGTATTATAGCATAAGCGGAAGGTGTGTGGGGAGAAAAAAGAGAAAAACGGAGGAAAAGTTTTGTAGTTTTTTTACCCACTTATCCATAATCTTCCTTCTTTCAAAGGAACGGTGTGTTTCCTATTTTTCCATTTTACATTACGATCTCTAGTTTTCTCGAACTGGTATTCTTTAAAACCAACTGATACAGCAAGTTTACCCAACCACTCATCAACCGGAACATATACACCATAAGGCGCTGAATCTCCTATAACAAAGCAAACGAGCGATCCTTTCTTACATACTCTCCTTAATTCCATCCATATTTTTGCCAAGTCAAGGAAATATAATGCAATCATGGTATAGTAATTTTTTTTCCCACCATGATTTTCTTTCTCTCTTTCCATGTTTTTACATACTTCAACAATTTCATCATGAATAGGAGAAAGCAAAGGGTCTTCCAAGTATTCATATGTTTTTTGTGTTTCTTGTGATACCATCTGCGAGCATGATCTTACTAGTCCAGGTCTGATTATATCCTGTAAATCCCCCCAACCTTTTATCGTTCCAAGTATGGACAGCTCTAATCTTGTAGCATCAGCATAATCATAATTATTTGCATACGGTGGTGAAGTAATTATTAAGTCAATACTATTATCTTCTACCGATGATTTTTCTCTTGCATCTTGTTGAATAATAAGTGACTTTTTTTCTGCACCATTCTTTTGGAATACATCTATATCTTCACATATTCCTTCCATCTGTCTTTCAAATGCTTCAAAGGCTGACAGAACTTTTGCTTTTGTTTTTTTTGGCAAAACATATTGCCATATAGCTGTCCCAACATGAGAAGACGATCTTAGTATTGAAACAAAGCCCACCCATACCAACTTATCTTCTTTGTTATCCTTACATATTTTGTCTATGGTTTGCTTTAACGCATCAATTTCTGCCAAATTTTTCTCATCGTAACATTTTTTTACGATTTCAGGAAATTCACTGCTTTTAAACTTGTGCTCCTTAGCATACTTTAAAACTTTTTTTGTCTTAGCAATCACCTTTTGAATATCAGCATCCCAACACAGCTTTGAACAAGCTATTTTATACACTAAAGGTTGAGATTCATAACCTATAGATGATATACCAATTTCGTCGCACGCCAACAAAGTTGTACCTGAACCAGCAAACGGATCAAGCACTTTAATGCTATTATCATTCTCTTTTTTTATTTTATCTTGCACAACACTTTTTACCCACTCAGACGAAAAACCTGCTGTATATCTATACCATTTATGAATGGGCAATGACATATTATTTGCAAACGTCGAACTATTATCAATTTTTGCCATTTATGTTTTCCTATTTTCCGTTTTCTTTTATAACTTTTACGGCCTCAATCAACGCTGTCCTTCTTATTTTCCCTACTATCCCTCAACCATCAACAATCTCTCCATCTTCGCAACACATAACGTTGCGCTCAACAAGGTACGCGTGTATGGTAGCACGGTAGTACGAATCGAGCACAAAATCCTCAGCAATCTTCTGCGCGATAACATCAAGCTTCCTAGCATATCCCGTCAAGATATTCTGTATCTCTTCAATTGTTTCATCCTCCAAACCCGCACACACAGCAACCTCAGCGACGCACACACCTCCGATTGCGCGGATTGTGACAGACCGAACGAGTTTGAGTTCGATTTCATTGCGAACTCCCAAAAAGCGAAACTGCGAAAGAAAGTCCACAATTGCATCCTCTTGGTCTATTGAGATTGTGAGGGAAGAAATAACATGCGGGATATTGTATCGGTCAAACTCATCAAAAAGCACCTTAGCTTGCATGAAAGACTCATTGATGGAACAACGAGAAACAATCGCACTTGTGACGCATTCAGCCGCTCTTTTGAGTTGTTCTTGCAGGTAGTCCAGACTCTCGCGCAAATTGTACTGCGCCATGATTTGTGCATCCTCCGATAGTTGCGTGTAGGACATGATAACATTATCATCGGGCATCCAGTCTGCGCCGTCTGTGTATTTTTCTGTCATAGGAACCATCCTTTCTTATAGAGGAAAAACCGTTTGTTTTATTATATAACATTTTGGTGGCAAAAATTTGTTTTTTAGATAGACCAAAGGAAAAGGCGACGCCCGCAACAAGAGCGCCACCAAACCATCCTACCACGCAAGATGACCGTTTGAATCAAAGGAATCCTCGATCTCACGCAGGTATTCCGTAATTCCACTGTCAGAGTAATACCACTTTGCGCGGCGGGGAACGATCTCCTCATCCGACTTGTCGCCCATCTCGCAGATATAGTCGTACAAAATCTTTTCCATCGCAGCGACCTGATCTGCCGAAACATGACTGTTATCAACCTCAATCTTGGCGACGGCAAGTCCGTTAGAGTATGCCATTCGCACACTCTTAACGTCGCGCTCGTCAAAGTCAAAGGCAACTCTAGGAGCGAGGATATTGCGTGTGATGTCCTGCAAATAATCCTCATCACAGGTATCAACAGACAATGCCGCAAGCATGCAAGGGGTTCCATAATTATCACCCACCCACTCAGCCGTCGCCGAGATACGCACACGCAGCGTTGCCCACAGTCCAGTATAATCATCCGTCAGTCTGTCTTGAACATCATAGGCGATACGATCCAGCACGGTGGAGAGGTACATTGTGTTGATACGCATTTCGTCGATTGCGTTTTTTTGAGCACAAAGGTCAAGTTTATCAAAACAGAGATTGTTTTCCATATCTTTCTTCCTTTCTTTACGAGAGCGATTATTGGATGGTTCCGATGTCTTTATTATATAACATTTTGGATAAACCAAAAGGAAAAACGGCACGAACCGTGAGGTTCTCCTCAACGATATGTGCCGTTCTTGTGTTGTGCGTTGGGGGCAGGTGGTTTGTTTTGATCCGCACACCCGCGAGGGGTGTGATAGTGGCGCAGGATGTTATAGCCATCGTCAAAACAGTTTCAATCCGCACACCCGCGAGGGGTGTGATAGCAAAACGCGACGAAACGTCACGTTTCATGGGCAGTAATCCCCACTTACCGCCCGAAAACCACCTAGTTGAGTGGAGCTTCCACCACCAAAGATTTCCCTTGGCTTATCCGCTCCCCTTAAAACACCTCAACTTTATGTTCACTTGTGGTTCGCACTTGGTTCACACACAAGAAAACTCCTCCACACATAATAATTATAACACAATCCAAACCGCACTACATCCAATAAAAAGAAAAACAAAGAACCCCAACCACACAACAAAATGTGCAGTAGGGGTTCTCTCTCAGTCGCCGTTTGCGATGTTGAGGATGCTCACAGCGAATGTGTCGAGATCTATAAACTCGTTATAGATCTCCATGAGACCTGCGCTGTGACCACGCTCGTAAGCCTCTGCCCAAACGACATCAAAGAGATCGCGACCGTGAGGGTGACTCGCGAAAGACGAAGCAAGGAACATAATTTCCTTAGCCTCGGACTCAATCGCGTCAACACGCGCATTGTAGTCCTTACGCACAGCGGGCATCCCGCCATGCGCGATGAGGCTTTTGTCCATCTTGACAGCCCTCATCTTTTTGTCGCACTCCTTAATCTGTGCATAGATGTCATTCATTTTGCTTTCTCCTTTCAAAATTAACCCAAAACGACTAATTTAATTATATTTCAACCGCAAGCAAAAATCAAAGCAAAAAGTTGACCCGCCGCTCCCCATAAGACCGCGACACAATCTCCGCAATCTCTTTGTGGATTTCCGCAACCATGTTAAGCAAAATCTCATATACCATCCGATCAATCATTTCGCTCCGAACAAACTCTCTAACATCCGATGTGTTATCGGCAAACGAAACGGAAAGGTCAAACGGCGACGCGAACGGGATAACCACCTCTACATTGATGTATTTGTTGTTACCAAGGCGATTACGAGTCGTATATAACGACCACGCTTTGACGCAATCAACACTAGAGGAAACGACCCCCACTCATCAAATTCTCCGCCACAGCAACCGTAGCGTGGAAGATGTTCTTCCAACAGAATTTCCAAATCCGCAGATGCCCTATTACTCAAGACCACCCTCAACATCCTTTCCAAACCAAGCATCAACCTCAACAACTCACATATTTATTATATAACATTTATCGCAACACAAACACAAAATCGCCGCGCAACCATACTTTTCCTTTTTAATTCGAAACATATCGCCAAACTTTCCCTTTGGCTTATTTTTTCTTCTTCTTCGACCCACCAACAAAAACGCCTTTAGAATCAAAAGAAAGTTTCTTTTCGACAACATGATCCCGCACCGCATCATCCTCACAATACAACGCAAAACACCCAAGCGACACACTATGGACGCTCTTAGATACATCAATGATGAACCAAAGGGAAAGTCGTGGAGAAACTACATCCAATTGGGTTAAATCGTCTCGTCTGCAATCTCTTTTAGCGCCGCAGACATAATAAACGCCGTCATAGATACACCACGCCGACGAGCCGCCTCGCGAATCTGCTCTTTCGCACCCTTGGGGATTTTCATGAGGAGAGAATCATAATTCTCTTTATTATATTCCGCTGCATGACGCTTACGATACTCGGTAGTCCACTTTTTGTACGTAGTCTTCTTTGCCATTTTAATCAGTTCCTTTCATTTCTTAAATCACTTTTTGCCAACAAACACAGTCTCAACACCATCAGGACGAAACGCGATATCGTTCTCATCCGTATAATCCATCACGCCATCATCGGAGTAAGCCCTTGTCCACACGCAAGTTGCTACACCATAAACGTCATCTCCAATTGAGAGGAAATATTCCGACAAGCATTCCCGCATCTCCTCAACAGCGTCTTCCCCATCATCACACGTCGGCGTGTGCATCCCATACACCACTTTTGGAGTATCGTGAGAGTCATAACACATGTCGATACTCTTAATCTTGTCTACTGGGATGGGTGGAGGAGTCGTCTTGTAATTTTCTCGAATGAGAGTAAGCAGATCATCTCCGCGCACCTGAACAAACGCCTTGATAGACAACGGTGGACAGACATGATCGCCACCCATAGGAATGCGTAACACAAACTCGATGGGCACATCCGTAAGTTCAGAGAAACGTTTATGGATAGTATCGCGAACGTCTTTTTCTACAGTAATTCTGTAATATCCGCTTTCACGGATGCGTTTTATCGCCAGACTCCGAAAATCTTCAGGGAGATCGCGAAGTCGAACAGGTGGTGCTTGCATAGCCATTTGTTATCATCCTTTCTTTTCTTGTCTGTTTTTATTATATAACATTTTTCTCTTTTAGGAACGTTTTTGCGCAAGAAACGAATTTTTCTTTTTACCATTTTGCAACGGGCGCAGATAACCTTTCTTTGGCTTATCCAACACAGAAAAATGTGTAAAACACCTACACATTCCTACAGAAAAATGTGTAGGTGAGACAAAATCAGGTCAAAACGTTTCCAATCAATCAAAAGCCACTCTCAGACGCTCATCGAAGCGAATGCCACTCTCTTCAATGTACTTCACAACATTTTCATCCTTGCGAAGCTCACGGCTGTAGAGAGTGAGAGAGGATTCAAGTGCGGAAGAAAACGCAGCGAAGAACACTTCAAGATCATTCTCGAACCACTCACGAGAAAGATCCTCTGTCGGGAAAGCCTGCTTTTCGTCCGTACAGGTCACTTCCGCAAGCGCGGTATCACCGTAGATTCCGATTTTAATAGAGAAGACGTGCTCAGGGTGAATTTTCGAGATAGCATCCTCATCCATACCGTACACCATACGAATGAGTTCATCCATCTCATCCTCAAGCGCGACGCAAATCTCTGCCTGAATGCGGATTGCAACCTCTCCTCCATAGTTCCATCCTTCGATAGATGGGTAGCGGTCAAAATCAGCGACATGGAGGATGTCCTCTCGAATCTCAGACTTATCAAACTCTTCAAGAAGTCTCTCCCTGATTTTTCCGCTCATCCACCCATTCCAGACGGGACGCTTACGGATCATTTCGAGCGCGTAGAACTGCTCATCACGACCGAGTTCATCAAAGCGACGGAGAGTTTTATTTTCCATTTTTACATTTCCTTTCTTAACCAAAACGATTGATTTCTATGTGCTTATTATATAACAAAGTATACCTTAAAGCGTCGATTTCTTGGATAAACCAAAGGAAAATCCTTGGGAAACAGAACATTTTCCTTTGGTTTACCCTTTTCGGTCACGCGTAGTCGGGAAGTTCCTCGTCCGAAACGCGACGGTCGAGAAGGTCATCCTCTCCAATAGCGTTCTCAAGGAGATCAATGACCATACCCTCAACATTCTCAAACTCGTCGAGAACCGCAAGCCAACCGCCCGAGCTGTGGTAGTTAATGACATACGCCATTGTGTAGTTGAATTGCATACGACCGTTCTTGCGGAGAGAAAAATCAGATGCCTCAAAAACGAGGTCGAGGATTTTGGTGTCGAGAGCATCTTTTTCTGCGAACCCATTCATCCACTCCTCCAAATCGTTGCGCGGGCGGGGGAGTGACTTGATCTGCGTCTCGATTGCGCGGATGTTAGCTTTAAGGGCGTTACGGTCAATTCCGAGTTTCATGCATATCCACCTTTCTTTCGTTTAACTCACTTGATGCGTTTATTATATAACTTTATATTACGAGAAAAAGAAAAATTGGCACTCAAGCAAAAAGTTTTTCGTAAAAGCACCAACCGCCTTTCTTTTGGAGATAATTTCTGCGATTGCACGTGCCATATTGATTTCCCTCCTATTCAACGACCTTAAACGAGTCCACACCGGGAATCAGGCTTAATGTTGAACCTGTTTCCCAACGCATCATTAACTGACCAGAATCATCCACAGCGATAACCGTTCCGACTGTACCCGGAGGAGGGTTCTTTTCCTCATCCATTTCAATCAACTCGATTTTTGTTCCTTCAGGGTATCGCTCTCTGAGCGTTGCGACCTGTTCTCTACTGGGAAATCTCATGTTAGGCATTTTAGATCCTTTCTTTTTTCTTCCAACAACTTTTATGTCTTTATTATATAACTTTTCGCTAGACCAAAAGGGAAAAACAACACAACCGCGAGTTTTCTTTCTCGACGGGATGTGTCGTTTTTGAGTTAATTTTCCTTTGGGTCATTTCAATTTGGCAAATGAGAGGTAGAAATCCTCATAATCATCAACAAGGTCAATCATCGCCACAGAGTCCAAATCACCATCATGCGCATGAAGGCAACAATGTTCATACGCAAGTTTAAATGCCCGTTCAAGCACTTCGACGTTCTGCGTTTTGGAGTCCAAAAGGAGAAGATCGATGATTCTATTTAGTCTTTCACGGCGAGCATGTTCGTACCGACTAACTTCATCAGGATAGTTCGGACGCACCCCCCAACGGAGCACATCACTATAGCAACGAAGGCAGTGGTCGAATTTTCTGGCATTTTCTTCTTGCTCAATCTTTCTCACGATGACACCTTCTTTCCTTTTCTGAGAACGATATTTGCTACGTCGAGATAAGGCTTCGAGGAAGTTGCAAAATCAATATATAATTCGTACATGTTTTGCCCTTCATCCAATTCGTTCATCACTATGTCAAACACATCTCGCCCATTCGGGAGACTCACAAATCGCGAGTTCTCAAACATTATGTCTTTTGCGCGATTTTTCAACCAAATATTCTCTCGAACCACATCTTCTACTGGATAGGATAATTCATTTTCGTTGAGCTCGTAGATTTCTTGACGAATCTTGAGAATTTCGTCCATAATCTCGCGAAGCATAACGGGATGCGTGTCACACCCACCAAACACAGAGAGCTTCTTTTTCCAAACCATTAGTTAAGCCCCGCCGCCATCCGAGCGACATCGAGGTAGGACTCAGCCTCAGAGCAAAAACGACGGTAGATTCCGAGCATAGAATCATCCACGTCATCATCAAGAGAAACCTCACGATTCTCATTGCACTCAACGGCTTCCCACACGCGGTCAAAGATGCGACGACCATTCGGGAGTTCCGCAAACGCAGAATTTCCGAACACATTGTCACGCGCACAAGCCATTTCGTAGCACTGACGGTCAGTCATCTCGCGCAGAGAGATTCCACTGCGACGGATTTCCTCAACCTTCTCATCGACGAAAATCATAATGTCTTCCACATCGCGAACCATAACATTCTTCTTGCTCATTTTTAATTCCTCCGTTTTCTTTCGTAGATCAACAACTTATTTCGATAGTTTTATTATATAATAAATTTGATAGATGAGCTGAGATTTTTCGTTGGGAGATAGGATTTAAATGGATTAACTCAATTAACGGAATCTTGTTAATTAAATTAATCGAGTCAACAAGGTCAACAAGGTCAACAAGGTCAACAAGGTCAACAATATTCCCTTTTGGCTTATAAAAAAAACGAAAACGCCCTGCGACAAGCACAGGACGCTCTCTCGAACACTTTCCACCCATTGACACTCCCCCCACTAAAGTAGGGGGATTCTCAGTTCACTGACCGTTGCGTTTCGGCGGAGTGCCTCATCCGTCTTACACAATCTCCCTGAGCGTGAATTTCCGTATGCCCTACGGTATTTAAAATTTAAGATGCCGCGAGAATTTTCTTTTTATGCTTCTTGAGCATCCTCGCAACGTTCAAATCTTCGATCCCGATGACTTGGTTATCGCTCACCAGTCTCGTCGATTCTTTGTAACAGTATACTATAAGCAAGATTTGATTTCAGGAAATTCGTCGCCTTTCATCCCCCCGCTGAAGCAGGGGGTTTTCTCGGCGACGTTCTATAACAAAACCGCTCCTAATTTTCCCAAAAACAAAAAGACCAACTGAAAAATCAGAAGGTCTTCCAACCATTTTCCTTTGGCTTATCAGCTACCAATTCGAGCATTCTTGACTATATCGGCAGAGATAGAATCCTCACGATCTGCCTCAATAACGCGCCCACTCAGCGTAAGATAGTTGCGACCTGCTCCTTCATCCCAAACAACAGGTTCGTTCACAATCGAGGCATCAAACCCCAACTCATACACTGGGAGCTCCCCGCTCTCATCTGGAATAGCATCTATGGGAATACCATAAGCACTCATGCTTGCTTCCAAGATCAGGAACTTGCGTCCATCAGGAAGAACGAGAGGTTCTCGTTTAAGATTGCGAAACGTTTCGTCTGAAATATTGATTAACATTTTTAATCCACCGCCTTATTGTATGACAAATTATCTTTCAACTTTTCGACCAAAAGGGAAAGTTTATCCACCGTCTCATCAGTAAAACGAGAAAAATCTTTTGCGTCCAAGAGCGTACGGAGGATGGTCGCCTGAGAGCCGATTTCTACAACAATCTGTTTATTTTGAGTGGAACAAGACAGGTAGTCCATCTGTCCACTATCAGCAAAGAAATCCTCCTCAGAGATAATCCCTTTTGCGATTGCATCAACTACAACGGAACAGAATAGGAAGTGGAGAAGGCGGATAAAGGCAAGGTACTGCATTTGACCCTTACGCCCAATCAACTCAACGAAATCATTTCCCTTCATAGAAACGAAATAATCTTTGTTAAGTGGGATCTCTCCGTGGTAGAAAATAAACGAAAGCTCCCTTCCAGACGGCGAGGAGAAAACCTCTGCTTTGCGATTTGCGACACCATTTCCGTAGAAGTAGATGTTCCCGAGATGACGCATTCTTCCCGTTTCAGTTGGGACATTCCCACCAAGAACATTCAAAAAATCAGCAAGAACAGTAGAAGAAAACTCACTTTTTAAAGAAATCTGCTGATTGCGGAGATTATCGAGAATGTTTCTGTTACTCATACATTTCCTTTCTTAAAAATTATTTGTATTTGCAAGATTTCGGCGCACCGTGTCAAGCAAGTCATCCTCATCAAGTACACTGGAAATAAACGTATTTTTTAATGTTGCGTTTTGGAAATCATTGAATCTCCAATTTTCTCGTTCAAACTTTGAGCGTACTCGCCTAGCAACAAGATCTGTGACCGAATGGTTTTCGATAGACACGCCGATTTCCTTTTCGATAGTTTCCATAACTTCTCGAACAAGATTAAACTCGTTCGCCGAATGAAATTCAACAAAGTTAATGATCCCTCTAAAAAGCGTTTCCTGTTTTACTCGCATTTTAATCCTCCTCTTCAGACACAAAACCAATCTGCATGATTTCCAAAAGCCTTAAAAAATCATTCTCTTTTTCAAGAAACCTTACATATCGCCTAGCATAGCTCTCATGTGGAGCTCCGCAGTTTTGCCAAATTTCATAAAACGTTCTTAATACAACTTACTCTTCAGTTCTTCAATCTGTTTCTGCTCATCCATTTTTACACCTCACACCTCAACTACTCGATAATGCCCAACCGCTTCAGGAAGGCGCATATCCACATCATCGTAGATCGCGTTTGAAATGAACTCATTGACAAGTTCAAGAAGCCACGCCAACTTTCCAAGACGGTACTCCCGACTCTCGACGGAATACTCTTTTCCAAACTCCGTTTCAGAAATGCCGAGCGTGCATTTCCAAGAAGACGGAGACCCTTCCATTTCAAACATCTCAATCTCAGCCGTGTAGATGTCATATTCTTTCTCTTTCAGACTCGGAGGAGTCGAAATGTTACGAACAGAGATTACAATATGATCTGCACGTCCGCCCACGAACATCTCAGGCTTCGACGAAACAGAAAGTTCGCCACGCTCATAAATCGCTTTTAACGAGTACGGAAGTCCAAAGCACTCGTCCTCATCACGCACAATTTTGAGGAACGGGACGATCATATCCTCAGCGAGAAGGAAGGGAGACTCCGAGACAAGTTTACTCGGAATCATCTTTTCCGTTTCCTTGTCGTACCTCTCAACCTGAATCTCACAGAGGTCATTCTCAACAGTCGAGAGGATAAGCTTTTGAATCAGTTTGTTAATAGAACGCATTATTTTTCCTTCTTTCTAATCCACCTAATCAATCCACATTATTTCTATCGGCAATCGAAACAATTAGCTTCTCGTATCTTCCAAATAAGATTCTTGCTTCTTCAGCAAGCTTGTGGAACTCACGACGCTCAATCTCTTTGACCGTCCCGTCATAGTTGGCGAGAAGATAACGCTCAAACTCGCGGAGTTTGAGTCCCATCTTAATAATCGCATTCGCACGCAGGTGGAGCTCTGCGTTCTGTCGTCGCATCTTGTTCTTTTTCTTCTCGATTGCAAGGCGACGTTCTTCCTCGCGACGGGCGTTCCACGCCTGGGTCTTTTTTCTGTGCTTCTCAACTTCCTTGTCGCTCATAATCTGAACCGTGCGGAATCCGCTGGCGTTTCCAAGCGCCGACCGTACCGTAGGGTCTGCCTGCCAGTTAGGTGTATAGTCTGCCATTTTCTCCATCCTTTCTGTATCGTTCAACCTTGATATACTTTTATTATATAACTTTTTGATAAACCAAAAGGAAGATTTTGTTCAACCGCACATTTTCTTTCTTCCGAATCGGAACAAAGCGACTTACTGTAAGCCTTGTAAGCTGTCTTTCGCTTTCGCATTTTTATTATATAACTTTATTTTGAGTTGTGTTTGAGTTTTTGGATAGACCAAAGAAAAAGTTTCATTGAGAGAAAGGCGGCGGCGAAGAAGATCGTTCCTCACCAGCATTTTCTTTTTATTTATTCGATTGCGCGAGAGAGATAATCTTGCATTAAGGAGAGAGCCTTTTTCTCGTCAACGTTTAGATCATAGACAAACCTTCCATCTTTGAGTTCTTCGACATGGAAGCCGTCGTCGAACGGCTGAATAGAAAAGGCGTGCTCAAAACGAGTAAACTTTTTCCCACGCTTACCTATGGAGATGTAATATTCGGAGGGGGTACTTGTACCAACAATGGGCTCATAGAAAAACGCAACATCCAGTCCGTTAACGGTTACATTAACCTCCCACGGAACATCTCTGCGGTGTACTACGAGACAAGTCTCTCGAAGAGCTTTGGCGAATCTTGTGGAGAAGTTGAAAAATTCGGTTTCTGTTTTGCAGAGTTTATGTAAATCATAGTCGAAGAAAATAACCTGCTTTTTTTCTTTATCGAGATCATCTCGAACAAAACAATAGAGTTTTTCGCGGAGTTTTTTCATTTGTAGGAAGTCAATGATTGTTTCTTGAAAGGCATTCATTTTTCACCTCATTTCGTCTCAGACAGATTGTTCTCATTTACAGCATATTTGAGGATGTCGAGCACCATACATTCCGCATCTTCAAACTCCTCCAAAACAGCCAACCATCCCTCGCAAAGATACTTATTGATAACATACTCCATAACATAATCAAACTGATTATGTCCGTTCACGCGCCCCTTGAACGCAGAATTCTCAAAAATTAGATTTATTATCTGATCATCCAAGGCGAACCGCTCGGTGTTGTATCGTTCATAATCACCATCTACATCAGGGTTGACTGGATGGAGATTGCGGATCTTTTCTTCTATCACTCGGATCTGAGCAATGAGGGTGTCTTTGTTGTAGTCTTTTTTCAAGGAAATTCCTTCTTTCTATTTGAATTCAACAACTTTTTGTATTTTTATTATATAGCTTTTCTCACAAACGAAAGCAAAAAAAATAGACACAAATCACAAAATTTCTTTGTAATATGCCAAATTTCCAAGCTACTTCCTTTGGCTTATCAAGTCAGCAAAACCTTCTCAACATATTTTTTCAAAAACACTCCGACACTAACACCATCCACTTTTTGAACAATTTCTCCTTGTGTAGGATGTCTCAAGTTACGAATCCGAACAACGATTGGCGAAAAAGATGGAAGAATGTGTAACCAATAAACAAACAAATAAAACACTACCACCTCGCGCTCCAACCGTAAAATGAGAGCGCATTTGTTTATCTCCACAACAGAAAGGTTCAAACGCCAAAAACGTTTTCCTTCAGATATAAAAAACCAAAAAACGATCAAAAGCCATCATAAAAAACCCTAAAAATGCTCACAAGTTACCATAAATCAGAAAAAATTTTTTTCTTAGATTCGAAACAATAATTGTTATCCTATCAGTAAAGGTAATCGTTTATAGAATCCATTTTAAGTAGAACAAGAGGAAAGTAAATGAAAAAGAATTTGTTAAATGAAAAATGTAAAAAAATTTGTGTAGCAACAGTTGTATCTGCAACACTATTTTCTAGTGGTATATCAACAACAGAAGCAAAAACATCAATAAATAATATTCCAGTAGATAAAGTAGCACATGCAGGAATTAGTTACATCATAACAGATCAATTACAAAGAAATGTTGGAATGAATAGATTTTGGGCATCATTTACTACCATAGGAATTGGGGCTATTAGAGAACTTACACATAGAGGATGGGATGGAAAAGATTTTGCAGCAGATGTTGTAGGTGTTGCTTTGTATCAGTTGAGTGGAAAGTTTTGATTAAAGTTTGTTGATAGACCAATGGGAAAGTGGATTTCAAAGGAATAAAGAATGTAGAGACTCTTTGTTCCTTATGAAACCGCGAAGAACAACGCCATCTGTATGTGATATGTGATACGATGGTGTTTTTTCTTTTTATTTTTAAAGTGTGATCAGAACCAGAGAAATAAGGATTTGTGGAGCTTTTGTAAAAAAGACATTACTGTTTTTCGACAGGTTTTTTCTTTTTGTCAATGTTCCTTTGGAACATCGCGCACAGCCACACTCGACACATATTCTTTATCTAGAGTTAAAAGAGTTCCTCGCCGCTGAACATGTATATAAACGAGCCGTTCTCTTACACCATCATCACGCAATTTTTCATCTCCAAGTTCAACAAAATAATAGAAATTCGAATTATCTTGAACGTTGGACATACCGTTCTTGACAGGTTGAAAATTTCTCGGGAACTCAAAGACGAGATCGTCGTAAGATGTTTGTAAAACTCTCGCTTTCAATATTTCTGTATAGTCTTTTGCTCTTTCTGAAACGGTCTGATTAACCTCAATACTTTTTTCTTTGTCTTCTGCATTTTTCAACATGAAGCCACATGCAAACACAAGGAAAGCAACAAATCCAGCGACAAACAATTCATTTTTTAAAAAGTCTCTCATTTTATTTTCTCAATCTCCCCACTCGCCAACATCGGTTCAATGACAGTCTTTATCACATCGGAACAAACCAGTAGAAACGAACTAGAGGGGTGGGAGCTCGTCGGGGAACACGCGCTTCGCATCGGCGACAACGCGTTCAAGTTCCACAAATCCCGCGAGATCCCTGCGGAGAAGGTGAAAACGGTCACGATAAAGCGCGACAAACTTGGCGATGTTTACGTCTTTTTCGTTGTAAAGTCAACAGAGTTCGTCCCGAAACGGTGTGCGACAGGTCAAAGCGTCGGCATCGACTTTGGGTTCGACCAATTCTTGACACTTT
>ERZ773014.733-NODE-733-length-21873-cov-24.844165_pt1 | contig 21873 bp, 18 predicted proteins | sample MGYA00580841_ERZ773014 | MGnify/ENA primary metagenome ERZ773014 (study PRJEB29015, sample SAMEA2737989) | human oral metagenome | biome: human oral; feature: human-associated habitat; material: dental | place: China | collected 2067 ...
GGTGCAGGCCGTCGAGGCCGGTGACGTCGCGGGGGCACAGCAGGCGCTGGCCCAGTGGGAGGCGCAGCTGGCGCAGGCCGACGTGGAACAGGCCCGGCTCGGTGATTTCCGAGGCAACCGCCATCTGCTGCTGGCCAACTCGGACATCCACACCACGCTGGGGGCCATGGTCGAGGAGGTGCGCGAATACATTGGGCTGCGCATCTCCGGTCAGGACCCCATGGAACACGCCACCGAGGCGATCACCCGGGTGGTGTCGATCCACACATCGATGAACAATGCGCTGCTCGGGTTCTACCACGACCCCTCCGGCGCCGCTGCCCGCGCCGCCGAGAACGCCGCCTTCGCGCCCATCGAGGCGATGCGACAGGTCAACCCGGCTGCCCCCGAACTCCAGCCGGTGCTCGGGGTCTCCCTCCACGACTGGGTCGCAGCGTCGGCGAAGATGCACGCCGGGGTCCCGGGCGACGAGATCGCGCGCATCCTCGGCGTCGAACGTCCCCAATGGGATCAGGCGTCGGCGGAATGGACCCAACGCGTCCAGATGTTCCCGATGACGGTCGGGATGGAGTACGCGAACCTCATGTCCCGTCCCCACCCGAAGTTCGACGCGGCAGGCTCCGCCGGTGGGGCGCCGTCGAATGCGGCCCGACTGTCCACCGACCGTGACTTCTACATCGAGTGCGCAGCCGCCGCGGCTGCCGCCACCGAGGCGGGTCTCGACGCGGGCGGCTATCTCGAGTCCAACTACGGGGTCACCGTTGCCCAGGTCGGCAGTGCCGGGGTGAACTGGATGATGGACCTGCGCAACGCCGATTCCCTCATCACCTTGCAGCAGGCAAAGCAGCGGGAGATCGCCGCCCGGATCGCGTCCCAGACCGGTCCCGGGATCGCCGACGACATCCAATTCTGAGAACACTGGACCGTTTGATGCGGGCCGTGGGCGCAGCGCCCACGGCCCGCATCAACTTTGGGTGTATTCCCGCCGCTCTCTCGTCTCTGTCGACTTACGATGAATCACAACACACCTGCTGGTGCGAGAGCGGAAACGTTCTGGACGCCTGTGCAACGACGTTTCAGGGTGGTGCGGTGACGCGGCCCAGAGACATGGGGAGATGATGATGAAGAAGAACTTCACGAAGGTCGCCGAGGACCTACAGGCCACCCGGAATCTTCGTGCTTTTCAACTGATATGGCTCACGCAGCTCATCGCTCGGGTCGGCAACGGCATGACCGCCTTTGGGCTTGGGGTTTTCGTGTATCAGGAGACGGGGCAGACGACTCCCGGCGCACTCATCATGCTCGCCGCATTCCTCCCGGGCCTGCTGCTGTCGCCGCTCGCCGGGGTCCTGGTGGATCGGTTCGACCGACGCCTGATGATGATCCTCAGCGACACGTTGTCAGCGATCGGGCTGGCCGCTCTGCTGGCGGCCTTCCACCTCGGGTTCCGGGAGGTCTGGGTGATTTGCGCCTGTGTGGCGTTCAGTTCAGTCTTCGAGGCGCTTCTGGACCCGGCCTACCGCGCCACCGTCACCGATCTGCTGACGCCCGAGCAGTACGCTCGGGCCTCCGGTATGACCCAGCTGGCAGCTGCTGCGCAGTACCTCATATCCCCGGCGGTCGCGGGCCTGGTGATGGTGCAGTTCGGCATCAACGCGGTCCTGATGATTGATGTCGCGACGATGGTGACCACCGTGTCGTTCACGGTGATCGTGTGGCGCACGATCAAGGCGGAACCAAAACCGGTTGAGCAGGGTTTCTGGGAGGATTTCCGCAGCGGGCTGGCCTACTTCGCCCGCAACCGCGGGATCGTGGTGTTGATGCTGCTGGTGACCCTGATGACCTTCTGCATGGGATTCCTGCAGACCCTTCTGACGCCGATGATGCTCGACCTCGCCGACGAACAGACCCTCGGACTGGTGCGCTCGGTGGCCGCCATCGGCATGGTCGTGGCTAGCCTGGCCATTGGGGTGTTCAACATGGGAAACAACCACATCCGCTACCTGGCGATCGCGCTGGCGTTCGGTGGGGTCGTCGTGATCGGCCTGGGAATGACCACCGATGTGGTGCTGATCGGGGTCGCCACGTTCCTGTTCTTCATGGTCCTACCGCCGTTGAACACGAGCGTCGAGGTGCTGACCCGGTCGTGGATTCCCAACGAGACCCAGGGCAAGATCTGGGGACTCATGGGCCTGGTGTCCCAGCTCGGCTTCCTGGTCGCATACTGCATCGCAGGACCGCTCGCCGACGCCGTGTTTAACCCCCTGCTGCGCCCCGGAGGGGCACTGGTTGATGGCCTGGGTGGCATCATCGGTGTCGGACAGTCCCGGGGCATCGGGCTGATGTTCGGGTTCGTCGGGATCCTTCTAATTCTCATCGCAGTGATCACGCCCCGGGTCAGGGCCATCCGGGTCCTCGAGGACAATCTCAAGGAGCAGTTGGCCACTTCGCAGGGGAGCGGAGAGACCGAGATTGTCGAGGATCTTCGAGTGGAGGTGTGAGGCTCGCGAGCCGTTTCCTGTCGGTCTTTCGGATGACCCGGGGCACGTTCCAGGGTTCTGCACCCATCGGCTGGTTACTGTGGTCGCAGGGGAACTGGCCCATGACGCGCGGACGGGGAACACGGGGCGCGCCTGCAGACGGAGGTGACGATGGGATTTCTCGACTGGCTGGGCAGGAAGTGGGCCAAGAAGCTTGATTTCACGAAGGTCGACTCTGTTCTGAAGGCCGAAGCCCTGGCCGCCGAGGGGAAATTGGCACCGCTGCACCTCGTTCCGTTGCGTTTCGGCGGGCAGGACATGCCCATGAACCGGGTCTTCGTCCCGGTATCCGTCGTTAATCGCAAGGATCATTACGACGAGACGATCGAGGGTCTCGTCAAGGACCACAAGGCGGACGGCTACTCCTGCACCCCTGAATATCGAGACGAAAGCGTCGTACCATTCCGGCTGGACGGCATGGCGACCGAGGAGGGAATTCCGGTCTACTCGTGGTCCATCGACGTGTGGTGAGAACGGACCTGTCGTGTCGTGAGACCCTCCCGGGGATACGGCACGTGGGGGAAGACTGGAGGGCATGGAGAAAGTCGAACTCACCGGGGTCCCGGAAACCATGTTGCAGACCCTTCACGCCAGGGCCCAGTACACGCTGTCCCACCCGCAGCTGCTGTCCGACCCGCAGGCGGTCGAGCTGGTCTCCCGCATCGACTACGATTTTACGGCTGCTCAATCCGATCGGTTCATGTCCTTCGGGACTGCGGCCCGCACCCTGCTGTTCGACGACCTTGTCCGCGACTTCATCGCCCGGCATCCAGGGTGCACCGTCGTCAACATTGCGTGCGGACTAGACACCCGTTTCCATCGCGTCGACGACGGGAAGATGCGCTGGTACGACCTCGATCTACCGCAGGTGATCGACGTCCGCCAGCGACTCATCGCCCCAGTGGAACGGGTCCGGACGATCGCCGCCTCGGCATTGGATCCGCGATGGCCCGAGGACGTGGATGCGACAGGCGAGGTGCTGGTTGTCGTCGAGGGCCTGACCATGTACCTGAGCTCCGACGACATGCGCATCCTGATGGGGATCATTCACGACTCCTTCCCTGGTGTGACGGCCCTGGTGGAGGTCATGGCGCCGCTGTTCCAGCGCTTCGGGCGAGAGAAGTCCGTCGTCAAGTCCGGGGCGAAGTTCACCTACGGATGTCGCAGCGGCAAGGAATTCTGCCGCACCGTGGCGCCCGGTTTCCGGGCTGAACGTGACGTCAGGTTGTCCGAGGGGATGCGACGGATCCAGCCTCGGAGCTGGCTGATCACCTGGTTCCCGTTGTTTCGGATGATCGAGGAGAAGATCCTCGTCCTGACGGCCCGGTAGCGCTCAGCCCAGCGCTTCACGATAGGCCAGGAGACCTGGAATCGATCAGGCTGGCTGCGGTGTGAATGGCGTTGGCAAGCTCTTGCGGGCGACTCCACATGGGCCAGTGGCCGGTCGGCAGGTCGACCACGTCCAGCTGGGTGAGCTGGGCTACGGCGCTGAACATGGGGTGTCCTTGCGCGGCCAGTTCGAGGACCTGGGCACTGGGCAGGGAGCAACAGATGAGGGTAGTGGCCACGTCGTGGCGTGCAGCATTGGTCAGCTCGACGGACGCGCGAGCGACTCCGGCGGGTTCGGGCACGGCCTTGGAGCGGAATCGGGTGAGGTGCTGGTCGTTGAGACCTTCAAGGCTCGCTTGCTGGCTCAGCGTGTCGAAGTCAGGTAGCGGCAGCTCGAGGACCGCTGCCGGCAGGTCGGGTGCGAACGCGCCGTCGTTGGCCATCGGGCCGGAGTCGACCCAGATCACGCGGCGGATCAGCTCCGGGTGCCTGTCCAGGACAACGCTCACGGGACCATTGGCGCCGCTGTGTCCCACCAAAACGACATCGCCACCCAGCTGACCCAGCACGCCGGCAATGGCCTCGGCCTGGTCATCGAGTGTCCGCGCCGCGCGCTGGGGGTCCCGCGGGTCGAGACCAGGCAAGGTCAGGGCCGTGGCCAGGGCACCTGCGGAGGTCAACTTCTCGATCACCTCGTCCCAGGCCCAGGCGCCAAGCCAATACCCGGGGATAAGGACGATGTGCGGTTGCCGCATCGAAAGCGATGTTGATGTCATGCAGGGAGTCTTGCAAGGAGCACGGTCAGCGGGGTGTCACTATTTGTGGCATGAATGTCACTGGGGTCGGGTGGTGAGGCGATCGGAGCGGCTCCACGCGCTGACCGAGTCGCTGCGCCGGAGCGGCAATCGTGGACGAACCGCCGAGCAGTTGGCGACCGAGTTCGAGGTGTCGGTCCGCACGATCAAGAGAGACCTGGTCGCCCTTGAGGCGTCCGGGTTGCCGCTCTGGTCGCGGCCTGGCCCCGGCTGCGGTTACGGGCTACTCAGCGGCGGAGCACTACCGCCGGTGACGCTCACTGATGCTCAGGCCCTGTCGCTTCTCGCCGCCGTCGCGGCAGCTCCGGATGCGCCCTACTCCGATCTTGCCGCTGCCGCGGTTCGCAAGATCATGGATGTCCTCGACCCAAACACACGAGCGCGGGTCGATCAGCTCGCTTCACGCGTGTGGGTGAACCCAGCAGCCACCGTCTCGAGAGTCATTCGTTCTGCCTGTGAGCAGGCCATGACTGAGCAGCGTGTACTGCGCATCGACTACGTCGCCGCCGATGGCGCTGCCACCCGGCGCGATGTCGAACCGATCCTGTTCGCCAACACCAACGGCACCTGGTACCTCATTGGATGGTGCCGCCTGCGCGATGCCGTGCGCTGGTTCTTGGTCAGCAGGATCCGACGGGCAAGCGTCACCCGCGAACCGTGCACGGGTCACACCGTAGCTGAGAGCGGCACACCCCCACCCACTGCTACGAGCGTGAGAATCAACCGCGGCTGACCACCCGAACAACGTCCCCGGTCAGCACAGCTAGCCGAGATCCTTCGTTTCCTCCGAGGCGCCGCTCAGGTGGGCGCTCAGCCGGCTGTAGGCCACGGACAAGGCGAAGCAGATCACGCCCGCCACCAGCAGCGACAGGATGCGGGTGATGGAGTTCTGCCCGGACATGTCGATCACGGCGAGTTTGAGCACCATCAACATCACCAACATCAGCCCGTACAGGCGCATGGCCGTGGCGTGGGTGCGAAAACCCGCGACGATACTGAGGGCGCCGGCGATGATGAGGAAGGCGCTGCTCGTCGCGGAATCCACGTTCGTCGCCGTCAGGAGGGTGTTCATCCCGAGCAGCGAGAGGGTGAAGGTGACGCCGGCGGCCACGCCGTGCCACGGGTGCCGCACCAGCGGCCACATCATCCACACCACCGCGCAGCCCACAGCGAGCACGAAGGGGATCAGCGCCAGCTCGTGGGCCAGGAAGGCCCACGCCGGGTGGGCTGCGGGCCGCCACGGCAGCACGGACCAGGACGTGACTGCGTAGATCGCGTACTGCATCACACCGGCCGTCCCGAGGGTCAGGATCATCGGAACCGGCGACGACGGGGTCGCTGACACCGTGCCGACCGCGGGGTCGTCGACCAGGTGCGCCCGCTGTCCGAACAGCCTGCCGGATAGCAGGGGCAGGGTCGTCGCGTGCCCGCTTCCGAGGCCCAGCCCGATCAGCGCCACGATCACACTCAACATGAGGATTCCCCAGACCGTGACGCTCCAGGCCGGCTCGACGCCCAACCGCCGCAGCAGTTCCTGGACGACCGTGGGCAGGCGCAGCACCAGCAGGAACACCACCAGCCAGACGGCCACGATGTGCTCCGGCCCGTCCGGGAGACGTTTCTCGAGGATCAGCGCGACCGCCACGGCCACTGCCAGGGCGCCCAACCGCACCAGACTCAGGGCGATGTCCGGGTCGTGTCCGACCCAGGTCAAGAACACGACCGCGGCCGGCACGGTGATGGCGTGGATCGCATTGCCGGCCAGCATCGCAGGCACCGCGGTCAGGGCCAGAACGGCGATGAGCGCGCCCAGGGCCAGGGATTCGTTCTTCAGCTGGGGCAGCAGGATGCCCGCTGCCACGAAGGCGCTGACGAATAGGCAGTGCCCGGCCCATTGTCCGGCTTGTGCGGCGACTCCCTTGAAAACCAGTGGCACCACGACGACGGCGAGGACGATCAGGTGCGCCACGGCCAGCAGGGTGAAGTCCTGGTGTTGGAACCAGTCCAGGTCGGCTCTCGGCGGTGGTGCTGGCCTGAGTCGCAGCGTCGAGATGGCTATCAGCAGCGGGGCGGTCAGCCAGGCCAGTGCCCAGGGGTTCGTCGGGGTCCCGATAGGTGACTCCGGTGTGGTCTCGGGGGTCTCGTCCTCGGGGATTTCGTCCTCCGGTACTTCGCCCGCCCTCACGACCAGGATGAGTTGGGCGAATAGGAGCGCCACGAGAACGAGCATGGCCACGAGGGTGCCGGCCTCGGTGATCTCCCGTGCCTTCCCGACGGGTGCCATGAACAATGCGGGAAGCCCGATCGCACTGGCCGACAGCAGGTACAGGGGCCTGAAGCGGGACTGTTCGACAGCCTTCCGTGCAGTCATGGCGGTGGTCAGGGTGATGGCTGCCACGTAACCCACCGTCATCATCAGTCCCAGGAAGGACTGCTCGGGATGGATGCGGGATTGCGCTGCGGCCAGTCCGATGGTCGACAACCCTCCCAGCGCCGTGATGATCGTGATGTAGGGCAGGCGGGTGCGCGCGGCGACCAGGATCAAGATGATCGTCCACCCGGTGAGCGCGAGGAAGGCGGACAGCGGGGGCAACAATCCCAACAGGACAGCGCCCACCAGGGAAACGAACCCCAGTCCGCCTCCGATGCCGGTGATCGTCGCCGCCGGCAGCCGGTTCGTCGTGGCCCTGGAGACCATGCCCATCCCGACGGCGGTCAACGTGACGGCTGTCACCCCGACGGCCCCGACCTTGACGATGTCCGGTATCGAGTTCCACAGCAGCGCGATGAGACTGGCCGCGGCCAGGAAGACCAGCACCGCCGCGGCGGCTGACAGCAGGTATTTGCCCAGGGTGGCTTCGCCTGCGCGTTTCCTGATCGAGTCCAGGAGCGGGTGTTTGGGTTCCGGGGAGTGGAAGAAGTCGCCGAGGGGAACCTCGTCCGGGCTCCCGGGCGACGATGTCGTGACGTCCGTGTCCCGCGTGAGCGGCTGAGGCTTCTTCGCCACCGGTGGTGAAGGAAGTGACACCGGGATCGTCCGGGGAGGCGGGGGCGTGGGCGCCGCAGGAGCCCGCCGTGTGGGGGCGGGGATCGATATCTGCAACGGGGTCGGCCCGGTCGCGGTGGGGCGGTGGGGCGGTTGCGGTGGCGGCGGTGTGGCTGGTTTCTGCTGCTCCCGGTAGGTGTTGGTGCGTTGCCGTGGCGCCTCGGGCAGGGCGTCTGGTGTGTCCAGGTGGGAGATGATCACGTCCATCCTGAGGGTCAGGCCGTCGATGGCCTTGATCACGTCGCGCAGGCTCGGCTCGGGTTCTGGACCGGTGCTTGTCGGTTGTTCGTTCTTCTCCATCGTTGGAGCCTTTCCGGCAGTGCTGCGAGGTCTCCAGCCTACGGTCTCCAGGGACGGGGTAGGAGGGGTTTCAGTGAAAAAAAAGGGGCCGCTTCGAAGCGGGCGGGACGGACCTGCGAGCGTGAATGGATAGGCGAAACTGTGGGGTCGTGGTGTGGTCTGTCTCCCGGGTGGCGGCTGCGGTTCAGTTCATCGAGGTCCGTGGTACGAGATCGATGACCACTGTGCTGCCAGAGTGCGTCGAAAAAAGTCGTGACAAATCCCCCAAGGGAGCCTACAATCTCTGATGTTAACGCTAACTTCGGGCACTCGGACGAGACGCAGCAGCCTGCCGTTCCGGAGACCGAGCGATTACGACAAAGGAGTTCGTATGAAGTACCGCCGTGCAGCAGCCGCGCTGCTGTGTGCCACCCTGGCCCTCGGGCTCGGGGCCTGCTCAGGAGGCTCCAAGGACAAGAGCGCGCAGGCGAGCAAGATGTACACCTGGGTGTCCAACGAATCCGACCGCGCCCAGTGGGATACCTTCGTCAAGGGCGTCCAGGAAACCGATTCCAACTTCAAGCTCGACATCGAGGGCCCCAGCTTCCAGGACTACTGGACCAAGATCAAGACCCGCATGTCGTCGGCTGATGCGCCCTGCATCGTCACCACACAGGCCGCCCGCGCCCAGGAGCTCGGTGAACTCCTCACCCCGCTCGACGATCTCGCCAAGGAAGCCGGCCTCGACCTGACCCGGTACAACCAGGCCATGATGCAGGGCATGACGGTCGACGGGAAGGTCCGCGCCATCCCCTACGACGCCGAACCGATGGTGCTGTTCTACAACAAGACCATGTTTGCCCAGGCCGGGTTGAAGGAACCGGGCGTTGACTACACCTACGAGCAGTTCCTCTCCGACGCTAAGGCGCTGACCAAGGATGGTGTGCAGGGCTTCGCCGTCGCCCCTGACATCAGCTACCCCTACCTGCCGTTCGCCTTCGCCAACGGCAACGTGCCCGTCAAGGACGGCAAACTGAACATCACCGCCCCAGGCTTCGTCGCTGACATCCAGCAGACCTTCGACCTGGTCGGCAAGGAGAACGTCGCCGCCGCCCCCAACCCCGCCGACACCACCGATGTGCCCATGCAGGGATTCCAGGCCAAGAAGGTTGCCATGGTGATCGAGGGCCCCTGGTTCTACTCGACGATCCGCGAAGGAATGGAGAACGAGGTCGGGGTGGCCGTCGTCCCCTCGAAGAGCGGCAAACCCGTCGGCATGATTCAGGGCTCCGGTTTCGGCATCTCCGCGAAATGTCCTGACAAGAAGGCCGCCTTCCAGAACATCGTGAAGATGACCACCCCCGAGGTCGTGGCCTACGTCGGCAAGCACCGCGGCACCGTCCCCTCCATCGACTCCGCGCTGTCGGGCTGGGCCGAGGGCAAGCCCGCCCAGGACGCCGAGGTCATGAAGACTCTCCTCGCCGATGGGCAGCCGCTGGTGACAACCTCCACCTGGAACCAGGTGGTGACCCAGTTCACCCAGTACTCCCCGGAGGGCGCCCGAGGCACCCGCACCGCCGAGGACATCCTGGGAACCATCGAGAAGTCGGTGAACTGACCCCATGACGACGACGGCCACGCCGTCGCCCCGAAGCACGGTGAGGAAGGCCCGCAAACCCGGCGTCAACCAGCGGTTGCTGGCCTTCTTTCACCTCGCTCCGGGCATGAGCGGCTTCCTAATCTTCATTGTGGTCCCGCTGATCGCCTCCATCGCGATCAGCCTCCACAACTGGCCCCTCTACGGGGACCCCGAGTTCGTCGGTGTGGAAAACTACGCGCGGTTGCTCTCCGGTGAGGACCCGGCGTTCTACACGGTGCTGGGCAACACCCTGGTGTTCGCGATCGGCTACACAGCCGTGAACCTCGTGGTCTCGACGGGCATCGCGGTTTGGTTGCATTCGCTGCCCGACTGGGCCCCGTTCTTCCGGGTGCTGTTTTTCATCCCCGTCGTCACCCCCATGGTGGCCAATGCCCTTATCTGGCGGGTCATGCTCGACGACCAGGGCGTGATCAACGGGATGCTGGCGGCCATCGGCATCACGGGACCCTCCTGGCTGGGTCACCCGACCTGGGCGATGGTCTCGCTGATCATGATGTCGCTGTGGCAGGCGGTCGGCTACAACATCGTCGTGCTGGCCGCGGGCCTGAACAACATCAACCCCGCGATCATGGAGGCCTCCAAGATCGACGGCACCACCGCGTGGAGCCGGTTCTGGCGGGTTACCTTCCCGATGCTCTCGCCGTCGCTGTTCTTCGCCTCCGTGATGACGGTGATCGGGGCCTTCAAGGTGTTCACCCAGCCGTTCATGCTGACCAGGGGCGGGCCGGGCGAATCCACCAACACCCTGGTGCTGTACCTGTACCGCAGTGCCTTCTCCTACGACAAACTCGGCCTGGCGTCCTCGCTGGCGTGGGTGCTGTTCGTGCTGGTGATGCTGGTCACGGCGCTGCAGTTCGTCGGCCAGAAGAGGTGGGTGAACTATGACTCCTGAGAAGAACCGCCCCCGCCGCTGGGGGAAGATCGTCTCGAAGACGCTGCTGGTGGTCGTGGCCGTGGGGTTCGTCTCGCCCTTCGTGTGGATGCTCTTCTCCGCGCTGAAACCGAGCAACCAGGTGCTGTCCACCGGGGCCGCCCTGCTCGGCGACGCGGTGCGCTGGGACAACTTCGCGGAGGCCTTCAGCTCCATCCCGTTTGGACAGATCCTGCTCAACACCTTCGCCTACGCGCTCGTCGGGACCCTCATCACCGTGGTGGTCTCCGTGCTGAACGCCTACGCCTTCGCGCGCCTGGAGTTCCCTGGGCGCTCCGCCCTGTTCTCGGTGTTCATCGCCACCCTGGTGCTGCCCATCGAGGTGCTCGTCATTCCCCTGTTCCTGGGGGCCGACGCCTTCGGGCTCGTCGACTCCTACCCGGCGATCGTCCTGCCCTTCGCCTTTGGGGCCTTCGGCACCTTCATGCTGCGGCAGTTCTTGCTGTCGCTTCCCGGCGACTACGAGGAGGCAGCCCGGATCGACGGCGCGGGCCAGGTGAAAATCCTGTTTCACGTGATAATCCCGCTGCTGCGCGGCCCCATCGCGGTGGTGGCGGCGTTCGCCTTCATCGACTACTGGAACGCCTTCTTGTGGCCGCTGATCATCATTAACAGCACGGACAAAGCCCCGCTGCAGCTCGGCCTGTCCATGTTCACCGGTGAACGCGGCACGGACTGGGGGCCGCTGATGGCGGCGTCCACGATCGCGGTGCTCGCCAGCCTCGTGATCGTGGTGGCGATGCAGAAACAACTGGCGAAGGGCCTCAACATAGGAGGATTTGGTGGTCGCTGACCTGGAGGCACGATTCGAACGCGATGCCGAACGCTGGAAGGCGCTCGCGCGCCCCACCCCGGAATGGTTCCGGCGCGCCAAGCTCGGATTCTTCATCCACTGGGGGCCGTACTCGGTGCCCGCGTGGGGGGAGCCCGTCGCGGAACTCGGCGAGATCCCGCCGACGCAGTGGTTCCGGCACAACCCCTACGCCGAGTGGTACCACAACACCATCCGGCTGGAGGGCAGCCCAGCGCAGCGGCACCACGCCGAGGTGCACGGCGGCTGCGACTACGACGACTTCCTCGACTCCTGGCGGGCCGAGAGGTTTGACGCCGACGCGGTCGTCGCCGAGCTGGTGGCGGCTGGGGGATCTTATGTGATGGTCACCACGAAACACCACGATGGCGTGTGTCTGTGGGACGCGCCCGGCACCGGGGACCGCAACACCGTGCGCCGCGGACCCGGGCGTGACCTGGTGGGGGAGTGGGCCGACGCCGCGCGGCGCGCCGGGATGCGTTTCGGCTCCTACTACTCGGGTGGCCTGGACTGGCACGCCGCACCGACGGAGCCGATCGGGCTGCGCGACGACTGGGACCTGACCGAACGTCCCGTCGACCAGGGCTACGCCTCCTATGCCGCCGGGCACCTGCGGGACCTCGTCGCCCGCTACAACCCCGATGTGCTGTGGAACGACATCAACTGGCCGGACGCCGGCAAGGACTTCGGACCCGACGGTATCGGCACCGTGTTCGAGGAGTACTACGCTGCCAATCCGGAGGGCCTGGTCAACGACCGCTGGCAGGTGCCCCACCAGGACTACGCCACCAGCGAGTACAAACACCTCCAGCAGTGCGAGAACGCCGCGGTGTGGGAGCACTGCCGCGGGGTGGGGTTGTCCTTCGGGTACAACTCCGTCGAGGGCCCCGAACACGCCATGACCCCGCTGGAGCTGATGAAACACCTCGTCGACATCGTGTGGCGGGGCGGTCGGATGCTGCTGGGCGTGGGTCCGAAGGCCGACGGGACACTGCCTGGATGGCAGTCGGAGATCCTCCGCGGCATCGGGCGCTGGATGCAGCTCGCGGGCAGGTGGCTGCCCGACCTCGTCGCCGACGGCGAACTGGAGGTCGAAGGCGCCTGGACGCGGCTGGGCCGCGCCGGGGATTCCCGCCTGCTGTTCATCGACGCCGATGTCCCCGTCGCCATCCCGGCAGGAAGGCTGCTGACCCCGGAGTGGGCATCCCTGGAGGATGGGATCCTGACCTGCGCCGAGGACCGCCCGGGCCCGGCGGTCGTGGAACTGACCTAAACCGTGGTCGGGGCACACCCTGGCATCACCCCGTCAAAAACGCCTGCCTTCCGGTCGTCTCTGGTGGCGCAGAAGTGTGTGCAGTCCGCACGGCCGAGGTCGGCCTTGCAGGGTCATGCGCCTGTCAGCTGTGGCCGTCACGTCTGGTGCTGAGGGAACGTGGTGTGTAGACGATCTGGTCACCTGAGGCGAGGTGGGGCGCCGGCCAGGGTCAGAGATGGTCGCTATGCGGCATGGGGGGCTTTCCCCTGCTGGGTGGTGTCGTCCTGCTGATCGGCGTTGTAGAGAGCAGCGAAGTGCCCTCCCGCCCTGATCAGGTCGTCGTGGGTGCCTGATTCGATAATTTGTCCGTTGTCGAGGACGTGGATGCGGTCGCAGGCACGGATGGTGGTGAGCCGGTGGGCCAGAATGATCTGCGTGCATCCCAAGCGGGAGAGATGCTCGGTGATGACCTGTTCGGTCACCGTGTCGAGGGCACTGGTGGCCTCGTCGAACACGACGATCCTCGGGTTGCGCAGCAATGCCCGTGCGATGGCGATGCGTTGACGCTGGCCGCCTGAAAAATTGGCTCCTTGCTCGCTGACCATCGTCTCGAAACCCATCGGCAACTTTTCGAGGAAATCGAGGAATGGCAGGCGCCGGCATCGTTCGATGGTCTCTTCCTTGCTGAGGCGCGTCCCCAGACGCAGGTTGTCGACGATGGAAGCGTCATGAAGTCGTACGTCCTGCGGCACGTACCCGATGTGTTGACGCAGCCGGTCGAGATCCCACTCGCTCACATCGGTGCCGCCAACCTTGATGTGCCCTCCAGTCGGTGAATGCAGGGCCGCCATCAGCAGCGCGAGGCTGCTCTTGCCCGAGCCAGAAGCTCCCACGATCGCCACTTTCTCGCCGGGCGCTACGTGCAGGGTTACGTCCTTGAGTACTCGTTCGTTGGCCCCCTGATACGCGAAGTCAACGCTTTCGATGTCTATGGTGGGCAGTATCAGTTCATCCGTCCGGTCACCGGACTTCTCCGGAGCGGTCTCGGTGATGTCGAGTACGCGACGCATCAGGCGGCATGCCTGAAGGAATTCGTTCCAGCTGCCGGAAATCGTGGTGCTCAGGCCGAGCAATAAAGCACCTACTCCTTGGACTGCGACGGCCGCACCTATGCTGACGGCGCCATCCAGTGTGAGGACCATGCCGACGGTCACCAGCGCGAGTGGTCCGAAAACCTGCGTGGAACCCAGTGCGCCGCCGATGAGGCCATCCTGCAGCAGCATGCGACGGCGCATGGCCGACAGGGAGGCGTCATAGCTTTCTTTCCAACGGGCGAAGAACTCGTCGCGGTATCCGCCCATTTTGATGGCGGCTATCGAGGAGATCGCGTCGTACTCGATGGCCTGGCTCTTGCTGAGATGCGCGATCTCGGTATCCATGGCCTCGGATAGGGGTCGCTGCGTGGCTATGAGAAGCAGCAGGCAGAGAGTGAATACTCCCGCGGTGATGCCGCCGAGCAGGGGAGAAACCCAGAAAACGTAGCCGATCATGACGGTGGCGATACCCATGTCGAGTACCCCACTGACGATGCGTGTCGACAGCAGATCGCGTACGGAGTTGACGCTTCCCATCCGGTAGAGCAGGTCGCCGACCTGGCGGGTGGAGAAGAACTTGTAGGGCAGCCGCAACAAGTGACGGAAGACGGTTTCCATCAGGTGGCCGCCTATGAGCATCATGGTGCGGGACAGCAAGAGTGTTCGCAGTGTTTGAAGACCGAAGTAGAGCAGAACTGCTGCCGGTGTCGCGGCAAGCATGCTCCAGAGTCGGTCGCCCGCGTTCGGCTGAGCGACGCTGTCGACCACCCATTGGGTGGCGAATGGCATTGTCGCCGTGACGAGGTATCCGATGACGGCCAGGACTACGGAAAACGTCAGGGTGCGGCCAACCCCTTGTGGTATCAGGGGGAAACTGCGCCATTCGGACAGCAGGGCGCGCCGTTGGGGTTGGAAATTATCGCCCGGGGCGGCCAACAGGATGATTCCACTGAAACCCTCCTCAAGTTCGTCCCAGCTGATTCTGCGACGCCCCATGGCCGGGTCCATCAGGATGGCTCCACTTCGGGTGATGCGTTCCAGCACCACGAAGTGGTGGCCCTGCCAGAAGATGATGACAGGAACATCGAACACCTTCAGCGGCTCGACGCTAACCGCCTCGAGCATGCGCACCTGCATGCCGCGTTTGCCCAGCAGCTCGGCGAGCTGACCAACCGTTGCGCCGTCGCGCCCGACCTCGAGGTCCGTGCGCAGCTCGGTTATGGATTCCTGGCGACCGTAAACGGCCAGCAGCGATGCCACGCAGCAGACGCCGCATTCGGTGGCCGCCACCTGGGTCGTGACAGGAACACGTCGTTTCATCGCGAATCTCCAAAGGCGGGTGGGGATGGCGGGGTGAGGGGTTCTGATCCCAGTGTGGGATCGAGCCGGGTGGTCAGGTGAAGCAGGACCCCGGAACGCCCGACCATCAGGGAGTCGTTCAACGAGTTGCGGTTTCGGCGATCGCTGAGTTGGGAACGCAGGACGTCCGCTGTGAGGGCCTTCTCCCCGTCGGCAACTGCGTCGGCTGCCCGCTCATGGCCGAGATGTCGGGCGATCCACGAGGCGATGGCCCAGTTGCCCGAATCGCCGTGGCACAGGGTGAGGTTGCGTCCGAACCCGTTCGCGGCCATGGTGGCCACGGCCTCGTCGACGAGTGTCGTGGGTATCAGACCGGGTCGGGCGGTGTGGGCAGCCGCGACACCGAGAGCGATACCTGCTCCTCCGTGGCACCACGCGGTCGCGACGCCCGAGTCGGGGAAGGCCGATGTGAGCCAGGCCCGTGAATCCGGGGCGCGCAGAGCCTCAAGACGTTTCAACAAACGGGTCACTGCGGGGGCGATCTCGGTGTCGGGGAGTGGAGAAGCGGCAAGTGCGTGGAGGGTGCCGGTGACGCCATGGGCGTAGCCGCTGTATGTCAGGGTCGCATCGTCGATCGGGGCCGTGAGTATCGCCTGGAGCAAACGGGTTCCGTCCGTTGCCTCGATGGCATGTGCTCCGGCGCGAGCCAGCAGGTCACCGGCAAGTCCGTCGATGATGTCGAGCCCTTCCGGAACCGGGAGGTGCGTCACGAATTCCTGGGCGACTTTTCGCCAGTTCTCGCGATCAAGGAGCATCCCTGCTCGGGCCAGCGCGAACGGCAGACCTGCCGACCCGGGCCAGCAGCCGGCTCCCATGATGTCTGTCAGGGTCTTCGGGTCGGTCGCCAGTGATGTTGCGCACGCCTCGAAGATCTGTTCAGCAACGCGCCGGGCGCCGGGATGATCCAGTGCCACCGCGGCCTGGGCCAAGGCGAGTCCGACTCCGGTACGTCCGCTATACAGATCGAATCCGAGCACTCCAGGGGCCCAAGGACGCACCATGTGGCTGGATGGCACCGGGCCGACCCAGCTGGGGGCACGATCTGAAGAGCCATCAGGACGAGCCCGGCGGATGAGATCATCCGTGAGGTCGTGTGCAAGCTGGTGCAGCCCACCTGGTTTCCGAAGCAGTGGCGCTGATGTTGTGAGGGGTTGCGCGAGGTGATTGTCGGGGTGCAATGCGATGAAGGATGCCCAGATCAGGTCGAGCTGTTGGCGTAGATCCTCATCACCCAGTGTGGCTATTTTGTTCCGGGCTGCGTCCAGTGGGCTGTGTGCCGCTTTCGTCAATGCATGTCCCTCGGCGCTCAGTACAGTGGTGGCTTCGGCGTCCATCATGAACATGGGGATGTGACCGAACCACAGTTGTGAGATCTCGGCTTCCGTGAGCAGCGGGTCAGGGTTTTCGGCGAGGTTCGTGATCCGCTTGAGACGGTCGGTTCGCGCAGCGACATCGGCCATTGCTTCGGCTGCGCAGGACAGCTGGAGCACGTTTGCGTAGTCCTGGGTTTGTCCGTTCAGATACCGAAGACGTGCGCCGGTGAAGGACTCAGTGACGGCCTCTGTGAATTCCTCGCGATGTGCGACGAGCCACCGGTAAGCCTCCTCGAAACCGTTTGCCACGGCCGCTGCGGCTGCGACCGCGTCCTCCTTGCTGCGATTCTCGTAGGGGTGTTCCCAATTCTCCTCGGACTCGAATGACAGGCGCATGTCGTCTCGGAAGGGATTTAGCACCGCGAGAAAACGGTAGGAGTTTCCTCCCCCAGCCTCGGTGGCGAGGAAACCGATATCGGCCCAGCCCTCGCCTGCAGCGGCCGGGTTGCGTATGGCGGTCGGTAGCAGTCCGTTGGAGCTGACGGAGGCTCCCAGCTCCAACCATGCGTCATGTGCGGTGCGGGTGGATCCAACAGGCTGCGAGACATGCAGAATGGTCTCCAGGTCAACGGGCAATGGACCGGCCTCGGTGATGCGGAGGTTCTCGCGGTGCATGTCCTTGGCGTTCAAGGCGTGCATGATTGCGATCAGGATCCCGCAGTGGTGCAGGAAGTCAGGCGTTTTCAGCAGCTTGCCTTCCTGCTCGGAAGGTAGAGCGGGTATGTACCCTACCCAGCCGTGGGAGCCGCAGTTGAGCGCATGAGCGGCGGGCAGTGCAAAAGGTGATTCCTGACCCAACCATGCGGTGAGCTTTTCCCATCCTGTTTCGCCGCTCACCGGGCGAGGTTTGTAGACCAACCGCTGCCCGTTGTCGAATGTGAGAATGCAGACCCGACGTGCACCGTCATGGGTGTCGCCCCCACTTTCCACGTGCGTCACCACGGAAGTACGTGGAATGCCGAAATGCTGCTCCAGGTCGTTCCAATCGGCGCTCAGCGCGGCACTCAGTTCTTCCAGTGCTGCGGTGTGCTGGTCCAGGACCACCGGACGTAGTGACACCAGTGGTGCGAAGCAGTCATCGAACTCGGAACTGTGATTCGAGAAGAAAGCGTCGCAGTAGGAGTGATAACGTTCCTCGGGGGTGGCTCCCGGAAGAGCGGATTCACGTGAGAGCAACCCTATGTGACAGACCAGCGCCCGCAGGTGCAGCATGAGCAGTGCCTTGAGCTGCCATTGTTCCAACGTGGCTTCGGCAACGCCGGGTGCGAAGTGGCTGTGTGTCCCGACTGATAGGTCATGACCCCGGCTCCAGCCCTGGAGAATCGGCTGAAACAGCATCGAGTCCTGCGTATTCGTGGTGGTTGATGTAGGAAGTGAGGTCATGGAGGTGCTCCTTTGTGAATGATTATGAGCGCCGAGACTGGCGGCAGGTCCACAGGATCGTGACCTGCCGCCAGCTTGTTTCAACTATCAGATACGGGAATACCCGTGGATCAAAATTCGTGGGGCGAAAAGATTCTCGTTCTCGGCGTTTCAGCTGCGAGCGCCCCCTCTCTGCTCAGCGGCGCCGGCAAATACGCCAGCATTCCCTGGTGACGGTGCAGATCCGCCCTGCATTGGGGATACCGGAGTATGCGACGGAATTGCCGCCAGCGGTCTGGTTGATGCCGGACTCCGACAGCTCGGAGGCGAGTGGGATGTCGGCGGAGAAGAGATCCTTCTTGCGATCGTTGGTCATTTCTGTTCCTTTCAGATGATGTTTCGAGGTGGTTCCTCGATGTTTCAAATCTAGGATGTCGGAGGATGCTCGCAAACCGTCGATGTATGGTTGTTGTTACCGGAGAAGTGTGGTGCTGGGCCCCATAGAAAGTAGATGGTGCGCTGTGCATAAAAACTGTGCATAAAAAACAGCCGACTCCCTAGGGAGTCGGCTGCAGTGCGAGTTCGTTCTTATTTTCATCGCCTGCAAAGAAAAAATGTGCACAAAATCCTCTGGGATTCGTTTTTCGCTGCGCTCACCGCGATGCTGTTGTCCGGGTTGTGCGTGCTCTCCTGCGGAGCTTGATATCCGAAGGGGTTCATGGCGAGTATGGCGGTGGCGGCTATGATGCTTTTTTTCATTCGTTTTGCCTTTCGCAGCGGTGTGATACTTCCGCTTCTAGGGTCCCTTCGCTAGCAACATTACGCGAGTCCGCGACTGACAACACCCCAATAAAGATGGGAGCTACCCCCAACTTTTGGAGGTGTAGTATGTCATCATGCGTCTTCTTGCACGCACTCGGCTGCCTACTTTCGTTCCGGTGTGGTCTGGATGGGTCGTGATGGTCCTTTTCCTGGCCGTCCATGTGGGTGGCAACACGAGCATCATCGATGCATGCGGGAGCTTGGCCGTGGGTTTGGCTGTAGTGGCAGCGATCTTCTCGGTGCGATGTCCCTTGATGGCGGCCGGTCTCATCATGGCGGCTTTGGTGTTCAATGCGGTTTCTCCGGACAATGTGTTGTCCGGCCTCTATGTGCTCCTGCTGTGGATTCCGGTCACGGTGGGTGCGAAACTCGGGGTGCGCCCTCTCATATGGGTGGTGCTCGGGCAGGTCGGTGCGGTGATTCTGCTGGAGTGGCGCGTGGGCTTGCTGGAGCCACTTGCTCTCGGCGGACGAGTGCCTATTCTGCTCGTACTGTTCGGGGCCCCCGGATTTGTCGGAATGCTTGCGGGGCGTTACTGGGGAGCCGCGATACGCGTCAAGGAGGAGATGAAGGCCAAGAATGAGTTGTTCCGTCGTGCCCTCAGCCGGGACCTCCATGACACGGCCGTACACGCCACTACGAGCATGGTGATGCGAGCCAACCAGGCTTTGCTGCGGGAGGGGCTTGATGAGCAGTCTCGGAAGGACTTCCAGTTCATCGTTGACACTGGGAAGGAAGCGACGCGAACCCTCCGGGAAACGCTGACCTCGCTCCGGGAGAATGACCTGCTTCCAGAGGTGCCGTCGGTCGATGCGGCATGGTTCCGGGCGAGACTCAACGGAGAACAGAACCGTTTGAAACAGGCCGGTTTCACGGTTTGCTCCACGACCGAGGTCATGCTGACCGACGTTTCTCCACAAGTACTGGCCACTTTGGGACGTCTCGTTGTTGAGATTGTCAACAATGTCCTGCGTCACGGCAAGCCGGGATCTGAGGTCACCCTCATGCTCGAGAACAGCGGTTCAGCCATCAGCCTGATGTGCTCCAACCTGCTGGGTGAGGTTGAATCCGATCGGGAGCGAGTTCGGCTCGGTGTCGTCGGCATGTCGGAACTCACCGAGAGTCAGGGGGGTACGTTGACAGCCCGTGCCATGGGTACCCATTGGGTCACGCATGTCAGTATTCCCACGACGGGAAACCAGTTCTCCCGCCTCGACGTATGAAGAGCTCGTGCTGCGGGGTGGATTTCGATTGGTAGGGGAAGGTTGTTGTGCGCGGAGTGGAGAACGTCTGTGTGGTCAGCCGGCACGTTCAGCATGATTCGGATGCTCCAGCTCCATCAAAATTGCAGATGCTTCACCCAGTATCAGTACACCGATCTGGATTTGGCCAAATATTCCCGCCAACCACTCTGATGTGCGGCACCGCGACAATCGGCGTCGCCAATCACGTATCCTGAAGCACAGTGTCCATCGGGTGTGGTAATACTGATTTTGATCAGCCATGACGTTACGGGCAACTGGGAATGGCTGAGACAGGTGACAGCTGTCCACGGAAACTTTTAAATGATTGAAATTTTATATTGCTCGTGTGTGGGCGCCTAGGGAGGGAGGCCGTGAATATGACCGGTGTTTTACGACTTGCTCTGGTTGATGACGATCTGATGGTGCGGTCGGCGCTGTCAACTTATCTTGTGGCGGCTCCGGACCTGCAGATTGTCCTGTCTACCGATGACGCATCCCAGGTGATCCGCGCAGTGGAGGCAGGGGAGCTGGATCTTGTGATTATGGATGTTCACATGCCGGGCCTGGACGGCATCGAGGCCACTGCGCGCATCAAGGAGGTGTCGCCGGATCTGCCCGTGCTCGTTCTGACGACCTTTGATGAGGATTCCTATCTGCTCGGTGCGCTGGCGGCGGGTGCCTCCGGTTTTCTTCTCAAGGACATCGATCCGCAGGCCCTGATCGATTCCATCAAGGTGGCGGCTGGTGGCGGTCGCGTCGTGGCGCCGAAGCCGACTCAGCGGCTTCTCGAGCGTGTGATGGCGAACTATGAGGAAGAGCAGCCCACGCCATTCCCGCCGCTGGATCTGGGGTTGACCGAGAGGGAGATCTCTGTGGTGCGAGAGGTATGCCGTGCATCCTCCAATCGGCAGATTGCCCGCTCTCTGCACCTGTCCGAGGCAACGGTGAAGTCCTACTTGTCGACCATCATGGAAAAGCTCGGGGTTGATTCACGACTCGCCGTGGCGTTGCGGGCATTCGAGGTGGGCCTGGTGGAGCCTCCTGGAACCTGACAGTAGAAGCGCATCGTGGGCTGTTCCTCGAGGAACAATCCCGAGATGGGGCGGTCCGGGTTGTCCCGGCAACCCCGCTGCAATTCCAGCCAGGCGTGGTCACCATGGGCGTGGTGGTGGACGACGATGTGTCCGGCCAGGTGGATTCGGAGCCCCTCGACCACCCCAGCCCATCCTGGGGTGGAGATCCTCCTCGGGGCGGGAATTCAGGTTCAGGAAGGCGAGAGGCAGGGATTCATCGATACGTCAAGATGCATGGGACATCAAGAAGTCCTCGAAGCGGCGGTGAAATGTATCTTGGTGATCTCGGGAGGTTCGCTGGTTGTCAGGTTAATTTCTGAAGAAATATAAATCGTGTATCTTCCTCTCTGAATTCAGGATTTCACATACCGCATCCAAAGGTATTCCTGGTGCTTATGGTGCGACTTTCTCAGGGGCCACGCAGCCGCTCTGGAGGATCGACTCGCGGGAACACTTCCGGACATACCGGTCCGGGCCTCGAACTCTGCTCGATCCCCAGGCCAGGTTCTTGTCCGTGAAGGATAGGTCTCTGTGCGGGTCGACGAATTGACAGCCGGGGCACAGCGTCGGCTGGGCCGCGGCTCAGGACCCCTCGGTTCCATAGAATCTCCGAACAGCAGCAGGAGGATTCATGAAACGGATATCTCGTCGCGGTGTTCTCGCCGCACTGGGTGTGGGGGCGGTCGGGACCGTCGCCCTGACCGGATGCGCATCGCTCCAGGCCGTGGGGTCGCAGGGAACGTCGAGAGCATCGGCGGGCGGTGTGACCAACGGCTATCTCGCCGCGGATTCGCTCCACTCGGTGGAGATCACCGTCGACCAGAGTGCCTATCAGGAAATGATCACCGCCTACACGTCGAACCAGACCAAGAACTGGATC
>ERZ773014.734-NODE-734-length-21861-cov-21.679217_pt1 | contig 21861 bp, 23 predicted proteins | sample MGYA00580841_ERZ773014 | MGnify/ENA primary metagenome ERZ773014 (study PRJEB29015, sample SAMEA2737989) | human oral metagenome | biome: human oral; feature: human-associated habitat; material: dental | place: China | collected 2067 ...
TTTTAGCTCCTTTTTCTACAAGTGGTAAAGTTTTATCAAAACTTCTATTGTAAACAGTTACATCAACAGAACCTTTTAATAAATTTTCTACCATAGGAGTTCCCATTTGTCCTAATCCTATTCAACCTATTTTAGCTATTATTTTATTTCTCCCTTCACAACTTTAACTAATACACTTAACCAATCTTAATGTTCATTCATCATAACATTTAGAAAAGTTTAAGCTAATATTTTTTCATTTATTTTATGAATTATCATCTTCTAAGTTTTTTGATAACTCATAATAATATAATAACACAATAATATATTTTTGTAAATACACATAATTTTGCAATAAATTTGTTGCATTTTATTATACAATCTATCTTACAGAGAGTGATACTCCAGAACTATTATTGTTAAAGTGGTTATGATTGCATTGTTGTAGTTTTATCGCATATAATCATGAAAATATAACTAAAATAAAATAATTAATCACAAGATCTTGCGAAAATACTTCATTTGTGTTATACTTGAAATAAAGGAGTGTGACGATAATGGCTATTTCTTATAATAAGCTTTGGAAGCTGTTAATAGATAAAAAAATAAGTAAAGCAGAGCTGAGAAAAGCAATCAGTATTTCACCGAATACAATGACAAAACTAAATCGTGATGAAGAAGTAACGCTATCTGTGTTGTGCAAAATATGTGATACGCTTAATTCTGACTTTGGCGATATCATTGAATATATCCCCACCAACAACGAGGAGGATTCGAATGAAGAAGAAAACTGATGTAATTGAGTCGATAAAGATTTCGTTTGATTATATTGCAAATTTGGATTGCATTGAAGGGATGAAAGCCCTTCCTGACAATTGTGTGGATCTTATAATTGCTGATCCGCCATACAACCTTTCCAAAAGTGGAGATTGGAAATGGGATAATAGCGTTTCTTTAGCTGGAATGGGTGGAAACTGGAATATTACGAACGAAAACTGGGATAACATGTCCCTTGATGACTATTTGAATTTTTCAATAGCTTGGCTTTCTGAAGCAAAAAGAATTCTAAAGCCTACAGGTTCAATGTGGATTTTTGGAACATACCACAACATAGGAATCATTAATATTGTATGCCAGATGTTAAATATCGAGATTATAAACGAGGTGATTTGGTACAAGAAAAACGCGTTCCCGAATCTTTCAGGAAGACGTTTGACTGCCAGTCATGAGACTATGCTTTGGGTTCATTCTGGGGGCAAGAAAAGGGACTATTATTTTGACTACAATTATTCAAAGAATGGGGAATTTCCTGGCGACGAGTTAAAATCCCCTGGCAAGCAGATGAGAACGGTATGGGATCTTTCAAATAATAAGAATCGGGAAGAACTTAAGTATGGAAAGCATCCTACTCAGAAACCTATAAAAATATTGATAAGAATGATTAAATTAGCTACTAAATCTGGTGATGTAATGTTGACTCCGTTTGCTGGGGCAGGAAGCGAATGTGTCGCAGCAAAGATGACAGGACGTCATTATATAGGTTTCGAAATTGAAAAAGAATACTGCGATATTTCAGAGGAAAGATTATCACACACGGAACAAGAAAATGAACAAATGAATCTGTTCCAAGTGTCGAAGGGAGATGAAAAAGATGATAAAACCAGTGATTAAGTGGAGTGGAAGTAAACGCTCCCAATCAGAAAAGATAAAATCTTTTCTCCCAAAATCGTACAATACATATTATGAACCTTTCATTGGTGGCGGATCAATGCTATATGCGATTAAACCAGAAAAAAGCATATGCGGTGATATTTGTGAACCACTGATTGCTCTGTGGAAAGAGATACGTGACAATCCACAAAAGCTTGCTGAAGGATATCGTGCAAGATGGACAAGACTTCAGGAGGAGGGATATCCTGCATACTATGAGATTCGTGACGATTTTAATCGTGATAAATCACCCTATGATTTAATGTTTCTCTCCAGAACATGTGTAAATGGTCTTATTAGATTTAATGACAAGGGAGAATTTAATAATTCTCTGCATTATTCTCGTAAAGGTATAAACCCAGATACATTAGATAAAATAATCATGGATTGGTCTCAGCATATAAAGAATACGGAATTCTACGCTGAAGATTATATTGCAACAACAGCAAACGCAAAAGCTGGTGATATTGTTTATTTAGACCCGCCATACTTTCATACTAAGGGCCGATATTTTGGAACTATTGATTTTGACAGGTTCTTAGAGTACTTAGCAGACCTCAATCGAAGAGGAATAAAGTGGGTGTTATCATTTGATGGAAAAAGAGGAGAAGAAGATTACACTGTTAATATTCCGAAAGAATTGTATAAGCGGCATGAGTTTATTCCCTCGGGAAATTCAACTTTTAAGAAAGTAATAGATAAAGAGACCGAGAAAGTTCTCGAATCTCTTTATCTAAACTACTAATTAATGAATGAAAAACTGATTGTCGCCAGAAGCATTATATTTCTCAATAATAAACTGCTTGACTACTGAACCGCGATCCGTGGATGGGATGATTTCAATCTCCCATCCTATTTTTTTCTCTTGCATAATAGGATCCATAACAAATAGTATTTCACAATTCTTTTTAAACACTTCGGTGGCTGGTTCGGCATAATCCTTTAAGTATGCTGCGGCGGATATTGTTTCAAAATCTTTGAAATCTATTTTTTTATTACCCCATGTCCATTCGCCAACTGAAGGAACTATAGGTCTTTTTGAACTTGGTACAAAACCCATTATTTTTTTGATATATGTAACAAGTTTTGTTCCAACATCAGGCTCCAGATCAGCCGAACGTTCTTTTGACTCAATTGATAGAAGTAGAGGTTTATCAAACACCCCAAATAGCTCAAGAATATGGTCTGGTCGTTTACCGTTAACGACATCACTTACACGCGGTAAGGATAACCAGCGATTTTCATCATTGCCATCAATTACAGAAAAGCCACTCCAATCTCCGCCAGGAGGATTACACATGCCCTCAAAACAGTATTGACCGAGAATATGAGTAAACAAGTAATGGATTCCAGTATCAACATCATTTTCTCCGAAGTTTACTGGAATGCTTGAAAAAGCGGGTTTATTCCTTAGGTCTTGATCTATTCTGCAAGTAGTGTAAAACTCTTTTATTTTTGAGGTATCGTATACTCGTTCAGCATCGTATTTATTTGTTGCAAGAACAGGTACATCAAGGATGACATAGTTGCTTAGAGCGAGAATAGAGCGCCATAATCCATTCTTATTTGTAAGTTTAATGGGATCTGAGTCAAGAAGTTTCAAATTAGCTTCTATCATAGGTCCATAAATATAAGTTAGCACATCCACATCTGTAGATGATAACATAGCGGCAAGAGGAAGCAGTCCTCGATCTGGTCGGTTATCGTCGCCGCGTGGTTTAAATCCCTTGAAGATAGCCACAATTAAGTGTTTATCATTACGTGCAAGGTCATTGATAGTATCGGGATCTGCTTCGGGATACAGCTTAGATAATTGGTTGGCAAATGCTTTTCTTTTATCGGCTGAAATAATACCGAAAGGAAGATCTCGAGAAGCAAGGCCGATACTGAGTTGGTCAACAAGATTTATTACTTTAACAGATACTCCATGATGACTCTTGGCTGCAATTGTTTTATGGAAGCCAAAGCGGTTCTTCTCTACTGCATAGTCAACAATATCATCATGCTGCAATGAGTATACCTCTTGCCATTCGTCTGGAGTAAAATTGTTATTGCTATCAAAGTGCTCTGCAAGAAACTGAACAACATTCATATTCTTTTTTAGGATAGTTTCTTTTTCCTGAGAAGTATCCATACCAAGCATCAATTTTACTATATATGTTCCAAGAATATCGTTGCCGAAGTCAGATTCATCAAAGTTTACGATACTATTATCGCGTGTTTTGTCGAACTCCTCAGACTTTGTATATAACTGAGCAACAAAATTTCCTGTTGTTTTAGAATAATTGACATAACTATAAGGAACTGCTGCGTTTGGAAAACGAAGATTCTTTCGCTGACGAGTTGTATTGTCAAGCTCGTATTTTACAAAATCAACTATATATAAATAGGGACACCCAGTACGTCCTGTTGAAAACGCTCTGGCACTCCTTTGCCATGCCTGATTTCCTGCCTGTAAAGCGGAACAAAACTCTATTCCGAGAATAATCTGTTCTTTCCCATCGGTAATGTGTGAGATTATGACATCAGGAGTCTCATCAAAGAAACTTCCGGCTTTTTTAAGTGCGTCAAAAATATTCTCTTCCCATCTTCTTTTAGTGTTTTTATTGAAGCCAGGAAGGAGTTCTAATCTCCAGTGCACAGGATTACCTGAAAATGTGCATTTAATCTCAAGTGATAATGTTGAAGGGGAAATGAGAAAGGTACGTATATCATTGGGATTTAATGTTGTTACAATTAGATTTGCTATACGTTCACATTCAACGATATTATCCCCATGGATTCTGAATGTATCCATTATTAATCCTCCTTATATGATATTTTTTTAGGTCAAATTTTGCTAGCCTTAATGAAATTTGAATGAAGTGGTCTTATTGCCACTTTTAATATTCTTGTGTAGTCGTGAATTGATAGTATTTTGAGGAGTTTTCCCAATTTTAAGGATCTGGCTAAAAGTACTATCTTGTTCTATCAGATTAAATGATTCTTTTATGGTAAGAAGTTTATCAGCCAATAATATTTCCTTTTCCATCATTTCTAAAAACGTCATAATTATTCCTCCTTATTTGTTTATATATTAGTTCTTTTTACTATTTTGATTCTATTCATCGCGACAGAGTAAAAAATATAGGAGCAGTCATCCTAAATTGCAATATTAAATGTAACATTTTTTCACATTTACTCAAATCTAATTTCATGTAAAAACTTTTCAAATGGCCTTGCATAATTTAAACATTTTCTAGGTCTCGAATTTATTAGCATTAAGGTTTTTAGCAAGTCTTCTGTTTCTACTTTTGATATATCGGTCTTCTTTGGGTAAAATTCTCTCAGAAGACCGTTACTGTTTTCATTGCAACCTCTCTGCCACGAACAATAAGGATCTGCAAAATAGAAATCTATTCCCATTTCCTCTACTTCTTTCCAGCATGAAAATTCTTTTCCTCTATCTGATGTAAAAGTTTTAAATGCTTCTTTCGGAATATTTGATGTTAACTGCTTTATTGCTTCCAACATCGAATTTTTACTTCTATCTGGCATTTTTATTGCTACATAAAATCTCGTCTTTAATTCCACAAATGTTGCAAAACAAGCTTTGCTCTCTCCTCTTGCTGAAACTACGGATTCCAGCTCCCAATGTCCAAAAATTTCTTTTGTCTTAACTTCTTCTGGTCTTTCACTAATTGACTTTCCGATATTAAATTTTCCTCTCGTTTCTTTAGTTTTTACTGTTTTTCCTTTTCTTCTTAAAATATCTAAAGAAACACCCAAAAAATCCTTATACAGCCAGTTGTAAATAGTTTTTAAAGATAATTTATCTTTCAGTTCTCGTCCTACAATTTGTTCTGGTGACCACCTTTCACAAAGTTTAGACTCTATCAAATTCTTTAATTCAGAAGTGATTTTGTAATTTCTGCCTTTTTTACAGCTTTTATTATTAGCATTTATTTGAGCTTCTTCAGTACAATATTCACCTTTAACTCTTTTAATTTCCCGATAAATAGTAGCTCTATCTTTTTCAAGGATTTCAGCAATTCTCTTTATTTTGTAATTTTCTTTTAGCAAAACCTCTAGTTTATTTCTTTCATTTATGGTAAAATATTTATAGCTCATGATATATTTCCTTTTGTTAATGTTTTTGCGGTTACTAACATTTTAACACGAAATTATCATGAGTTCTATTTTCTTTTAAAATTTGTTGCATTTTATTATACAATCTATTATATTATTTTCTCGCAGAAATCACATAAATCGGATTTTCTGACATCATCATGTTAAAATCCTTCACTTTTCTATTTTTTGCTACAATTATTTGAGAAATATCAATATCCTCAAACTTTGATTTTTTTAAGCATTCAAGTGCTTCAAATGTATTTTCTAAAACGATGAAGTTCAAAGCGATTATTCCGCCTTCTTTTAAATTTTCATAAGAATAATTGATAATTTCTGATAAATTTCCGCCTGAACCACCGATAAACACCTTGTCAAAAGTTATTCCTTGCGGTAAATCTTCTGGTGCTTTCCCAGAAATTACAGTCATATTTTTTATCTCAAATTTTTCCATATTCTGTTTTATTAAATCAACAGCTTCCTCTTTTTGCTCAATCGTATAAACATGACCATTTTTAGTAAATTTAGCCATTTCAATGCTCACAGAGCCTGTTCCACCACCAATATCAATACACACATCTTCATCAGAAATTTCCATTTTTGCAATACTTACCGCTCTTATCTCTTCTTTTGTCATCGGCACTTTTCCTCTGATAAATTCCTTATCTTTTATATGATACATTTTCTCTCCACTTCTTACATTTAATTTTTTTATTTTGTTATAAACTTTCTTTTTATTACAAAAACTTTTACTCATTTTTTATTTTTTCAAAATCACAGCATTCATTCCAAATTTCTCTTTATAATTTGCCAATTTACTCGCCTTTTCAAAAGATTTAATCACAATTTTTGCCGTTAAAATATACATAATTTCCCATTTTTTATTTCTCCAAAATTGTATTAAAATTCAAATTTTTTACTATTGAGGTTTATACCCAAAATTCAAAATGTATCGCAAAGTTTCTCCAGGAACTTTCGCTATTCCAAAATAACCAGGTCCAAGCGGTGTTTTTATCCCAAATCCAAATTTATAACTTTCTCTTTTCCGACTTCCGAAATCAAACCCTTCATTTGAAATGTAAGCCCGTGAATACATTGTATCCGCATACAAAATTTTAGAAATATTATATTGCAGTTTCACACTTCCGACGAATATGCTCTCTCCTCTGACTTTATCCGCAGGAAGTCCAAAAAATTCAAGCGAATTATCTTCTGTCTTTATTCCCCCCAATTTAGGCTCATATGTTTCAGGTATGTTTTCCCCTTTTACCGTCAAATATGAAACTTTTGGAGTTACTGTTATTTTTTCACCAATTGGAATATTTATTTCCCCTGTTTGATATAATGCATTAAAATCTGCATCTTTTGAATTTGAAAAAGTGTATTTTGAAGTCAAATAAACTCCTCTCGTAGGCGATTCAACTGAATCTCTCGTGTCATAAGTCAAACTTGTCTCAAAAAAAGGAAATCTCTTTTTTCCATTTTTGCTTGGGTCTTGATTTTTTTCAACTTTTGAAGTTTGATAACCTCCACCAGCAAAAAGTAATAAATTTTTTGAAATTTGAAATCCAACCCCAGTTTCCACACTAAATTTTTTATTTACAAAGTCATAATATCCATTTCCAGAATTTTGATTATAAATCATATCTCTTTTATAATCCAAATTTCCTAAGATTAATACCTTATCGTCTTTCCCAATTCCTAAAATTACACTGTTATTAACTCCGTATTCATTCGCTACTGTCGTGTTTAAAGAATATCTGGCATTCATATCTCCTAAAACTTTATTTCCTTGAAATCCAAAATTAATAGTTGCTTTGTCCTCGTTGTTCACATTTCCAGTCAAAGTTACATAATCGCTCGGCTTTTCTTGAACATTAATCACAAGTTTGTCATTTTTCACTTCATAATATGCCGTTGTAAAATTCCCATTTTGATAAATTTCATTTACAATTTCTTCCATTTCAAGTCGATTCATATTGCCAAGTTTTTTCGGTAAAAATTTTTTAAAATAACTATCTTTATATTTTTTATTTCCTTCAATGTCAATACTCGTTATTTTATATTCATCAGTCCAAGTTTTTCTAAACTCTTTTCTTTTTTCTTCAAGCTCATCATAGAGTTTAGGATTTGATAATTCTCTTATTTTATCAATATTATCTCTTGCAATTTTTTCCCCAGCTGCAATAATTTCCTTAACTTTTGAAAAATCATACGCCTCAAATTTTTCCAAATCTGGTTTCATATACAAATCAAGCATTCTAATTTGACGCTCAACTTCCTGTCTACCCGCAATTGTTGATGAATCTGTTATTACATCAATCAAGTTCATTTTATTCTCATCTCTTTTTACAAATCCATCTCCAACATTAACTCCAATCGTATAATCAGCTCCCAAAACTTTTAAATCCTGCACAGGTAAATTTCTTACAACTCCTCCATCAATGTAAAGTCTATCGCCACTTCTAACTGGCGCAAATATTGAAGGGAGCGACAAACTCGCACGAATAGCCGTTGCAATCGAACCTTTTGTAATCATAACTCCTTCTCCAGAATTTAAATCTGTCGCAACAGCCGCAAATTTTCTTGGAAATTTCGTAAAGTCATCAGTTCCAATTGCACCGTAAAAAAGTTCATTTAATTGCTGACTTGCAGTTTTTCCTCCAACTACGCCAACTGGTAGTTTAGGCATTGCTTTTTTCCCAAGCGGCAAGACAATTGAATTTTGATCTTCAATCATATTTCTTGTAATTCCCTTATTCCGTCGCTCAATTTTATCGTTAAATAATTTCATCCAGTCCATATTTTCTGCAATTTCTTCAATTTCTTTGGGAGTATAGCCAACACTATACATTCCCGCAATAATACTTCCCATGCTCGTTCCTGTCATAAATTCCACTGGCACTTTTTCCTCGTCCAAAACTTTTAAAATTCCAATGTGAGCAAGTCCTTTTGCAGTTCCGCCACTAAGCGCAAGACCTATTTTCTTGTCTTTTTGGAATATTTCATTTTTTTTATTTTCACTTCTTTCGTTTATATTTTTATCTTCTTTTTTCAAAAAATTTTTTTTCTCAAATTTTTCTAAATTATCTTTTCCAATGTTTTTAACATCTTTTATATCTTTTATATTTTTCTCACTTTCGTCAGAAATTTTTTCAAGATTTTCTTTCGGATTTTCCAAAAAAATTCCTTTTTCGTCAGAAAAACTTAAATTTATAAGCAAAAGAAAAATAAAAAATATTAAAAAATAAATCATATTTTTTCTTTTCAAAATAAAAATCTCCTTTCTTTAAAAATATTAAAATTTGTTTTCTATTCTTAAAAACAGTATAACATTTTTTAATACTTTTTCAAAATACAAAAAAAAATAAATCACAAAAAATATATAAAAAATATTATTTTTAAATATTTTACAAAAAAATCTTTTAATGTTATAATATTTTATAAAATAAAAAATAATTACGGAGGTTTTTATGAAAAGAAGTTTATCTGGGATTCAGCCCAGTGGAGTATTGCATATAGGAAATTATTTTGGCGCGATAAAACAGTTTGTGGAATTGCAAAATGAATATGAAGGTTTTTATTTTTTGGCAAATTATCATGCACTTACATCTTCGCCAAAAGGAGAAGATTTGAAAAATAATACAATAAATGTCATTTTGGATTATTTAGCTTTGGGACTTGATCCCGAAAAATCGACATTATTTTTACAATCAGATGTGCCTGAGCACACAGAACTTTCTTGGATTTTATCAAATGTAACACCGATGGGACTTTTAGAAAGAGCTCATTCTTATAAAGATAAAACTGCCAAAGGAATAAAACCAAATGTTGGATTATTTACTTATCCTGTACTTATGGCAAGTGACATTCTAATTTATTCGCCAGATATAGTTCCTGTTGGAAAAGATCAGAAGCAGCATGTTGAAATAACAAGGGACATAGCAACAAAATTTAACGAAACTTACGGAAAAGAAGTTTTTAAATTGCCAAAAGAAAAAATAGTTGAAAATGTGGCAACAGTTCCAGGAACAGACGGAGATAAAATGAGCAAATCATACGGAAATGTAATAAATATGTTTGGCTCAAAAAAACAGCTAAAAAAACAAATAATGAACATAGTAACAGATTCTACACCATTAGAAGAGCCTAAAAATCCAGATAACAACATAACAAAACTATATTCACTATTTGCTACTGAAGAAGAAGTAAATGCATTAAAAGAAAAATTTTTAGCTGGAAATTTTGGTTATGGACACGCCAAAACTGAATTATTCGACAAATTTATGGATTATTTTGCGCCATTTCAGAAAAAAAGAGAAGAACTTTTACAAAATATGGATTATGTAAACGAAATATTGAAAAAAGGTGCGTTAAAAGCAAGAGAAATTGCAACTAAAAAGGTTGATGAAGTTAGAGATGCAGTTGGAATTATGAAAAAAAGTTATTAAAAATTCTTGGCAATATACATTATATCATATAAAATATAACAAGAAATGAAAGATATGAGTAAATATTTCAAAGATTTTTTGAATGAACAATTAAAAGATGAAGAATTTAGAAAAGAATATGAAAGTCTTGAAGCAGAATTTCAAATTATAAAAGAAATTATTGAAGCAAGAAAGGATAAAAATATCACATAAAAGGAATTGGCAGACTTAACTGGAATAACACAAGGAGATATATAGGAACACAAATCCTTCACTAAAAACATAAAAAAATTAGCAGCTGTATTTTAGAAAAAATTAGTGACTTCGTTTGAATAAATTTAATAAAAAAATTAAAGAATTTAGTTTAAATTGCTAAATTCTTTTTTACTATAAGATTATTTTAATTTATATAGTAATTCTTTATCTGATTAATTAATTTACAAAAAGACTATTATTTTAAAATTTTTAAACCGCACTGAAAATTAAATTAATTTTAATTTTAAAATAAGTTTAAAATAATTCGGGGGGGTATAATACTAACATAAACAACTTTTTTATAAGAAAATTAAAATATTGCTTTATAAAAAATTGTATATATTGAATCAAAAATATTAAAATAATAGAATAATATAATCTTTATTCTAAAAGAAGGAGTGTGCAATATTTTATGTTCTCATTGAATAAAAGAAATGGAAAAAATTTGAAATTTTTTAGCATGACAATATTTATCTTGTTTACAGTTAATACTTACACGTATTGGGATTTTGATCCAAAAAGAGGGTATGGCGAATTAGATTATACCCCAGCATACGAATGTTACCGTTTTGATACAGGAAAGTTATGTGAGGAATCTACTCAAAATAATAATTCTAAATTAGACATTTCAGAAAATATTGATGAAATAATGAATAAAGTTTTAAATGGAAATGAAGAAATATTAAATCAATATTCATCAGATGAATTAAAAACTATTAGAAATACAATATATGCAAAAAAAGGATATATCTTCAAAAATAAAGATTTAAAAAAGTATTTTTCAAAAAAATCATGGTATAAAGGATATACTTCCGATGAAAACCAAATTTCACTTTCTTCTGATGAAAAAACATTTATAGATATAGTTAAAAGTTATGAATAAATTAATAGGAGGTAATAAAAATGAATGAAAGAACCAAATATGAATGCAGCTATTGTAAAACAAGAATAGGAACACAAGGTCAACCACCTAAAGGAAATAGTTGTCCTAAATCACCAAATAAAAAACATGATTGGAAAATAATAAAGAAAAATTATTAATAAAGATAAATTACAATTGATCTTAGAAAGGAAATTAAAATGGCAGATGGTAATAAAGACAAAGAAATTCTAGAATTAAAGAAAAAAATACAAGAATTAGAAAATAAATCCCCAAAAAAAATGAATAAAACATTTTTTTTAATATTTCTAGTAATTTTATTTTTTATAGTAGGAATATTATTCTTAAATAAAAATAAAAACAAAACAGAAGCTGTAAAAGAAAATACTGATCTTTCAGGAATTTCAATAGAAGGTCCTAAAAATAATGAAACTACTGCAGATGAAGATGAAGAGATTACTGATGTAGCTCCAGAGAAACCACAATATCAAAGCACAATCGAATTAAACGAGTATGAAACATGGGCATCAAGTCATCCTTATATGCCTAATTGTAGGGGACCAAGAGAAGCATATTTTGATGAAAATACAGGAACTGGTAAAATTAAATATACAAGATGTGTCTTTAATCCAGATACTTTGAAAAATAATTCTGGAGATCCTAAAGATGAATATTTGTGGCTAACTATAAAATTTCCTAATTTAACAAAAGAACATTTTGATTCATTAAAAAATTCTGAATTTACATTTTTTGATCCAGATAATGTCATTAATCAAGTAGAAGGTTCATTTTATGAGTATAGTGGTGCATGGATAACTAATCAAGAGATTACTAATATTAATTATGAAAGTTTTAAAGCATTAAAATTTTAACAATTTAAAAATAGAGAATCAAATTTAGAATATCAAATTTTCTATTTTTTATTCAATCTTTTTTATAGTTTCTTATACTTTTTTCTATAAAACTTCAAAAATTCCTCATCTTCAGCCAACTTTTTCTCAAATAAATCTTCTCGATTTTGAATAGTTTTCTCAATCGACTTCATCTGCCTAAACTCATCTATTTTTGCGTGATTTCCACTTCTTAGAACCTCTGGCACTTCCATTCCATCAATTTCTACAGGTCTTGTATACTGCGGAAAACCCAAAAGTCCGTTGTAAAAAGAGTCTGTCTCAAAAGATTCTTTTTTTATTACACCATTTTTTATCCGAATGACAGAATCCATCAAAACTAGCGACGGCAAATCTCCGCTGCTTAAAACATAATCTCCAATTGAAATTTCTTCGTCAACAAATTTATCAATAACTCTTTGGTCAAGGCCCTCATACCTACCTGAAATTAGCACAATTTCATCTTTTTGAGAAAGTTCTGTAACTTTTTTGTGAGTTAATTGTTTTCCCTGTGGAGATAAAAATATCACATATGGTTTTTTTAATTCTAAATTTTCATTTTTAAAATATTCAAAATTTTCATAGAAATAATTCCAGTAGGCTTCTGGCTTTAAAACCATTCCAGCACCGCCACCGAAAGGGATGTCGTCCATTTGGCTGTGTTTGTTTCTTGCATAATCACGAATGTTTATAATTTCGTAATCTACTATGTTTTTATCGACTGCCCGTTTTAAAATAGTTTGTGATAGATACTGCTCAAATAACTCGGGAAATAAAGTTAACACATTAAATTTCATTTTATTATTTCTCGCTTTCTATCTCATTCCGTCAATCAAATTTACTTCGACTCTTCCGTTTTCAAAATCTATTTTTTTGACAAATTCGTCAATCAACGGAATCATAATTTCTTTTTTAGTTTTTATATCTTCAACTATCAAAATTTCATGTGCAGCAGTTTCCATCACATCTGTAATTTCCCCAACTTTTTCATTGTCTAAAAAAACTTCTATTCCAAGCAAGTCTTTTATGTAAAATTCATCTTCCGTCTTTTGTGGCAGCAAATCTCTTCTTATTTTTAGTTTAAATCCATTTAACTTCTGAGCTTCATCAATATTTCTTATTTCTTCAAAATCTAAAATTGCTTTTTTTTCATTTAGCCGTTTCACATTTTTTACACAAAGAATTTTTTTAATTTCTTCTTTTTCAAGCAAAACTCTCTCACCCTTAATTAACTCAATTTCCTCAAAAATCGAATTAATTTTCACACTTCCCCGCAAATGGTGCGTTCCCACAATTGTCCCGATATTAATTAAATTTTCCATTTTTTCAAAAAATTCTCACTTTCTTAAATTATGTTAATTATAGTTCTTTTCTTAATTTCGTAAAATTTCTACTTTCTTCAGCAATCAATCTCAAATCTTCCAAATCTATATCCGAAGAATTTGCTGCGACAGCCGATAAAACTCCTTCCACAATTGGAGCATCAACGATTTTTGCATTAATTTTTCCTTTTAACTCTTTTACCACTTGCATTGCATTAAAAATAGAGCTTCCCATATCTACGAAAATTAATACTCCAGCGCCACTATCAGCGGAAATCACTGCATTTTTCATATTTTCTACATTTGTACCATAAACTTCCCTTTCAACATCTCCGCCATTCACAATTGGAAAATCTTCCTGCCTTAAAACTTTTGCAAAATTGATAATTTCTTCAGCAAGTTTGTTATTGTGACTCGCAACAACAATTCCAACCAAATTTTTATTTTTTATATTTTTATTTTTCATAATTTTTCCTTTCTTAAAAAATATTAAAATATTTAATTTTTTTAGTTTTCTCCCAGCAATCTGTCCAAAATAATTGACACTGCACTTCTGACGCACAAATGATTATATTTTGTATTCCCACGAACAGGCTTTAAAATTTTGTAGGACAAATCCATAATTTCATCGGTAAGTCCCCATCCTGTCCCAAATAAAATAAGGTATGGCGACTCGTCTTCTATTATTTCTTTTCCTAAAACATCGTAATCAACTGAATTTGAAAAGATTCTCGCAGAAGTTGTTATAATTTTGGGCTTTCTCCCTTCAAGTTTTTCAATTGTCTCAACCGAACTTTGCACGGAATCTTCAAGTTCCGTATTTTCAAACGCTTCGTTCCTATTTTTATTAAATTCTATTCCATCACCTTCAGTCCAGAAACCGATAATTCTACTTGTCAGCTCCTTTTGAGCGTCAACAGATGTTATAATAAAATATTTTTTTATATCGTAAGTTCTACAAGTTCTTGAAATATCGTGTATATCAAAATTTGTAACCGAAGTCGCAACCACATCGCTATTTTTATTATATACAGGATAGTGAACCAATCCCACATAAATATTATTTCTCATTTCTTATTTTCTTTCCTTTCTTTAAATTCTAATTTTATTTTTATTTTATTATCTTAAATATTGTTATTTTCTTTTTTATTCTTTTTTTTATTTTTTTATTTAAAAATTTTATAATTTTAGTTTTTTTTAGTTTTTTCAATAACTCTTTAATTTTTTAATTCTTTAAATTAATTTTCTGATTCTTCATTTTTTATCTTTCTATAACCCTTTATCATTTTATTATCTTCTTCATACGACGAAATCATTATAAACAAAAGTACCGTCTGAACCCAGAAAATTGTAAAGTCCGTCAAATTGTGAAAAATCACTCCAACTATCAAAGCAATCTTTAAAATATTGTTTCTATCTTTTTTCAAAATTTCATATAAATATCTAAAAAAAACTGTCGCAAGCAAAACTGTTCCAATAAGCCCATAACTTAAAAAAAATTCCACAATTGCATTGTGCGAGTGCGGATAGACATGGTTTGTGAACTTGTAATAAAAAAAGTTTCCGTGTCCATACAAAAAATTTGTTCTCTTAAAAGCTATAATTGCCATTTGCACAATTTCCACCCTCAGCCAGAAATATTCCACAAAAGTGTCCATTCGCAAGAAAGGGAAAACATGAAGATAAACTCCCAGAATATAGACTAAAAGCACAAAAGTTCCAAAAATAAAATATCTTTTATCCAAAAAATAAAATAATAGTACAAAAATTCCTAAAATTACTGCAATTAACGATGAGCGAGAGCCACTTAAAAAAAGTGTCGCCATATTTAATAAAAAAAACAAAATATTTTTTTTATTTCTTTTTTCAAAAAATAAATATAAATTCACAATCGCTCCCATCATCATAACGCTTCCCAAATAATTCGGATTAAAAAATGCGAAATATCCAATTCTACCTTTTGTCAAAATAAATTCAACAATCCCAACAAAAAATGGAACTATCGAAAATTTTGAAATTATTTGCAAAACTTTTTGCTTTAATTCCACATCAACTGCCAAAGTATAATATCTTCCAACCACTAGGAACAAAAATATTGGAATTGCCACAAGCCCTAAAATATTTTTATAAAAGACGGAAGTCATTATCGAAAATCCTAAAACAACTCCAACTGTAATTAATGTTCTGTCTTTCAATATTTTTTTGTAATCCTTTGAAATAAAAATTTCAAATAGTATTAAAATACTGAATAAAATTACTAAAATATAATGAATAAAAATAGAAGCTCCCAATAACAAATATAATTTTCCTAAATATTTTTGTTTTTTTATAATTTCCACTTTTTCTCCTTAAAATTTTAATTTTTATAAAACCCCCTGTTCAAAAGCATACGGAGTATATTTCCCACTTTTTGTCGTCAAACTTTCAATAACTTTTTTAATTTCCTTCTCTGCCTCAAAAGTAAAATCGAGCCTCAATTCATCAAGCCCCAGCTCCAAAATTTCGTCCAGTTTAGGAATCAAATTCATAGGCTTATTTAAATAAAGTTCGATATTATCTAAATCATTTTTTACAATTTTATATTTGTCATAAAACTCTCCCTCAAGCTCTTTATACTTTTCATTAAAAATTTTATGTTCAATATACATTCCTTTCAAATGCCCATAAATCACAAGCCCTTTTTTTATTTTGTCAGTTTTTATAACTTTTAATTGCCGATAGCTTAGTTCAGGCGACAAAAATACAGTTTCCAAATTTGGAAATTGAGAGAAAACTTCTACTGTAAAATTGTTAAAAACATTCAAGTTCCAATCTAATGACTGCCCTTTTAGACCTTTTTTTTCACCCATCACAACTTGATAAAGATTTGAGGCCAAATTCGTATTTATCTCTATTTTATCCAAATTTTTCTCTTTCGCCACATCAAACTGCTTTTTATAAATTTTAGCAATTCCAAGCTCACGACAGACTTTTTCTTGCCGTTCATTTGAAACAAGCACAGAAAAAATAGGATTTTTTACAACTTTTTCTTGCAAAAATTCATATTCTTTCTTTTCAGGGGCAATTCTTTTGTAAGATGCCAAAAGTTCTTCAGAAAGCTCTTGTGTGCATAATCTTTTTAAATTTTTAAGTTCACTGAATGGAATAAATGAATTTCCGTCATAAATTATTTTAACATTTGCAAGTTCAAAAGATGTGTCACCAAGTTCTGCAATTTTTTCAGCAATTTTTTCTTTTGTAATTGTTTTTTTAGCAATTTCATCCAAGACAAAATCGCTTTCTTTTGTAACCGTTATTTTTTCATTTTTCAAATTTTTAATCTCAAAAGTAAGTTTCAATTTTTTACCTTTTTCAGCGACAAATTCTGCATCAATGGCAGAAAATTTTTTGGAAACTTTTATATTGTGAATAATTTTGTCATTGATTTCTTTAGAATAATTTTTATAAATATATTTTGTCCCTTTTGGCAGTTTTCCAATCGAAATCGTGTCATTTTTTTTAGCCTTTTGAACTTTTTCGCCGTTAAAAATAATTTTATTGACATATTCTCCTGAAATTTTTTCAAAATTTTCATCAACAAATTGAACTCCATCACCTAAAATTAATTCATCGTCAATTTTAAAATTATTCGAACTACCTAATCTAACTCCCAAAAAATATCCAAAATTTGAAGAATACTTTTGATTCATAAGCTTGTCATCCAAATAAAAATAACCTTTGGAATATCCTCTGTTAAAAAGTTTATAACTTTCTGTCGGTCTTGGAGTTCCCTTCAAAATATTATCATAGTAACTTACCGTTTCAAAGACGTACTCGCTAGATTTTTTACGCCCTTCAACTTTTAGCGCATCAACTCCAATTTCTTTTAGTAAATTAATCTCTTTTTCCTGCAAAAGCTGGTCATTTGGACTCAAAAAATACGCACTTTTCCCCTTTTCATCGGTAAACTTTTTTCTGCAAGAATAGGCGCAAAGTCCACGATTTCCACTTCTTCCGCCAATAAAACTACTTATATAGCAATTTCCTGAATACGAGATGCAAAGTGAGCCCGACACAAAAATTTCTAGCTCAATATCAGTATTTTTTCTAATTTCCTTAATTTCCTCAAAAGATAATTCTCTTGCAAGACAAACTCTGCTAAGTCCCATTTCTTTTAACCTATTGGCTTCGATATGATTAGCAACCGTCATTTGCGTACTTGCATGAAGTTTTAAATTTGGAAAATTTTCTTTTAAAAATTTGACCAATCCCAAATCCTGCACAATAACCGCATCCACACCGTATTCATACACTCTTTTTATATTGTTATACATACTTTTGATTTCACTATCTTTTAAAATCGTATTAAAAGCCATAATCGCTTTAACACCGTGCAAATGTGCATAGTCAATGGCACTAAACACTTCTTTCATGTCCAAATTTTCATTATTTCTTCTGGCACTAAATCCTTTAAGACCAAAAAAAACTTCATTCGCTCCAGCTTTTACCGCCGCAACAAGTTTTTCATAATTCCCAGCTGGTGCCAAAATATTTAATTTATTATTTTTTTTAATCACTTCGTTTTCTCTCCATACAAAATTTATTTTATTTACTATTATACCAAATTAATCAATTTTTTCCAATAATTTTAAAAAAGATATATACAATTTTTCAAACAAAAAAATAATGGAACTTTTTTCAGTTCCACTATTTTCTTTTACTTTATTTTTTTATTTTACTGTATTTTCAAAAATTTAACTAATATATTAATCTAAATCCAAGTCCACCTCTTACATTTTCTCCCTTAGTGTCATATCCAGCATTTACTGTTACTCCGAATCTTGTGTTGTCAATTCCGACATTGAGGTCAAACTTACCGCTTCCTTTTCTGTCTTCTTGCTATAAATATTGATGTCTTTTGTATTTTTCTATCATAACTACGTAATTAAGCTGTTTCATTCACTCTTACACCATATTTAAAAGTTTTATTCCAGTAAATATTTTCAAGCGTAGAAATTACAACTCCTTTTGATGTTGAAGCGTTTAAGAATAATGAATTTCCCAAATACACGGCAGTATGATTTCCTGTGCCTTCTGGTTTAAAAAATACAATATCTCCCGCTTTTAATTGGCTTCTTGGGACATGGCTTCCCGCTTGAGCTTGGTCAACTGACCGTCTTGGCAGCTCAAAGCTAAACACTTCCCGATAGATTCTCCGAGTGAATGCCGAGCAGTCGATTCCACTTGCAGAATCTCCACCAAGCGCATATTTTGTCCCTTTCCATTGCTTATATGCCCGCAGTAATTTATTTTGCAGCGCCACAACTTTTTTTTGGCTTGATGTTCCTTCACTTAATATTTTTCTCTGCTCCATTTTTAATTCTGTCAATTTCTGCATTACTAGCCGGGAATTTGGCATTTCTTCATCAACCAGTTCCTTTTCATCCAATAGCCCATTTGAATTAATATTCGTTGTGATGTAATCTGAATCATCTTCTTCTTTTTCTGAATGCTTTTTCGCAATTTTATTTTTTATTTCATCATTATTTTCTTTTGACTTCTTATTTTTTTTAGTGTCATTTCCTTTTTTTATAATAACTTTTACTTCATCATTTTGACTAGTATTTGCAACGACAGGATTAGCGCTGCTGTCCTTATCTAAATTAGTTTGTAAACCTGTACAACTTGCAGTAAGCAGCATACAAGCCGATGTAAATGCTATCTTTCTTCCCATTTTCTTTTTTTCCCTTTCCTTTCTTTTCTCTCCAATAAAAATGCTAAAATCTATCAATTTTTAAATATTAATAAAAAGAAATAAAAAGCAATTATTTTAAAAAAAATGGTATTACTAAAAAAATTAAAAAAACTAACTTTCAATTATCAAATTTACAGGTCCATCACTTTCTGAAACAATTTTCATATTTGCTCCAAATTCACCTGAACCAAATTTTATTTTTTCTTCACTTAATTTTTCTAAAAATAAATCGTACAGTTCTTTTGCTTTTTCCGCTTTTGCCGAATCAACGAAACTTGGTCTTCTACCTTTTTTAGTATTTCCATAGATTGTAAAATTACTGACGACCATTACTTCATATTCTAGATCTTTTAACGACAAATTTAATTTTTCATTTTTATCATTAAAAATTCTTAAATTTATCAATTTATCTATACAATATGTTATATCTTCTCGTGTATCTTCATTTTTTATTCCGACAAAAGCTAAAATCCCTTTTCTTATCTCCTCCTTAAATTTATCATTGACAAACATTTTAGCATAATTTACTCTTTGAATTATTAATTTCATTTTATATTCTCTCTCTTTTTGCAATTATATCATTTTTTTTTAAATTTGTATAGAATTATTTTTATCTTTTTTTTAATAATATCTTTTTTCTTCTCCAATTGTTGTATCAAAGCTATGTCCTGGATAAACTTTCGTATCTTCTGGATACTGCATAAGTTTTTTTAGCGATTTCCCCATTTCAATTGGATTACTTGTAGGCAAGTCAACTCTTCCATAAGTTCCTTTAAAAATCGTATCTCCTGTAATCATAACTTTTTCCTTTTCATTATAATAGCAAATATCTCCCGATGTATGCCCTGGCGTTTCTATTATTTTAAAAATACATTCATCTTCATCTTCCGTAATTCCCGCTAATCCAATCATATCATTTTCCTTCACGGTTCTGATGTCCAAACTTTTGTCAATTTTAAATTCCACATCTTGCCAGATACAAAGCGAAATTTCTGGATTAAACAAAAATTCGTAACCTTTTTCACTCACAAAAAGTGGAACTTTTTTGTATTCCATCATCGAATTAATTCCCAAGATATGATCCCAATGTCCGTGCGTCAAAAGTACCGCCACCATTTCCAGCTCATTTTTTTCCAAAAAGTCAATAACTTTTGTCATTTTTTCTTCTCCTGGATCAACCACAAAACATTTTTTTCCACATTTTACTATGTAACAGTTGCTTCGTGCCAAATTATCGTTTACAAATCTTATTAATTCCATTTTTATTTCTCCCTTCAAATTTTATTTATTTTTAAATATTTTAAATTATTTTTATTTTTTATAAAAATTTTTTAATAAAATTATTTATTTTTTATCATCACATTCATATGTGGATAAGGTATTTCAATCCCTTCTTTTTCAAATTCCAATTTTATTTTTTCATTCAATTTTAACTTTAAATCTATGTAGTGTTCAGTTCTCGTGTAGACATAGACGTAAAAAATTATCGCAGATTCTCCTAGTTCTCCCACACCAATAATCGGTTTATGCGATGGCAAAATCAACTTGTCATGTTCTGTAATCTCTTTTTCTTTTTCAACTTCTTCGAGTTCATCAAGCTCCTCTTTCAAATTCTCATGCGCTGATTTTTCAGCTTCTTCCATTTTCTTTCTAGAAAATAACGTAGAAAAGAAATTTATTTTTTTTCTTTCCTTTGATTCCAGAACTGTACTTTGCCACTTTTTAAACAAATTTTCTTTTCTTTTATCTTCTTCGATTTTATCCATTGTTTCTTCTTTGATAATCTTATTAATGACCTCTTTAACCTTTTGAATATCACTGTCGTAAGATACTCCTACGGTTAAATCTAGCCGTCTTTCTCCATCTTCCCTTATGTTTCTGATTTCTGTATTAGTTATAATTCCATTTGGAATGATTACAAGCTCATTTTGCGGATTTATAATTTTTGTGTAAAATAATTCAATTTTTTTTACAGTTCCGATGTAATTATTATATTCAATCGTGTCTCCCACACGAAACGGCTTAAAAGTAAGAATAATAATTCCACCGCAAAAATTTCCCAACGTTTCTTTAAAAGCGATCCCAAACACGATCCCAGCCGCTCCTAAAAATGTTGTAATTGAAGTCGTATTAATTCCCAAAATTCCAATTGAAATATAAATTAATATAAAATAGTAAATAACCGAATAAAGTGAAATCAAAAAAGAGGCAATACTTTTATCCATATTCGATTTTTCAAATATTAAATTTAATATTTTTTCAATTCTTCCTTTAAATATTTTTGCAATTTTAAACATAATGTAAATAATAAATAATTTAAAAATATTTGTCTTTAAAAATTTAATTATGTTGTCAAGTTCCAAAAATTTTTGCAATGCAGTTAGTTTCATTTTTTCTCCTATTTTCATTCTATTCTAAAATTATAAAATTATAAAAAAATAGAAATATTTTTTCTATTTCTATTTAAGAATAAGCGGGGCAAGACCCCTTGATAATTTTTTTAAACATTAAATCTAAAGAACATAACATCCCCGTCTTGCACAATATACTCTTT